>FWPV01006896.1_pt1 | contig 13938 bp, 9 predicted proteins | sample 2228371 | NCBI WGS metagenome assembly FWPV01 (sample SAMEA103939776, study PRJEB20133) | metagenome
GATATGAATTAAACCATCCACTCCGCCTAAATCCACAAACACACCAAAATCTGTTATAGCTTTTACAGTACCTTCCAATATTTGTCCTTTTTCCAGGCTGTTCAATATTGCGTTTCGCTGGTCAGATATTTCTTCTTCAACAAGAACTTTATGTGATACAACAACGTTTTCGGTAGGAATATTCACTTTAACAACTTTAAAGTCCATTGTCTGACCGACAAATGCATCAAAATCTCTGATAGGTCTGATATCAATCTGGGAACCCGGTAAGAAAGCTTCCATACCAAGCAGATCGACAACCATTCCACCTTTAATTCTCTTAACAATTTTACCTTGCAGAATTTCACCAGTATCATGAGCTCTGATAACTTTTTCCCAGATACGAAGGAAATCAGCTCTCTGTTTGCTAAGAACAAGATTACCTTCCTGATCTTCAACACTTTCAAGTACAACTTCAATTTCCTGTCCAACTTTTAAATCGGAACCATCACCAAATTCACTTTTTGGGATTGTACCTTCTGATTTGAATCCAACATCAACAATAACATTATCGCCTTGAATTCTTACAACCTTACCTTTAATAAGTTCGCCTTCTTTAACATCTCTGAAAGAATCAGAATAGAGTTTGGCAAGTGCTAAAAACTCTTCCTGCGTGTATTCCTCATCGTTAAATTTAGCTTTTGCTTTTTCAAACTCATCGGGGGTCACAGTTTTTAGAGTCGTTTCTTTTGTTTGGGACATTAATCCTCCTGAAATAAATTTCTGTTTTGATCAACTTTGCCGGTAAGATGATTAAAACAGTAAAATTAGTTTAACATAATAATTATCCGGCTAAAAAATTTTATTTTTTTGAGTTTATAACTCTTTCTACTTCTTTAAGTATTAAATCAACCTGTTGTTCAATCGTTATATCTGATGTATCAACTTCAATTGAGTCGGGTGATTTAGTTAATGGACTTGCAGACCTGTTGGAATCAATGAAATCTCTGCTCTTTAAATTTTCCTTTACTTTATCTAAAGGAATGTCAGTTCCTTTTTCAGAAAACTCCAAAGCACGTCGTTTTGCTCTTTCATCAATTCCCGCGGTAAGAAAAATCTTTAAATCTGCGTTCGGAAAAACAACCGTTGCAATATCTCTTCCCTCCATCACAACGCCTCCATTTTTACCCATTTCCTGCTGCTTTTTTACAAGAATTTTTCTAACACCTTCAATTGCACTTATATCACTAACATTGCTGTTAACTTCAAAAGAGCGGATTTCTTTTGAAACATCTTCTCCATTAACAATAATCTGAGTTTCACCCTCAATAAACTTAAGAACAATATCCAGACTTTTTGCCAGTTGAATAATTTTTTCTGTTTGACCGATAATTTTATTTCTAAGAGCGAATAAAGTAACTGCTCTGTACATCGCACCAGTGTCTATGTATAGATAATTTAGTTTTTTTGCCACTAATTTTGCAGATGTACTTTTACCCGAACCGGCAGGTCCGTCTATGGCAATTATTAATTTTTTTGACATAGGTAATAAAAATATAGATAACTATTTAATTTTCAAAGGTTTAGAGATAGGTGGGATATTATGAATTCAGCTATTTGAAATTTCTTTTCCTTTTAGCTTTTCTTTGATAATTCTTTCGAATTCATCAGAATTTGAGAGAATTTCATCACCGGATGCTTCCTGTTTACCTTTAGTTTTTGTCTTAGGCGTACGTTTCTCTGCCTCGGTTTCGAATGTTACGTTTAATTTTTTTCCAAAAAATTCACGTGATTTTTTATCTATATAATCCTTATGAAGGCTTAGTGATGACCTGGTATTTTCGTCGGGTGTTTTAATAGTCAGATTTGTTCCATCAAATTCGACAGGATTAGTGTTTAAAAATAAAGGTTTTAGCAGGAAAGATTTATCATTACAGACACTCGAAATATAGCTTTCCCACTTTTGTTTAACTAAATCGAGATTTAATTCACCACTGACTGAAGAAATAGAAGATGTTAAATTAAGATTATGAGAACTTTCTTCTTTACTATCATTATTATCTATTTTTCTTTTAGAAGGCTCTGCAATTTTTGATGGATATCCAGTTTTTACATTTTCTTTAACAGCAGAAAATCTGTTATCATTCATTTCAACAGTATCAATCTCATCAATCTTTGAAATTAATTCTGATATAGTTGCAGATCTTTCCAGACCAACAAGATTTGTTAAAGCGATTTCAATTTTCAGTTTTTGATTATTAGAAAAACGTAATTCCTGCTGAAGTTTATTCAGAAAATTTAATATTCTCAGTAAATCACCTTTTGTAAAAGAATCTTTGTAATTGCTGTATCTGGTTTTATAAATTTCAGCTGTTTCAATTAAATCTGAGTTTTTGCTTAATGTTACGGTTAAAATATTTCTGAAGTGCTCGAGTAATCCATCAGAAAAATCTATAAAATCCCATCCATTCTGGTAAATCTTATCAGTAACATCAAAAACGATTTGAAAATTTTTAGTTAGAATCGCATCAGAGATATCAAAAAATATTTCATCATCAATAAGATTTAGCATCTTGGCAACGGTATCAGAATCAATCTTATTTCCGCAGAAAGAAACGACCTGATCAAACAAACTTTGAGCATCTCTTAAAGCGCCATCAGCTTTTTTAGATATAATAGTTAATGTTTTATCATCTATCGTAATTTTTTCTTCTTTTGCTATTTTTTCTAATTGCTTCTTAATTACATCAAGCTGAATTCTTCGGAAGTCAAATCGCTGACATCTTGAAATAATTGTTAGCGGAACTTTATGAACATCTGTTGTCGCAAAAATAAAAATTGTGTGTGCAGGCGGTTCTTCCAAAGTTTTTAAAAATGCATTGAAAGATTCTTTTGTTAACATATGCACTTCATCAATAATATATACTTTATATTTGCCGTGAGTTGGTGCATATTTTACGGACTCGCGAAGTGTTCTTATCTCATCAATCCCTCTGTTCGAAGCGCCATCAATTTCAATTATGTCGATTGACTGAGAATTATTAATTGATTGGCACATCGAACAATCATTACAAGGCTCAAAGTCAATTAAGTTTTCACAGTTAAGTGCTTTGGCAAGAATTCTTGCTGTTGTAGTTTTACCAACACCCCTTGGACCGGTAAAAAGAAAAGCGTGAGCAATCCTGTTGTTCTTTATTGCATTCTTTAAAGTTGCCGTGATGTGTTCCTGTCCAACAACATCATCAAACCTTTGTGGACGCCATTTTCTTGCTGTTACCTGATATGCCATATTAAATAATTTCTGTGCTTAAAAATTTTACTAATTCTTCAAGATATTTTTGATCAGTAGTGTTAAATGAATTATAACTTGTGCTGTCTAAGTCCAGTACTCCCCATAATTTATCTTCCTTAATGATTGGTACAACAATTTCGGATTTTGAATCAACATCACAGGCAATGTGTCCGGGAAATTTATCCACATCCTGTACAATGATAGTTGCTCTTTTTTCTGCGGCAGTACCACAGACTCCACTGCCAATTTTAATTTCTGTGCATGCTATTTTGCCCTGGAATGGACCAAGGTAAAGTTTTGTGCCGTCAAAAATATAGAATCCAACCCAGCTTATTTTTTCAAAAGATTGTTTAAGTGCTGCAGTAAAGTTAGATAGATTGGATAATATATTTTCATTTTTGTTCAACAAACTTTTTATCTGCTTGATCAACAAAACGTATTGCTCTTCAAGCGAAGCTTTTTGATCTATTACAAGATTTTCTGCCATCAATTCTTTTTCTTCTTTTTGTTTTCTTTTGTTTTGTCTGCTGATTTTATTTTTTTCAGATCAGGAAATACATAAGGAATTGCATCTTCCAGTTTTTCGATAGTTATTATCTCCAAACCTTCTTTTACTTTTACGGGCATTTCTTTAAGATCGATTTCATTTTCCTTTGGTATTAAAACTGTTTTGATGTCATTTCTTTTTGCCGCAAGCAATTTTTCATTTAATCCGCCGATTGGAAGAATTGATCCGGTTAAAGTTATCTCTCCAGTCATCGCAACATTGTTTGATGCAGGTATTCCGCTGATTGCAGAAAACATTGCCATAGCCATGGTAATTCCTGCAGAAGGACCATCTTTGGGTATTGATCCTTCGGGTAAATGGATGTGAATCTCTTTACCTTTAAAGAACTCAGGATTAAGTCCTAAACTTTTTGCTTTCGATCTTAAGTAGCTTAATCCGGCGTGAGCAGATTCTTTCATTATATTTCCAAGCTGACCGGTTAGAGTTAGCTTTCCTCCGCCATTCATAACAGTGGCATCAACTGTAAGTATCTCGCCGCCAACGCTTGTCCAGGCTAATCCTGTTACGCTACCTACTTTGTTTTGTTTGCTGTGCGTGTGTGTTCTGAATCGGGGAGTTTTTAAGAATTCCTCAACTCTTTCCTCATCAACTACATATTTATGTTTTTTACTTTTTCCGTTAGATGATTCCTTTAATACAATATCTCTTGCAATCTTTCTGCAAACAGTTGCAAGTTCTCTTTCAAGGTTTCTTACACCGGCTTCGCGAGTGTATTCTTCTATAATTTTTTTAATAGCTGAATCTGTAATATGAACATTTTTATCTTGAATACCATGTGCTTTAAGTTGTTTTGGAAGAATATGACGTTTGGCAATTTCCAGTTTGTCATGTGCAAGATATCCCGGCAATTCGATTATTTCCATTCTATCCTGCAGAGGAAGTGGAATATTATATCTTACATTGGCAGTTGTTATAAACATTACCTGGCTCAGATCGTAGTCAACTTCAATATAGTGATCATTGAAGGAATTATTTTGCTCGGGGTCCAGTACTTCAAGCATTGCAGAAGAAGGATCGCCTCTGAAATCCATACTCATTTTATCAATTTCATCAAGAAGGATAACAGGATTTATTGTCCCCGCTCTTTTCATGGATTGAATAATTTTCCCCGGCATTGAACCGATATAAGTTCGTCTGTGGCCACGGATTTCGGCTTCATCACGTACCCCGCCTAAACTTATCCTTACAAAATTTCTTCCCAAAGCTCGTGCAATTGATTTTCCGAGAGAAGTTTTACCTACTCCGGGAGGTCCGACAAAACACAATATCTGTCCTTTCATACTCTTAACAAGGTTAAGGACAGCAATGTGTTCAACAATTCTCTCTTTCGGTTTCTCTAATCCAAAATGATCTTCATCCAGAATTTTTTGAACGTGATTTATATCCAGATTATCTTTTGTTCTTTTAGACCACGGGATTTCAACCAGCCAGTCAAGATAATTTCTAATAACGGTTGATTCAGGAGACATTGGAGGAGTTTTTTTCAACTTGGTAAGTTCTTCGAGAGCTTTAGTTTCAACATCTTTTGGCATCTTTGCCTTTTTAATCTGCTCTCTGATTTTTGCAAACTCAGGGGATGTGTCTTCATCTTCACCAAGTTCATCCTGCAAAATTTTTATTTGTTCCTGAATAATAAATTTTCTCTGAGTCTTTGAAATATTTTCTTGAACCTTTGTATCAATTTCTTTTTCAATTTTCAGAATATCTATTTCAGAGTTAAGCACTTTTATTACTTCGTAGTACTGTTCTTTAAGAGTGTATTTCTGGAGGATTGTTTGTTTGCCTTCTATCGATTGATTGATATTTGCAGCAGCATAAAATATTTTTCTGTCAGGTTCTTCAATGTTATCAAATGCAGATATTGTTTCATTAGGAACATTTCTGCTGATTTTTACATAGTCTTTAAATAATTGAGACATCTGTCTTATCAGTGCGTTCATCTCATGATCGTGTTCAACAGTCGGAATAATCGCCTCAATTTTTCCTTCAAAAAATTCTTTACGATCCGTAAACTCAATTATTCTGCCTTGAACTAAACCATCAACCAAAATTTTTAATAAACCATTTGGCAGTTTCAGAATCTGTACAATCTTGGCAATAGTGCCTTCCCGATAAATATCATCTGTTGAAGGATCTTCAATATTAGATTTCTTTTGCGCAGATAAGAAAATATACTTGGTCTTATCTAACGCATAATTAGCCGAGTTAATAGATTGTTCTCTTCCTACTAAAACAGGAAATATCATGTAAGGGAAAATCACAATATCTCTTAATGGTAGGATTGGGAGTATTTCCGGAATGTCATCCATCAGTAAATTTTCTTTTGAGCTGTTTGGCTTAAAATCGCTTAAATTATCCAATTTATCTCCTAAATTTCACTCTAATTAAAAACAAATATACCCAAATAGCAATGTGCTATCAAGGAAAGCATTTATCACTAATGTAACCCGATCTTAGTTATATTTGCAGTAAAAAAAGGAAAATATGATAAAAGACATTTGGGAAATTGCATCACTTGCCGGTGAGATTATTCGTGAAGGATTTGGAAAAAATTTTCAGATCGAATATAAAACCAATGAAAAAAATCTTGTAACAGAGATTGATAAAAAATCTGAACAAGCGATAATTGATTTTATTTCAAAAAAATATCCTGCTCATAATATTTTAACCGAAGAATCAGGCGAACTTAAAAAGGATTCTGAATATGTTTGGGTAATCGATCCGCTTGATGGAACTACAAACTTTGCTCACGGTTTACCAATCTTTGCAGTATCAATAGGTGTGATGAAAAATGATGAAATTATCGCTGGAATTGTTTACGACGTTATGCGAAATATTTTTTATTCAGCAGAAAAGGGAAGTGGTGCTTATGCAAATGAATCCAAAATACAGGTAAGCAATAATGATAAACTTGGATTAGGCGTTTTAGTAACCGGATTCCCATATAATGTTGCTGAAAATCCGGACAAAGCATTTGAACGATTTACCAACTTGACAAAAAAAGCCCGCGCCGTAAGGAGATTAGGTTCTGCTGCTATTGATTTTTGTTATGTTGCAAGCGGAGTATTCGATGGTTTTTGGGAAGTTTCACTGCATCCCTGGGATTTGTGCGCAGGAAAATTAATTGTAGAAGAAGCCAACGGATTAGTAACTGATTTTTCTGGCAGAGAGATAGGCATCTTTTCAAAACAAATTCTTGCAACAAACAAAAAAATCCATCAACAAATGATTGATGGGTTGAAAGTATAAATCGTCAACCTGAACCTGCCTGTGGGCAGACAGACAGGTTCGGAATAGCACTAATTTATAGGAACAGATTTTTCTAAACTCTGGTACATCTGCTCGATAAGATCCTGGTATCTCTCTTCAACATACTTGCGTTTAATTTTCAAGCTTGGCGTTATCTCGCCTGATTCAATGGTAAATGGTCTATCGAGCAAAACAAATTTCCTTACGCGCTCATAATTTGCAAGTTTTTTCTGGAATTGATCCATCTCCTTATCAAGCATCTTGTAGATTTGTTCATCGCGTACAAGGTCTTCTACTTTATCGTAAGGAATATTATGCGCATCAGCGTATTCTTTAACTGCCTCAAAATCGGGTACAATTAGAGCAGTTAAAAACATTCTTCTATCACCAATCAGTACAAACTGATCAATGTACTTACTTGCAAGGAACATGCTTTCAATCGGAGTTGGAGCAATATATTTACCGGCAGAAGTTTTGAATAGATGTTTCTTTCTGTCTGTTATCATCAAAAATCCATCGGCATCAAAAACACCTATATCACCTGTGTACAGCCATCCATCTTTGATTGTTGCTTCTGTTTCTTTTTTGTTTTTGTAATACCCCTGCATAATGTTTGGCCCCTTTGCAAGAATTTCACCATCAGCAGCGATTTTAACCTCAACTCCAGGGAATGGCTTTCCAACAGTACCAAATTTGTAATCATCATATCTGTTAGCTGCAATAACAGGAGAGGACTCGGTCAATCCATATCCTTCCAGAATTCGTATTCCGATTGCTTCAAAAAATTCTCCCAGTGCGCGTGGCAGTGCTGCTCCACCTGAAATAAAAAATCTTAAATTTCCACCGGTTCTTTCCTGCAGTTTTTTGAATACAAGTTTATCTGCAGCTTTATGTTTGATAGCAAGTGTGAAAGGAACTTTGCCTTCCTTTTTTGCCCTTTGATATTGGCTTCCCACCTCCATTGCCCAATAAAAAATCTTTTGCTTTTTCTGTGGCTGTGATTCAACATTCTTAATAATTTTTGAATGTATTCTTTCAAATAATCTTGGCACGGTAGTCATAATTGTAGGTTTAATCTCAATAAGATTTTGTGCAACTGTTTCAATACTTTCTGCGTAACAAACAACACATTTTGCAGAAAAGGCAGTGTAATATCCGGCCATTCTTTCAAAGATATGACAGAGAGGAAGGAATGATAAAAACACATCCTGGTTACTAATCGGAAAAGATTCTAATGCTGCTTTAACATTTGATAAAATGTTATGATGTGTAAGCACAACGCCTTTAGGTTCACCTGTCGTTCCGGAAGTGTATATAATTGTACAAACATCCTCAGGTTTAATGGCTGCAAGATTATCTTTAAGTAATGTTGGATGGGATTTCTTATAATCTTTTCCAAGGTTCTGAACATCTGTGAATTTGTATAAACCTTTTATTGAGGGATCAAAATCTTTTTCATTTAAGATTATGATAAACTTTACCGTACGGCACTTATCCCTAACCTTTAAAATTTTATTCAACTGAAATTTTGTGGAGACTATTATTCCAACTGACTCAGAATTATTCAGAATAAATTCAACTGATTCTGCAGTAAGAGATGGATAGAGAGGCACATCAACAGCTCCTAAACCAAGTATAGCCATATCACTGTAAACCCATTCAGGTCTGTTTTCAGAAATTATAGCAACCTTAACATCACGTTTTACACCAAGCGAAGCTAATCCGAAAGCAAATAAATCTGTTTCCTCTTTAAACTGATCATAGGTAATTCCAACATACTTTCCATCAACTTTATGTTTAATGACGTAGTTATTGGTTTCTTTACTGTATTCTTCAGTAAGATGATAATAGAGCCGGGGTATTGTGGTTAAAAAATCTAAATTAGCCATAATTTTACCTTTTATTTGAGTGGATAATTACCCATTAAATCAATTGTTTAGTTTAAGATAGCTTATTGTTTTTATAATTTAATGATAAGATAATATCAAAAATTTAAAGTGCAAAAAGAAAAAATATTTGCTACTAACAATGGGAAATAATGTCAATTGTTCAATTATCTAAATTGCTAATCCCGGCCAAAAGCAGTAATTTTTCAACTACATTTTTAAATTTTGAGGATAATCATGTCAAACGCATATTTTAAAGTGCCACAACCAATTAATGAACCGGTTAAATCCTACAAACCGGGCAGCCCCGAAAGAGAAGAATTAAAGAAAAAATTAGCTGAATTAAAATCAAAACAGATTGAAGTTCCTTTAATTATCGGTGGAGAAGAGGTAAGGACCGGCAACACCGAGAAAATGGTTATGCCGCATAACCATAGTCACGTTTTGGGTATTTATCATAAAGCTGGCAAAAAAGAAGTTGATATGGCTGTTGAAGCCGCACTCGAAGCCAGAAAAGAGTGGGCGGAAATGCCATGGGAACATCGTGTTTCTGTTTTTCTTAAGATTGCAGATTTACTCGCTGGTCCTTGGCGTTCTACTTTAAACGCTGCAACGATGTTGGGACAGTCCAAAACGGTTTTTCAGGCAGAAATTGATTCAGCCGCGGAGCTTGTAGATTTTTATAGATTCAACAGTTACTACATGGCTCAGTTGATGCAGGATCAACCATACTCAGGCAGCGGTATGTGGAATCGCTCAGAATATCGTCCACTTGAAGGATACATTTTTGCCATCACTCCGTTTAATTTTACATCAATTGCTGGTAATCTTCCAACCGCGCCTGCAATTGTTGGTAACGTAAGCTTATGGAAGCCTGCCTCAAGTGCGGTTTACTCGGCTTACTGGCTGATGAAATTATTTGAAGAAGCTGGGTTACCAAAAGGAGTGATAAATTTTGTCCCGGGTTCGGGCGGACAGGTTGGAACACCTGCTATGACAAATCCAAATCTTGCTGGTGTGCATTTTACAGGCTCGACAGAAGTATTTCAGAATATGTGGAAAACAATTTCAGACAATCTGAAAAATATGAAATACTATCCGCGCATTGTTGGAGAAACCGGCGGTAAAGATTTTATATTTGCTCATCCTTCCGCAGACGTTGATGCACTCGTAGTTGCAGCTTTACGTGGAGCATTCGAGTATCAGGGGCAAAAATGTTCTGCAGCCTCAAGAATGTATGTTCCAAAATCTTTGTGGAAAGAATTTAAAGAAAAGTATGTTTCTGAAGTTGGAAAAATTAAAATGGGGGATATAGAAGACTTTACAAACTTTATGGGAGCAGTTATTGATAAAGGCGCATTCAAGTCAATTACAGATTACATAAAGTATGCAAAAGATTCTAATGAAGCAGAGATAATCACCGGTGGTAACTTTGATGATTCAAAAGGATATTTTATTGAACCGACAACTATCCTAACCACGAATCCTAAATTCAAAACTATGGAAGAAGAAATATTTGGACCTGTCATGACCATGTACGTTTACGATGATAATAAACTGGATGAAACATTAACTTTGTGTGATGAAACTTCTCCATATGCACTAACGGGTGCAATCTTTGCACAGGACAGAAAAGCAATTGTGCAAATGTCAAACAGATTAAGGAATGCAGCAGGCAACTTTTATATCAATGATAAACCAACCGGAGCAGTTGTTGGTCAGCAGCCATTTGGTGGTGGAAGAGCATCCGGTACGAATGATAAAGCGGGCAGCGCGATGAATCTGATGAGATGGATGACGGCAAGAACTATCAAAGAAACCTTTGATCCGCCTAAAGACTGGCGTTATCCATTTATGAGTGGAGATAAATAAAGGGCAATTTGTGTCATCCTGAGCGGAGACGAAGGATGATATTTACATTTTAGATAAGAGGTCACACTTCTACTTCGCTCAGTGTAACAAAGAGTTTAATATAATATAATATAATTAAAGGATTGTTAATGAAAATTCACGAATATCAGGCTAAGGAGACACTTAAAAAATTTGGTGTTCCCGTACAGGATGGAATTGCAATTAAAACTATGTTGGAATTTGATGATGCAATTTCAAAACTTCAGCAGCGAGGGATCAATCAATTTGTTGTAAAATCACAAATACACGCCGGCGGAAGGGGCAAAGGTAAAGTTTATGATGTTAAAGACAGAGAGACTTTAGTTTTGGAGGGCGGTGTTAAATTTACAACTTCTCCTGAAAAAGCAGCAGAGTATGCAGAAAAAATTCTTGGTAATGTTTTAGTCACTCATCAATCAGGACCTGAAGGTAAAATAGTTAAAACATTATTCATTGCAGAAGGACTGGATTATAAAAAAGAACTTTATCTCGGCATTCTTCTCGATCGCTCTGTTTCTAAAAATGTAATAATGGTATCAACAGAAGGAGGTGTTGAAATAGAAAAAGTTGCCGAAGAAACGCCTGAAAAAATAATTAAAGAATGGATTGATCCGGCTGTTGGTTTACAAGCTTATCAGGCTCGTAAATTGGCTTTTGCTTTAGGATTGGAAGGGCAGGCATTTAAGAGTTTTATTCCGTTTATTAAAACTCTTTACAAAGCTTACGAAGCAACTGATGCATCACTTCTTGAAATTAATCCATTAGTAATTACAAATGATGATCGCGTTGTTGCGCTTGATGCAAAAATGAATTTTGATGACAATGCACTTTATCGTCATCCTGAAATAATGGAATACAGAGACCTGGATGAAGAAGATCCTTTGGAAATTGAAGCTTCAAAATATAATCTTAACTACATTAAGCTGGATGGAAATGTCGGCTGTATGGTAAATGGGGCGGGATTGGCAATGGCTACTATGGACATAATAAAACTTGCTGGTGGTGAACCGGCAAATTTTCTTGATGTTGGCGGCGGAGCTAATAAGGAAACTGTAGCTAACGGATTTAAAATTATTTTGTCCGATCCTAACGTTAAAGCAATTTTAATAAATATCTTTGGCGGAATTGTGAGATGTGACAGAGTTGCTCAAGGAGTTATTGATGCTGCGAAAGAGATGGAGGTAAAAGTCCCGATTGTTGTCAGACTTGAGGGAACAAATGCTGCTGAAGCTGCCGAACTTCTTGATCAATCTGATTTAAATTTTGAAGTTGCAAAAAGTTTACAGGAAGCAGCTCACAAGGTTACAGCAGTATTGAAAGCAAACTAAACTGTAATAAGGAATAAAACTTCATCATATTTTTTATGCGAGGAGTGAATATGTGAAGGCACTTAATATTCACTCCATCTTTAAATTGGTGAGCATATAAATCAATAAATTTTTATTAATAAATTTTAAATAACATACAAATATTCCATTTCTTGATTTTCTATTTGTTTAATTATAGATTTTTCCTGAAATATTTTTCAGTTAGGAGAACTTAATGTCCTTTTATGATAATGAATATTCTGATGAAGAAGATTTTGATATACCAGCCGAAAAAATTGATGAAGAAGTTAATGCCTGTTTGCAAATTCTTGATAGCGGTTACATTTATGATTCAGTTGAAAGAATTGAAGATGTAATCCAGACCTGCCTTGAACATAACAGATATCAGGATGGACTAAAATTAGTTGATCGATTACTTGAAGTTTTTCCTTACAACTCAGAATACTGGTTTAAAAAAGGAATTTTACTTAATTCTCTCTTCAAGTTTAGTGAATCTTTATTAGCTTACGAACAATCATTATCATTAAACCCGAACGATATTGAAACACTTATAGATAAATCTGCAACAGAAGAAAATCTTGGTTTGTATGATCAGGCGCAGCATACCTTAGAAAAAGTACTGGAACTCGATCCGAATAATGAGGATGCAATATTCAGCATCGGTCTTCTTCATCAAAGAAGAGCCGACTTTAAGAAAGCTATAGAATATTTTAACAAAGTGATTTTAAGCGACCCCGAATTTTTAGAAGCCTATTTTGAAGCAGGCTTTTGCTATGAAAATATCGGTCAGATTGATAAAGCTTTAGAAGTTTATGAAAAATTATTAGAGATTGATCCTTATAATCCTAATGGCTGGTACAATAAGGGAATTATTCTTGCCCGCTTAAACAAACCCGAAGAAGCAATAAACTGTTATGACCTTGCTCTGTCGATCCGCGAGAACTTTACAAGTGCTCTGTTTAATAAAGGCAATGCTCTTGCAGATTTAGGCAGGTTTTCTGAAGCTATCGCTTGCTTTAAAAAGGTTATTGAGATTGATCCTTATGATGATTCTGCCTGCTATAATTTAGCCAATATCTTTGAAGAGCTTGAAGAATTGGGCAACGCTATAAAATATTATTCTGAAGCTATAAAAATTAATGATGAATATTATGAGGCATATCTTTCACGTGGGTTTTGTTTTGATTCAATTGGGAAATTTCAGCTGGCTCTCAAAGATTTTAATAAGGCTATTTCACTTTCGCAGGATAGCGCTGAAGCTTGGACTGCCAAAGCAGATTTAGAATATTCTCTTGGTCAGATGCAGGATAGCATTAAAAGTTATAAAGAAGCGGTAAGAATTGAACCAAATAATTATGATGTCTGGTATAATCTTGCAGAAACATATTTTGAGATGGGGGAATGGTTAGAGGCATTAGTAGCTTATGATGAATGCATAAGAATTCAGCCGCACGATGCGTCATCTTACTATACAAAGGCTAAAATTAATTTTGTTCTGAGCCGTACACAGGAAGCAATAGAGAATTTAAAGATTGCATTTAACCTTGATCCATCTATAAAAATTGAGTTTGAAAAGGAGTTTCCGGAAGTAAAATCTTCAAAACTATTTAAAAGATTTTTAGGAGAATCTTTAGATAATTGATATTATCTTAAATTAGCAAAATGAAAAATTCTTTTTACTCAAACACAGAATTGTTAGGATTACTTGGCTTTCCTTTAAAGCAAAGCTATTCTCCGTTTATTCAT
>FWPV01011626.1_pt1 | contig 13938 bp, 15 predicted proteins | sample 2228371 | NCBI WGS metagenome assembly FWPV01 (sample SAMEA103939776, study PRJEB20133) | metagenome
GGGATGTAGCCAAACAGGTCGGGAGGGACGGAGAGCAGGCTGGCCCGCCCCAGGCGGGGGTGGTAGAAGACCAGGACGAGCGCGTCGCTGCGCCCGGGAAAGGGCGAGAGGCTGTCGCTTCCGACTAGGACCAGGACGCGCGCCTCAACCGGCAGCTGGATGCCCTCCAGAGGGGGAGGCACGGGTGTGACCGGCGTCAGCCGGGGGGCTGGATAAATGCTTCGCTGGGTGCGAATGACCGGGACGGGAGTAGCGGAAAGGAGCGGAGCAGGGGTCGGGGAAGGGCTGGCCGTAAAGCTCGGTGCGAGTGTCGGTTCCGGCGGCGGCGCAGCGCAGGCGGCCGCAAGGATCACCAATGCCATCAGGCTGCCGGCGGCGCCGACCGCGATCCGAAAAACGAGTTTCTCTTTGCCCATGCGCTCTCCGCCTTGCAGGGATTATAGCACAGGGGCATGCACGGATCATGCCCGCAGGAGGGCGCTACCGCTGGCTGAACTCCAGACGCAGCCCGCCCAGGTAACTCCCGCCGTCGGTCGAACACTGCGGCGCCATGAGGCCCTTGATCGTCTCGCCGCTGCCGCCCACGCGCAGGCTGTATTCCACCCCGGAAGTCATGACAAAATCGGCGTAGCCCAAGCTGATGGTCGGCTTCAGGCCGGTGTAAAAGGTGTCGAGCCCGCCGTCCCAGGCGACGAGGATCTGCACGCCGGCCGCCGGCTGGCCCTGGGCGTCCTTCAGTTCGATCTGAAGAAGCCCTTCAGGGAGGTCCGGGCCGCACACTTCCCGCTGAACGTCAAGGACGAACGGCGCGCCGAGGGTCGGCAGCGGGGTCGGATTGGCTCGCGGGGTGAAGGTCGGCAGCGGCGTGCGGGCGGACTGGCCGGGGCCGGCGGACAGGGACGGTTCGTCGCCCTGGCTGCCTGCGGCTGGCGGGGCTGTGGCAACCGGCTGGGCGGGCTGTTCCGCGGCGCGGACGAGCCCAGAGGCCAGGTCAGCCAGCACACGGGCCTTTTCCACACTCTCGCCCGCGGCGAGCATGCGCTGGGCCTGTGCGGCGAGCCCCTCCTGGGGATTGGCGTCTCCCAACAGCGCCAGGCGCTGGCTGGCGCGGTTCAGGTCTCCGTTGGCCTGGTAAGCGCGGGCGATCAGCCAGCGGTAGCTGTCCTTGTATTCTTCCGCCAGGGAGGACGGAGCCGTTTCGATGTAACGCACCGGGCTGATCACGACCGAGATCAGCAGGCCGACGCCCAACCCCAGCAACAGGCCGGTCAGCAAAAACCAGGGTGGCTGGCGCGATTTGCGCGGTTCTTCGATGTAGTAGTCGTCGATCATGGCTGGCGGCTCATCGGGGTGGGCGCCCAGGTCTGCAGCGCCTGGAACAGGCGGGCAAGGGTTTCGATGTCGCTCTGGGCATAGCCGAGCTCCTGGCCGGTGACAATCGCCTGTTGGACGGCGCGCAGAGGGGAACGGCTGGCATCAATTTCCACCAGCCGCTCGGCGGCCGCCGAGAGATCGCCCTCCTGCTGGAATATTTCGGCGGTCATCAGAACCAGGTCAGTGCGGTAATCGGCGCGCAGTGTTTCCAGCGAAGTATCAACCGGCTGGCCGGGAACGGCCATCCAGCCGATCAACAGCCCGGTAGTCAGGCCGATGGCGATGGACACCGCAAACCAAAAAATCCGCAGCGCGCGCAAACCGGTCAGTCCTTAAGCATGGGGATCTTCAAACCGGCGCGCCGGGCGGCCGCGATCGCCTCGGGGTAGCCGGCGTCGGCGTGGCGGACGACGCCCATGCCCGGATCGCTGGTCAGTACGCGCTGCAGCCGGTGGGCGGCTTCGGGCGTGCCGTCGGCGACGATCACCATCCCGGCGTGCTGGCTGTACCCGATCCCCACTCCCCCGCCGTGATGGAAGGACACCCAGGTCGCCCCGTTGGCGGTGTTGATCAGCGCATTGAGGATCGGCCAGTCGGAGATCGCATCGCTGCCGTCGCGCATCGCCTCGGTCTCGCGGTTGGGCGAGGCGACCGAGCCGGCGTCCAGGTGGTCGCGTCCGATCACGATCGGAGCTTTGAGCTGCCCTCTGGCGACCATCTCGTTGAACATCAACCCGGCTTGGGCCCGCTCGCCGTAGCCCAGCCAGCAAATCCGCGCCGGCAGTCCCTGGAAAGGGATTTTCTCCTGGGCCATCTTCAGCCAGCGCTGGAGGTGCTGATCCTCCGGGAAGAGCTGCGCCACCGCCTCGTCGGTGCGGTAGATATCTTCCGGGTCGCCGGAGAGGGCCACCCAGCGGAAGGGGCCTTTGCCTTCGCAGAAAAGCGGGCGGATGTAGGCCGGGACGAAACCGGGGAAGCTGAAAGCGTCTTTCACGCCGGCATCGTAGGCCCGCTGGCGCAGGTTGTTGCCGTAATCGAACACCTCCGCCCCGCGGCGCTGGAATTCCAGCATAGCCTCGACATGGCTGGCCATCGACTGCATCGCTCTGCGCTCGTATTCGCGCGGGCCGGCCCGGCGCAGCGCCTCCGCCTGCTCCAGACTCAGCCCGGCCGGCACGTAGCTGAGCAGGTCGTGGGCCGGGGTCTGGTCGGTGACCACGTCGGGGGTGACCCCGCGCAGGGCCAGTTCGGGGTAGATTTCGGCCGCGTTGGCCACCAGACCGATCGAGAGCGGCTTGCCTTCCCGGGTGTACTCCTCGACCAGGGTCATCGCCTCTTCGAGGGTGTCAACCACCGTGTCAACGTAACCGATCTCCTGACGGCGGCGGGCGCGGGCCGGATCGACCTCGACGATCAGGCCGACGCCCTCGTTCATGGTCACCGCCAGCGGCTGCGCCCCGCCCATCCCGCCCAGGCCGGCGGTGAGAACGAACTTGCCCTTGAGCGAAGACCAGCCTTTTTTCGCCGCCAGAGCCGCCAGGGTTTCGTAGGTCCCCTGGAGGATGCCCTGGGTGCCGATGTAAATCCACGAGCCGGCGGTCATTTGCCCGTACATGATCAATCCCTTCGCCGCCAGCTCGTCAAAATGCTCCTGGGTAGCCCAGTGCGGCACCAGGTTGGAGTTGGCGATCAGCACCCGTGGGGCGTCGGGGTGCGACCGGAACACCGCGACCGGCTTGCCGGATTGGACCAGGAGGGTTTCATCGCCCTCCAGCTCGCGCAGCGCGGCGAGGATGGCGTCGAAGGCTTCCCAGCTGCGGGCGGCCTGCCCGCGGCCGCCGTAGACGACCAGATCCTCAGGCCGCTCGGCCACCTCAGGATCGAGATTGTTCTGGATCATGCGGTAGGCTGCTTCGCTCAGCCAGGATTTGCAGGTTAACTGAGTTCCGCGCGGAGCGCGGACCGTGCGGGCAGCAGACAAAGTGACCTCCGGGTTATCGAAGCGCGGTACTGGAACTAATTTTACAACAGATTGGGGAGGTGGATCCTCGCTGCCGTTCGGCGGCTCTCCACATTTCAACCGGCGGCGGGTGGCACCCGCCGGTGCCAGTCGGTGGCAAGCTGGTAGGCGTACCCCGCCCGGAAGAGCACCTCCTCGCCGAAGCGCGGCCCCAGGAGCTGCATGCCCACCGGCAGCCCCTGCGAATCGAAACCGACCGGAAAAGCCAGCCCGGGCAGTCCGGCCAGGTTGGCCGGCAGGGTGAACACGTCCTCCAGATACATCGCCAGGGGGTCGTCGCTGTGCTCGCCCAGGCGGAAGGCCGTGGTCGGCGCCACCGGGGCGGCGATCAGATCCACCTCCTGGAATGCCTGATCAAAATCCCTCTGGATCAGCGTGCGGACCTTCTGGGCCTGGGCGTAGTAAGCGTCGTAGTAGCCGGCCGAGAGGGCGTAGGTGCCGAGCATGATCCGCCGCTTGACCTCAGCGCCGAAGCCCGCGACGCGCGTGCGGACGAACAGATCGGAAATCGTTTCCACCTCCGCGCGCAGCCCAAAGCGCACCCCGTCGTAACGGGCCAGGTTGGCGGACGCCTCGGCCGGGGCGATCAGGTAATAGACCGGCAGGGCGTACTCGGTGTGCGGCAGGCTGATCTCCTCCGCGCGAGCGCCGAGCGCCTCCATCTGCGCCGCCGCCACCCTGACCGCCGCCTCAACCTCGGGCTGGATGCCGGCGGTGAGATATTCGCGCGGCACGCCGATACGCAGCCCGCGCAGGTCGATCCTCCCCTCCAGCGAAACGGAAGGGACGGGCAGGTCGCTGCTGGTGGCGTCGAGCGGGTCATGACCGGCCATCAGGCGGAAGAGCAGGTTGGCATCTTCGGCGCTGCGGGCGAACGCGCCGATGCTGTCGAGCGAGGACCCGTAGGCGACCAGCCCGAAGCGTGAAACCCGCCCGTAGGTCGGCTTGATCCCGGTCACCCCGCAGAAAGAGGCCGGCTGGCGGACGCTGCCGCCGGTGTCGCTGCCCAGGGCGGCGGGAACCATTCGCGCAGCCACCGCGGCAGCGCTCCCCCCGGAGGATCCGCCCGGAACCCGCTCCACATCCCAGGGGTTGCGGGTGGGACCGAAGGCGGAGTTCTCGGTCGAGGAGCCCATGGCGAATTCGTCCAGGTTGGTCTTGCCAAGGACCACCGCGCCGGCATCCAGCAGCCGCTGCAGGGCGGTCGCGGTGTAAGGGGGAACGAACTCAGCCAGGATCCGCGATCCGCAGGTGCAGCGGACGCCGGCCAGGGTGAGCAGATCCTTCACCGCCAGCGGCAGGCCGAGCAGGGGCGGGACGGTTTCGTCCGGGTGCCGCCGCGCCAACGCCCTGCGCTCGTCGGCGGCGCGGGCCTCGGTCAGGGCTCGTTCCGGCATCAGCGTGATGAAGGCGTGCAGCCGCGGCTCGAGCCGGCCGATTTGCTCCAGACAGGCTCTGGTCAGCTCCAGGCTGGAAAGTTCGCCGCGCTGCATCGCCCCCAGCGCCTCAAGGGCGGTCAATTCGAGCAGGCCGGTCACCAGCTCACTCCAGCACCGGCGGCACGCGGAACTGGCGCCGGTCGGAACGCGGCGCGTTGGCGAGGATCTCATCCAGCGGCAGCCCCGGGCGCGGCTCGTCGGGCCTCAGCCCGCCGCGCGGAGGCAGCACAGACGAGGTCGGCGGAATACCGCTGGTGTCCAGCGCCTGAAGGCGGGCGGCGTACTCGAGGATCTCCGAGAGCTGGGCTTGGTAGCGTTCCTTCTCTTCCTCGGTCAGTTCCAGGCGGGCCAGAGCGGCGATGTGCTCGACTTCAGCGCGGGATAACTTCATGCCGGCAATTATACCTGCAACCGGGCGTGCAGCACCAGCACAGGACCGTCTTCCCCGCCGGGCGGAAGAGCGAGGTATCCACCGGGTTTGGAATTTGGCATCCGAGAATCCCGACTGATCCGGATTGCCTTGCGAATGGGACCGAATCCAGGGTCAGGAAGAAATCATTCCTGATAGATCTGGATGTAATTGCCGCAGGTGTCGTCAAAGACGGCAATGCGGGTTGGACCCATCTCGGTCGGGGGCATACTGAAGCGCACGCCGAGCGATTTCAGGCGCTGATATTCTGCTTCCAGATCGTCCACCGCGAACGCGGTCAACGGGATGCCCTGCTCGTATATCGCCTTTTTGAATGCCTGGGTTGCCGGGTTGTCGCTTGGCTCGAGCAGCAGCTCGGCCCCATCCGGATTTTCAGGTGAAACGACCGTCAGCCATTTGTATTGTCCGACCGGGACATCCTTGTTCTTGATGAAGCCTAATACTTCGGTGTAGAACTTGAGCGCTTTTTCCTGGTCGTAGACGAAGACACTGCTTAGTTTAATTTTCATGACAATTATTATAGTTTATATCTGATAAAAAACAACCCCGCCGTTGCGGCTCGAAGGACCGGTCTCAGGGTCCCGTTTGAGATTCATTTCAAAACGGTTTCTTCCGGCTCGAAGATCGACACGATGGTTTGATCGAAAATCCTGGCGAGATTGAAGGCCTTCGTCAGGCTCGGCGAGTATTTGTCGTTCTCGATGGGGTTGATCGTCTGGCGCGAGAAACCCGCCTGGCGGGGAGGATTTTCTTGCGGGCGGTCATTCCCGGCGCGGATTAGGCCGGGCGGCTGCCCAAAAAGGCGGCGTCTCCTCTTGCAGCTTGGGTTGGGTGTAAAAAACTCCCGGCTTCTGTTATGATTAAAGAAGGAGAACATCTTTGAGGACGGACAAGCGATAGCTGGTGAAGGAGGCGCTGTCATGACCCTGGTAGACACGAAACAAATGGACGCCCAGATGGAGCAGCAGCTCAAGCGCAGATTCAAGCTGTTGAACCGGTTTATGCTCCTCGCCTGGCGTTTGGGATTGGGCAAGTGGCTGAACGCCTGGCCGGCGGTCGGCGGGCGGTTCATGGTGCTGGTGCACACCGGGCGTAAAAGCGGCAAGCGGCACCGCACGCCGGTCAACTACGCCGTGGTCAACGGGGAAATCTACTGCTTCGCCGGGTTTGGGGCGAATTGCGACTGGTACCAAAATGTCATTGCCAACCCACAGGTCGAGGTCTGGCTGCCGGACGGCTGGTGGGCCGGCCTAGCCGAGGAGATGCACGATCCCGAACACCGTCTGCTGCTCATGCGCCAGGTAATCAAAGCCAGCGGCGCGGCTGGTCCCGCCCTGGGAGTGGACGCCGGCCAGATGAGCGACGAGGAATTCGAGCGGGTGACGAAGGACTACCGCCTGATCCGCATCCGCCGCACCACCGCCCGCACCGGCCCTGGCGGACCCGGCGACCTGGACTGGGTCTGGCCGCTGAGCACCTTTGTGCTGCTTTTCATGCTGCTTTTCCGCCGCCGCCGGTGAGCGAATCCGGCGGTCCAATCACCCTGCGCGCCCCTGCCGGATGAGCGATTCGGCGCCGTTCTGGAAGAACAAGCGCCTGGCGGAGATGACCGCCGGGGAGTGGGAGGCGCTCTGCGACGGCTGCGGCTGGTGCTGCCTGCTCAAGCTGGAAGACGAGGACACCGGCGATGTGTTTTACACCCGCGTGGCCTGCAAGCTGCTCGACTTGAAAACCTGCCGCTGCATGGATTACGAACACCGCGCCGAGCGGGTGCCCACCTGCCTGCGGATCACGCCCGAAAACGCCGGCGAACTGACCTGGCTGCCGGAAACCTGCGCCTACCGGCGGGTCGCCGCCGGTCAGGACCTGCCCGAATGGCATTATCTGCGCAGCGGCAGCCGCTTAACCGTCCATCAGGCCCGCGCCTCGGTGCTCGGCTGGTCGGTTTCCGAGATAGGGGTTGACCCGGACTGCCTTGAAGATTTCATCCTGCTGCCCGGGGAACACGGCGGGCCTGACCGATGAATGAACCGCGTGCAGCCGCTGTGCGCTGAGGATGCCGGGGTTTTCAACCGTTCCATCTTGCGGGCAGACCCGGAACATGCTACATTTACGTTATTACCGGTGCGGAGTGTGGAATGAGGCGGAGTAAACAACCTGCGTGGATCGGGTTTTTTCTCATTTTGACAGGGGCGCTGATCCTGGCTGGCTGGAACGCGCCCGGGGCGGTTTCCGCCCTTCAGGCTGAGCCCAGCCCTTCGCCGACCATGGCGCGAATTGACATGTCAACCTTCGACCGCGGCATCCTGCTCAACCTGCCGCCGGACGTTTCGCAGGCTGAGTTCGGCTGGGAGGTCTACCGGCTGATCTGCTCGGCCTGTCACGCCTACGACGGCACCGGGCTGACCGCCGAATGGCTGGCCAGCTGGGATCCGGCGGACCAGAACTGCTGGCAGTCGAAGTGCCACGCCCTCAACCACCCTCCCGACGGCTTTTACCTTCCGATCGCGCCCCCGGTCGTCGGCCCGGTCATCCCGCGCGATTTCGCCACCGCCCAGGAGCTGTACGAGTACAACCTGACCCGGATGCCCTGGCACGATCCAGGCATGATGAACGACAAGGAAGCCTGGGCGGTGACCGCCCACATCCTGCGCAAGAACGGTTACGAAGTTCCCGAGGAGCTCGGCCCGGAAAACGCCGCGGCGATCGACCTGCGCGCAGGGGACGCGGCCGCACGGGCTCAGGCGATTTACCAGACCGCGGTGGCCGCTCCCGTTTCGGACTCGGTCTTCCCGGCCGGGCCCGCGACCGCGCTTCCGCCGCTGCACCTGGCCGCCCCCGCGCCGACCGCGGTCCCGCCCACCCCGGCCCCGACCGTTTCTCTCCCGGTAGTTGAAATGAGATCCATCGCTCCGCTGATCTGGATTTGGGCCCTTCCGGCGGGTTTCGTCCTCGCCCTGATCCTGGCCGGGGCGATCCTCAGCAGGCGGGAGAAGATCGAGTAAACCGCCGGGAACAACCCGGCTTTCCCCCCGGTTTCCGCTCCATCCATATATCATTCTGGCTCATTTCATGCTATATTCTTATCAGATCACTGAATCGGGTGATCTCCATTTCTTTCCCACCGATCAGAACACTTCAGGGGAGCCAGTATGGCCGGTGTTCTGCGCCTGCAAACCGCCCATTCCATACAGAGAAAACCGCAGCCGGTAAAGCGCCGGCGGAGAAGCTCCGCCCGGCCCGCCGAGAGTTGGCTCGACGCGCCGCCGCGCGCGTCTCTGCCTGCGCTGCAGCGAGCCTGCGGCAACCAGGCGGTCTGCAGGCTGGTTCAGGCCCAGTTCGACGAGAAAAAACCGCGGCGGAAATCGCCCGCCCCGATGAACATCCCCAAAACGACAACCGCCGAAGCCCGGCCGCGGCTTCATCTGGTTTACTCGGGCCCCACCGCCCGAATGGTAGCCAGTTTGGAGGGCGACCGCAAACTGGCCGAGGCGCGGAAAAACGGCATGGCCGAGGTGCTGGCCTGGGAAGAGCGCGGTTCCGCGCGGATGCTGCGCACCGCCGAACATTCCGGCGCGTTCTACAAATGGCTCTCCATGCGCATCGATAAATTCCCGGGCCATCTCGAGCTGGGCGGGAACCAGTACTGGGCGATCGATCCAAAATCCGGCCGGGTCTGGCTGTGCACCCTGCACGTCATCCCGGCGGAGGAGCAGGAGCCCCAGAGCCGCGAACGCGAACGGCGCGTGACAAGGCAGGCCGGTTTGCCCCAGGCGGGCCAACCCGGATCGGCCGGGGCAGGGCTGCTGGCGGGCATCGCCGAGGCTACCGCCGACTATCTGAGCGCCGCATCGCTCCTGCCGCGCTACGTCGAGTGGCTTTCGCACGGCGGGAGGCACCATCACCCTCAGTGGATGATCCCGGCGACCTGGTACTTGAAGAAGGTGGATCCCTCTCAATGGAATCTGACCTCTTATTTGGGAATTCTGAATTTCGCCAAATTGGCGATGGAGCGGTCGGTCCAATATGCAACTTTTTCGACCGTGTGCGGCATCCTCGGCAGGGAGATCGGCCTGGCGACCGGGAAGAAAATGATGAAACTCGCCGGCCACGAGATGGAACTGCTGGAGGGTCTGCGCAAAGGCATGCAGCAGGCCGGCGTACCGCCGCTTCAGATCCAATTTGTTTTGCAGCAAATCGAGATCATCGCCCTGATCAAGAAATCTCAAGCGCTTCAAGAAGCTTTCGACGCGAAGGATCCAGCCGCGGTCGCCTTCCAAATCCATCGCCTGCTCGAATCGATGAGCGCCATCCTGTCCCTTGAATACGCCGGCCTGGCTGAATTGCTCCGAGGCGGGAAGGACGATTCGGGCTTCTACGCGGCCTGCGCCCAAACCGAGCTCCAGCGGCTTTATTATTATACAAAGCTGCTGGCGAATTCCGGCGCCCTGCAGGCCTTCCTGGTCGAAATGAACATCAAGGATCAGGCGGTGTTCGCGGCCCTGCGCCGCATCCTGGAAACCCTCACCGGGACGAGGAGCCCAGCCCTATTAAAGAAATGAAACCTCAAGCCCGTCATCACCCCCGCAAACCGCAGCCTCAGCCCGAACAGGCCGGGCTGCAGCCGTCATCCTCCCGCGGACCTCAAACCAGAACCCCATCCAGGAAGCCCCGCGGCGGTCCGCCGGTTGACCCCGTCCTGGCTGCCGAGAGGCTGCATTCCTTCGAGGTCATCCGCGGGCTGCAGCAGAGCCTCGGCAACCAGCAGGTCGTCCGCCTGGCGGTTGAGGCCGCCGCCCCCGCCGAAGCCGCGGCGGAAGGCGGGGCGCGGGAAGCGGTCTCGTTCCGCTACGCCGGGTTTCGCGAGCGGCACGTCCGCAGCCTGGAGGAAGATACCCGCTTTCAGGAGGCGCGCGCCACGGGGATGAGCGAAATCCGCGTCTGGGAGCGGCGCCGGTCGCGGCGCACCCTGCGCACCACGCTGCATTCCGCCCAGTTCTACGACTGGCTGGAGAGCCGGGTCTCCAATTTCCCCGGACATCTGCGCCTGAACGACAACCAGTACTGGGAGCTGAACCCGAACAGCGGGCGTCTGCGCCTGGTAACCGTCCACGTGGCGCTTGAGCTGCCCGGCGAGGAGAAACAGCCCCCCTCCCCGGGCAGCCCCGAAGCCGCGGCAGACCCGATCTACGCCCGCTATTATGAGCTCTACGGGCCTTTCGCGCCCTGGGTCAGCCCCGAGGAAGCCCGCATGCGCGTCCAGCAGGCGGACCCGGAGGAAGCCCGCCGGATGCGCGCGCGCGGGCTGATGCCCCAGTATCTGATGTGGCTGGCCGTCGGCGGCGATCGGCGCGAGGAAAGCTACAAAATCCCCGCCACCTGGTATTTAAACCAGCAGCCGGACCGCCTGAACTGGAGCCTGAACGAATACTTCACCCTCAAAGCCATGCACGGCGCCTCCGAGCGGATGCGCGCCATGCCGATCCTGGCAGAGGCCAGCGCGAACCTGACAAATTTCATCCTCTCTTTCCCGACCGAAGGGATCAAGGAATTAATCGAACTGGGTTGGGATTTCGTCGGCGACTGGCTGTTCGAACAGGTCCTTGAGATTTTGAAACAGCTTGGGGTTTCCGAGGAAACGATTAATAAGATTAAACTGGCGCGAACCGTCATTCAAGGGGTCTGGGATATCAAGGATTTCTTCTCCACGCTGCTCGAGGATGGCCCCGAGGTGGATAAAGGCAAAGAGACGATCGAATTTGTCAGCGGCTTGTTTGAAACGGGCGGCGAAATTGCCTCGATCCTCCGGGAAGAAGAACCCCCTTCCCCGGTGGTCGAGGTCGGGATGGACGACGCCGGGTTCTGGGCCGAATGCGGCCAGACCCGCATGCAGGAGAAATATTTTTACCACTTCGTGGCCTCCAACCTCACTTTCCTGCGCCAGTTCTTAGAGACCGAGGGGGTGGCGGACGAAGACGTGTACATGATCATGGCGCGCGAAGCCGAGCAGATGAAGCACAGCCGGCCTCTGTTCGAGGAGTAGGCCGGGGCGGGGGCGGCGCGGACGCCCCTCCCGGCTTAATCGGCCTGAACCCCGCAGCCGCGCCGGTCGGACTGGCAGGACTGGTAGTACAGCCGCAGGCCGATCAGCGCCAGGTCGGGCTCGACGAGCTCGATCACGCCGGTCTCCGGGGCGATCAGGCTGGCCAGCCCGCCGGTGGCCACCACCCGCGGACTGCCGCCCAGCTCGGCCTTCATCCGCGCCACCAGCCCTTCGACGAGCGCGGCGAAGCCGAAGACGATCCCGGCCCGCATGGACTGGACCGTGTCCTTGCCCAGCGAGGTTTTCGGGTGAGCCAGGGCCAGGCGCGGCAGCATCGAAGCCGCGCGGAAGAGCGATTCGGTGCTGGTCAGGATGCCCGGGGCGATCGCCACCCCCTCCAGGTCGCCCTCCGCCGAGACGGCGGTGAAGGTGGTGGCGGTGCCGAAGGCGACCACGATCACCGGCGCACCGTACAGCGCGCGGGCCGCCAGCGCGTTGGTGATCAAATCCGGGCCGACCTCCGCCGGGCGGTCGGTCTTGATTTTCATGTCCGTCACCGCCTCGGCGTAGAGAACCAGCGGCTCGCAGCGGAAATATCCGCGGGCCATTTCCACAAACACCTCGGTCAGCGCCGGCACGACCGACGAGACCGCGCAGCCGCGGATATCCTCAAAGGTGTACCCCGCCGTGTCGAACAGGCTGCGGAGGAGCACCGCGTACTCGTCCGCCAGTTTCTCGCGGTCAGTGGATACGCGCCAGCGGGCGCGCAGCTCCTCGCCCGCGAACAAGCCGAATTTCACGTTGGTGTTGCCGATATCAATGCACAGCAGCATGGGATTCTCCTGCCCGCCTGATCTTCACCGCCTGCGCGGACAGGCTAATTATATGCCAGGTTGACCGTCGGCGAGGAGGGATTCCGGCCGCCGTTGGGCGCGCGGGTTCCGCCGGCGGTTATATAATGGAAGGATCAGGAGGAAACGCCATGCGCAAGAACTATAAACTGAGCCCGTCCGATTTGACCTTCCTGTGGGATGAATGCCCGCGCTGTTTTTTTCTCAAATACGCCTACAACATCAAGCGCCCGGCGTCGGCGTTTCCGTCGATCTTCGGCGCCATTGACCGGGCGATGAAGGAATTTTACGGCGGGCGGCCCACCAGCGCGATTGACCCGTCCCTGCCCCCAGGGCGGGTGATGCTGGAGGCCCGGTCGGTCGAATCCGACCTGATCGAGGTGCCCGGCAGCCAGGCGCGCTGCTACCTCAGCGGAAAATTCGACAAGCTGCTGGCCTTCGAGGACGGCACCTTCGGCGTGGTGGATTTCAAGACCAGCGATCCCAAACCGGAGCACGCCGCCTTTTACAGCCGCCAGCTGCACGCCTACGCGTTTGCCCTTGAGCGCCCCGCGCCGGGCAAGCTGGGTCTCCGGCCGATCACCCTGCTGGGCCTGCTCTCGGTCACCCCGCGCTCGATGGACCTGACCGCGGACGGGCGGGTGTCGCTGCTCGGCAGCCCGACCTGGCAGGAAGTGCCGCGCGACGACGCCGGCTTCCTGGACTTCCTCGGCGAGGTGGTGGCGCTGCTCGAGCGGCCCGAGCCGCCCCCGCCGGGCGAGAAATGCGAGTACTGCCGCTACCGGGAGGGGTCCAGGCAGCACGGGTGGTAAATTTTTTTAGTACATCTCCCGCGCATCCCTGGGCAGGGCGCGGACGCGGCGCAGGTGGGCGGTCACATTGCGGTCCTCCGTCTCGTTGTATGGAAAGCCGAAATGCCCGGCGAGGAACAGGTCGCCCATGGCAAACAGCGCATCCCAGGTGCGCTCATAGCTGCCGTCCGGGCAGGTTTTGAGCAGCATCTCCCACATCTCCGGATCGAGGTATTTCTGGAAGTACTTGCCATGCTTGCCCGGGTTGACCAAGAAGCCGGTCTTCACCCCGATGGTCCAGGTGAGCATTTTGGTCAGTTGTTCGCGGGTCCAGACCTCGAGGACGTACCGGGCGTAGGGCAGCTCCCCGCGCCACAGCCCCTTGGCGGCGTAGGCGCTGACCCACCAGAATTCGTTGCAGCAGTCGGCGAACTGCTTGGCGGTCGGCGGTTTGGGCAGATAGCCGCTTTCGTCCGCGGGCGGCAGCGGCGGGATCCTGCCGTCCTTATCCAGGAGCACCACGGTCAGGCTGTCCAGGATTTTCTCGGGGATCTTTGCCAGCGGGTAGATGCCCAGGTCGATGCGGTTGCCGTCGGCGAACTGCATCAGGTAGCCGTAGCCCTCATCCATCGCAGGGGGCGGGTCGTGCATCTCCTCGGGAATTTGCAGGATCATTAATTCGCCGAAATGGCGGATCCATTCCAGGTTGCGGATGAAGGGCGCCATCTCAGTCACGAAATAGACCACGTCGAAATCCTGGAAGAAGTCCTTCGGCGCATTGGGATTGGCCCGCGAGCCGTTCAGGACGGCCGCGCGGATGCGCTCGTCCTCCCGGGCGGTCTGGAGGATCAGGTCGAACATTTCCTGTTCGCTGCGCATGGCGTTTTCTCCGTGAAACAATGGGGGCTCCCCGCCGCCCGCGGGCTCAAAGGCGGGGCTGGCTTTTCCCGGCGATCCGCGCCGGGGAACGGGTTGGGATCATTTTACTCT
>FWPV01010046.1_pt1 | contig 13937 bp, 8 predicted proteins | sample 2228371 | NCBI WGS metagenome assembly FWPV01 (sample SAMEA103939776, study PRJEB20133) | metagenome
TCTTTTCTTCGTCTTCTACGCCGTGTCCCTGCTCATCTGGGGACCGCTCAGTGACCGTTATGGGCGTCGGCCCATATTGCTGGTGGGGCTCTGCGGTTACACGCTGGCCGGGGGCCTCTGTGCTCTTTCGCCGAACGTCTACTTCCTGATGCTCTTCCGGGTGCTCCAAGCTGTAGGGGCAGGAGCAGCGACGGCCGTGTCCACTGCCATTGTCAAGGATGTGTATAGGGGCAGGCGGCGGGAGGCGATTCTGGCTATGGTCCAGTCGATGGTGGTGATTTCGCCGGCGGTAGCCCCGATGGTGGGCGCGGCCATCTTGAATCTGAGTTCCTGGCGGGGAACCTTCTGGGCCCAGGCCTTTCTGGGGTTGGTGGTGGTCCTCATGACCGTGCTCTACGACGAGACCTTGGTGCTCAAGAACACCGGCTCGCCGTTGGCCTCGCTGCGGCGGTTGGGTGTGGTTCTGGCGCATCCCACCTTCGCGCGCCTGCTCATGATCTTTGCGCCAGTGAGTCTTTCGGGGATGGCTTTCATCTCTTCCTCTTCCTACATCTATCAGGATGATTTCGGAGTGAGCAGCCAGGGGTTCAGCTTGTTCTTCGCGCTTTTTGCTGTGGGACTGGCGGTGGGACCCCTGCTTTACATCCGCCTGTCTCGTAGCTGGCAGCGGAACTCCATCGTAACCGGCTGTCTTGTCATGATCGCTGTGAGCGGGTTCCTGGTGCTGGTGGTAGGGGGGAGGGGGCCGTGGGCCTTCATCCTGACCGTGTTGCCGAGCGGCGTGGCCCTGAGTTGCATGCGACCGCCGACCACCTCCTTGCTCCTCGACCAGCACGAATCCGACGCCGGCTCCATGTCAGCCCTCATGGGGGCTACGCACATGGTGATGGGAAGCATCGGCATGGTCATCGTCTCGCTGCAACTGGGGGATCGAGTGATGGTGTTGGGGGGCCTCACTCTAGCTGTGGGTGTTGTCAGCGCCGGACTCTGGCTGCGGCTGGGGATACGCTTAGCTCGCCGTCCGCGGGCTGCGTAGTCTTGGGGGGCAGGGGCGCGGGTTGCCCAGTCTCCGGTTGCGCAGTCTCGAGTCAGTGTCAACGCCGAGTGACCACCCCTGCAGCCGGTAACAGGACTTGACCAATTGCACTCAGGCTGAGGCCCGGTTAGTATTCCTGGACCGGGAGAGCCCGGACCGAGGGAGCTTAGACCGGGAGAGATACGTCACCAGGCGACCGCCTTGTTTCGAGGGAGTGGACAATGATCAAGACCATCATTCTGCATCATCTTCTCGATATGAACGACTTGCCGGCCGCTGAGCGGTGGTTCTACCGGTATCACGTGCCCGAAGTACTACGGAACCATCCCGTAAGTTACCTGAGTTTTCGGGCGGTCCCACCGCCACCGGGAGCAGAAGCCTTCGGCTACTTCAACTACAAGGTGCATGAGAACCTCAACCGGGGTGAGGGCGAGCAGCCTCTGGGCTATCTTGCCATGACCAAAGAGGTGGTGCCGCTCAGGGTCATCATGGTGAACGTCCCTGCCGCCCCTACTGAGGATTTCCTGGGCCGGGAGGCCTCTTTCGAAGACCGCACCATCTTCCGCTGGCTGACGGTCTTCCGGTACCCGGAGGGTGTGAGTGTGGAAGAGGGTGAGGACTGGTATCTGAACGTCCACGCGCCTGAGGTGATGAAGCAGCCCGGGCTCACCCGTTTCTTCAGCTACAAGGTCATTGCTCCCCCAGTCGCGGTGGAGAAAGTCCTGCCCGCCTTCATGCACCCGCAGTCCACGGTATCTGCGCATTGGCACCGGGTATCGGAACTCTGGTATGAGAACGCCAGGGGGTGGGTGGACTCGGTGATCGAGCGGCCCCCTCGGTACACCAGGCCCGCGTGGGCCAAGTATGACCGTTACCCCTTCTTGGAACCCGGGGTGGACTTCGCGAGCACCTTCATCCTGGAGAGGCCGACTGACGACTGGCTACGAGTGGTCCCGCCGGCCTATGTCTAACCTCCGCCGGGGCCACCAGGCCCACCGTCCGAGGAGGACGGTGAGCGCGGGCACCAGGGTGGTGCGCACTACGAAGGTGTCCAGCAGCACGCCGAAGGTCACCGCAAAGCCGATCTGAAGGAGCCCCAGTAGGCTGGAGCTCATCATGCTGGCGAAGGTGCCGGCCATGATGATCCCGGCCGAAGTGATGATGCCGCCTGTCCGTGCCAAAGCCAAGCGGGTGCCTTGCTTGATGTCCCCACCGGCCACCTCCTCCTTCACGCGTCCGATGAGGAAGATGTTGTAGTCCATGCCCAGGGCGACCAACATCACGAACATGAAGAGAGGCACCCACCAAGTGATGCCCTCCTTCCCCAGCAGGTCCACGAAAAGAAGGCGGGTGACGCCCAGAGTGGCTGAGTAAGAAAGCAGGATGGTGAGTATCAAATAGAGCGGCGCCACCAAAGCGCGCAGAAGCAGCACGAGGACCACCAGTACGCCAGCCAAAACAAACACGTAGGCTCGGGTCAAGTCCCGGCTGGAGGCCTCCCGCAGATCGAGCAGTACGGAAGAGTTCCCTTCCACGCCGCCTCCTAGGCCGCTCTGTTCCATCACCTGGCGGATTCGATCCACGGTGCCGAGGGCTTCCGGGGTGTAGGGGCTGGTGTCAAGCACCACCAGGAGGCGGGCAGCGACGCCGTCCGTTGAGAAGTAAGCGTCACGGAGAGCGCGCAGTCCCTCGTTCCGCTCGAGGTAAAGGCGGGGAATAAGCCTGGCCTCCGGTTTGCGGGCAAAGTAGCTCTCCAAGGAGTCCAGTCCGTTGACCAGGTCCTGCAGGTGGGTTCGGACCTGGGCGAACGAGGTCTCCTGAGTAGACGGAGTAGACGGTGCCTCGTTCGCTGCAGAATCCGCCGCGGTGGCCTGGACCGTAGCCAGGCCCAGGAGTGCTCTGACCGCCTGCTGATAGCCGGGTTGCGAGGTGGTCTCCGGATAGCCGGTCGCCAGCTGGGTCAGGTAGCCGTAGACGTCCTTGAGTCCTGCCGCGGCTTCTTCCCGCAAGGCTTGGGAGGCAGGCGAAGTCTGACCGGAAGCGAGCGCTGCTTCCAGGGAGGCTATGCCCTGCCGGACGGCTTCGCTTTGGGTCTGAAGCTGGGAGGCTACGCGCAAAGTGGCGGGGTCGGGCAGGGAGCCTGTAAAGCTTCTTACCAACTTGACATGGGGGAGTGTCTCCAACTGTTGGGCCAGGGCGTCCAGCCGAGCAAGCCCGGCCGGAGTGTCGAGACCAGCCCGGTCTACTGCCACCACATTGAGCGGCTGCATCTGTCCGGGGCCGAAGTGTGCAGCCAGGACGTCGAAGCCCCGTTTGGCTTCTGCCTCGGGGGGGAGATCGCCCAAGAGGTCGAAGTCGCGGGATAGGCCGTTTCCGTAGATGGCCAGAGGTACCAGCAGGACGACTGGTACCAGCAAGGCCAGCAGGGGCCGTCTCACCACCCTGTCCGCCCACCGGTACCAATAGCCGGATTCGCGGAAGTGGCGGGCTTTGCGCGGCCAGAAGGAGAGCTCGCCCAATACGGTGAGCAGGGCTGGGGTCAGGGTCAGACCGGCCAGGAGAGCGATCACCACCCCGATGGCGATGGCAGGCCCCGTGGTGTTATACAGGCCGAGTTCGGCGAAGATCATCATGGCAAGGCCCACGATCACCGTGCCCGCAGAGGAGGCGATGGTCTCCCCCACCGAACGCACAGTGGTCTTGACGGCTGGACCGGGGGTAGTCACGTCGGCCATCTCTTCCCGGAAGCGACTGATGAGGAAGAGACAGTAGTCGGTTCCGGCTCCGAAAAGCACCACTATCAAGAACACATCGGTGTACATGGAGATGGTGAGCGGACCGGAACCCAGGAAGGCGATGACAGCTCGGGAGATGGCGTAGGCCAACGAGATGGTAAGAAGCGGGATGAACGGACTCACCGGCGAGCGGTAGATGACAAGGAGGATCACTACCACCAGGGTGATGGTGATCCAAGTGGTAGAGTCGACGCTCCCCCGCGAGCTGCTTGCGTAGGCAGCGAGGATGGGGCCGTCGCCGGTCAAGTAGGTGGTGACCCCGGCTGGAGCCTGCTTGAGCTGCTCGCGGATGGCGGTCATGGCCTCCTTGGTGGCAGGCTCGGTTCCCACCTTGGCGAAGCGCACGAGAAGCAGAGCCACCTGTCCATCGGGGCTGACCAGGCTGGTCCGTGTCTGCTCGTCGCCAAGGGTGGGGGAGAAGACCTGGTCGATCCCCGAGGGCGCTTGGGGCCCGTTCAACCAATCGGTCAGCGCGGCGATGAAGCCGGCGGCCGGCGAGGCCGACCCGGAGAGAGAAGAGGGGTCGGCGGTGGGGCCCGGGTTTGAAGCGGAGCCTGGGCTTGAGGCGGGGCCCGGGTCTGAGGTTGCGCCCGGGTCCGAGGCGGAGAGGCTGCTGCTCTCCGGGTAGATGCGGTTACCTTGACCCGCGTCGACCACCACGACAGCGCTGGAGGGAGCGAAGCGGTCGGGGAAATACTCCTTCATCAGCTGACTGGCTTCGAGGCTGGGCGCGTGGGAAGGAAGAAAGGCTCTCTGGTCGCTGACGGCGACATCGTTGATGTTGGGCGCGGTCAGCGTGAGCACCAGAGCCACCAAGATCCAGGCGGCCAGGATGGGCCAGCGAAAACGGACTGAGAACGAACCCAAGCGCGCGAACATCTCCTACCTGCTTCCGCGAGGGGATGGAGGGCGCACTGCGCTAAGTGGTCGGGCTATAGCCCGGGTGAGCCTCCGGCTCCGCGGCCCGGGAGACATTCCTGGCTGACCGCTTCCCCCGGCCGGCAGTCTTCTTGCGTCGCTTGTAGGTCCTAGCCAGCTCCAAGAAAATGCCGACGTCTCTCTCCAGGTCGCGGTTGGTGCCGTCGAAGTAGAACACGCGGATGGGGATGCTGTCGTGGTCCTTGCTCACCCGAGGATAGATGGCCTCGGTGACGATGCCGTTCATACAGGTGAAGGGACTGATATCCACGATGCCGTCGGCGCCTTGATGATAGAGATAGATGGCTCCGCCGGTGGAGAGCACCATCTCGCCCATGGCGCCCTCTTGAGGCAGGTAGGGTCGGGCATACTCGAGCAGCTCCTGGATGTGCGGTTCCGGCCGCGAGGCGAAGACTTCCCGGAAATCCTCAAAAAGGGCCTTCTCATCCTTGTGCATGATGCGGGCCGTGAGGAAAGTCTTCAGCCACTCCTTGCGGAAACGGCGCTTTTCCTCGCGGTGGCGGCGGAACGCCTCCGCATTGGTGTACCACACCCATTCCCCGACGCCGGCCAACCAGCATTCGCCGCCCTGAGCCTCTATGTGCCGGATGAGGTCATTGTTGGCGAAGGTGTTGAGTCGGCAGAAGATCTCCCCCACCACCCCGATCAGGGGACGGTCTTCCTTCTTGACAGGGATGGCGGCGAACTTGTCCTTGCAGCGGCGCAGCCCAGCTTTGAGCGCTACCATGCGCTCCTTGTGCGGGACCTTCTGGCGGGCGACGATCTCGCCCATGAGGTCTAGGCACTCCAGGTAGACCCGGTCCGTGCTTCCCGGCTCGATCTCATAGGGCCGCGTCATCAGTAGCAACTTCAAAAGGATGTCCTGCACGAGCACGGCCCGCCAAGCCGTGCGGATGAGCTCGCCGGCCTGCTCGCCGATGCCCGCATAACCGTCAGCGGAGGTGAAAGAGAGTATCTCCACGTCCTGATAACCCAACTCGTCCAGGACCCGGCGGAGCAGACCCACGTATTGCCCGAACCGGCAAGGCCCATTGGCGGTGGGGAGGAGGAAGGCGGTCTTGCGAGGCTCCAGCTTCTGATCTTCCAACAACTTGAGGTAGTCACCCAGCACGATGCGTTGGGGATAGCACTCATCGCCGGAAGTGTACTTGGCGCCCAGCTCCAAGGTGCGGGCGTCTTCGTCGGGAGTCACGCGGGTGTCGAGACCGATGGAGCAGAAAGCAGCGGCCAGCATGCGCGAACCCCCGTAGGGCATGCGGCAGAGCCAAAGGGTGCGGTCCTTGAGGTTGACGTCGGCTCTTACCGGGCTGGTGTCGGGGGTGTAAGCGGCTATGGGTTGGGGCAGAGCCGCTAAGGCCTGCTCTGCCGCCTGTTTGCTGCCTTTACCGTTACCGCTCTTGAGGATGGTCTCGGTCGTCACTTCTAGCCCTCCCTGACCGGCAGGCGGACCTTATCCTCGCGGGCCCACCAGCGCAGGAAGCCCTTGCTGTCCAGGTAGGCTTCGCAACGGGTCATGGCCCCGGCATCATTGGTGTGCTCGTCGAATTGGAGCACGAGGAATGGGTCCGTCGAGGCTCCCCGCATGAAGTGCTTAACGTAGGAGTCTGGTCCGCACTTGAAGTTGGTCATGTAGATGATGTGCAGGTTGGGATGTTCGGCCACGATCTTGGCCGCCTGCAGGATCTTACGGCCGAAGTTCCAGAACATGTTGGGGGTCACTGCGCGCGTGTCCTTGCCCCACAAGGGGAGGAAGTCGAGCGGGATGACGTTCACCCCGTAGTAGCGGCGCAACTTGGCCGGGATGTCCATGTTGATGCCCGGATCGTAGATATTGTACGGGCGACCGACCAGCACGATGCCGAGCTCGTTGTTTTCTTCGAGCAGGGCCAAGGCCTCCGCGCCGGCCACCAGCAGCCTGGCCCGGAAGTCGGCTTGGGCTTCGTAGGCCTCCTTCAAAGCCCTGTCGACCGTCTTGCCTGGGATGCCCAAGGATTTGAGGGCTTTGCGCAGGGTCTGCCGCACGTAATCGGGACCACGACGGAAATGAAGGGTAGGGCTGAGGAACCGGTCATGCGCCAACTCGAAGCGAGGGGCGAGACGAAGCACGTGAGGCAAAGTCTGCCCCCAAGGGCAGGCGTGGGATTCGATGTCGGGGTGGTCAGTCTCCTCGTTTATCAGATTGGGCACGAACACCCAATCCACCCCCAGTTCCAGGAGCTCCGCTACGTGACCGTGAGCCACCCGGATAGGGAAGCAGGGTTCGGCCACTGCAGCGTCGATGCCCAGACTGCGGATCTTCTTGTCGGTCTGGCGCGACACGACCACATCGAAACCGCAACTCTTGAAGAAGGTGGCCCAGAACGGCAGGCGGTCGTAGGTATACATGGCCCGGGGGATGCCCACGGTGCCTCTGGCGGCCTCGGTCTCGCTGCGAAGCACGCCCGTGAAGTCCTCGGACTGGGTCACATACGAGAAGAGCAGAGCGTTGCGGAAGTGAAGTAGGTCTCGGATGAGGGGTTCCTTATCGACTTTGGCCCGTTTGCGGTAGCGGTCGGAGCACTTGTCGCCCCAGTAGGTCTTCTCTTCGCCGATAGTGAATTGGCGGATATCGCATTCGTTGCTGCAGCCCTTGCAGGTGAACTCTCTGACCGTGTACTCGACCTTCTCCAGATCCCAGCCCCGGAAGCGGGAGGCCGCCTCGGTGACGGCCATCTTGTCGCGCGCGAGCAAAGCCGCTCCTATGGCGCCCATCACCCCGTTATGCGGTGGGACGATGATCTCCTTGCCGAGGATCATGCTGAAGGCAGCGGCTACGCTGTCGTTATAGGCAGTACCGCCCTGGAAATAGATAGTGTCACCGACGCGTCGCTGGCCCACCAGCCGGTTCAGATAGTTGTAGGCGATGGAGTAAGCCAGCCCAGCTACGATGTCCTGCTTGGCCGCGCCGCGCTGCAGGTAGGCGTTGACATCGCGTTCCATGAACACGGTACAGCGTTCGCCCAGACGGATGGGCGCAGTCGAGGAGAGGGCCAGCTGGGCGAACTCGCCGATTATGTTGATGCCCAGCTTCTCTGCCTGTTCCTCGAGGAACGAGCCGGTGCCGGCCGCGCAGGCTTCGTTCATGGCGAAGTCCACCACCACGCCGTCCTGTAGGCTGATGTACTTAGAGTCCTGGCCGCCTATCTCGAAGATGGTGTCCGGCACTCGCCCCAGCAACTTACGGCCGATGAAGGTAGCGCCTGTCTTGTGGGCGGTGATCTCGTCGATGATGAGGTCGGCGCCCACCAGCTCCCCGATGAGCTCGCGCCCCGACCCCGTGGTGGCGACTCCCAGGATTTCAAGCCGCTCGCCCATTTCTTCGTAGATCTCGGCCAAGCCTCGGTTGACCACCTCCACCGGGCGGCCGTCGGTCTTCACGTAGATCTCCTTGACCACCTCCCCGGCCTTGTCGAGGACCACCAGATTGGTGGAGACCGACCCTACGTCGATGCCCAAGTAGGCTTCGATCTTGCCGGTCTCGGGGAAACGGTAGGGTTTCACCCGGTCCCGCAGCAGGATGACCTTCTCGAGAGAGAGCGGTTCGCTGGTGGGAAAGTCGGTCGACAAAGAGGTGTCGAGGTGGCTGAGATCGATGTCGACCATGGACCGGCCCGCCTGCTCGTCGGCGACAGTGAGGGCGCTGCCGATCGCCCCCATCCAAGCGTAGTAGGCGGGCACGATCAAGTGGTCGGAGTCGGTCTCGAAAGCCTCACGCATGGCGGCCACAGCCCCCTTGTTGGCTGCCACCCCGCCGATGAAGGCCACCCGCTCCCCGATCTCCTTGCCCTTGGTGATGGTGCCCCGGTAGTTGCGCACCACCGCGTTGCACAGACCTTTTAGGACTTCCGGCGGTTGGTACCCCTTCTGCTGGGCGTGGATCATGTCCGACTTGGCAAAGACGGAGCACCTCCCGGCTATGGAGGCCGCCTTGCCGGCTCGGCACACGATGTCTCCCACTTCTTCGATGTCGTAAAGGAGGCGGTTGGCCTGCTGGTCCATGAAGGAGCCGGTGCCTGCGGCGCAGTCACCGTTAGTGCCATAGTCAGCGATGCCGATGCGTCCGCTGGCTGGGTCGGTCTCGAGGCGGATGAACTTGGACGTTTCGCCGCCCATCTCAAAGACAGTGGTGACGTCAGGGTGTAGCGCCCCGATAGCACGGGCGATGGCCTTGAATTCGTTTTCGTAGGGAGCCCCGAGGAGTCTCCCCAGCAGCCGACCACCCGTGCCGGTGACCGCTATGCCGGTCACTGTGCCCTCGGGCAGCGCATGCAGCACCTCATCCAAGAGCTGTCGAGCCGCCTCGGTCGGGTTGCCCTTGATGCGGCGATAGGCAGTGGCCAGCACCGGAGGGGCCTCGGGATGGGGAAGGACTCTGCCCTCGGCCTCCGGGTCATGGAAAAGGGCGGAACCTGTGGCGAGTGTCTTGAAGGTTTCTCGATCCTCAGGGCCGCCCACTACCGCGATCTTCACGCTGATACAGCCGATGTCGATGCCAAGCGTAGCCATCGTCCTCTCGAATCGTCTTCCGCAACTTGAAGCGGGAGAGACCGCACCGGGCACTCAGGCTGCTCGGCAGCCTCGGCGCGGCTTGACCGCCCTCTCTAGTCCATGCCGTGCAGCGCGGATAGATTACCACGTAGGTGGCCATGCGGGCGGCGGGTGACCGTTTTGTGCAGCGCCGGGTGTCCCCCGGAACAGGCTGTGCACAGCCAAGGGTCGGCGTAGGGCAACGAGCGCAGGCACTGCCGCCTCGCGGGATTCAAGCGGACACGATCTGGTCCGTTCCCAGGACTTTGGACATATGGCCAAAAGATGACCCCGATGCTATCCTACCCCTATGCCGGTGACCGTAGCCCAGATCCTAGAACTTGAGATCCTCAAAGAAGCCACCTTGCTTGCCGGACGGGAGGGGCTCGATAGACGGGTGACCTCGGTCACCGTGGGCGAGGTGCCGGACATCGCCGACTGGCTATCCGGCGGCGAGATGGTGTTGTCTACGCTGTATGCGGTAAGCGGAGACGTCGAGAGCCAGAGGGAGTTCTGTCGCCGGGTGATGATGGCCGACGCCTCCGCCCTCTTCGTCAAGACCACGCGTTTCGTAGGGAGCATACCCCCGGACATCATCGAGTTGGCCGATAAGCGGAAGTTCCCTTTGATCGAAGTCCCCCAGAGTCTACGGTGGACTCGGCTGATGCAGGACGCGACCGAAGTCATCATAAACCGGCAAGCCTCGCTGCTGGAACGTTCCCAGGCAATCCACCGCAGTCTGCTGGGGGTGGTCATCCGGGGAGGGGGCTGGCAAGAGCTGGTGGAGGAGGCCTCCCGCCTGCTTGAGCGGCCGGTGGTCGTTCTCGACGTGTGGCTAGAGGTGCTGGCGGCTTCGCGCGGTCTGCCTCTTTCTATCGAGGCTCTACAGGAGGCGCTGGGGCGACCAGAAGTGCGGGACACCTTTGTGCGTCAGGGGCGTGGTGAAAAAGCCTTCAGGGTCAGGGAGGAGGGTCTGCCTGCTCTGCTGGCTTTGCCGATCATTGCGGGGCACAAGTCGCTGGGCTACGTATGCGCCTTCACCGAGGCAGCCGAGCTCTCGGGGATGGAGCAGGTGGTCCTTGAGCACGCCGCCACCATCGCCGCCCTGGAGATGGCCCAGGATCGGGTGCGTTTCGAGACCGAAGTACGTCTCAAAGGCGACTTTGTTGATGATGTCATCAGCGGCGAGGCTGGGGCCGGGGATTCTCTGCTCCGCCGCGGGGCTTTTCTCGGTTGTGACCTCAGCCGGGGAGCGGCGGTGGTCCTTTTGAGCGCGGAGGAGACGCCTCAGTCGAGTTCCGGGCGGGATGGCGGCCGGCTTGCTCAGTCTGAGCTCACTGGAGCGGTGGAGCGCGTTTTCAGCCTTGTATCTCGTCACATGGCGGCTGTGGAGCCCCTGTCGCTTTGCAGTCTGAAGTCCAACCAGATCATCATCTTTGTCTGCGGGGACACTGCCCGGGACCCGGCGACCCTCAGTCGCCTGGTGGGAGTTCTTCAAGAGCTGGGACGGACCGTGGATAGGCTCACAGTATCGGCAGGGATGAGCAGTTTTGTGCCCGAGCCGGCGGAGATGGGCCGCGGCTACAAGGAGGCGCTGGTTGCGCTGAAAGTGGGCCGCAAGCTACAGGGACCTGGCTGCCGTTTTCACTTCCGGGAAGTGGGGACCTACAGGCTTCTTCTTGAGATCTGGGACAAGGACCCCGACGAGATTCGTCTGCTCTACGAAGAGACCGTAGCTCCCATTGAGCGTTACGACGAAGCCAACAAGACCCAGCTTCTGCAGACGCTCAGCGTGTTCTTCGCTAACAACGAAAATCTCACCAAGACTGCGGCCGACCTTTTCGCCCACCGGCACACTATCCGCTACCGCCTGGAGAAGATAGCCGAGATCACCGGGCTGGATGTCTTTGTCACCGAACACAAGGAGCGACTGGGTCTGGGCCTGAAAGCTCGCAGTCTGCTCCAGGGCTGAGACGACCGCCTCCGAACACAGCGGGATCAAGGGCAGGGGAGGCGCGCTACCGGTCCTGCCTCGGCTCCCTCTGTCCCTTAGTACACTAGTACAAACGTACGGCTGCAACCTTATACTCCCGGCCGTAATCGCTCCTTTGCTTTTCCGCTGTAATCACAGGTGGAATCCCCGGCTGTCCGCGGCCTTTGGGACAGGCGGCCTAGACGAACGGACAACAGGGAAGGCACCACCGACCGAGGCAGGGAAGGAGAAGCGCATGGCAAGCATTGAGGCCGGCGACACCGCTTGGATGCTGATCAGCACGGCTCTGGTGATGCTGATGACTCCCGGTCTAGCGTTCTTCTACGGCGGACTCGTACGGCGCAAGAACGTACTCTCGGTGATGATGCAGTGCCTGATTCTGATCGGCGTGATCAGTCTGCAGTGGGTCCTTCTCGGCTACAGCTTGGCCTTCGGGCCCGACAAGGGCGGACTCATCGGGGATCTCAGCTGGGTTCTACTTCGCGGGGTGGGGGTTGAGCCCAATCCCGACTATGCCGCCACCATTCCCCACCAGCTGTTCATGGCCTTCCAGATGATGTTCGCGATCATCACACCCGCCCTCATCGTAGGGGCTTTCGCCGAGCGGATGAAATTCAGCGCGTTTCTTCTCTTCTCAGTGTTGTGGAGCACCATCGTCTACGATCCCATGGCTCACTGGGTGTGGGGCGTGGGGGGACTCCTGCGGGAGTGGGGGGCCCTCGACTTCGCCGGAGGGACTGTGGTCCATATCAACGCAGGCATGGCGGCCCTAGCCGCAGCGCTTGTGGTAGGCAAACGTCGCGGTTACCCGGATATTTCTCCGCCCCATAATCTGCCCTTTGCCATCCTGGGCGCTGCTCTTCTCTGGCTGGGCTGGTTCGGTTTCAATGCGGGGAGTGCGCTCACCGCAGGGGGGCTCGCTGTGTCGGCGTTCCTCAACACTCACCTGGCTGCTGCCACCGCGGCCCTGGCCTGGGCTGGGCTTGACTGGATCAAGAGCAAGCGGCCCACCGCCTTGGGGACCATCTCGGGTGCTGTGGCCGGTCTGGTGGCCGTGACTCCTGCCTCCGGCTTCGTGAGTCCCTGGGGGGCGGTGGGCATCGGGGCCTTGGCCGGCTTGGCCTGCTACTGCGCTGTGGTGGTCCTCAAAGTGAAGCTGGGCTATGACGACTCGCTCGACGCCTTCGGTGTTCACGGGGTGGGAGGTATGCTCGGCGCCTTGCTGACCGGGTTCTGGGCCACGACGGCGGTCAACTCTGCGGGGGCCGATGGTTTGTTCTCGGGCGGGGGCTGGCGACTGCTTGGTCTGCAGGCGGCGGCCCTTGCCCTCTGCGCAGTGTATTCGTTTGTCCTCAGCTTCGGGCTGCTCAAACTGGTCGACAAAGTGGTGGGCCTACGGGTAAGCGTGGACAGCGAGAACATCGGCCTGGATCTCACCCAGCACAGCGAATCGGCCTACACCCTCGTAGGCTAGCCGGGGAAGCTCGCGGGCTACTAAGCGAAGAGAGGGTCCCAAGTGAAATACATCATCGCCATCATCCAGCCTGACCGACTCGATGACGTGATCGCGGCTCTGGAGGAGGAAGAGATCTACTTGCTCACGGTCTCGGATGTCATGGGCCGAGGTCGTCAGAAGGGAGTGGCTGAAGTCTACCGGAGCCATGTGGAGCGGGGCGGTCTTCTGCACAAGATCAAGATCGAGCTCGCGGTCAGCAACAACAAGCTCTGGCAGGCAGTCGATGCCATCACCCGGGGAGCGCGCACGGGCAACATAGGCGACGGCAAGATCTTCGTCCTCGATATGCAGGAGTGTCTGCGCATACGCACGGGGGAGACGGGAGTGTCTGCGATCGCCTGACCAATCGGCGCAGTCGACTGGTCAGGCGACAGGCGATCGCCTGCAGGCACTCACCCGCACGAGAGAAGTGCGACCAACATGAGCTCCGTGGTCCGTGCGCAGGGCTATCGTCAAGCCGAAGTCTCGCCTGGCTGGCCAGTCCCCTCTCGAGGGCACTGTGAGTATTCGAGGCTGCGATCCAGCCAGAGGACCAGGATTGGTTGGTTGCAGCGCATTGGGTCGCAACCGGGGACAAGACCGGGGTCTTGCAGCGCAGCTCATCTCGCTGGGAGCGCCACATGCCTTGCATAAGAATCCATGCGCTCGGGCGCGTGTGCTTCGGTCTAGCGCAGTCGCAGCTTGCGGATACTCAGGTCCTGGTTTACTCGCACGAAACAGGCTTGGACGACTCGCCCATCAGTCAGCTCGACAGCGCAGCTACCGCACGCTCCATTACCTCCGCATTGTCCCACTACGAATCGGATCGACTCCAATGCTCTGAGCAACACAGTTCCCCTGGGTACCTGCAAGACTGCCACCAACTGATCCGCCCTGTCCAGACAGGTAATCCGAACCAGCCCATCACTCTCCGACGGCTCTGACCGCGCCTCTTCGCTGTTGTTTGAACCCTCACTCATCTTACGTATAGGTCTGGGCGCCCATGTGCGAACATCTCGTCGATGGGGAAGGGCGTAGGCAACTTGTAGATGCGTGCAGCATTGCCACCGACGATCAAGTTAATTTGATCCTGGGTCGCTAGATTCAGGTCTT
>FWPV01011627.1_pt1 | contig 13936 bp, 13 predicted proteins | sample 2228371 | NCBI WGS metagenome assembly FWPV01 (sample SAMEA103939776, study PRJEB20133) | metagenome
CATCGCGAAGGGCGCCACCCTGGAGGAGCTGCTGCGGCGGAGACAGTCGGTCAGGGAGTACAGCGGCGAGCCTTTGACCCTGGAGGAGGTGAAGAAGCTGCTCTGGGCGGGACAGGGAATAACCAGACCGCCGCGGTACCGCACGGCACCTTCGGCAGGAGCGCTGTACCCGCTTGAACTGTATGTGGTGGTGGGCAATGTCGACGGGTTAAGCCCGGGCGTGTACAAATATGACCCGGCGACAAACGATATCCGACTCGTCAAAGAGGGAGATGTGCGCAGGAGTCTGGCGACAGCGGCGCTGGCACAGCCTTGGGTGGAGCAGGGGGCGATAGACATCGTCATCGCTGCAGTGTACCAGCGCACCAAAGCCAAATATGGCGAGCGCGGTGAACGCTATGTCCACATTGAGGTGGGGCATGCCGCCCAGAATATTTGCCTCCAGGCTGCAGCTCTGGGACTGGGACTGGTAACGGTGGGGGCTTTCGACGATTCCCGGGTGGCTGAAATAGTGGGGCTGGCTAAGGATGAGGCACCGCTGTATGTCATACCTGTAGGCAGAACAAAATAAGGGCGGCCGGTTACCGCCGCCCTTATTTTGTTACCTGGGGGTGTAAACTCTTAGGGCTTGCCCTTCTTCCCCTTTTCTTTCCCATTAGCCCCGGGGAAAGCGCTCTCGCCTTGCTGTGCTGTTCCGGCCTGCTCCTGAAGCTGTGTCTCCTGCCTTGTCCTCTCTCTCACCCGCAGGTTGTGTGACTCGCCGCTGTCCTGCGTCTGCTCTGTTACCGAGGTCTGCTGCTCCGCTGCCAGCTTCAATTTCTTTTCCACGGCTTTGAACCCCTTCCAGTTGGGGTTGAAGGGTTTTTGCAGTCCCGGTGCAGTGAGGATACCCTTGCCGGGAACGCCGCGCAACCTCAACCACCATGACCTGGTCTGCGTGGTGTTGTCCGTCACGTTATCTGTGCCAGCATCACTCTGTGAGGTGCCCGACTCTAGCGTGGTGTCAAGCACCAGCTCGGACCCTTCAGACTGCGCGCTTACTGTTCCTGCGAGCAACGGTGTCAGCAACAGGGCCACGGTTATTATAAGCGACAGATTCCAGTTTTTCATTGCGACCTCCTTGGTGAAGAGTGTTGTTCCGCGTTTTCAACCGGTTATAACGCTGCTTGCCGGAAGAAAGTTTAGCCCGGGTTAGCGCCTGTGGTTGGCTGGTCCGGGGTTTTGCCCTGACGGCTTGGAGCCGTTGCCCGACGGCTGCCTGGTGTCAGGTGATTTCTCCACCGGTGGCGAAAGCGGTGGTTTCTGGGGGACAGCCTCTTGCTGGCCGTCTTTGCCCTGCCCCTGACCCTCGCGGTCATCCTTATGCTGGTGCTTCTGGTAGCCCTTCTCAGAGATTCTATCCATAACTTTCTGCAGTCTGTCCTTCGCCTCGGGAGAAGCTTGCTCCATCGCCTTTCGCAGCACGGTCAGGCTACGGGCGGTGCTGTTTTCCAGCGCAGTCCTGGCACGTTCCACCTTTTCAGCCTTTGTGGTCTTTCCGGGGACTGTCTTCCCGGCGGCCTCGGTTGTTGTTTCGGTTGTTAGATTGGCAGTGGTGGCTGTCTCCTGCGGTGGCTGCTGTGGCGACGCGTCTCCTGTGGAGGCCGGAGCTGGTCCTTCGACGGTGGGTTTTTTGGTCACCGGTGCCGGTTCAGCGGGAAGTTCGGTGGTCACGGCTGCGGGCTGGGGGGCCTCGGTCATCGCGGCAATTGCTGTGGTGGCTGTTTCCAGGTGGCTTGCCAGCTCCTCTGCAGCGGTGGCTGCCGCCTCTGTTTTCCCCTGCTCCGCCATGGTCTCGATCTCTACCATCCTCTTTTCTGCGTATCTGGCGTAGAGCTCAGCCTTGGCAGCCTCGGAGAAGGTGAGGGCTAACCTCGCCTGTTCCGTGGCCAGCTTTACAGGGTACAGTGCCTCATCGGGCATGGCGTTTGAGGCTGCGGCTACGGTGCTGATGCCACTCACCACCACGATGACAATGGCGGTAAGAGATACTGCCCAGGCGGTGCTCCAGTTGAACCCTCTGGCAGCCGGCTTCTGTTTCTGTCGGCGGGCATACTCAAAGGCGCCCTGGAGTCTCACTCCAGTCCAGTGTCGGAACTCCGGTCTGGGCTGGATGTAGGAGCTCCTCCTGCCGATGTCAAACGCGGTGCGGAGCAGTCTCTCCAGTTCGGCGGCGTGCTCTGGATAGCTGGCAAGGACGCTCTTGATGTTTTCGCCGGAGCGCACCCGCTCATAGCACTCATTAAATATGTCGTCCAGCCTTTTTCCCATATTATTCCTCTGTGGCGCTGAGCGCTTTCCTCAGGGACATGGTGGCGTTGAACTGGAGTGCCTTTATGGTGCCCTCGCTTTTGCCCAGCACCTTGGCCGTTTCCGCTATGGAGAGCTGGGCGATGAAACGCAGGGTAGCCACCTCTCGCTGCGCTTCCGGTAGTCTCTCCAGCGCCATCTTCAATTGCTCCACCTCGAACTGTCTTTCGCTCATCTCCACAGGGTCTTCCACTGTGGCTAGATGTGCCTCATCGAAGTCAGCCCTTTTCTCCCTGGACACTTTCCTCACATGGTCAATAACGGTATTATGGGCGATCTTAAACAGCCAGGCGGTGAAGGGTAGGTCCCGCCACCTGTAATTGCCGATCGCCTCCAGTGCTTTGATAAAAACATCCTGTGTTAAGTCCTCGGCCTCAGCCTGACTCCTCACTCTGGCATAAACATAGCGGTAAATGCGGTCAAAGTTGGCGTTATACAGCTGTGTAAAAGCCGTCCGGTCACCGTTTACCGCCTGTTTTACTAAATATTCTTCGCTTCCTAACACCAGGTGGAACCTCTTGCATTTGCCTGAGAGGGCCTCTCAGGGGGTCAATTCGCCTGGTGTCTATTATATAAAACGGGGCTCGACGGTGGAAGTTTATTTATCCGGTCTTCGTCTGCCGCTCGATTTGGCACAGGGGGCCCTCCTGCAGTAAAATGCTGGTTTAGCCGTGCCTTTGCCTGATATGGCGGGACTGACCCACAGGAGCCAGCGATATGAATAAAGAAAGCGACTTCGACCGTATTTTCTACCCCAAAACGGTGGCGGTGGTGGGGGCTTCGGGAGAGCCGGGCAGACCGGGGTACCAGTTCATGCGGACGCTGCTGGAGTTCGGTTACCGCGGCAAGCTGTACCCGATAAATCCGGAGGCACCGGAGGAGATCCTCGGGTTCAGGACTTATCCAAGCGTGCGGGATGTGCCTGACGTAATCGATTTTGCCTTCATCACCGTCCCGGCGACTGCTGTGCCCGGAGTCATCGGTGACTGCGTGGCAAAGGGAGTGGCGGGGGCAGAGATCTTCACCTCTGGCTTCAGGGAGGTCGGGGAAGAGGGCAGAAGGCTCGAAGAGGAGATAGTAAGACTGGCAAAAGGCAAGCTGCGGATTATAGGCCCCAACTGTTTTGGGGTCTATTGTCCCCGCGGTGGGCTGACGCTGCTTCCCGGGGCGAGGCTTCCTTCGGAGAGCGGTGACATCGCCTTCATCTCGCAGAGCGGTGGTCTGGCCCTGTATTTCGCCTGGGCAGCCAGCGGCTGCGGTCTGAGATTCAGTAAAGTTATCAGCTATGGCAATGCCTGCGACCTTAACGAGAGTGACTTTGTCGAGTATTTCAGTGTAGATGAAGAGACCAAAGTCATCGCTGCTTACTTAGAAGGGGTGAAAGACGGCAATCGCTTTTTCCGACTGGTCCGTGACCTGCTGGGAAAGAAACCGGTTATCGTGTGGAAGGGCGGGCTCACCCAGACAGGCGGCAGGGCGGTGAGCAGCCATACCGGCTCCCTAGCCGGAGAAAAGGCGGTCTGGCAGGCATTTTCCCGCCAGACCGGCGCCGTACTGGTGGACGATTTTGAGGAGCTCATCGATGCCGTGCTCTTCTTCAGACAGTGCCGGCGCAGCATCGGCCGCAGGGTGGCGGTGATCGGTGGCGGTGGGGCGGTGGGAGTGGCTGCGGGCGATATCTGCGAGCGGGTGGGGCTCACGGTGCCCCTGGCGCCTGCGGAAGTACAGCAGCAGTTGAGGGCGCTGCTGCCGCCGGTGGGGACAAGCATCAGGAACCCGTTTGACATCGGTGCGCCGGTATTGCCGGCACAGCTATTCAGGAAGGTGCTCGAGGTGCTGCTCTCCTGGGAAGGGATAGATGTGGTGATAATTGACCGCGTGTATCTCTATGGACTGGGAGGCCTGAACGGAGTGCCAGAAAGCGGCTGTGCAGAGCGGCTTGAGGTTGTCCTCGACTTACAGAGAAGGACGGACAAGCAGTTTGTGGTGGTCACTGAGGAACTCACCACCGCCGCCGATAAGATAGAGGTGGAGGTGGAGAGGAGGCAGGCACAGCAGAGACTGTTTGATGGTGGCGTAGCCTTTGCCCCCTCGCTCACCAGAGCAGCTACGGCCCTGGTCAGGGTGTGCTGGTATCAGGACAAAGTACGTTCCCGGTCGGCTGCTGTATGACCCAGAACGGAAGGCTCTTGAAGCCGCTCTAACCCTCACCCTAACCCTCTCCCACTAGGGAGAAGGGGTTTGCATACGACGTGGACGAGGTTGATATTTACCCTAACCCTCCCCCACTCGGGAGAGGGGAGGACGGAGTCCTCCCGTCTAGGGAGAGGACAACAAAAGCGGGGATCCAAGCCGGCCCCTGCGGTCCCAGAAGTTTAACACCAATCTACCGGACGAGTACACTTCCTTGACTGTGCCACGGCAACCAGAGTAAAATACACCCGCTTCTGTCCTTATGCCGGTTTTAGAGGGCAGTTATATCTTATTCCTGTCGTACTGTCCTTACTTTTAGGTCGTTTTGAGAGGGGGTGAGATATGCTGAAAACAGCCAACAACGCCGCTTGAGCCGCCACTTAATGACAAAAAGTAAGGAGGTAGAAGTGAGGCGAAGATTACTGCAATGTTTGCTGTTCCCCTTGATGGCTTTGGTGCTTTTGCTGGGTTTGTCCTTTGGCTGTGCCCCTGCGGCTCCGGGTGAACCCACCACTCCACCCCCTGTGACCACGCCGCCCAAGACGTTTGAATGGAAGTTCCAGTCCCACTGGCCTGCAGCAAGTGTTTCTTATGCCCCATTCAAGAAGTTCTGCGAGGAAGAGATCTTAAGGTTGACCGACGGACGAGTGAAGATCACTGTTTACCCCGCGGACACCTTCATGCCCACCAAGGACTGCTTCGAGGCCTGGCGGACCAATGCACTTCAAGGCGGTACGGGCTCGGTATACTGGACAAGCATCGTGCCTCTAGAGGCTGTCTCTGGCAACTGTCCGTTTGCCTTTAGGGACGCCTGGGCGGTCCAGTACTTCCATATGCAGCTTGGCTTTGAGGATGCGCTCAAAAAGGCACACGAGGCTGCCGGGGTAATGTACTGGACGGAGAAATGGTACCCCACGGCCATGATCAGCAAAAAGCCTGTAAAAACGCTTGCTGACCTGAAGGGCCTGAAGGTGAGGTCTTCGGGTGCCATTGCAGATATGCTCAAGGAGGTAGGTGCTGCCCCTACCCTGATACCCGGGGCGGAGATCTACACAGCCCTGCAGACCGGAGTGGTAGATGCGGCGCACTGGGGAGCTGCCTCCGGTGCGTACAGCATGAAATTCCACGAGGTTGCCAAATATTATGTGCAGCCGAACCTGGCTTTCTGTGCCACCGACTGGGTGGCTATCAGTAAAAAAGCCTGGGACGAGCTACCCAAAGATTTGCAGCTTATCATCGATCTGGCTTTCAGAGAGCGTGCCTGGGACCGGAGCAATGAGTACTATATGAATGAGATGGACGCTCTTAATGCCATGGTCACCAATCACGGCGTAAAAGTTACCACGCTGGATGCGGAAGCACAGAAGGCGCTGCAGGCAGCGGCATTTAAGGTGTGGGACCAGGTGGCTGCGGCAAGTGCCGACAATGCCCACTGGATAGGGGTGATGAAAGACTTTCTCAAGAAGCTGGGCTATCTGCAGTGAGGTGGTCTTAGCCAGCAAGGCGGGGCGAATTGCCCCGCCTTGCTGGTATAAAGACTCTCATCGAGGTTAAGCGATGCGCAGAGTTCTGATGATCATAGATGCTATTAGCGAATGGTCGGGCAAGATAGTCAGCTTCCTGGTTATCGCATTTACAGTAGTAATCCTGTATGAGGTCGTAGCCCGATACCTCTTCGGTTCGCCAACCAACTGGGCACTTGAGGTATCTCTGGCACTATATGGTGCCTATATCGTACTCGTCGGTGCCTATGTACTCCGCATCGGGCAGCATGTAAACGTGGACGTAGTATATGGCCGTTTTTCTCCCAGGGTAAGGGCAGCGGTAAATCTATTCACCTGGTGTCTGTTTTTCCTCTGGGTTGGCTCTATGGCATGGAAGGGATGGCAGTCGGGTTGGCAGTCTCTTCTGGTGAGAGAGCGTGAGCCCACAAGCTTTGGCTGTCCCATTTATCCCGTTAAACTGTGCATACCTCTGGGAGCACTGCTCCTCTTTTTGCAGGGTCTAGCAGGCTATGTGAGAAATGCCGTTCTGGCGGTAACGGGGAGGGAACTGTGATGTCGCCAGAACTGGCTACCATTATTCTCTTCGGTTGTCTCATTCTGTTCCTAGCACTGGGGCTGCCGCTTGCCTTTACACTGGGCGGTGTTGGTGTAATCGGCATATTGCTGCTCTGGGGTCCGGGGGGCCTCATGGTGGTGGCCTCTCAGATGTATGCTGCCATGGGGAAATTTACCCTGGTGGCAGTACCGCTTTTCATTTTCATGGCAATGCTGCTGGAGAGGGCGGGCGTTGCTGACGATATGTATACCATGATGCACCGCTGGATGGCCGGGCTGCGCGGGGGGCTGGCGATGGGTACGGTAGGTATCTGTACCGTGTTTGCTGCCATGTCCGGCATAAGCGGCGCGGCCACCTCCAGCATGGGAGTGATCGCGCTCCCGGAGATGCTTAAACGAAGGTATGATAAGAAAATAGCCATAGGCTGTATCGCAGCGGGAGGTGCGCTGGGCATACTCATCCCACCGAGCGTGATAATGGTACTGTACGGCGTCTATACTGGCGAGTCCATAGGGGCGATGTTCATGGGGGGAGTTTTTCCGGGCCTCCTGCTCGCCTCGCTATTTATCATTTACATAGCCATACGTTGCTGGCTGCGACCTGAAGAGGGCCCCCCTTTGCCGCCAGGTGAGCGGGCAACGTGGGTCCAGAAGTTGGCCAGTTTGCGTGCAGTGGGTCTCCCCCTGGTTATCGTGGTGATGGTCCTGGGTTCAATATATTTTGGAGTGTGTACGCCTTCAGAAGCAGCGGCGGTGGGCGTGCTTGGTGCTGTGATCTCGGCCGCCGTATACCGCAGGCTTAACTGGACAATGATCAAGGAAGCCTGCTACCGCACCGCCGGGCTTAGCGGCATGATAATCTGGATACTTGCCGGGGCCTATTGCTTTACAGCGCTGTACACTGCTACCGGTATCTCCGACTTGCTACAGGACCTGTTGCTTTCCGTGCCTGGCGGGCGCTACGCCGTGCTGGTTACCATGCAACTGTTGTTCTTTGTCCTGGGGTGTTTCCTTGACCCCGTGGGCATTATCATGATTACTACCCCGATATTTGTCCCGGTGGTCCAGGCGCTTGGCTTCAGTACCCTGTGGTTCGCCATTCTCTTCGTGGTAAATATGGAGATGGCCTACTTGACGCCACCATTCGGGTTCAATCTGTTCTACATGAGGGCGGTGGCCCCGGCAGGGACGACCATGACGGAAATATACCGCTCTATAGGTCCCTTTGTGGGACTTCAGGCGCTGGGGCTAGCCTTGATAATACTGTTCCCACAGATAGCACTGTGGCTACCACAGACGATGCTGCATTAGAAACGGGTGCCGCTAGGTACAAAAGAACCGGCGTGCGCCGGCGTTAGAGACCTTTGTCGGCAATATAGAGGGCAAGGTCGGCGAGACGGCAGCTATAGCCCCACTCATTATCGTACCAGGCAAGGACCTTGACCATGTTGCCCATAGCCATGGTGCTGAGGGCATCGAATATGGAGCTGGCCGGGTCGCCTTTGAAGTCCGAGCTCACCAGCGGCTCGTCACAGTAGCGCAGGATGCCGTTTAGCTTACCCTGTGCCGCGGACTTGAAGGCCCCGTTGACCTCATCCGCGGTCACCTCCCTCTCCAGGTCAGCCACAAAGTCGCACATGGACACCGTGGGCACCGGCACCCTGTAGGCAACGCCATCAAGTCTGCCTTTGAGCTCGGGAATCACCAGTCCGATCGCCCTGGCAGCGCCGGTGGTGGTGGGAACTATGTTCAGCGCTGCGGCGCGGGCACGGCGCAGGTCTGAGTGGTACATATCGAGCAGCCTCTGGTCATTGGTGTAAGCGTGGATTGTGGACATGAAACCGCGGACCACTCCAAAGTTCTCGTGCAGCACCTTCACCACCGGGGCGATGCAGTTGGTGGTGCAGGACGCGTTGGAGATTACTCTGTGTTTTTCCGGGTCATATTTGTCCTCGTTGACGCCGAGGACGATGGTGATGTCCTCTCCCTTGGCTGGTGCCGAGATGATGACCTTTTTGGCGCCGTTCTGAAGGTGGGCAGCGGCTTTGGCAGCATCGGTGAACAGCCCGGTAGACTCGATTACTATGTCGGCACCCAGGGCACGCCAGGGGATTTTCGCCGGGTCACGTTCGGCAATCACCTTCACCTTCTTGCCGTTGACCACAATGCCATCGCTGGTTGCCTCCACCTTGCCCAGATACATACCATAGGTGCTATCGTATTTAAGCAGGTGAGCGTTGGTCCTGGCGTCGGTAAGGTCATTAATAGCTACTACCTCGAGCCTGCCGGCATGGTGCTGAGTGATAGCCCTGAACACCAGCCTGCCGATGCGCCCGAAACCGTTGATGCCGATTTTCGTTGCCATTCTTCTGCCCTCCCTATCAGCTTTGGGACTGGTGCCTATTATAACCCACCTTTATCCTGGTGCCAATACCCCCCCTGATGTTCCAGTCTGCGGTAACCTCCAGCTTTAAGGGCCTGATAGTGCTGACAAGGTCGTCCAGAATGCGGTTGGTGGCGGCCTCGTGGAACATCTCCACCATACGGTAGCTGGTAAGGTAGAACTTGAGCGACTTAAGCTCTATGATCTGTTTGTCAGGCACATATCTTATGTTGATGGTCGCCCAGTCCGGCTGGTCCGGATTGAGCGGACAAAGGCAGGTGAACTCGGTGGTGGTTATCTCCACCTCGTACTCTCTGTCGGGGCAGGGGTTGGGCAGGGCTATCAGCAGGTCTTTCTGTGGCTGCGACCTGTATTTGAGTCTCAGCCCCTTTACTTTCCTTTTAAGCTGCTCCATGTCACCTCACTCTCCCGTCCAGTACAGGTCCAGACCGTCCCTGGTGAATTTCTGTGCTTTGCCCTTGCTCATCAGATATTTAAGGTGGGCCAGTGTTTCCAGCACCGCCAGACGCTTGTCGAAGTTAGACAGTTTGGAGAACGGTACCGGTTCGCCCGTGGGCATCCACAGTATCTCGCTGGCTATCTGGTAAGCGGTCTTCATCTCATCCTCCGCGGCGATGACTATCGCCCGTTCCCGCTCCTGATGGTGGTACAGCAGTTCGTTGATGCGCAACCTGATCCCGGAAAAAACGGAGCCATGCCCCGGGAAGACGAGGTTGATATCCAGCTTTGTCAGCGCTTCCAGTGCGGCAAGGAAGTCGCCCAGGGGGTTATCTCCCGACTGCGGGTGGAAGCCGACATGGGGGGTGATATCGGGCAGTACGTGGTCGCCGGAGAACAGGAACTTTCTTTTGGGCTCGTAGAGGCAGATGTGCCCCGGTGAATGCCCCGGGGTGAGGATCACCGTGAGCGCCGTCGAGCCGATCGAGATCTTTTCTCCACCTTTAAGTCGGGTATCAGCCGCCGCCATCCCCACGAAGTCACGCAGGGGCATAGCCACCTCGACCAGTTCCGGCAGGTATTCTTCGGGGACGCCATTTGACTGGAGGAGTCCTCTCATCTCCGCCAGCAGTCCCTCCGGGCTCTGATAGCGGGACTCCAGCAGCTTCTCCTCGGTCTCGGTAAAGGCGACTGTTGCTCCACTCATCTGTTTCAGTTTGGCCGCCATTCCGTAGTGGTCGGGGTGAATATGGGTGATGACGATATGGGTTATGTCTTTGAACCCGAGTCCGCCCATTTTCAGCCCGTCCCTGAGCGCGGCGAAGGCCTCAGGCGTGTCGAAGCCGGTATCTATGAGCACATTGCCTTTGTCGCCCTGAAGCACATAGGCGTTGACGTGGTCGAGTGCCCCACCCGGGAGAGGGATTTTTATCTGGTGTACGCCCTGGATTATTTCCATCTATCTATTTACCTCCATGTCTCCGAAGGATTTCTGTGCCCGGGAAACGGGCCCTGGTCCCCAGCTGCTCTTCGATCCTGAGCAGGCGGTTATATTTCGCCACCCGCTCGCTGCGGCAGGGGGCACCGGTCTTGATCAGCCCCGAACCAACAGCCACCGCCAGATCGGCGATGGTGGTATCTTCGGTCTCGCCGGAACGGTGGCTGATTATGGTCAGCCAGCCAGCTTCCTGGGCCCTCCTTACCGTGCTGATGGTCTCGGTAAGCGTGCCCACCTGGTTTAGCTTTATCAGGATGGCGTTGGAAGCCTGCCTGGAGATGCCCGTCTCCAGACGGTTAAGGTTGGTGACATAAAGGTCGTCCCCCACCAGGGTGATTTTGCCACCCAGCCTCGAGGTAAGGGCTATCCAGCCCTCCCAGTCGTCCTCAGCCAGCCCGTCCTCGATGCTCACGATGGGGTAGTCCTTCACCCAGCGGGCGTAGTAGTCTATAAGCTCGTTGCTGGTGAGGACGGAGCCCTCACGGCTGAGCACGTATCTGCCGTCCTCATAGAAGCTGCTGGCAGCCGGATCGAGGGCGATGAAACAGTGCTCGCCCGCCCTGTAGCCGGCGACCTCGATGGCGGCGAGTATAAGCTCCACCGCCTCCTTATTCGATTTCAGCGATGGGGCGAAGCCGCCTTCATCACCGACGTTGGTGCTCAGCCCCTTGTCTTTGATTACCCGCTTCAGGGCATGATAGACCTCGGTGCCCATCTGCAGCGATTGCCTGAAGTTCGGGGCACCGGCGGGCACCACCATGAACTCCTGAAAGTCGGTGGAGTCGGCGGCATGCTTTCCGCCGTTGAGGATGTTCATCATCGGCACGGGCAGGAGACAGGCAGAATCCCCGCCAAGATAACGGTACAGTGGCAGGCGGCGAGAGCTGGCTGCTGCTTTAGCTACCGCCAGGGATACTCCGAGGATGGCGTTGGCGCCGAGATGCGACTTATTATCGGTGCCGTCCAGCTCGACGAGCTTCTTATCGATGGCTTCCTGCTCGGAAGCAGCCATGCCGAGCAGTGCCGGTGCTATCTCTCTGAGGACATTCTCCACCGCCCTGAGCACGCCCATCCCGCCATAGCGTGACTTATCGCCATCGCGCAGCTCCACTGCCTCATATTTCCCGGTACTGGCCCCGGACGGGACGGCAGCGCTACCGGAGCTGCCGTCGGACAGCTCCACGTCCACCTCCACCGTGGGGTTGCCCCTGGAGTCCAGGATTTCGCGGGCGAAGATTTTCTTAATCGTGGCAGGGCTACCTGTCACAGGTTTCTCCTAGCACCTTTTTCGTTCCTTTGCCAGGGCGATAGCTTTTTCCACGGCATCCACAGCGTCCTCGGCGCGGACTACAGACATATCCTCCCTCTCGTTCCGGGAAAACGACCAGGTATTCAGACCCACCACCGGCGTACCGTTTTTCAGGGCAAAGGCGATCTCGCTCAAGGTGCCGTAATCGCCGCCGATGGCGATCACCGCCTGGGCTGACTTCACGATGACCACGTTTCTAGCTTCGCCAAGACCGGTGGCGATGGGGACCTGTACATACTGGTTCGCCGAAGCCGGGCTATCGCCGGGGAGGATGCCTATGGTGGTACCCGATTCAATGACGGCCCCACGGCAGACAGCCTCCATGACGCCACCCAGCCCGCCGCAGATAACCACCGCCCCCCTCTTGGCCAGTTCCCTGCCCACCGTCTCGGCGAGCACCGCCTCCTGGGCGGTGCACTGACCGCCGCCGATCACGCCGATGACTATCTTCCTCTCCGCTGCTCTGGACATGGCAAGTTCAAGTACCGGAGAAAAGCCTGAGGGCAATTATACCATCAGCCTCGCAACTGTACAAAGCTGGTGTACTCGTCCAGTAGATTAGTGACACCTCAGCGTTAAATTTCTGAGATTGCAAGGGCCGGCATCTATCCCCGCTTATGTTATCTTCCCTCTAAGCGGGAGGACTATATGCCTTCAATTTGGGGGATGTCGTGACGGTAATCTATCTTCTCCTAGACGGGAGGACTATATGCTACCCTCTCCCTGGTGGGAGAGGGTTAGGGTGAGGGCAAAAACATTAGCAGCGGTGTCACCTAATAGCCCAAAAAGAGCTATCTGTCACCCGTAAAACTCTCCAGTGTGAGTCCTATGGCTCGCTCCATATACCCGTTAAGCTTGGGGGAACGCGGTGGTAATGCAGACAGCTTGGTAGTGCAATTCAGGCATTCTTCCCCAAATACTGCCCAACCCGAACCCCTATCTACTTGAACAGCCCTTGTTGGGAAAGGCATACAGGTCTTCAGTTTTTCCAGCAAACTGGCTGTGGTGGCCCTGGAATAAACTTCCACTACATCCCATCGGGAAATATCACGCACTGTAAAAAGCTTAAGCACCACCCCGGGCAAGGGTCTAATATTCAGAGTATCCAGCTGGACCAGATCGTCCGGCTTTTTGCTACATAGTCTTCGGGTTTCCTTACAGCATACGGTCGCTTAAGCACCCTTCTCTACGGCCGAGGTGTGATCTTTCACCGGCTCCTTAAGCACACCACGCTCTTTAAGCCTTGTATAATTCTTTCCGCCATCGAGGTGGACACGTGGAAACCTTGCTCTCCTAGTAGCACGGCTAACTTGTTCTTCTCCCAGCGTGGATATTTCTCCCTTAGTTTGAGCACTGCTTCCTCAAGCTCCGGCGGTGCTGTGGGCTGGCGCACATGCCTCGGGTGGCGTTCACGGTCCTCCAGAGTTTTCAGGTTTTTCAGGATTATATCGTCTTTTCCGCGATAGAAAGTCTGAGGGCCAATGCCCAAGTAGCGGCAGGTCAGTCCGGCATTTTGACCACAGGAATAGTAGCAATCAGGCCATTTTAGCCTTTGTATAGCCGCTTTCGATATATCCCTACTTGGTTATGCTAGTTTAACAGCTCCCGGTGCTAGTCCGCTTACTATCTTCACGGCAATATGACATTTAGATCTGGCTGGACTAGCTCCCGTGCTATACACCACTGAGACCTTCGCCAATGACAATGAGGGTGATGAGCAGAGCCACCACCACAGTCAGTACAGCCGATACGATGTTCAGTACAGAACGCTCACGCCACAGGAATACACATAGCAGGTTGAATATGGCAGCGATGTCAATCAGCACGGTGCCGATCGCCGGCATGAGCCAGGTGTCGGTGACCGGGTACTTTTCGCGGAAGTTGATGGTTATTATGGGGAGCACCACCCACGAGACGGCTCCGAGCGCTGTGAGCCCCAGCGCCCACCAGCCAGCTGCGGTCTCCGGCAGCACCCTGGCCCCACGATGGTCCCGCCTGTTATGTACCCGGTGCGGTGCCTCGGCTCGCCCCAAAATATGCCCCCTGTATTGCAACCATTATACAGCAATTGGTAAAAGAGCACGGGCTACGACCGATGGTGTTTTCATTTTTTGCCAGGCACAGGTCTGCCGTGATAAGTTATTAGACAGTCCGTGGTCTCAAGACCGGGATAAGTCCGACCTTCT
>FWPV01011628.1_pt1 | contig 13936 bp, 12 predicted proteins | sample 2228371 | NCBI WGS metagenome assembly FWPV01 (sample SAMEA103939776, study PRJEB20133) | metagenome
AGGTTGAATACGATCCACAACCTGTCGTACTATATGACCTTTATGAAACGTATTCAGCAGGCGATTCAAGAGGACCGATTTCTCGTCCTTTACGAAGCTCGCATATCGAACCCGGAAGAAGAGATCGAATCCACGGTCCCTCCTCCTCCATAGGGAGGAGGGACAAAAAAGAAAGGAGGCGTTTATGGGAACAGGACTGGCCTATGCCATGGGGCCGCAACCTGGAGGCGGTGGGGGAGGTTCTGGACTCTGGAGTTTCCTCCCGATCATCCTGATCTTCGCCGTTTTCTACTTTCTATTGATACGACCCCAGCAGAAACGTGCCAAGGAACACCGCACCCTCCTTGAGAACCTCAAGACCGGCGAGTATGTCCTTACGAGCGGGGGAATCTATGGCCGGATCACGGGGATCAAGGAAAATATCATCACCCTCGAAATCTCCGACAAGGTAAGGGTGAAGGTCAACAGGGGCAATATCGCAGGGGTGGTCAAAGCCGATGTCATGAAACCCGATTAAAATGGAGCTCCGAACCGAAAGCACCAAATTCGAGATGAGCCCAGGTCCCAAGATTGGGAAGCCGAGACGGATCTGCTGGTAATGGAATGTGGGATTTCGGACTTCGGATCTGGGATTTGGAACTGCAGAAGAGACTCCTTGCTCTAAACTCTGCTTTAGGGCTATAATCCACGAGGAGGTACCGCATGAGGAAGTATGAAACGATCTTTATTTTGGACCCCGACCTGGAGCAAGACCAGGTCCAGTCGACCGTGGAGAAGGTCAAGGGAATCATTACCCAGGCCCACGGCGAAATTCTTAAGTTCGAGGATTGGGGAAAACGAAAACTCGCCTACGAAGTTAGGAAGAAGAGCAAAGGTCACTACCTGCTGATCCACTTCTCTGGAACGCCCGGCTTACTCTCCGAACTGGAGAGAAATTTTCGAGTCATGGATGCCGTGATCAAATTCCAATCCGTTCGGTTGGACGAGCGGAAATCCACAACCACGACTCCTCCCGCCCCGGACGAATTTCCCGAGGAGGAGCCGGAGGAATAGGCGGGGGAGTGTTTGTCTTTAACCGTGTCATTTTGACGGGTCGCGTGAAGACTTCTCCACGGTGCTCTTACCGTCCGGACGGAATTCCTGTGATTCACTTCCCTCTTGAGCTCGACGAGATCGAAGAGGGAAAGGAAGGGATGCGGAAGGGATCGGAAAACGTGATTCATGTGGTAGCCATGGGAAAGCTCGCGGAAGAACAACCGGCTCTGGAGAGCGGCCAACGCCTTCTCGTCATTGGCCGCTTGAATCAAAGGAGCTGGAGAACGCCGGAGGGAAAGAATCGTATGCGCTCCGAAGTGATCGCGATCGATCTGAGACGCCTGGGCGAAGGAAACAGGGGCGTATGCTCTTCGCCAGAGGAGGCTGCTCAAGAGAAAGGGAGGAAGAGATGATCAAGAAACCGGCCGAAAAGCCTGCCACCGAAAGGAAAAAGAAGCCTTTTCTGAGACGGAAGGTCTGCCGATTCTGCACGGACAAGAAGCTGGAGATCGATTACAAAAATGCCAGGGTCCTCCGTTATTTCATCACGGAACGGGGAAAGATCATTCCCCGGAGGATCTCCGGAAATTGTGCGAAGCATCAGAGAGAAGTGACCATCGCCATTAAAAGGGCAAGGAACATCGCCCTCCTGCCCTTCACCACGGCAGTCCATTAGCATAAAGTGTGCGGAACGACGAGCGAAGATCCGTAAATCCAAACTTCAAGTAGCAAATACCGACGGAATGGCACGGTTCGGGACAGAAGCTGAGCAAGACTTGCGCGTTGAACTCGCTCCGTATTTCGACATTTGTCCTAAGACATCTTAGGTCTTTTGATCTCCCCCGACAGCGTCGGGGCGGAGGAGGTGCTTCATGGAGGTCATCCTATTAGAAGATGTCCCCTCCTTAGGAAAGGCGGGGGACCAAGTGAAAGTCTCCGACGGTTACGGGAGAAATTATCTCATCCCGCAGAAAAAGGCTGTGTTGGCCACGGAGAAGAGCCTGAAGGCCATCGAACATCAAAAGCGCCAAATCCAGCAGAAGATGGGAAAAGCCAAGAAGGACGCCGAGCGAATCGCTCGCGAGATCGAATCCCTTTCCTGTACTTTTGCAAAGTCGGTTGGAGAGAGTGGGAAGCTCTTCGGCTCCGTGACATCAATGGAAATCGAAGCCTATTTGAAGGAGAATGGCATCGAGGTCGATCGAAAGAAGATCCAGCTCGAAGAGCCAATCAAGAACTTAGGGATGTACACCGTTCCCATTAAGCTCCATCCAGAGGTGACCGCACAGCTCAGGGTATGGGTGGTGCAGGAGTAGGCCAGGCCGAGATGCGTCTGGATGGATCGTATCGATGCATTCGCGATGGGGCAAAGCGGAATGAATGAGGTGGATCTATCTTCTCACAAGCTTCCGCCACAGAACATCGAGGCAGAGCAATCGGTGCTGGGAGGAATCCTCATCGAAAACGACGCCATCCATAGGGTGATGGAGATTCTTGGCCCCGATGATTTTTACCGAGATGCCCACCGGAAGATCTTCAACGCCCTGATCAACCTCTTCGCTCGCGATGAGCCTGCGGATCTCATCACTTTGACCCACGAACTCAAAAAACTGGATCAACTGGAGGCCGTCGGGGGAGCCTCCTATATCGCCTCGCTTATCGATTCGGTGCCCACCGCCGCCAACATCGAATACTATGCCAAAATCGTCAAGGAAAAGTCGATCCTACGACAATTGATCCAGACGGCAACGGAGATCATTACGAAGAGCTATGAGGATCGATCCGATGTGGAGGTCTTCCTCGACGAGGCGGAGCGCTCGATCTTCCAGATTTCCGAAAACCGAGTGCGACCCTCCTTCTATCCCATCCGGGAGATCGTCAAGCAGAGTTTCAAGACGCTGGAACGGCTCTACGAGAAGAAGGAGCTGGTCACAGGCGTCCCCTCTGGCTTCAAAGAGTTGGATCAATTGACTGCAGGGTTTCAGCCCTCGGACCTGATCATTGTCGCCGGAAGACCCAGCATGGGGAAGACAGCCTTCTGTCTCAACGTGGCCCAATACGCCGCCATTGAGAAGAGGATTCCGGTGGCGATCTTCTCCCTCGAAATGTCAAAGGAACAGCTTGCTCTCCGTATGCTCTGTTCGGAGGCCCACGTCGAGGGCACCAAGCTACGAACTGGATTCCTGAGCGAAGGGGACTGGCCAAGGCTCACGATCGCTGCCGGAAATCTATCGGAGGCCCCCATCTTCATCGACGATACCGCGGCCCTCTCCGTGCTCGAATTGAGGGCAAAGGCGCGGCGACTCAAAGCAGATCAAGGGCTGGGCATGGTGGTTGTGGACTATCTTCAACTCATGAAGGGGAGGAGCAAGGCGGAGAGCCGCCAACAAGAAATCTCCGAGATCTCACGATCTTTGAAAGCGGTTGCAAAGGAGCTCAATATCCCTGTCATCGCTGTCTCGCAGCTCAGCAGGAAGACAGAGGAACGAACAGGGATGAGGCCACAGCTCTCTGATCTGAGGGAGTCCGGGGCCATCGAACAAGACGCCGATTTGATCCTCTTCCTCTATCGCGACGAAGTTTACAACCGCTCCGAGGATAATCCCAACCGCGGCAAGGCGGAGGTGATCATCGGGAAACAACGGAACGGTCCGACCGGTAAGATCGAACTGGCCTTTCTGAGCAAATTCACAACCTTCAAGGACCTGTACAAGGGAGAAGCGGAGCCCTGAGCCAAGTCAAATTCGCAAGGGTACCCTGAGATTTCGCACGGGACGACTCTGTCTCATTGTCTGTCAGGCCATAGGTTCGTATGAACTTTCCAAATCTCCTCACCCTCATCAGAATTCTCCTCATCCCGCTTTTTATCATCTTCATCATCAATCAATCCTTCTCCTGGGCTCTCTTCATCTTCGCCGTTGCGGGAATCACAGACGGGATTGACGGCCTGATCGCTCGGATCACGCGCCAGCGCACGGAGTTGGGTGCCTATCTGGATCCGATCGCCGATAAGTTACTCCTCTCCGCCGGCTTCATCACCCTCGCCATCATCGAAATGGTCCCAAGCTGGCTGGCCATCATCGTCATCACCCGCGACGTGATCATTATGCTCGGCATCCTCGTGATGATCCTGACTCACGTTCCTTTGAAGATCGAACCGAGCCTTCTGAGCAAATTTACCACTTCGATACAGATCGCCACGATTCTGTTGGTCTTGATGGCTCGCAAGGCGGTCCTCCTCGAGCGCCTTGCGGTGATCGCTATTTATGGGACGATGGTTTTGACGATTCTTTCGGGAGCCCATTATATTTACCTTGGCACAAAGATGCTCAATCAAAAAACGAGCCAGGACGGATCAGCCCCCGGATGAAATCCGGAGGCCTTCATTTTAACTTCCATTAAAGGAGAGATCCCATGTCCATCATCATCGAGGTTATTGCCAGAGAAATCATGGATTCCAGGGGAAACCCCACCGTTGAAGTGGACGTCATCCTGGAGAATGGCACAATGGGAAGAGCGGCAGTTCCCTCCGGGGCTTCCACCGGCACTCACGAGGCCCTCGAATTGAGGGACAAGGACTCCAAGCGCTACCTTGGAAAAGGAGTCCGAAAGGCTCTCCAAAATATCGAACGAGTGATATCCCCCAAACTCCTCGGGATGAACGTCTTGAATCAGAAGGCCATCGACCGAACGATGATCCGGTTGGACGGGACGCCGAACAAAGCCCGTCTGGGAGCCAACGCCATCTTAGGGGTCTCCCTCGCTTGCGCGAAGGCGGCGGCCAACCATCTCGACATCCCTTTCTACCAATATCTCGGGGGCCTCTCCGCAACCCACCTTCCCCTGCCCCTCATGAATATCCTAAACGGGGGGACCCATGCAGATAATAACGTCGACTTACAGGAATGTCTCATCCTTCCGGTCGGAGCCAAAAACTTCAAGGAAGCCCTCCGCATGGGCGCTGAGGTCTTTCACCATCTCAAGGCCCTTCTGAAGGTAAAGGGGTACAAGACCTCCGTGGGAGACGAAGGGGGGTTCGCTCCCGACCTCGGTTCCAACGAGGAGGCCTTCGCTCTGATGGTTCAGGCCATTCGAAGGGCTGGATACAAACCGGGCAAAGAGATCGGCCTTGGCATCGATGCTGCAGCGACGGAATTCTACAAAGACGGTTTCTACTATCTCAAGGCAGAAAAGAAACCTAAGAAGAGTTCCGAAGAAATGATCGACTACTATGAGTCCTTGATCGAGAAGTATCCCATTCTCTCGATTGAGGATGGTCTGGCAGAGGATGACTGGAAAGGATGGAAGGCCCTGACCGCTCGCCTCGGAAAGAAGGTCCAATTGATCGGAGATGACATCTTCGTGACCAATCCAGACCGGTTTTCAAGAGGGATTCAGGAAGGCGTGGCGAATGCAATCTTAATCAAACCCAATCAGATAGGGACCCTGACCGAAACGCTCGAAGTGATCGAAATGGCAAAAAGGGCTGGATATCGAACGATCATCTCCCATCGGTCCGGCGAGACCGAGGATACGACCATCTCGGATCTCACGGTCGGAACGAATGCCGGTCAGATCAAGACCGGGGCGACTTCCAGGACCGATCGCGTGGCCAAATATAACCAACTCATTCGAATCGAAGAAACCCTGGGAGACAGGGCTGTCTATGCCCCACCCCTCAAGGGAGAGGGAGGAAGGTAGTCGGAGTTTGCGAAAGTGGAGCCTGGGCAGTAAATTCTGTCTCTCGCTTCGAACACTCTGTATCGTACCGGAGGAGTTATGAAAATCAGAAAATATTTTGACCCCGAAATCGAGTGCATGGATCGAGATGAACTTGAGGCTCTCCAGCTCCATCAACTCAGGCTTCAGCTGAGGAGATGCTACCGAAATTCCGAATTCTATCGAGAAAAGTTTAAAAAAGCGGGAATCACGCCGGAGGAAATACATTCCCTCGACGATATCGTCCATGTTCCCTTCCTCACGAAGGAAGAGCTTCGGGAAGAACAGCAGGCTTTTCCTCACTTTGGAAGGTTCACCGTGGCGCCGCCCGAGAGTTGGGCAGAGCTTCGTCCCTCCCTCGGGACGACGGGGACACCGATTAACACCATCTGGTCCCAAGAGGATGTGAAGAAGATCACCCGATGGACAGCGAGAACGATGTGGACATTCGGTGTTCGTCCTGGAGACATCATCCAGAATGGCTTCGGTTACGGCCTATGGGTCGCGGGCATCTCCGTCCATTACGCCTGCAAGGAATTGGAATGTTTTGTCATTCCAATCGGCTCGACCAAGAGCGATCGTCAAATCGACTATTTTCTCAACCCAGGTTCCACCGTTCTCATCTGTACGCCCACCTATGCTCTGAGCATTGCTGCGAGTTTGAAGGAGAAGGGCATCTCACCGGAGGCCATCCCGCTAAGGCTCGGATGCTTCGGTGGCGAAGCGGGCGCAGCCGTTCCTGCCACCCGGCGGAGGATCGAAGAGGGCCTCGGTATCGATGCCTTCGACTGTTATGGGATCACCGAGGTGGGTCCGATTCTCGCGACAGAGTGCCCTCAAAAGGCCGGGGTCCATTGGGTGGAAGATCATCTCCTCGTAGAGGTGATCGATCTGGAGACGAAGCGGCCCTGCAAGCCAGGCGACGTGGGCGTGCTGGATCTGATGCATCTCACCAAAGAGGCCACCCCGATGATCCGATTTTGGACAGGAGATGTCACCCGACTGGACAAGAAAAAATGCAAGTGTGGCCGAACCCATGCTCGATCCCCTGGTGGGATTCTCGGAAGGGTGGAAGATAGGATTGCCTGTGGGGGTGTGAAGGTTTTCCCTTCCCAGATTGAGAATGTGGTGAGAAGCATGCCTGAGCTATCGGAAGAATTCTACGTTGAGCTTTCCACGGACCCGAAGTCTGGCGCTGAGATTTTTACCGTGGTGGTCGAATCCGTAAAGGTCGCAAAGCCTTCCGATGTCGTCTCGAAACTGAAAAAGGGCTTCAAGATGGAATGTAACATCACTCCGGAGATTCGGGTCGTCCCCCTCGGGACGCTTCCCAAAACCATGTTTCGGGCCAAAAGGATTGTGGACAAGAGGGGTGAGAAGGGATAACTTCTCTCGTCCATCTTTCCCCTGTCCCTGCTTCGGCGGGTTGTTCCGTCGCTTGACCAAGGCCTCAATTCCAGTAGGCCTCAAGGGTCGAATGAACTGTGAAAGGCCTATCCCTCAAGATCTCCCTCATCCTCATGGGGATAAGCAGCATCGTGGCCCAGATCCTCCTCATAAGGGAGTTTCTCGTCTCCTTTCTTGGCAATGAACTCACCCTTGGCGTAATCCTCGCAAACTGGATGGTCCTCGAGGCTGCGGGAGCGTTCCTCCTCGGAAAGTCTGTAGAGAAAACGCAGAAAAGGCTCGAAATCTACGTGTGTCTCCAACTCATCTTTTCCCTGGCCCTCCCTTTCGCCGTCTACCTGACAAGGATTTTCAAAAACCTCCTTCTCGTCACACCGGGAGAGGGAATAGGGTTTGCCCCGGTATTCTATACGTCGTTTTTGATTCTCCTTCCCGTCGCCGTTTCCCATGGAGCTCTCTTCACTTATGGGAGTAGACTCTATTCCCAATATCTGCAAGAGGACGTTCCTTCGATCGGAAGGGTCTACAGCCTCGAGACGATCGGTTCCGTCATCGGCGGTCTCTCAATGACCTTCCTTCTCGTTCGATTTCTCAATTCCTTTCAGATCGCCTTTGGCATCTCTCTGCTAAACGCCCTCATCTCGCTCGCCCTTCTGTGGTTCGCTCAAGGATCGTCGAACCGGACTCGCCCGGCCTTTTTCTTGATTCTTTCTTCTCTCCTCTCGATTGCCTTTGCCTATAGCCTCTCGCCCCCAACCTCAAAGGCCATTCACTGGTCTTCTATCCGATCCCAATGGAAGGGACTGGAGGTCGTCCATTACGAAAACTCCGTCTATGGAAACATCACTGTAACGAAGAGGGGAGAGCAATTTACCTTCTTTACCGATGGGATCCCATCGATCACAGCTCCCGTGCCTGATATTGCTTCGATCGAGGATTTCGTTCACTTCCCGATGCTCCTCCATGAAAACCCGGCCTCCGTTCTCGTCCTCGGAAGCGGAACTGGGGGTATGATCTACGAAATCTTGAAGCATCCGGTGACACACGTCCATTATGTGGAGCTCGATCCTCTCCTCCTTCGACTGGCTCAGAAGTTTCGAACGCCGCTTACGGAGACCGAACTTTCAGACAAGAGAGTGATGATCCACTATACCGACGCCCGCTTCTTCGTGAATAGGACCCGAGGGCCGTTTGACGTGGTCTTTATCGGCCTTTCCTCCCCCCAAGACCTGCGAACCAATAGACTCTTCTCCCATGAATTCTTTTCCGTTGCAAAAAGGAAGATGGGCCCGGACGGAATCATCGTCTTGGGCCTGCCCGGCTCGCTCACCTACATCAGCCCGGAACTGAGGAACTTGAATGGCTGTATCTGGGAGACCCTCCGGAGCGTCTATCGATACGTAAGGATTATTCCAGGCGATACAAACCTCTACGTCGCTTCCAATTCTGAAACCCTCCTGTCCGTCACGCCCGAGGAACTGCTCAGGAGGCTTAAAGAAAGAAAGATCAAAACGAGCCTTTTCACGGGATTCTATCTGGAGCACCGGCTCCATGAGAGATGGTTGAAATGGTTTTCAAAATCGATGGAGGGAAAAAGGACAAACATCAATTCCGATTTTCGTCCCCTGGGCGTATACTTCAGCCTTTCTTATTGGAGTGCGCTCTTCTCGCCCTATGTCGCAGGTGTTTTGAATTGGTTTGCCGGACTGAGCATCCCCCTCGGCGGGGCGGGAGTTGCCCTCTTCACCTTCTTGCTTGGAACGCTCATCCTGAAATGGCGCGCCGCCTCGGGCATCTCGGTCCCCTACGCCATCCTCGCAAGTGGTTTCGCGGCGATGATCTTTGACCTGGCAATCATCTTCACCTTTCAAACCTTTTATGGTTATGTCTATCACCAAATCGGCCTCCTGGTCGCAGTCTTCATGGTGGGGGTTGCTCTCAGCAGTCAATGGATGAATAGCCGTATAGGCAGAATGAGGAAGAAGCGATTTCTATTTCTATGGCTCGAGGGAGGAATGATAATCTTTTCTCTCTCCCTTCCCTTCGTATTCTCCCTCCCGTCGCACCATCTTGAGAAGACGCCAATCTATCTCCTTGCTTACGGCAGTTTCTTCTTGATGTCCTTCCTTGCGGGAGCCTCCATCGGGCTTCAGTTTCCTCTGGCTTCGAGCGTCTGCTTAACCCTTCCGACGAGGGGAGTCTCGGTGGGGAGGACGGCTGCCGTCCTCTACGGAGCCGACCTCTTGGGGGGCTTTTGGGGCGGTCTCCTGGGCGGGGTCGTCCTTTTGCCCATCTTAGGTCTGACAGGAACGTGCTTATCGATAGCGATGATCAAAGCGAGCAGTTTTCTCCTCTTCCTCCTCTTTACGACGATGAAGCCCTCGCACTCCACAGTCTGAAACTGCCGAACACTCCGCACTATCACACCCTTGGGGATCGCAGTGTATGATTTGACTCCAATTTTCTCCATTTATCGAATCAATTCTGCATCTTGCTTGAGCGATTTATTAAGAGAATATTTTCTCAAGCTCATTTAGTTTATTGACAAGGTGCTGACGTGTGGTATCATGCGTTCAAAGTTCCAAAAAGGTTTATCTTTAAGAAGAAGGTGACAGACTCAAGTAATTCAACGGAGGGAGTCGAAGTGATCCAGTGACTTGGCCATGTTTTTGTCTCACGCAGTTATTTGTGTTTTTGGAAGGCAAGAAAGGAGGTTGAATGATGAGACGTATGAATTATTTGAAGATGATTATTTCTGTAATATTGGTTTTGTTCGTTGTTTCCATTTCCTTTGCTGGCAATCCCAAATCAAAACCATTTTTACCTAACACACCCCATGCGTGGACCGAAATCACGCCAGGACCAACCGAATTTATGGGCAGGAGCTTGAATCCAACCTGTTCAGGAGCCCCAGGTACTGACCCTACCTTTAAATTTTTCGTGAAAGGTGGACCTGTCAACAACTTAGTTGTTTTTTTCGATGGTGGTGGGGCTTGCTGGGATACGATGAATTGCATCTATTACCGCACGTACTATCCCGCGGCAGATGAAACCGTTGCAGGATTAGAGGCCGCTCGTGGGATTTTCGATTTATCCAATCCCGCCAATCCTTTTAGGGATTGGAACTTTGTTTTTATTCCATATTGCACGGCTGATATCCACTGGGGGAGCAATGACAAAACATATTCCGGCTATTATGGAGATGGTCCCTATACCATTCACCATCGAGGATTCGATAATTTCTTGGTTGTCTTGAAATGGATCACTGAGAATTTCAAAAATCCTCACAAAATTTTTGTTACAGGGTCGAGTGCAGGAAGTTATGGAGCCCTCCTCGGATTTCCCTATATTCAAGAGGCTTACCCTCGTTCCATGGTCAGCATGTTGGGTGATGCAGGTTTCGGGGTTGTCACTAAATTGTTTCGAGATTCTCAGATCCACAATTGGGGTTTTATCCAAAACCTACCCGTCTGGATTCCAGGTTTTGAGAGACCGTTTTCAGAATATTCTATTGCGGATATGTACAAAATGATCGGAAACTATTATTCCCACAGGAAAATTGGCCAGTATACGACCGCCTGGGATGCTACTCAGGCATTCTTTTACAATGTTATGGTGAATATCTGGGATCCATCATCGTGGTCAAATTTCGCTCCTGTGTGGTGCGATTGGCATGAGCAGTTGCTGAAATATGCCGATCTCGCTGCCGAGGCACCAAATTACCGATATTACATTGGTGCAGGAACGGATCATACCATTATGTGGTATGAAAAATTCTACGAGGAAGACTCCGCAGGTGTTTCATTTGTCGACTGGATCGAGGCGATGGTGGAGAATCAGGGAGGAACCCGGGGACATGGGGCAATACCATGGAAGAATGTTGAATGCGTAGATTGTGGAGCTCCGTTACTTTGTCCATGAAAGAAATTTTCTGTTATGAAGAGAATTTGTATGAGGATTCAAAGGCGCCCTGACATGCGCATTGGTTGTTTTGGCTGGCTGCATACCAATGAAACAGCACCGAGTCTGGTGGCCAAGCGCAGAGCGCAATATTGCTGGGTTTTCGCTTTCACCAGATGGCAAAAGCGTAGCCTATTCAGCTATACCCCCTGGAGAGAAAGAGTATGACATCTTTATGTATGATCTCGCTGGGGCTACTGAGCGAACCGTAACCCAACATCCTGCCGAGGATTCCCGCCCTGTGTGGTCTTCCGACGGCCAGTTTATATATTTTGTATCCAGACGTGATGGATGGGATCAAGTCTACAGGATGACGCGTGATGGAACCGATCTAAGAAACATTTCTCACAATCCGAACAGCGATTAGGCATTCGACCTTTCACCTGATGGGAAGAGCGTTATTTTTGAGCGAAAGGCCCCTGGAGCAGTTCCCAAAGAAACGATGCTCGTTGTCGCATCAGCCGACGGATCCAACCAGCGAGTGTTGGTCAAGGGTGGTTGGAGAGCTCGCTGGTCACCAGATGGCCAATGGATTCTTCATACCCGTAGTGGTGGTGAAAAAGAAAAGTGGATTATACGGGAAACGTGGTTTATACGTTCCGATGGCACGGAAGAACAAAAAGTCAAGGTCGGGCAAGGATTCCCGTATATTTTTGAGTTACTCTGGATACCCGGAAGCGACAATATCGTTTACGCGACAAGAGGTGTGCACTGCACAAGGAACCTGTGCCCATTCGACATTTACGTGGAGAAGTTGGACGGCACAGGAAGAAAGTTGATCATCCAAGATGTTGATAATGATAGATGGCTCTTTCAAACTCCTCACCCTTGCGTCTGGGATCCTCTGCGGTCACGCTTTGCGCTGCCGCTCAATAGGTATGATCGAAGAAATGGGATCGTGATCATTGACCGTGAAGGCAACGTCCAAGCTGATTTCTTTCGTGAGCAATGGTCATCACATGATTACCTGGAGACTTGTTGGTCTCCCGACGGTCAAAGCATATGGTTTATGAAACGACCTTTTCTCCGGGAATCGACCGGGGGCATTTACAGGATGAACGTGGATGGTACACAAGTAACACAAGTTATATCAGACAATATAATTTGGAAGGCGGCGGAATGACCTCGTATAGAAAGACCGATCAAAAGTCAGAAGCACGACTGGCCAACCATAGGAATGCACGGGCTAATGTTATGTGGATAAAAAATGATATTCGAGAAAAAACGGCATGTTCGTCTATAACCGAGTTAAATGAAATGTCGGGTCGAAAAGTAGGTAAGGATTTATGCAGACAGAACCGCCAACTTCTAAGTTAAAATTTATCAGCACCGCCTTATCTGTTTCACTTCTTTTGATATCATGGGGATGCGCCACGTTAGGTTCTCAATCTTACCGCTCGCCGTTACCCGAGGAGATAAGGCGGCAGGTCCGCTCGGTGGCCGTTGTTCCTGCTGCCTATATTCCGGAAAGTAATTTTCTCACATTTGCGAAAGATAGGGGCACTGGGGCAGCAAAAGGTGCGGGAGCCGGAGCGTTGCACGGCACCTTGTACATGTCCGCTGAAGCCGCAGGAGCCGGGCCTTACGCTGTATTGCTCTTGCCTTTTGCTGCTGCTCTCGGCGCTGTGGTCGGCGGTATGGTAGGCGGGATTGAAGGCGCAGTTAGAGCTATCCCTGCTGATCAGGCAAAGAAGATAGAGGCCACCATTAACAGCGCCATATCAGATCTCGACGTTCAAGGAAAACTTTCAAAGTACATTGTATCTGTTGGGTTGACCTTAAAGGATTACCAATTCAATGTAATGAGAGGTCAGGGACCGACAACAAAGAATGAAAAACCTGATTACCGTTCTCTCAAAGAGCAAAATGTAGATATGGCTCTTGAGGCAAACGTTACAAACCTGGGATTCCTTGGTGGAAAAGGGGTTGACCCAGAGATTGCCTTCTTCATGGATGTTACTGTAAGAGTTGTCCGTACAGTGGACGGGACAGAAATCTATTCGGGTAAGTCCTCACACACCAGTAGACCCCGCAGGTTCATCGAGTGGGCACGAGATGATTCGGCTCAACTACGTGAGGAATTTGAAACATCATATGCCAGACTTGCTGAACAGATATTAGAAACCATTTTCTTAGTGTACGACTTTCATATGGATGACGGGTGGTCGGGCGTTCAGCATTGCATGCTGGAACACTACTACCCGCCACCACGCGGTATCGGTTTCTTTAGTCATAAACCAATGTTTTCAATGGTTGATTCTCTCCAGGTAACGTTTAAATGGGAGGCATTCCCTCGGGACAAGGACCGCAAATACGATTCCGCGGGAATACTTAATCGAATCAGCGAGATAACTTACGACCTGAAAATCTGGAAAGGCCATAACAACTATCCCGAAGAATTAGTCTACGCCAGGCAAGGTATACCTGCTCCAGAACATACAATTGAAACGCTGCTTGAACCTTCAACAGAATATTTCTGGTCTGTTAGATCAAGGTTCAAGCTTGACGGCCAGACCCGTTTAACGAGGTGGTCGTATTCCAGAATCCCTTGGCCGCCTGGCCGTTTGGACCCCTGCCTGGAAGATCATATTCCCATAACCCATTATCATCGGTTCAAGACCCCGAAGGAATAGAGCCCGTTCGGGTTTTTAGGTAGCAACAAATGGGAGCGATCCAACGCCTTCCAAGGGACGTTGGCACTGAAACGTCGCCCCCCTGAAACCGGGCGTTGGGCATCGTAATCAACACAAACAAAGACATCCTATAAGGTGTCAAGAGAAAAGTTGATAGGTTTATAAAAGAGTTTTCCACAGGA
>FWPV01011630.1_pt1 | contig 13932 bp, 12 predicted proteins | sample 2228371 | NCBI WGS metagenome assembly FWPV01 (sample SAMEA103939776, study PRJEB20133) | metagenome
TTTAATTTTGTATGTAAAAGTTAATTATACATACAAAATTATATAGATTATATAGAAAATTTAGAAAACTTTTTGTAAAAAACATTGTTGTCTTATGTAGTAAATGTAACAAAATTTATCTAAATTTATTTAGTGTAACCTTTAAATCAAAATTTGCTTGTTCTTCTTTTTTAATTGGGAAATTTATTGCGCACGAATTTATTTTTTTCTAAAGAATAATTTAGGAATTGACAAAATTAGTGATCATAAAAAATGATCGAAAAGTACAAAAATTCATAATTCCCACAATTTCCTAGGTTTATCTTAATTAAAAAAATTTCAAAAAAACAAAATAGCTAAAAAGAAAATAAAAGTGTATAATAAAAGAAAAGATAAATCTTAATTTGATGAAATGAAAATTGATCAACTGCAAAAAGAACTTTATTCAAGAGATAGTAAAGTTGAAAAAAGATCTTTGGCTAATGATAATTACGATCCGAAAAGAAAATTTCAACAGAGTTCAAAGAAAAGAGAATTCATAGAAGAAAATAAAAAAGAAAATTTTCCAACAAAAGGTAATCAGATAAATGAAAATGAAAACAACCAAAGAGACAAAGAAAAAAGTGAAGAAAAACCTTTTTTCCCTTCAGATATCAGAGAAGATCTAATAAAAATCAAGGAGGAAGAAGAAAAAAAAGCCAAAGAAGATCCGCTTAAAGAAAAAAATAAAAGAAAGAAAATCATTGTAGCGATCGGAGTGGTGGTGACGACTCTTATCGGAGGGACAATTTTGTCGTTTATGTTTTTAAAATATTCAGCAGGAGTTTATAAAGAAGAAAAAATAGAACTTTCCATTGAGGGACCTGGAGAGGTAAAAAGCATTGAGAAATCTAAGTATATTATCAAAATAACAAACAACAATAAACTTGATCTTGAGGAAGGAAGATTGGTAATTTCTTATTCTGAAAATCTTTTTTTAGAAGAAAAAAGTTATCTTTTGAAAGAAAGCATTAAAAGTTCTCGGATTGATGTAGGAACAATAAAAGAAGGAGCTACAGCCATTTTTGAAATAGAAGCAACTCCTTTTGGAACACGAGACAGCAAAATTGATTTGGGAGTTACTTTTCGTTATCGCCCAGAAGGATTGAGCGGGTTTTTTGAAAAAAAATCTAATCAGACCTTAATAATAAAATCTTCTTCTTTGGGACTAGTAGTTTTGCCGTTAACTAAAACAGCTGCTAGCGGAGAAACGACAGAACTTCATTTAGTGATAAAAAATGAAAGCGAAAAGAAATTGGAAAATCTTTTATTAAAAATGGAATATCCAGAAGGATTTTCTTTTTCTTCTTCTGAACCAGCTCCTCAAAAAGAAAATCGAATTTGGGAAATTATGGGATTGGAACCGGGCGATCAAGCAAAAATAATACTAAAAGGTAATTTGATTGGAGAACCTGAATCAGTGAAGATTTTCAAAGGAGAATTGGGAAAAGAACAAGGAGGAACTTTTTTGGTCTTTGTGAGAGAAGAAGATTCTATTAAAATGGTTCCTTCGCGAATGATAATCAAACAAACAGCCAATAAAGAAGTTGTTTCCGCTGGAGAAGGGATTGAATTTTCCGTGAAATTTAAGAATACCTCAGGATTTCCTTTGAGTGATTTAATTCTAAGAACTCATCTAGAATCACGAGTATTAGATGAGAAAAAAGTTTTAGTTAAGAATGGTTTTTATGATAGCGACAAGGATGAAATTATTTGGAAAGCCTCAGAGCTTTCAAAATTGAAAAATCTGGAACCTGAGGAAGAAGGAGAAGCAAATTTTTCAGTTTGGATTTTAGATAAACTCCCCATGGAAAATGAAAACGACAAGAATTTTACTATCAAAACCTGGTCAGAAATTGAGAGCTTGGACTTCGATTCTCCATTGGGTCAGAACAAGTCAATTCGCTCAGAACAAGTAGAATTAAAAGTTAATTCCAAAGCAATTCTTTCATTTAGCGGTTATTATAACGATGGCGAATTTGAAAACTCTGGACCTATTCCACTAGAAATAGGGAAAGAAACAACTTTTTCTATCCACTTTAGTTTAATGAACACTTCTAATGATTTAAAAAATGTTATTGTTACCGCTTTGCTTCCGGCTGGAATTGTTTGGAAAGATAAAACCGCTTCTGTCAAAATGGGTGAATATGAATTTAATTCCAGAACTAATGAATTAAAATGGATTGTGGGAAACTTGGATGCTGGTGTAGGTTTTATTAGTCCAGTGAAAACTTTTTCTTTCCAAATAGGAGTTATTCCTTCAAAAAATCAATTAGATGGAACTAATGTGAAACTATTGAATGAATTAAAATTAACTGCTTTGGATACCTTTACTGGAGTGGAAATTAAACAAGATTTGTTAGAATCAAAAATTTTTTCAATAGCTGATATTTCTGATGTTAAAGTTGAAATTAAGGAAACATCCAACTAGAATTTATGAAATTAAGAAAAAGAGTTTAAATTAAATTTTGAAAAATCAAGATTGTTTTGCACTATTAGTAATAATGGACTAGGATTTTGCTATGAAAGATGTTTTTCAAACAGAAAAAAATCAGAAAAAATTTCGGCAAAGAGCAAAGAAACTCAAAACTAAAAGTGGTTTTTTTCAAACGCCTTTTTTTATGCCAATTGCTACCTATGGAACAGTTAAAAGTTTGGAAACTAGTGATGTTAAAGAATTAGGTTTTGAAATAATTCTTTCCAATACCTATCATCTTTGGTTGAGACCAGGAGAAAAAATTATAAAAAAAGCAGGTGGCCTTCATAATTTTATGAACTGGAAAGGAGGAATTTTAACTGATAGCGGTGGTTTTCAAATTTTTTCTTTAGGGGCGAAAGCAAAAGAAAAATTTGGTTTTTCGGGAGTGAAACTTTTTGATACGGGAGTTGAGTTTACTGATCCTTTTGATGGGCAGAAAAGATTTCTAACACCAGAAAAAGCAATTGATATTCAACTAGATCTTGGTTCAGATATTATTATGTGTTTGGATGTTTGTCCTCCTTATCCTTGCTCCTTTAAAGAAGCTCAAGAAGCTGTTAGAATAACTTTTGAATGGGCCCAAAGAAGCAAAAAACATTTTTTAAAAAAAGTAAATGAAAAAAGAAAAAAGCCATTGCTTTTTGGAATTATTCAAGGAAGTGTTTTTGAAGATCTTAGAAAACAATCAGCGCTGGAAATTTCTAGTTTGAATTTTGATGGCTATGCTATTGGGGGAGTAGCAGTAGGTGAACCCAGAGAAAAAATGAAAGAAATTTTAAAATGGACTCTTCCTTTTTTGCCTGAAAATAAACCACGTTATTTAATGGGACTAGGAAAACCAGAAGAAATTGTTTTTGCCATAAAAGAAGGAATAGATATGTTTGATTGTGTTATTCCCACACGAGAAGGAAGGCATGGTCGGGTTTTTATGTGGAAAAATAAAAAAAGTTTTCAAATTAACTTTTGGAAGAGAAAAAATGAGATTAAGAACAATTTTTACAAAACCATAAACATTAGAAATAGAAAATTTAAAAAAGATTTTAGTCCCTTGAGCAAATCTTGTTCTTGTCGAGTATGTCAACAATATTCTCGGGCCTATATTAATCATCTTTTTTCCATTAAGGAGTCTTTAGCTTTTAAATTAGTCACCTTTCATAACCTATTTTTCTATCGTCAATTAATAGAAAAAATGAATCTGAAATAAGTAAAATTAAAATTCAAATATAGTTAGTTTAAAATATTTAATTATTTATAAGCGGCAAAAAAGATAATTAAAAAAAGAGTAAGCTTTGTGTTTTTTAAAAAACTAAAAAGAATACAAGTAAAAAAGTAAAAAATAAATTCAAAATGGTTGAGTTTAAGGTCAAAAAAGTAAAAACAAAAACACTAGGCGAACTTCTAAGAAGAGAAAGAGAAATCTTAGGAGTAAGTTTGGATGAAATGGCTCGCTACACAAAGGTGAGAAAAATTTATTTGGAAAAAATTGAAAACGATCAATTAGATGATTTTTTGCCAGATGTTTATGTGAAAGGGTTTTTAAGAAACTATGCTAAATATTTAGGACTTGATCCGGAAAAAATTATTCTTCAATATCGAAAAGAAAAGGGAATTCAAAAAAACATTCAAAGAAGTTTTAGTCCTTGCAAAAAAGAAACTTTTTTTAGTAAACTGCCCTCAATAACACTAACACCCAATATTCTGGCTTCGGGAATTTTTATTTTTTTGATTTTTGTAGGGATCTTTTATTTTTTTAAGGAAGTTAACCAATTTTCAAAAACTCCGCGTTTAATTGTAACTAATCCAATTTCTAATCAAACAATAAAAGAAAGCAACATTAACGTTAGTGGTGCAACTGATCAAGGCAATCAAATTTTCATTAATGGTCAGCCTGTTTTTGTTTCTGAAAAAGGAGAATTTAGTCAAAAAATAAGTCTTCAAAAAGGACTTAATAAGATTGTTATTAGTGTCAAAAATAAATTTGGAAAAATTTCCACAAAAGAATTTGACATTTTGGCTGACTATGAAATAGCATTAAAAAAAAACAAAGAAGAAGTTTTAGGAGTGGAAACTGAAGAAGAAAAAACTGGAGTAGAAATTGAAGTGGAAATAAAAGAAGTTCCTGTTTGGATCTTAGTAAGAGCGGATGGTAAAGAAATCTACAATGGAACAATGTTAGCTGAATCAAGACAAATTTTTTCTGCTGAAAAAGAGATAAAGATTACTTCTGGAAAAGCAGATAAAACTTGGATAAAATTCAAAGGAAAAGAAGAGGCTTTTCAGTTAGGTAATTTTCCCGGAGTAATACGAGATGTAGTTTTTAGGAATGAAAATAATGTTTCAGATGAAATCAAAGAACCATCTAATGACAATGAAAATGAGGAAAATAATTCGGTGGGAATTCAGTTAGAAAAAGATCCAACAAAAGAAGAAAATAACCAATAATCTAGATTGGTTAATATTTTTTAAATAAATTTTTAAATATAAATGAAAGAAAATTAAAATAATAATTTATTAAAAGCAATTTAACATGTCAACAAAAAGTAAAAAGAAAGGGGGAGAAGAAAAAAGAAAAGAAGTCGGAGAAATTTTAAATGAAATAAAAGAAAGATTTGGTGAAGGTTCAATAATGAAACTGGGTGAAATTAGGAAAGTTGATGTAGCAGCTATTCCAACTGGATCACCTTCTTTGGATCTTGCCCTGGGAATTGGAGGTTTGCCTCGAGGAAGAATTATTGAAATTTATGGTCCTGAATCTTCTGGAAAAACAACGTTAGCTCTTCATGTTATAGCTAATGCCCAAAAAGAAGGTGGTTCAGCGGCTTTTATAGATGCTGAACATGCTCTTGATCCAGCTTATGCTAAAAGAATTGGTGTTAAAATTGATGATTTACTTATTTCTCAGCCGGACACAGGCGAGCAAGCTTTAGAAATTGTAGAAGCTTTGGTTCGTTCCAATGCAATTGATGTAATTGTGGTTGATTCAGTCGCAGCTTTAACACCAAAAGCCGAAATTGAAGGAGAAATGGGAGATACTCATGTTGGTCTTCAAGCGCGGCTTATGTCTCAAGCACTAAGAAAATTAACAGGAATAGTTTCCAAGACAAATGTAGTGGTTATTTTTATCAATCAAATTAGAATGAAAATTGGAGTTATGTTTGGTAATCCTGAGACTACTCCCGGAGGCACAGCTTTGAAATTTTATTCCTCTGTTAGAATTGAAGTAAGAAAGATGGCTCAAATTAAGCAAGGAGATCAAATAATTGGCAATCGAGTTAAAGTTAAAGTGGTTAAAAATAAAGTAGCACCCCCTTTTCAAACAGCTGAGTTTGATATTATGTATAATCAAGGAATTTCTCAAGAAGGTGATATTTTGGATTTGGGAACCAAATATGGAATTTTGAAAAAATCAGGTGCTTGGTATCAATTTAAAGAAACTAAGCTTGGTCAAGGAAGAGAAGGAACAAAGAATTTTCTCAAAAAAAATCCTTCCATTGGAAAAGAAATTCTTAAAGCGGTAAAAGAAAAAATTAAAGAAGAAGAACAAAAGAATTAGTTTTTTTAAAAGAGTTTAGTTTGATTTTCTGAATTAAATTTAATTAATAGATTCAGAAACCACAATAAAAAATCAATCAATGTTGCTTCTTTCTTATCCAAAAATTCTTTTAGTTACCCTTTTGGGAGCAATTCCTGTTTTAATATGGGGAATTGTTTTTGCTAGAGAAAAAAGAATTTGGGGTCAAACTTTGAGTAAATTTAGTTTAGGAAGAGTTTTTATGGGAGGAGTTTTATCGGCGGCAGTAGCAATGATATTAGAAGTTTGGTTTTTGGAAAAAGAAATAGGAAGTTTGTTTTTAGTGAATTTAATGAAAATTTGGTGGCTAGAAGAAATTCCTCAGATTTTGCCAAGTGCTTCAATGATTTTGTTTTTGGCTTTTTTTGAAGAAATTTCAAAACTGGCAGTAGTAATATTTTCTTTTTTAAAAAGCAAAACTAATGGTATTATTTTGGGTATGACTGTAGGTTTGGCTTTTGGAGTGATTGAAAATGGAGTTTATTTTGCTTCTTTTTTTAAAGCAGGGAATCAAAATTTAGAATGGGAAAATTTTTTCATAGTAGCATTTCTAAGATTTTTGTTCTCTACTTCTGCTCATATGGTCTATTCTGGAATAGCGGGGTTTTTTATTGAAAAAGCTTTTCAAAAAAGTTCTTTTCTGTTACAAATTATTTTTTTAGGGATTGCAATATTTTTTTCTTCTTTAATTCATTTTCTTTTTAACTTTTATTTGACTATTGGCAAAATGGAGATGGTTTTTTTTTTTTTGTTTTTAGGAATAAGTGGTTTGTTTTTTTTCTTTAAAAAAACAAGGTCACAGTTATCTTAGAGAAAAACTTTTATCATAATAAGAATTTTGCAAGGACTATTTTGTGGCAAATAATTAGAAAAAATGGATCGAAAAAAAGTTCTAAAAATAAATAGCTTTGTTGCAATTTTTGTGGGAATGTTTTCTGTTGGTTTTGTTTTTTTTCATCTTATGTTTCCTTCTTTTTCTTTTTTTATGAATAAAAAGAGTAAAGATTTCATTAAAGTTCAAAAACAAGTTATTGATAATCATCAATTTGTTTCAGTTTATCCTTTTAACAATTATATTTTTGGTCAAGTTGAACTTAATCTTCAAACGAAAAAGAGTTCTCTTTCTCAAAAAAATAATTTTCAAATAAAAATCTTTAAAGGGTTTGATTTCCAATTCTATGATTTAGCAGAAGAAAAAATTGATTCTATGAAGAAACTGGAAACTTTTCTATTTTTTGGGAAAAAGAAACAAGAAGAAATTGTCAATGGAAAATTAATCTCATCTGATGGCGGAGTGGCTTTTGTTTCTCAAGGAAGGCTTCATTTCTTTATTTCTCCAGAAATTTTTGAAAAAATGGGTTTTGATTGGAAAAATGTTGAAGAGATAAATAGTTCTACAATTGAAGGAATGGAAGTCGGTGAGAAAATTAATTTTTCCAATATCTCTCATTTAGACGGAACTTTTATATTATCAGAAAGTAAAGTATATATGATTTGGGAAAAAAAACTTTGGGAAGTTTCTGACTTAATCACAGCTGATTATATCAAGGAACATTTTCCTTTGGTAAAAATTTCTGAAATTAAACCGGTTTTATTGGGAAATTGTCAAGCAAAAATAAATGAAGATGGAGAAATAAATTGTTTGGCTAGGATTAATTACGCGAAATCTTTGCCGGGTCCATTTTTTTTTGAAATTACTGAAATAGGGGTTGATGATATTGAGGAGGCAAAGATAACATTGAAAACCAGAAGAGATTTTAATTGGAAAAATATTAAAGATGCTTTTCAAAAAATGATTGGAAATATTTTAGTCAGTATACTTAAAGATAGATAAATGAAAAAATTATGTTTAAGAATTTTTTGGAGAAAAAAGAAGAATTCAAAGAAATAAGAATAAGAATTTATGATTTATTGATAAAACTAACCTTTGTTTTTACTTTCTGCTTTCTGCTATTTTTTGGTATGGAAAAAATAATTCCCGGAAAAATTTATGCTATTTTTCCAGTTGATTGGTTTCTTTTGGGAACTTTTTTGATGAGTTTTTTAATTATCAAAGAAAAAAATGAAAAAATAGAGAAAAGTTTTAATTTTCAAAAAGAAAGCCCAGTTTTTTTTGGAATAATGAAAGTAGTTTTTATCTTTTTGTCTCTTTTTTTGGTTGGGGTTTATTTTTTAAAATTTTGGCAAAACAAAGCTGAGAAATTATTTTTAATTTATTTTCCCCTCTTGGCAATTTTTATTTTTTTGATTTATTATCTTTGGAAAGAAGAAGGAGGACAAAAACAATAATAGGCACCTTAAAAAAGAAAAAAAGGAGGAGGGACAATGAAAAAGGTAATTGATTTCAGTGAGGCAAGAAAAGTAATAGCAAAACTAAAAAATCATCAAGAAAAACAAGAAGATGTTTGGGTCGATCTTGAAAAAAGAGAACTGGATTATTTGTTAAAAAGAGCAGTTTCTTTTATTGCTGATGAAAAGGAAAAACTTCTCAAAAAAAATTCTTTTCAAAAGAATAGTTTAATCTTAGGGCAAGAAGGATCGCTTTTCTTTGAAAAGAAAATAAATGAAGAAATTTTGCGAAGAAAGATAGTTGAGAGCGGAGTTTTTCTTTGTGGGATTTATGTTTCAAAAGTTTTGGCAAATTTAGCAAAAGAAGTGCCTCAAAGTTGGTGGGCAGTTGACTATATTGAAACAGATAATTCTTATTTAGCTCAAAAAGGAGGAGATGTTTGTTTTGTGGTTTGCAGTGTTTTTCCCGAAAGAGGGAATTGGCGATTAATGAAATTTTCTTATTATGAATCTATGGGGAAAGGTTTTTATCAAAAATGTTTTTCTCTTTCGAGGAAAGGAATTTTTTGGCAAATGAGCCAGAATTTTGAAACGATGGCAGAAGTAACTCGAGCTATTATGAAAGAAATCTAAAAAAAAGAGGCGTCAGCCTCTTTTTCATTTTGAAAAATCTTTTTAATATTTTTTAGATTGGGATAACTTAAAAGTAAAAACTTTCAAGAAATAATCTTAATCAAGTTGAAAATTTATCAATTATTTAATTTTTGAATAAAGACGAAAGCAAAAATAAACAACAATTATTCTTGACAAAAAAAGTTATTTAAAATAAACTAATCAGAAGTTCTTTTTTTGGAATTAGAGAGAAATTATTAGAACAATTGGATTTGATAGTCAAGAAGGCATTGTGCCGTCTGAAAGAAAACTTGGATGAGGTGACTTCCCTCCTAAAACCTCTTTCAGGATCTTTTGGACGGCATAATGCCTTCTTTTATTTAATTAAAAAGAGCAGCCGCTTTTTCAAATCCTTTTTCCAAAAAAATGTCAATGGCTTGAATTGATTTTTCAATGGTTCTTTTTATTTTTGGCTTTTCTTTTTCCTCGAAGCAGGAAAGAACAAAATTTTTTCCTTCGTCTTTTTTACGATTGGATGAATGAATACCTATTCTAAGGCGAGTGAATTTTTTTGTTTGAAGCCAGTTAATAACAGAAAGAACTCCATTATGTCCAGCTGGTCCGGCATCATAGGAAAATCTGATTTTACCCAACTCTAAATCCAATTCATCATGAATGACCAAGATATTTTGAGGATTAAGCTGAAAAAAATCTAATGTTTTTTTAACAGCTTCTCCGGAACAATTCATAAAAGTTTGGGGCTTAAGAAGAAAAATTTCTTGTTGAGAATTTTTTACTTTTGTTAGTTCGCCTTTTATTTTTTTTATCTCTTGGAAATCTTGAATATTTTCTTCCTTTTCTTTTTTCTTCTTCAGCCACTCTTCTACTACCCAAAATCCGATATTATGACGACTTTGACTATATTTCTTACCCGGATTGCCAAGTCCTATAATAAGAAAATTATTTTTTATCATTTTTCTTAAATTAAGTGTTTTTAAAAATAATGAGATAATGATAAATTATTTCTTTTTATTTACAATCACATTTCCATTTTCATCCAGAATTGAATCCAAAGAAGTTTGCTCATTTTGATTTTGTTGATCTTCTTCAGCTGAAGAAAATTGTTGATCAATATAATTAGAAAGATCATAAGAGACACAAACAATAATATCAAATTTTTCAAAATAAGTTTCTTTTTTGGGATATTCTTCTGCTTGGGCGCTTCTTCCATCTAACTTTTCTACCAAGTCATTCAAAGTAAAAAGAAATTGACTGGGATTTTTTGAGAAAAGAATTGTCTCATTGGAAGCAGAAGAACAAAATTCGTCAGATTGGTTATTGGGAAGTATTTCTATTCTAGCATAACCAACTTTATTTAAAGAAGATTTTATTTTAGCTAGATTTTTAGTTGGTGCAAAGGCCAAAATTTTAGCAGCTTCTTTTTCTATTTCTTTCTTTCTTTCTTCAATTTTGTCAACAGAGAAAATATTTTCAGCCAAAAATTGAATTTGAGAATAATTTTGAACACGAGGCAAAAGGACATAAGCAGAGACTCCTCCCATTGGAACATGAGTAGATGCCAAGAGAGCATTTTCGCTCCAAGCATCCAAGACGCGATTGGTTATTTGATAAAAATTAACATTTTTTGTCAATTCTATAAAGGAAGGAATTTCCTCTAACTGAACATTAGTTTTGAGATTTTCTCCCAAAATTTCAATCAAATTATTTATTTTTATTGGATTTAAAATGATTTTAAGCTGAGAAGCTTTTTTTTGAATAGCTTCAAGAACTTTTTGCTGACGGGCAGCTCGAGCAAAATCACCTCCTTTAGTATGGCGAACACGGGCATATTTAAGAGCAGTTTCGGCATCTAAGTGATGAAAACCTTTTTTAAGTTCAAAAATAGTATAGGAATAGTTAGGGCCGGGATAGCGAGGATCATAAATATCTTCTTCTACTTCAACATCAATTCCTCCTAATTCATTAATGATTTTCTTAAAACCTTCAAAATCAAGAGCAGCAAAATAATGAATTTCTTGATTGGTAATCTCTGTTACAGCATCTTTTATAGAAGAAAAGGGATCATCATCTATTTCTTTATTTTTCATTTCATAAGCATAGAGAGCATTAATTTTGGTATATAGTTCATTGCTATGAGGAATTTTTACATAAAGATCGCGAGGAATGGAAAGAAGAGCTAGTTGTCCAGTTTGAGTATTCACAGAAACAAGCATAATTGAATCAGTAAGATATTTACCTTTATGTCCTTCACCTCCCATTCCCAAAAGAAGAAAATTTATTCTTCCATTTTTTTCTCCTTTTAAAGGAAACTTGTCTTTTTTGATTAAATTTTGAGCTGTTTTTAATATTTTAATTGAAACATTTTCATTTTTTATGTTATTTTGTTCAGATTGAAAATTGGTTATTTTCTTTTGAAGTTGAATAATTTTAAAGATAAAGTAACCCGAAAGCATCAAGGCAGAAAAACAGATTAGAAAAATTATTTTTAATAATATTTTTTTCCAAGTCATTGGAATTATTTTCAAAAAATTGATTAGTAAAATTTAAAAAATTTAAAAGATAAAACAATTTTGATCAATGTCTCCAGTACCGTTATTTTTAAAGATATTGTTTTTCATGGTATCCTTCGGATTAAACATTTTTTTAAAATATAAAGAAGAAATAGCGCCATGAACAGCACAACGAATACCAAATTTACCATTGTTTTCTATTAGATTGTCAATAATTGAAATTTCCGACAATTCAGAACTTTTTGATTGAAAATTAATGCCACTGTTTTGGTTTTTTGTAACAGTGGAATTTTTAATAGTCAAGAAAGAACGATCCAGTTCTGTTTCTATTCCACCTTCTCCGTTCTGAGAGATGGTTGTATTTTCAATCAAAGAAGTATAGTTACCATGATGATCGATGCCTTCTTCTCCATTTTTTTCCACAAGACAATTCTTGATTTCAAAAAAGCCATTTTGAAGATAGATTCCTTGTTTTTTATTTTCAAAAATATGACAATGACTGATATTTAAATGAAGCTCTTTTTGATCAACATTATTTATTTCATTATAAATTCCAAAAAACTCTGCTTTGGATATTTGACAATTTTTAATAGTAATTTTTTTGCTTTGAGAGGAAATATAAATTCCATAACGACCATTTTCAATTTTGAAACCTTCAATAATACCATCTCCTTCAAAAAAAATCACCCGACCATTTTCTGTTATTTTTTTTATGATTGGCGATTCTTTGCCAATTAAATTTTTTTGATGAGGAATAGAAAGAGTTTCCTTGATTTCATATACTCCTTTATCTATCTGAATAAAGCGAAAAGAAGAATTTTTTTTGGCTAACTCCAAAGCAGGTTTAATTTCTGAAAAAGGAAATTCGGGTGAGCCATTTTGAATTAAATTTTGGTTGTTGCTGACAAACAAAGTTATTCCTCGGGGAATGAAATATTTTTTTTGAGCATATTTTTCAGCGCTAGAATTTATTTTGGGAAAAAAGATAAGCAGTAAAATACCAAAGAATATCCAAAAACCAATACGAAAAAATTGTTTTTTGAAAAAAGATCTAGTTTGATAACTTTTTAATTTTTTCCAAATCTCAAAAAAGGAAAAGCTTTTTTTAAAGACTATTTTTTTTTGAATTCTTTTTCCAAAAGGAAAATGTTTTTGGGTTTTTTCATCAAATTGTTTTTGATAAATTTTCTGTTTTTTCACAACTTATTCTTTAAAGTCTTAGAGTCTAAATAAATAGAAAATCCAGGAAATCAAAACTAAAAATCAATTAATTTTTTGAAATAGAATCCGACGTCATTTATCCATTTTCTAACACTCTCTTGACTATGATCTTTACAAGAAAACCCGCATTTCCAGATGATCATATCAGCGGGAGTATTTAGTTTTTTTTGATTGATTAAATTTTCAATTCTTTTTGAAACAATATCAACTGCTTCTTTGGGAGAGGAAAAGCAAGAATGGTTGTCACTTCCTTCTGTGTTGTCAGGATCGCGATAACCCCAGTAGTTAAAACAATCTTTGCCGTTTTTTTTGGGTGAGCGTTTTCCCCAGTTGCTTTCCTTTTTGGCAATGCCTATCAAAAAAGCGGCCACTTTGGTATCTTTTTCAACAATAAAAGGTACCATTTGCTCAATTGGATAGCCTTTAACCATTTCTTTAATTTTCTTTTCAAGGGCAATTTTTTCTTGGTTTTCAAATGCAATTCCTGTTTCAATTTCAATTTTTTGATTCTCTTTGTAGATTCTAAAGATAAAGAAAAATAATGTTAAAATTAAAAATAAAAAAACCAAACGCCAAAGAAGCTTTCTCTCAAATTTGAATATTTTTTTCCAACAAGCCTTTTTTCTTGAAAAAGAATCTTTTTTTGTTTTTCTTTTCATTTTAAAAATTAGAAAGGCTGGTTTTCACTGAAAGGCTATTCTTAATAATACTAGAAAATGGAACAATGGCAAACAAAAGAAGTAACAGATTTCCATTGTAATAATAATTAAGAATTAATTTTTCAAAAATTAAACTAGAAAGGAAGGTGAGAAAAGATGAAAAATATAAATTGGCTTGATTATTTAGCTTTTGTATTGATAATAGTAGGGGGATTGAATTGGGGATTGGTTGGTGTCTTTAATTTTGATCTGGTGAAATTTTTGTTTGGAGAAACTTTATTGGCAAGAATAGTCTTTACATTGGTGGGATTTTCTGCTCTTTATTCTTTATTTACTCTTTACAAGATGGTAAGCGAAAAGGAAAGCATTCTTTCCTCTAGTAGTAATTAGTGGCAATTTCAAAATCATCGCATTCAGGATTATCAATCACCTAGTGTTGAAAAGAAAATGGAAAAGAAATTGATTTTTTGAAAATTCCTTTATTTTAATTCAAAAAGGAAAAAGTGTTTTTTTAATAAAAAATTGAGTGTTTTTATTTTTCCTCATTATATC
>FWPV01006853.1_pt1 | contig 13928 bp, 10 predicted proteins | sample 2228371 | NCBI WGS metagenome assembly FWPV01 (sample SAMEA103939776, study PRJEB20133) | metagenome
TATATACAAAAAAAAATACAAAGTCAAATTAAATATGAATTTAATATGGGAATAAGGAAAGACAAGGTATACATATAAAAACAATAAATTTTCAACAACTATAATTGAAGTCATGCCTGCGAAAGCAGGCATCCAAAAAATCAACAAAACTGAATTTCTGTTTTCACAGGGATGACAGTTAGTGCCGGTGTTTACTTGTTATGCGACAATAATTCGGTAACTTTTTTACTAACCCTATTTGAAAAAGAGGGGTTGGGTGAGATTTTACTTTACAAATCCCCTTTCTGCCTTCGTTAAAACTTCGGCAGACAAGTTTATTTCCCCTTTTTCAAAGGGCGAAATAAATATAAACAGTTTCTATATGTAAAAACAGTTACCGGAACATTGACATACGACATATCAGGGGTTGTCCCTGCGGAAAAATGGATTCTGTGTCAGGCACTGAACAAATTATAATTATTTTTTATGAATTGAATTGTTTTTGATTTTACTTCCTCAAACCCAATAAAACCTACTCCACCTTGTCTGGCTCTTATAACGACATTTTTTACCCACACAGGCCTGAAGGAAACAAAATTCCAGTACGGTTCCGGATATAATCCTATTACAGGCGTTTTAAACGCACATGCAGCGTGGACAGCGGATGTATCGGGCGAAATAAGCATGTCTGAAACAGCAATAGCGGACAAAAAATAATGCAGATTATTATTTTTTAATTCAGTTACTCTATTATCATTAATTTTTTTTATTATATATTTTCTTGTTTTTTTATCTTCAGGTGAAGATAAAATACATATCCTTATTTTCCCGGACAACTTCAATAATTCAATTATGAGTTTTATCCATTTTTCAACAGCCCAGTACCTGGAAATGTGCCCTGCAGAAATATTTATTGATATTAAAAATTCTTTTCCTGTTTTCAGGTCGTGTTTCAAATTATTTAATATTTTCCTGTCAGTATAAACAACCGGCTTTAGTTCTTTTTCTTTAACTGATATTCCAAATGCTTTCAACATGACCGACAATCGCTTTACCACATGGCTTTTGTCCTTGGAAAAAGTTTTAATTGTCATTTCAAAATTTTTTTGTGACATATAATTTTCAAAAGCAATGCTGTGTTTGGGATTTATGATTTTCAGGGCAAGAATAGAACGTCGTGAAGCGTCATCATTTAAATCAATAAGTAAATCCCATTTTCTCAATCTTTCAATAATAAATAAAAATAGCAAAGTCAGTGGATGCCAGATTAATAAAGTATCAATGTCTTTATTATATTTAAATAGTTCCTTGCTTCCTGGTAATGTAAGAAGCCCTATCTTAAGATGCGGATATGATTCCCTTATTTTTTTAATGACAAAACTTGCAGCCATCATATCCCCGAGTTTTCCCAGGCGTACTATTAAAACTGATTTTATTTTACTTAAATCAAATTTTTTAATTGCATTTACTCCTTAAAAAAATTTTTCATTTTGAAAAAAAGATAATGAACCTTAACTGTCCAAATTACCACTCTTTTATTTATTAAAAATTATTTATCCTTGTTTTATAAATATAATCAAACTCAAAAAACTATTTGTGTATATATGGAGTATTTCATGAATTACCCGTGGTTTGTAGGGGCAATTCGTGAATCGCCCCTGCATTTGAAATTATTCATAATTTTTAGTCTGGACACTGCTGATAATGAACCGCTTTCACTTGAATCCAAGCAAACTACCTGCCTGAAAAATAATTGTAGCAAAAATAAGTGCAATAAGGAAATTATAAATTGCAATCAAAATCATATACTTCATCCCGCTTTCCTGTTTAATAACTGCAAGGGTTGGCAGGCAAGGAGTATATAATAATGAAAAAATCATAAAAGAAAATGCTGATAAAGGCGTAAAATATCCTGATATAACCAAAGAAATATCCGTTCCCTGTGAAGAAAAAAGAGTGGATATGGTTCCCACTACAACTTCTTTGGCAAGTATACCGGTTATCAATGCAACTGCAGCCTGCCAGAATCCAAAACCTGTAAAAGCAAAAACTGGAGCAATAAATTTACCTGCTATGCCTAAAATACTATTTTCAGAAGCATAAGAAACACCATATGGTATGCTTGCCAGAAACCATATTATAGCAACACCAAGAAGAATAACAGTTCCTGCTTTTTGTAAAAACATTTTCCCCCGGAACCATGCATGCCGGGCAATAGAAGAAATCTGCGGCAATCTATATGGTGGTATTTCAATAATCAAAGGCATCTCTTCTTTTTTAAATAATATTTTTTTTGCAATTTTTACAGTTAATGCGCCTGTAATAATACCGGATAAATATAAAATCCACACAACAAACGCTTGATTTTCCCTGAAAAATAAAGAAGTAAATAAAATATATACCGGCAACCTTGCAGCGCAGGACATAAAAGGTATTATCATCATGGTTAATATTCTGTCTTTAGGGTTTTCAAGAGTCCGTATCGCCATCACAGCCGGCACATTACAACCAAATCCTATTATCATTGGAATAAATGATTTACCATGAAGTCCAATTAAATGCATAAATTTATCCATAACTACTGAAGCACGCGCCATATAACCTGAATCTTCAAGAACGGCAATTAAAACAAAAAGTATAAGTATATTGGGAAGAAATGTGATAACCCCACCCACTCCACCTATCACTCCTTCTTTTAAAAAAGATATAAATAATTTGTTGACTGACAATGAATTTAACAAAATTTCAAGTGAATTTCCTGAAAATTCAAAAAAATCATCAAGTAGTTTTGTAAAAGGATTTCCAAGAAAAAAAGTAAGAAAAAAAATCATAAACATTGTAAATAAAAAAACCGGGACTCCAAAAACAGGGTGAAGAATAAATCTGTCAACCTTGTCGGAAAATTCCATCCTGTTTTCGTATCTATTTATCTTTTCAGTCCCGTGCGGTTTGAGTTTTATCGCTTCATTTGCAAGACCCTTTAAAAAAGAATATTTAACAGACACGATATGATCCATTACTTTTTCACCAGAATATGTTTCAATCGCTTTTATTGACCTGTCTATTTGTTCTTTTATAGAACCAAACCATTTTTCATCTTTAAATTTATCAAGAATATCCCTCTCGCCTTCCAGAAATTCTATTGCAAGCCATTTTAATGGATATTTAAAATTCCCTTCAATATTTTTTTCAAGCAGATTGACTATTTTAGTTATTTCATCGCATATATAATCCGGATAATTAAACTGTATTTTCCCGGGAATGCACCCATCTTCTGCACAGGCAACTATCTTGTCCTTAAGAGAGTCCATGCCAATATTTTTTCTTGCATTTGTCTTAACAATAATTGCACCAAGATATTTTGAAAGAATATCTGTATCTATAATCATATTTTTATTTTCAAGTTCATCTATCATATTTAAACAAATAATTATAGGAATCTGTAATTCCTGAAATTCCATATTAAGATATAGATTTCTTTCAAGGTTTGTAGAATCAACCACATTTAAAATTATATCCACTTGCTTTTCCAGTAGAAAATCTCTGGCTATCTTTTCATCAATTGAATATGAAGAAAACCCATAAATACCCGGAAGGTCTATCACAATAATTTTATATCCTTTGTGCTCAAATTCTCCCTGTTTTTTTTCAACAGTTACGCCTGGCCAGTTTCCAACATATTGATTTTCTCCTGTTAAATTATTAAAAATAGTGGTTTTACCTGTGTTCGGGTTGCCTGCTATAGCAACTTTTATTATTCTCTTATTCATTTGTTTCTATCTCTACCTTTTCAGCCATACCACGTCCGATTGCTAGACGTGTATTTCCTGCTTCTATAATTACAGGACCTTTACCAAGGGACTGAATAACTGAAATATAAACCCCGGGAAAAATTCCCATTGCCTGTAATCTTGTTTTTACACCTACTCCACCATTTATACTTACAACTTTCGCTTTTTTTCCTGCTTGCAGATTTGTTAGTTTTATCAGCATTCTTTATCCTTTCAAATATGTTAAATTAATCTAACATTATAAATTATAACTAACTTTTGTAAAAAAGTCAACAGGAAGAATAAAAAACATTTTCAATTTCCGATTTTCAATTTCAAATTCAAATATTACCTACACCGCCCCTTTCCTCTGCACTGCTTCTGCCCCTTTTTTATTGGAAAATATTGCTATTTTAACTAATTTTTCTTCTGTGATGTTTCGCAATCCACCATTTTTCAGTATCCCGTAAAGAATACCAGCCATAAAGGCATCACCAGCACCGGTTGTATCAATTACTCTCACTTTATAGCCATGTATATATTTAAAAAAATCTTTATAATATACATAACATCCTTTTGCACCTGCGCTTATAAAAACAAGTTGTTTCTGTTTGAAAAGTTTTCTTACTTCCTTTAAACCAGGAGTTGCATTAAACAGAAAACGTAATTCAGAATCACTTATTTTTATTATATCAGCATATTTAAAATATTTTCTTATTTCATATTTAGCCCTTTTATACTTTCCTTTCCATAAATTCAGCCTGACATTAGGATCATAAGAAATAAGTAAATTATTTTTCCGGGCAATTTCTATTGCTTTCAACGTTGCCCTTTTAGAAATTTCATTCATCATACTTATGGAACCAAAATGCAGTATCTTTGCCTGTTTTATATAACTTTCCCGTATTTCACTTTCATTTAAAAACTGGTCAGCAGAAGGCGTGCCATAAAAAGAAAAATCTCTCTCCCCCTTTTTGTCAAGATAAACAAAAACAAGACCTGTTTTATGCTTTCGGGTTTTATATACACACTTAATATCAACTTTATTTTTTTTTAAGAAACCAGATAGAAAATTACCGGCAAAGTCATCGCCTATTTTGGCAATAATACCTGTTTTTATGCCCCATCTTGAAAGATTAACAGCCACATTGGATGGTGCGCCGCCCGGTCTTAATTCGTATTTACAGATATCCTGCTTTTTTATCGGAACAAAATCAGGAAGAATTTCTCCAATTGTAATTACTTCAACCATTTTTATCTATAAATATGGTTTGATTCTTCCACTACCCATTTTGTTTTTCTGGCTATCATTAACTCTTCATTCGTGGGTATTACGAGTACTTTTACTTTTGAACCTGCAGATGTGATTATTTTCTCTTTTTCTTTTGATTCATTTGACTTTTTATCAATTTTTACTCCCATGAAAGCAAGTGGCTCTAAAACCTGCTGTCTTATAGATACAGCATTTTCTCCAATTCCACCAGTAAAAACAATACAATCAACACCACCCATCGCAGCTGCATAAGCGCCTATATATTTAGTTATCCGGTAAGTAAATATATCAATTGCATATTGTGCTCTTGTATTGCCGTTTGCTGCTGCACTCATTATTTCCCTTAAATCATTTGAAACTCCTGATATCCCCTTTAATCCACTCTTCTTATTCAGCAAATCATTCATTTCTTTTATTCCAAGATGTTCCTTTTCCATTAAATATAAAACAACATAAGGATCCATATCGCCAGTTCTTGTTCCCATTACGAGTCCTTCTAAAGGCGTAAAACCCATTGATGTATCTATTGACTGACCATTTTTCACAGCAGCAATTGAACATCCATTTCCAAGATGGCAGGTTATGGTCTTTATTTTTTTATAATCTTTTTTTAAAATTTCAGCTGCTCTCTGAGAAACATATTCATGAGAAGTTCCGTGAAACCCATATTTTCTTATATGATAGCGCTCATATAATTCATAAGGCAATCCATAAATATATGCTTCCTTTTGCATCGTCTGATGAAAAGCAGTGTCAAAAACTGCAACCTGTGGTAAATCAGGAAATATTTTTTCTGCTGCAATAATACCCTGATAATTAGGCGGATTATGAAGCGGCGCTATATCAAAACAATCCTGTATTACTTCCTTTACTCCTTTTGTAATCAAAGCGGACTTTGAAAATTTTTCACCGCCATGAACAACTCTGTGTCCAACTGCATCTACCTGTATCTTATTCTTAAATATACCTACTTTTGGATCAATAAGAGTTTCTGCAACATTTTCGAGTGCTTCTGTATGGTCTTTTGCTACTATATCTTTTGTAAATTCTTCGTCCTTTTTCATCTTTTCGCTTTTATAATGAAACTTTGATTTTTCTTTACCAATCTCTTCAACAAGTCCTTTTGCCAGAACATTACTCTTTTTATCATCTATATCAAAAATCTGAAATTTTAGAGACGAACTTCCACAATTAATAACCATTATTTTCATAAATATACCTCCTGATTATTTTATATTGCCAAGCCTTACAACATTGATGGCAGTAACATTTAAAATATCCGTTGCTTTGCATCCGCGGGATAAATCGCTGCAAGGCCTTTTAGTTCCCTGGTAAATGGGACCATACGCTTCAGCTTTTGCAAGGCGTTCTGTGAGTTTATATGCAATATTACCCGAATCAAGGTCAGGAAATATAAGGACTGTTGCTTTTCCAGCAACAGGTGAACCAGGTGCTTTTTTAGCTCCGACAGCAGGTATTAAAGCTGCATCTGCTTGCATTTCACCATCTATAATAAGAGTAGGATCTTTTTGTTTTGCAAGTTCTAATGCTTTTGTTACTTTATCAATTCTTGCATGTTTTGCACTTCCTTTTGTTGAAAATGAAAGCATTGCAATTCTTGGTTCTTCACCAATCAACTCTCTGTAAGTAGCACCTGTAGTTACTGCTATATCAGATAATTGCTCAGGGTCAGGATCTATGACAAAACCACCGTCAGAATAAAATAAAATACCATCTTTACCAAATGATTTATCAGGAAGTATCATTACAAAAAAACTTGATAATGTCTTTATTCCTTCTTTCATTCCTATTAAATAAATTGCAGCACGCGATACATCTGATGTAGTATTAACAGCGCCAGCAACAAAAGTATCAACCAGGCCTTTTCTTACCATCATAGCGCCATAGTAAACATCCCTCTTCATAATTTTTTCTGCTTCATCCGGTGTCATTCCTTTTGCTTTTCTTATCTCATAAAATTCATTAGCATAATCCTTTATATTCGGCAGATTATCAATATCTACAATTTCTATACCATCTAGGGAAAAATTTTTGTCTTTTGCTATTTGTTTTATTTTATCAGTGTTTCCTATCAATGTAATTTTTGCAATTCCCATCTGTGTCGCTCTAACTGCTGCTTCAACTGTTCTTTCGTCGTTCCCTTCAGGCAACACAACATTTTTTGGTTTCTTTTTAGCTTTTTCATATATTGTTTCCATAAAAGTAACCATAAGAACCTCCTCTTATTCTAAATAGTAATGTTAAAAGTTTTTAGGTATTTTTACCTAAAAAACTTTTTTATTTCTTTTTTACACTTCCTTTATAAAGGTAATTGTTCCTTGTTTTCTCCCCCTTTAACAAAGGGGGGCTACCTGTCTGCCGAAGTTTTAACGCAGGCAGAAGAAGGATTATGTTTTCTAAAATCTCCCCTGTCCCATCTTTTTCAAAGAGGGGCAATCACTTTCCTTCTTTTCTCCCTATTTGTAAATGGGGACCAAGGGGGATTTGTCTTTTAAATTTTAAATCAACAAAAACATGTTCAAACTGAGTTCTAACTTAGTTCTTCGTATCTTCACATCTTCACATAGATAAAAAATGTTCTAACATAGTTCTAACTTAGTTCTTAAATAGTTCTAAAATAGTTAAAAAACAAAAAACATTGAACAATTACAAAATACAAAGGGCTGTCTTTTTGAACTATCTTCGAACTATTTTTGCACTATTTATGAACTCCTTTAGAACTCTTTTAGAACACCTTTTTAAACAAATTTCAATTTTCAAATTTCAAATTTTAAATCCTAAATCTCTCATCGCACATCTTACATCATTTGTCATTCATAGAACTTTTGACATTATCTTTTAAATACTTATCTTCTTTCATCAGATAATTTTTTACATAATCTTCTATACCGTTTTCAAGGGAAGTAACTGCCCATGGATACCCACTTGATTTCAGTTTATCCATCTTTGCTTCAGTAAAATACTGATATTTTTCTTTTAAATCATCAGGCATTTCAATGTATTCAATATTTTCTTTTTTATTCAATGCTTTGAAAACAGCTTTTCCTAAGTCCTCAAAACTTCTTGCTTTTCCTGTTCCTATATTATATATACCTTTTAAATTATTTTGTAATATATAAATTACCATGTCTACAGCATCTTTAACATAAATAAAATCTCGTAGTTGTCCGCCGTCGCGATATTCTTTTTTATATGATTTAAAAAGTTTTATTTTTCCTGTGGCATTTATCTGTTCATATGCTTTATGAACAACGCTTCTCATTTCACCTTTATGGTATTCATTGGGTCCATATACATTAAAAAATTTAAGTCCTGTTATTTTATCCAGTAAATTATTGCGCAAAGCCCATAAATCAAAAATATGCTTTGAAAAGCCATATTTATTAATAGGTTTTAAATTTTCTATCTTATCATGGGAGTCATCAAAACCTGCACGTCCATCGCCATATGTGGCGGCAGAAGAAGCATAAATAAACTTTTTATTATTTCTCAAACACCATTTTGCCAGTACCTGCGTGTATTTATAATTATTTTCTATCAAAAATGAAGCATCTTTTTCTGTGGTTGAACTGCATGCTCCCATATGAATTATAGTCGAAACTTTTTCTTTTAAAATTTTGTCATCAAATAATATTCTTTTTAAAAAAGGATCTTTTTCTTCGTAATCCTCAAACTTTAAATTAAGCAAATTCTTCCACTTATCTTCGTCTTTCAACCAATCAACAATATGTATATCATTTATTCCTTTTTTATTAAGTCCCCATACTATAGCACTTCCTATAAAACCAGCACCTCCGGTTACAACTATCATAAATTACCTCCATCAACTATATACAGTAATGTCAAAAGTTTTAGGTATTTTTACCTGGAATTCCTTGTTTTTTTTACACTTCCTTTATAAAAATTGATTATTTCTTGTTTTCTCCCGCTTTAACAAATGGTGATTACTTGTCTGTCAAAGTTTTAACGAAGGCAGAAGGTAAATTTACTTTCTAATCTTTAATTTTTTTCATAGAACTTTTAAGATTATACTGCTATACATTATTTCAAAACAATCGTCTTTTTAAATGCTTTTTCATAGTTTTTTATATTCTGGATAAATCTTTTTTCTATTTCCTGTTTTATTTCAGGTGTCAAATTTAAAACAATCTCTTTTTTCTTCTCCGTCTTACAGAGATATTTTATCTTTTTTAATTGTTCTATGCAAATACTTTCTTTTGTAGGAACAATTCCTTTACCGGCACAATTCGGACACTGTTCAAAATATGTTTCTTCTGTTTTGGCTTCTGTTCTTTTTCTTGAAATAACAAGTAATCCGAACTCATTTATTTCAGTGGTTTTAAAATATATTTTTGATTTCGAAAGTTCCCGTTCAATTTCTTTTCTTAAAATATCTTTATTTTGTTCTATTTGCATATCAACAAAATCCACAACTATTAAACCACCAATATTCCTTAAAATTATTTGCCTTGCCACTTCTCTGGCTGCATTTAAATTTAACATTAGTATTGAACTCTCCACATCACTTTCACCTTTAAATTTGCCACTATTCACATCAATAACAGTCAATGCCTCTGTTGTGTCTATCTTTAAATATCCCCCTTTTTTAAACGGAACAATTCTGTTCTTTAACCCTTCTATCTGGTTAATAAAATTATAATATTTAAAAATATTTTCTGGACCTTTATATAATTTCGCTTTAATTTTATTCATTTTTTTCTTTTTTAAATATTCGTTAATATCTTTTAAAACATCATCGGAATCAACTATAATCTCTTTTATAGAACTATTTAGTGTATCTCTTAATATTTTTAATGGGAACGACTCTTCCTCATATAATAATGCCGGTGCTTTTGTCTTTTTATATAATTTTAAAATATTCTGCCATTTATTAAAATTTTCTTTTATCTCTGATTCAATCTGCTTATTATCAACTCCTTCTGCAGTTGTTCTGGCTATTAATCCGACATTTACCTTTAGTTTTTTTCTAATGTTCATAAGAATATCACGTAATCTACGCCTTTCCTGTTCATCTATAATTTTCTTTGATACTCCTATCTGGTCTGAATACGGAGAAAAAACAGTATGATATCCAGGTATTGCAATATTTGTTGTCAATCGTGCACCTTTTGTTTTATAAGGGGATCTTAAAACCTGGACAAGTACATCCTGCCCCTTTTGAAAAATATTAGAAATGTCCATTTTATCCGTCTTATTTCCAGTTTTATCGCTGGCATTCAGACATGTTTCGATGTCAAGCGATTCAGAATATGCTTTTTCAGATAAAAATCCTGGTTTTTCATCGCCTATATTTACAAAAATAAAATTCAAGTTATTTACTACTTTTTCAATTTTCCCCTTATAAATATTTCCTGCTTTTGCATAAATATTCCTTTCAGAATAATAATTTACTAATCTACTATCTTCAACCATTGCTATATTTGTCTCAAAATCTTCTCTGTTTATATATATTTTTTTCATCTTTTAATTATATTTCTTCTCCTTTCATATATTCCCTGTAAATATTCTGCGAGATGCCAATTATTATCATAATAAAAACTATAGACGAGCCACCATAACTTAATAATGGTAAGGTAAGCCCTGTGACCGGCAATAAACCAATTGTCATACCTGTATTTATAAAAAATTGTACAAAAATAATTGTCGCTATTGCAGAAGCAAGCATCTTACCACCAGTAAATTTACATAATTTTACTATCCTTAATATCTCCATTATTAAAATATAATATAACAAAATAACGAATAATCCACCAATAAAACCAAACTCTTCACATATTACTGAAAAAATAAAATCTGTATATTTAATAGGAATAAAATTTAGCTGGCTCTGAGGCCCGCGTAACCATCCCCTGCCCAGAAATTTTCCAGAACCAATTGCAATTTTAGATTGTATAACATTATAACCAGCACCAAGAGGGTCTGCCTGTGGATTCATAAAAACAACCAGCCTTTGTTTCTGGTAATCTTTTAATACCATGTATCCAACAGGGACAATAAGTATCAATATTACAATAATAGAAATGAATTTTTTTAACGGTATATTACCCATAAACAAAACAACAAGGGTAAGTGGAATAATTATAATGGCTGTTCCCAGATCCGGCTGATTTAAAATTAATAATACTGGAATTATTGTAATAATGAAAATCTTAAATAGAGATTTAACTGTCCAGCTTTCATTATGCTTTATAAGTATAAACCTGATTACAACAAGTGGAACTATAATTTTCATAAATTCACTTGGCTGGAATTGAAAAACACCAAATTTCAACCAGCGTTGTGCCCCCAAAGCTACATAACCAAAAGCAAGAACAACAATAAGAAGAAAAAGAAAAAAATAATAAAGATAATTTGCAGTAGTAATCAAATGATTATAATTGATATTGGAAAAAATCAACATTAAAATCAATCCAGCAACATACCATATTATCTGTTTAATAAAAATTTCATTTACAGTACCGCCTGTTGCAGAATAAATAGCAAAAACACCTGTAGCGATTAATAAAAGTGTTGTTGTCAATAAAACAATATTATAATTTTTAAATAAACCTGATAATATAAAGATGATTCGTTTTTTTGTATCCATATTATTTTTTCTGCCTCAGATAGTATTCTATAACACTTCCTGCAACAGGAGCAGCCACATCTCCGCCACCACCTCCATGCTCTACAAGCACAAAAATAACAATTTCCGGTCTTTCAAATGGCGCAAAACCCGCAAACATTGCATGTGTTTCTCCGTGTGGGTTTTCAACAGTGCCTGTTTTACCGGCCAAAATTACGCCTTTTATTCTTGCTTTTACACCAGTTCCCCTACCGCTCTGGACAACAAAACGCAATGCATTTCTCATTATATTAATTACTTCCTCAGAAATCTTTATTTCAAATAATCTCCTGGGTTCGGTTAATTTTACAATTCTTCTATTTTCTGTTGTTATTGCTTTTACAATGTAAGGTTGCATTGCATATCCTTTATTTGCCATAACAGCCATTATATTCATTATCTGCAAAGGCGTAGCTGTAATATATCCCTGACCGATTGACATCATAATCGTATTACCTGGAAACCATGGAGTCCTGTCTATCCTTCTTTTCCATTCCCTCGTCGGAACAAGTCCTGCTTTCTCGCCAGGCAGGTCAATTCCTGTTTTCTCGCCAAGACCAAACATAACTGCATATTTATATAACAATTCCACTTTCATCTTTAACCCCAATTTATAAAAATATATATCACAGGACTCTGCAATAGCCCTGAAAAAATCAACATATCCGTGTCCCGATCTTCTCCAGCACTTATATGGCCACGTTTTTATCCAGTATATACCTTCACATAAAAATGATGTTGTTGTATCAATTACTCTTTCATTTAATCCACCGGCACCTACCGCTATTTTAAAAATAGAACCCGGAGAATATAATCCCTGAACAACTCTGTTATTCATTGGATTATCTTTATCTCTTATTAACTTTTTCCACTCCTTAATATCTATTCCACCACTAAAATAATTTAAATTATAATCAGGTTTTGAAACCATACAGAGTATTTCACCTGTTTTTGGATTAGCCGCAATAATTACCCCTCTATAGTTATTTTCATCCATTAATCTTTCCGCATACTTTTGTAAATTGTAATCAATAGTTAAAACAAGGTTATTTCCCTGCTTTGGTTGAATGGTCTTTATTATCTCTTTTTGTCTGCCAAATGCATCTGTTAATATATACATAACCCCGTCTTTGCCCCGCAATTCTTTATCATAAAAATTTTCAACACCTGACTGCCCTATTATATCACCAGGAAAATAACCCTTATTGTTTTTTAATTGGTTCTGCGAGATCTCGCCTGTATATCCAATAACATGGGACGCAAGTGAATTATAATTATAAGACCTTACAGGTTCCTGTGATATGGAAATTCCATTAATTGATATCGCCTTTTCCTCCAATCTGGAAATCTCCTGTTCGTCAAGGTTTCTTTTTATTACTATTGGCTCAAGTATATATTCCCTGTATTCCTTTATTTTTTCTTCAATTTCTTCCGAAGTTATCTTAATAATACTGGAGATTTCATCTATTGATTTTTTAATATCCAGATTCTTTTTAAAATAATAGGGAATAATATTTAATTGATAAGTAGCCTTATTTATAACCAGAGGCTTATAATTTCTATCATAAATATAACCACGCGGGGCTCTTATTTTTACTATATTTACACAATTGGAATCCGCAAGTTTTCTATAATAATCCCCTTTTATTATTTGAATATAAAATAACCTGATTAAAACAATTATTACAAAAAACGACATTCCCCAAGCAATAAACTTTATCCGCAAAAATCTGCTATAAATATTCTTTATATTATCTATTATCTCGCTTTTTGCCATCCTGTTATACCACCCATCACAAGATCCTTCATCCACAAAATTAACGCGCCCGAGCAAGCAGTAAAAATCACTTTCAGAAAAATCTCACCAGAAAAAAAATAAAATTTACCGTTCCATCAAAAGAAAAATATAAGAATTGAATTAATTATAATTTTAAACAGGCAGGCAAAAAATATAATCAAAACTTTTATTAATAAATTATCAATATTCATGTTTTTACACAGATAAAAAACGGATAATAAAACCAATAAATAACTTGTTATATTAATGCCCATGAAATTCATAAATATTGAATCCAGTATTAAGGAATATATAAATGTAAAAATAAAACTAGTCCATATCATGCCAGAAAACATCAATATGGCTGAAATAAGCAATAAAATATCCGTATGCAGGAATATTCTAAAGGTACTATAACTGAATATAGATAAAAAAATTGCCGCGAAAAGAAATATCCATATTAAAATATTAATAATATTTTTA
>FWPV01007328.1_pt1 | contig 13927 bp, 12 predicted proteins | sample 2228371 | NCBI WGS metagenome assembly FWPV01 (sample SAMEA103939776, study PRJEB20133) | metagenome
TTTTAAACAAATTTGGGAACAAGAGAAGACACAATATATAGTGGAAAATATTAAAAATAGACATCTTATTAATTTAATTTTTCATACAGCATTGATAAAACATATTAACAATAATAATTTTTTATACTTATTCAGGAAATTGTTATTGTTAAAAATCCTTATTTAAAACAAAGTATTTCATGTTATCAACTGAATTATTAAAAACAAAATAATTCCTTTGGAGTATTTAATACTGCATACCTCTAAACTGTTTCCTTTTGAACGAAAAAAAATATTGACAGATATTAATAAAAAGTGTAAAATTATATATCACTAATATGGTGATATATTCTGAAATAGATGGAGGCTTTTATGAAAAAATTAAGTATTGTTTTTATTAGTCTTTTATTTATTAATTTTTCTTTTTATAGTTGTAAACAAAAATCTAAACCATCAGAACCTCAGCCAAATTTAACTTCAACACCATCAATAATGAATACCTTAACATCAACTCAAACATATACAGAAACTTACACATTTACTCCTACAATTACATTCACACCATCTCTTACTTCAACAGCAACTGAATGCACTCCAACAGCGTGGTATATGGATTCTGATCTTGATGGATATGGAAATCCTAATTCAATTACATATAGTTGCACTCCACCATCTAATAATTATGTAATAGATAATACTGACTGTGATGACACTTCATCTCTCATATATCCAGGAGCTCAAGAACGTTGCAATAGCAAGGATGATGATTGTGATAATTCTATTGATGAAGAGCCAGTGGATGGTCAAATATACTATTATGATGCAGATGGTGATGGATACGGAATATCTAATCAATGGATGAAATTATGTAATCCATCCGGTATGTATAGAGCACTACAATCTGGTGATTGTGATGATAGTAATCCACAAATAAATCCAGGAAGGCCAGAATTATGTAATAATTCAATTGATGATAATTGTAATAATTTAGTTGACGAAAATTGTCCCTGATAATTATTTTAACTTATATTCATTAAATAATAAATCTGTATCAAATTTTTCATTTATAATTATTATTTTTTGATAATTTTTTGACATACATCTTATCGCAGTATCAAATTGTCTTTTACAAAATGATGCACATAATTTAGCCGCAATTTCAATTTCATTATCTGAAATCTTTCCAATACCAAGTGCTATAGGTCCTTTACAATCTGGAATAAATAAAATATCATTTTCTCTCTTTAATCCAGCTATTAAATTATTCTCTATCTCATTTCTTCCAATTATTAATTTAAAATCTTTACTTATAGAATAATATCTACCATATTTAGTTAATTTTATAGTCTCTAAATTAAACATATCAGAGTCAATTAAATCTCTAATTTTTAAACTATAAAATTTATCAGTAAGCAAACAACCACCTGCCGGGCAGGCGTAATCTGAAATTTTTAATTCAGCTGTTAATCTTAATTGTTCTTTTCTTCTCCTGCCTTTAATTTCATAAAATTTTTCCCTGTCTACCCATTTATTTTTTTCTGGAATACTTTCTGGCAGAACTTTCGCACATAATGGTCTAACAATTAATCCTTTAAGTCCGCTCTCTTTTTCAATTATCTCCATTGCTCTTTTATTCTGACTCATTGGCCTTTGTCCAAGAACTTCCCCTGTTATTATAAATGATGCACCAATTTCCTCCATTAATTCTTTTGCTTTTTTTAATTTTAATATCCTGCAATCAATGCATGGATTTATACCACTACCATATCCATATTTAGGATTTTTAATTATTTCAAGATATTCATCTCCTAAATAAATAACTTTTAAAGGAACATCTAACTGTTTTGCCATTTCAACTGCCATGTGACGGCAGCCTGCTTTTTTGCTGCCGTCACATAAACAAAATGGCGATTTAAAGTTTACAGCAATTACGTCTATCCCCTGTTCCTTTACAATTTTTGTTGCAAGTGTGGAATCCAATCCGCCTGATAATAAAGATATTGCTTTCATAGATTTAAAATTTTATTTGAATTTTTCCATTTATGCTTCTACCCGGTGCTGGTATCCCTTTTATCTCTTCAAAATAATAATTCAATGCATTTTTAATACTACAGGATGCAATTAACCATTCATTTATTTTTCTGTTAAAAGAAACATCAATATTATTCACTGTATCTTCTCTTCCTATATATGCTTTATGGACATACTCAATAGATGAGATAACATCAAACAAATTAAATTCTAAACCTGCTGAAATTTTATTTCTTAAATATGAAAGTCCATATTTAGAGATGTATTTTTCAGAAAAATAAGAATCTAAATAAGAATAATCAATTTTTAACAAAATGTTGCTAAATAAATTAAGTGTAGAGCCAGCATTAAAACCTGTGGTTATAATTTTCCCGATATTTTTGATCTGCCAGATTGAATCAGATGGAGAATTTTTATACCAATCTATTAAATCAAAACCTGCTCTGTATAAACCACCAACATTTATCTTAAAATTATCAAAAACAAAATTAAACACAACTCCTGTCTCATGACTTCTTTCTGGTTTTAATGAACTATCTCCTCTGTTAAATGGATCCTGATAATAAAGTTCTGTCCAGTTTGGATAACGCGCAGAATAGCTGTAATATGGCATTACATTTAAATTTTCATTTATTTTATAAATAATATTAACTGATGGCAAAAAATCATAAGTTTTATAAACATCATAATTTTCTACAGCTAAATTTAAATTAGTTTTTATGTTTTCAAATAAACTAAAAAATGTGTTTACAAGTCCTGAATTTTTTATCCTGTGATGATAACCCAATCTACTGCTCTGTATTTCTTCTCTCTGCCAGTTGTATTTGAAATTAATTGTATTATCATGATTTAAATGATATGCATATTTAATTAAGCCACCATATAAAATATTTAAATGGCTATTTTGATAAAGTGGTGTTACATCTTTATTTAATGTGAAAATATCAGAATGTGTCCTGATATATGCAGACAATTCAAAATTTTCAATTAATTCAGTATTAATTCTTCCAAACCTTGTTATTATAAACTCACGTGATGGTTGATTCTTGCCCGGAGTGTAATAATCATAAGCTCCATATTCTTTTTCATCATACCCCAGATATATTTCATTTTTTAAATATGTTCCAGTAACAAATACTGTCTCCTTTGTATAATCTGTATCATAATGATAACCATCAGAAAAACTTTTTTCAAAACTTATTGAGAGACCTCCTTCTTCAAATTTTTTTGATGCTCTCATTGCTGAATAAAAAGTATTATATGTGCCATAATCTGTTACAAATTCAAAGGAGTCTTTTTCAATGTCTTTTATTTTAATGTTTAACATACCATTTAAAGCACCAGAACCATAAATGGATGTCCCTCTTTTTATTATGTTTATATTTTCTATATCAAGCGAAGTAAATGCAAAATCAAAATTATAATGCCCTGTCTGGGTATCATTAAATTTAATATCATCTATAAAAATACCTACTTGTTCAAATGAACCTCCATTTATAAATAAATGTGCCTGAGTATATGGAAATCCTTTATGAATTAAATTCAACGATGGAACGGCATAACAAGATTCTGAAACAGTCTTATAATTTAATAAATTTACTTTTTCCATTGAATACATATAATCAACATAATCTTTATCCGCACGAATTACAACCTCAATCTGTGAATAAATTGAAACGCTATAAAAAAGAACAAAGCTAAAAATTAATAAAAAATTTTTTAATTTCATTTAAGCCTCCTTTAATTTAAATTTTTAATTGTTGATTCAATAAATTTATCAATATCTTTTAAACTATGTCTCAATGAAATAAAAGAAGTTTCAAACTGTGAAGGTGGTAAAAAAATACCATCTCTTAACATTTTTACATACCATTTTTTAAATTTTTTAAAATCACATTTCTTTACGTCTTCAAAATTTCTGATTCTTTCATTGCTGAAAAAAATAGTAAACATTGAACCGAAATTAGAAAAATAAATTCCTTTTACTTTTTTCACCTCCTTTGCTATGTATTCAACTTTTTTAGAAAGATTTTTATATATTGCACTATTTTTTAATTGTTCAAGAACGGAAATGCCAGCAGTCATTACAGGTGGATTTCCTGAAAATGTTCCAGCCTGATATACATTGCCAGCCGGAGCAAGTAAATTCATTATTTCTTTTTTGCCCCCTACCGCACCTATGGGTAAACCACCTCCTATTATTTTTCCTAAACATGTCAGATCAGGTTTTACTCCAACAATATTTTGAACTCCTCCATAACACACTCTAAAGCCAGTTATTATTTCGTCAAAAATTAACAGGACACCATATTCTTTTGTAATTTTTCTTAATTTACGAAGATAATCAAAATCAGGCACAACCAAACCCATATTGCCTGCTACTGGCTCTATTAAAACGCAAGCAATATTCATATACTGTTCTTTTATAATATTTTTAAAAACATTTAAATCATTATATGGTATTGATAAAGTATCTTTTATTGCATCATAATTAACTCCTGCACTGCTTGTGGCAGAAACACCAGCAACACCAGAACCAGCGTTTACTAAAAGTTGATCAGAATGTCCATGATAACAACCATCAAATTTTAAAATCTTTTTTCTTTTTGTAAATGCCCTTGCGAGTCTTATGGCTGTCATTACTGCTTCAGTTCCTGAATTTAAAAAACGTATTTTTTCTATGGAAGGTATTGCATTTTTTATTAATTCAGCTAATAAAATTTCTTTTTTATGCGTTAATCCAAAATTTGTCCCTTTTTTTAACTGTTTAATAATTGCATCCTTTACTATTTTATTATTATGTCCTAATATAATTGCGCCCCAGGATAAACAAAAATCTATGTATTTTTTTCCATTTACATCAAAAATATAAGAATCTTTACATTTTTCTATAAAAACAGGTTTAATACCCATTACCTTAAAACTCCTTACAGGAGAATTAACACCGCCTGCTAATAATTTTTTTGCTTTATTATAAAGATTGGTATTCATCTATCTTCTCCAGAATCCATGGTGTAAAATAAGAAACTATCTTATCAGCACCTGCCCTTTTTATTGAGAGAAGTATTTCATAAATTATCTCTTCTTTTGCTAAATTTTGTTCTATTAAATAATTTATCATTGAATATTCTCCAGAAACATTGTAAGCATAAAAAATAATATCAGGAAATTTTTGTTTTGCTTTATTTATGACATCAAGATATGAAAGAGCTGGTTTTAACATTATATATGTTGCTCCTTCTTTTAAATCTTCTTCTATTTCTTCTAATGCTTCTTTTAAATTTGCATAATTTAATTGATATGTTTTTCTATCTCCGTATGCTGGCTTTGAATATGCAGCATCTCTAAATGGACCATAAAAATTAGAAGCAAATTTTGATGAATAAGATAATATTGGTAAATTTAAAAACCCATTTTCTTTTAATTTTTTTCTTATAAAATATACTCTACCATCCATCATATCTGATGGGGCAACAATATCAACGCCTGCTTTTGCATGCAGTAATGAAATTTCTGCTAAAATTTCACATGTCTCATCATTATTTTTATATTCACAATGTCCATCTTCTGTATATGAGCATAAACAAACATCTGTTATTATCTGTAAATCCTTGAACTTATTTTTAATCTCTTTAATTGCAACGGGTATTATCCCATCTTCCCTTAGCGCCTGGTTTATCCCTTTTGTATCAGGAATTCCAAATAATAAAATACTTCTTAATCCAGAATCATATAGTATTTTTATCTCTTCAAGCGCAACATCAATACTCATTCTGTATATATTTTTCATTGATAAAACCTGCTCTTTTCTCTTTTTTCCATTTAAAAGAAAAACAGTATATACAAAATCATCTTTTTTTAAAAAAATCTCCTGATATTTAAGTCTGGTCTCTTTATCCTTTCTTTTCTCTCTAAACCTTTTAAACATTTACATGCACCTTTTGATTTATTTTATTTAAAAGTATTGTTCTTTTTTCATAACCTTTTGAAATAATTTTTTGATATGTTTTGATGCCACCTGCATATAATGTTATATGTTCCGGTATGTATGAATAAATCTTAAAAAAGTATTCAAAACATAAGGCTGAACCAAAATAAATACCATCTATCTCGTTTAAATCAATAACAGGTTGATTATTAAAAACCGTGTAATAAACTGGTAATGGTTTAATAAAGTTCAGTTTCAGAATTTCGTTATTTGTTTTATCTGAACAGGGATAAAGCAATTTGTTATGAAACTTCTCTTTTTGTATTATTTTGAAAAGTTCATCAGAGTTATAGTCATCATCAGGAATTATTATATCCACATCATTAAGACACCTTTCTTTTACTTTTTCTTTTGTTCTCTTACCTATCACATAATATTTTTTTCTATTCCATACACCATAATGATTAAAAAAACATTCAACCGCAAATGGAGATGTAAATATTAAACCATAATAATCGTCTTTATTAAGTTCAGGCAAATCAATAATTGGGATTCTTTTTATTAGTGGATAAAAAATTATCCTTCCCTGTAAATTAACCAGTGTTTCAAATTCATTTGTCCCTGTATATAAAATTTTATTTTGTTTGAAATAAAATTTTACTATATCTCCAGCTATTATAATAAGTGGTGAACCTGAAGAATTTTTATCTAAATCTTTCAATTCAACAATTTCTATTTTTTCATCCGGAAGTGATGCATTTCTTATTAATAATACTTTTTCATCTGGCTTATGATTTTCATTTAAAAGTTCTTCTTTTATTTGTTTTTTTGAGGATGCTCCCATAAAAAATACTTTTGCACCAAAAGCTGGATTATATGCTTCATTTGAGATATATCCGCTCTGAAAAGATAATTTACTTCCGGTATATCTGCTTGTAAGAGAAATATTTGAAATTGCAGCCGCAGCCTGTGCTGATGAAATTCCAGGTATAATTTCAACAGGTATAAATCTTTGTAGTAGAAAAATGATTTCTTCCTGTGTTCGTGCAAATATCAATGAGTCCCCACCTTTTAACCTTATAACCTTTTCTCCACTTTTAGCAGATTCATATAGCATTTCATTGATTTCATCCTGTGAATATTCTTTTTTCTTTTCTCTCTTACCTATATAAATCTTTTTTGCATTTTGGTTTAAATTAAGCAAATTATAATTAATTAAATCATCATAATAAATTGTATCTGCATATTTAATACACTCCAGTGCTTTTAACGTTATTAATCTTTCATCACCAGGTCCGGCACCTACCATCCATACCTTACCATATCTTTTTCTCTCATCTAATTCATAAAATATCTTTTTTAATTCAGGTTTTCCTTTCTTTGAAACAACTGTGAGTTTGCCCTGCAAAGGATGTGTTTTAAACGGTAATACTTCACTTACCAGATGTAACAAATTCAACCGTTCAAGTGCACATAAGGCAACTACTATAGCATCTACTTTACCTTCATATATATAATTTATTCTTTCTTCTATTGTTCCTCTTAAAGGTATAATTTGCAGATCTCTCCTTACAGACAGGATATTTTCTTTTCTTATTTTTGATGAGAGACCTATTTTTGAATTTACTGGTAAATCTTGCAGTGTCAAATTATTTCTGCTTACGAGTGCATCTTTATCTGTTTTTCCTTCTGTAAGTGCTATTAGTTCCAAATAATCTGGTAGGGGGAAAGGTAAATCTTTTGCAGAATGAATTGCAATATCTGCTTTATCATCTTTTATATACTCATCTAATTCTCTGGTGAAAAAATCCTGTGGCAGATTGGGATCAAGCAATGAAATTTCTTTATGTTTATCTCCATATGAATAAACAGGTATTATTTCAAAATCAATTGGGGTTTCCAATAAATCAAATACTTCTTTTACCTGAATTAAAGAGAGTTTTGAATTTCTTGCAACAACTCTGAGTTTTTGCATAAAAAAACCTCATTTTTATTAATTTTTAAAATAAACTTTTCTATCTCATCATCTATAATTATTTCTACTTTCTTTACCTCCACTGCTTTCTTTTTTATTTCATCTTTTACTCTGTTTTCTAAATCCTGCGTATTTAAATATATTATGTTTTTAAAACTTTTTACCTCTTCATCAACATCAGGTGGAAATGCAAGATCAATTATTATGAGATTTTTATTTATTGGAACAAATTCTTTTTTTATAATAGTATGTGGAGCTGAAGTTGCCGTAATTATTATATCCGACATAGAAATAACTTCTTTTAAATTAGAAAGCATAAATGCTTCTGCATTATATTTTTTAGAAAGTGCAAGTGCTTTTTCATAAGTTCTATTTCCCATATAAATTTGTTTCGTGCCTTTTTTATATAAATATTTCATCAGTGATTCATTTATTTGGTTAACACCTATTATCGTTATTGTTTTATTTGATAGATTATTTTTAAAATATTCTTTTAAAAATTTATAAATTACAAGTGGATAACCTGGCGAACCATTATTTATCTGAGTTAAAGTTCTCACTTTTTTCCCCACATAAAATGCATATTGAAATAAAATATGTAAATTTTTTGAAATGGTTTTATTATTTATTGCATCTTGGTAAGAATTTTTAACCTGATTAAAAATATGTGTTTCTCCAGTGATTGGTGATAAAATGCCGGCACATAATCCAAATAATCTTTTTATGATAGGAACATCTTTACAAAAGTCAAACGGTGTTTTTTCATCTATATATACTTCTACTCTTGCACAGGTTTTTATTAAAACATAATTACCATAAAAATGATTTTGCCTGTAAAATCTTTCTCTTTCATATATAGAAAATTTGTTATCAACGCCTCTAAACAAAAACATCTTTCCATATCTCCTTGATTTTATCTCTGATTTTTATACTTCTCTTAACATTAAACCCATCACTGGTAACTGCGATACTGAAATTTCTATATTTAAAAATAGCGGGTGAAATAAAATCTGTATCTTTTTTGTTATCACATACATTTACAAGAAAATTGCCACTTTTTTTTGCAAGATTATACATCCTTTTATTTAAAGTTTTAGAATTTGTGCAACAGTATATAATTTGATAACCCTCTAAATCTTTATTTTCAAATCTTTTTTCCCTTAAGCACAAATAAGGACACATTTTTTTCAATTTTTCTGAAATCTTTTCTGCAATAATAGTTATATTTTTTGTATATCTTATTAAAATCATAACCTTTTTAAATGCAACGTTTCCACCACCTATAATTAATATTTTTTTATTTTTAATATTTAATGCAACGGGTAAAAAATTTGCCATATATTTACTCCTTAAATATAATATTCAATAATTTTCTCTTTTGTTAAATACTCAATAATAATCTTTACAATCTCATTTTCGTTTTTATTATTTATAACAATATCCCATATTTCATCTTTTTCACCTGAATTTATGTTTACCTTTATGATTTCTGATGGTGAATTTAATTTTCTTAACAATTCCAGTTCATATTTATCTAACTCGGAGAAAAATGTAATAAAAAGCATACCTGCATCTGTCATTATCCGCGCCAGTTCTCCTAATCTTCTCAATTCTTCTTCTCTATCTGTTTCTAAGATTTCTGTATCATTTGAAATGCCAGTTTCTAAAACAGCAGGAGATATAAAATAAGGATAAAATCCAGAATCAAATAGTTCTTTTTCAAGTAAAGATGACACTTTTCTTAATAGATTTATGTCCTGACCACTTAAAATTATAAATTTCCCTTTATGTTTGTTTCTTAACTCTCTTTGTTCTTTTTTAATATAACCCTGATTCCATAAACTTTCTCTTATACTTATTTTTTTATCAAAATAATCAATATTATCATAAATAGATTCAAGGATGATTCCGCAACCAGCTATTCTATATTGTTCTACGAGAACAAATCTTGATGTTTTTTGTAAATTATCATAAATATCAAAAGCAACAGGTTTTAATGTTTCAAATATGCAATACCCGATATCATATCTTTCTATATATTCTTTTTTTTCAATAACATCCAGTTCAACAGCATCAATAATTTTTTTAATTTCAACAATCCTTATTTTCACTAACTGCGATCCGATTTTTGCTTTATATGTTTTTCCAACAACAAGTGGATTGGCTTCAAGCCAGAAGATATTTGCATAAAATTTTTTAGACGCACAGGGTTTTTCTTTTTCATCTTTTTTTACCATTAATTCGCCAGATTGGATAAATAATGGATCTTTAATTATAAAACCCGGGCTCTGCCCGGCAAACGCGCATTCTAATTGTTCGGGATAGTTTTCTATTGATTCAACTATTGATTGTTTCATTGAAGGATAAAAAATTACATAGTCTCCTTTTTTTATCTTGCCATAATCAATTGTCCCTACCAAAATACGTCTATCATCCTGTTTTTCAGTAAATTTATATACATCCTGAACAAAAAATCTGAATGGTTCAGAAATATCATCAGATGCTATTTCAACTTCTTCTATTAATTCAAATAAAGTTTTACCATTAAACCACTTCATTTTTTCTGATTTTCTTACAATATTTTCCCCTTCTCTCGCACTTACCGGTATAAAATATACATCTGAAATTTTAATTGAATTTAAAAATTCACTATATTCATTCACAGTTTCAATAAATATTTTTTCATCATAATTTACAAGATCCATTTTATTAATAAGAACACAGATTTTTTTAACTCCAAGTAATGAAACAAGGTATCCATGTCTTCTGGTATTTTCTTTAATTCCATCTTTTGCATCAATCACAATAATTGCAAAATCTGCACGTGATGCACCTGTTATCATATTTTTAATAAATTCAAAATGACCAGGCGCATCAAATATCAGATAATTTCGATTTTTTGTTCTGAAAAAACATCTGGCTGCATCTATAGTAATACCCTGCGCCTGTTCTTCTTTTAAAGCATCAAGTAAATATGCATATTCAAATACCTTTGCATTTTTTTCACAATAGTTTTTCACCGCTTGAAGTTTTCCTTCCGGCAAAACATTGGCATCTGCAAGTAGTCTACCGATAACTGTACTTTTCCCGTGATCAACATGACCTGAAATAACTATATTTATCTGTTCATTATTTTTAATCTGCATTTTTACATATACCCTTCCCTTCTTAAAGTTTCTAATGTTCCTCTGTCTTCTTTATCCTGCTCTCTCCCAGAGCGTTCTGCAATATTTGCAAGTCTGCCTGATTTTAATTCTTCTATTATTTCTTTTACATTCCTTGCATTTGAATATATTGGTTTTGTGCAAGGATAGCAGCCTATCGATCTATACCTTTTGCCATCCCCTTTATTAAAATACAGTGATACAACCTCTATATTTTCTGCATCAATATATTCCCAAATATTAAGTTCAGTCCATTCAAGTAAAGGATGAATTCTTACATGAGTTTTTGGCGGAAAAAAAGTATTATAATAATTCCATATCTCAGGTGGTTGATCAGTTATATCCCATTCATTTTCTTCCCCTCTCGGAGAGAAAAATCTTTCTTTTGATCTGCTACCTTCTTCATCTGCTCTTATTCCGACAATCACTCCACCGAAAGGTTCTTTGTTTTCCCATATTTCAAACTGTCCGGTTTTATGATTTAATCTGTATCTTGGCCATGTTCCATTTAAAGTATTTTTTAAAGCATCTGTTTTTAAATATTTGCAGCAGGTTATCCTATCTACTGCTCCATCTGGAAATGTTTGTTTATTTTTTAATGCTTCTGTATTTTCTCCATAAATCAAATCAAATCCCAGCTTAATTGCCAATCTATTTCTATACTCAATCATTTCAGGTATTTTAAAATGTGTATCTATATGCAAAAGTGGAAACGGTATATGCCCAAAAAACGCCTTCATAGTAAGATGCAATAACACAGTACTATCTTTCCCAATTGACCACAACATACATAAATTTTTATTTTTAAACTCTTTATATGCTTCTCTGATAATATAGATACTCTGTGCCTCTAATTTTTTTAATCTTTCCATTGCTTACTCCTTTATAATTTATAGTATTGTTCTAAACTGAAATATCTATCTCCTCCATCCGGGAAAATAACGACTATTTTTTTATTTTTGCCAATTTTTTTTGCAATTTTTAAAGCAGCACACATTGCAGCCCCGGAAGATATCCCAACGAATAATCCTTCTTCATTTGCCAATCTTTTAGAATAGATATATGCTTCATCATCTGATACTTTAATTACTTCATCTATTATCCTGGTATTTAAAATAGACGGAATGAAACCCGGACCAATACCTTGAATTTTATGTGGTCCTGGTTTACCGCCTGATAATACCGCTGAGCCTTCTGGTTCAACTGCATAAATTTTTAAGTCTTTTATTTTCTGTTTTAAAATTTCTCCAACACCAGTTATTGTTCCACCTGTTCCAACACCAGCTACAAAAGCATTAATTTTTTTTCCTAAAATTTTTAAAATCTCTTTTGCGGTTGTTTCTCTATGTATCTGCGGGTTCGCTGGATTTTCAAATTGTCTTAAAATGACAGATTTTTTTATTTTCTTTTTTAATTCTTCTGCCTTTTCAATCGCACCTTCTATACCTTTATGAGATGGAGTGAGAATCACTTCTGCACCAAAAGATTTCAATGTATAAATTCTCTCTAAACTCATTGATTCTGGCATTGTTAATATACATTTATACTTTTTTACAGCGCATATCATTGCTATTCCTATTCCAGTATTTCCTGAGGTAGGTTCTATCACAATATAACCTTTTTTTAATAAACCTTTTTTCTCTGCAGCCTGAATCATTGATAAAGCAATTCTATCTTTAACACTTCCTCCTGGATTATACGATTCTAATTTTGCATATATTTCTGCCATATTTTCAGATGGCATTTTATTTAATTTTATCAAAGGAGTATTACCTATTAACTCTAAAACACTGTTATAAACTTTCATATTTTTCATTTTTACCCTTTTAGATCTTTATTAAAAATTTATGAAACAAATAACTTAGTACCGCTGTAAAAATAGGCACAAGTATCCATACCATTATTATTTTCTGGACTAATTTATTTGACGCAGTTTGTGTGAAACTATTTTTGATTGCACTTATTGCAAGGACAGAAAAAGTTGTAAATTGCACATAGGGTGTTGGTAACCCAAGAAGCGATGCTGTTATTACAAAGCTTGATGTTACAAGAGAAACTACAGCTGCAGAAATTTCTCCCATTGGCACTATATCTCTGGAAATTGTCTTTATAACACTTTTGCCAAAAATTAAACCTCCTAACCCAAATAATGGTGCGAATATCAATAATAAAAAAATAGACGATAAATTAAAACCTGCAACTTTAAGAGGTGCAACAACATTGGCAACATTATTAGTTCCTACTGCAAAGGCAGAGTAACAATTTGTCAATAAGATAAATTTCCTTATAATGTTTTGATTTGCAGCAAATTTTTCATAAAACCCGAACAAATTTTGTTTTGGAGGATAAAATAATTTAATTAAAAGATATGTTAACAAATATGCTGCTGCTGAAAAAATAACAGCTATTGAAAAAATCTCTGCAAGTTTTGTCCAGTTAGCCTGTCCGAAGAACATTCCTGAGCCAAAGAAAGCACCAACTGTCACAAAACTGGTGGATTGTGGAATTTTAAGTATATTGGCAGCAAACATAGTAAAACTTGCTGAAACTAAAATTATAAAACCGGATATTTGATTTTTATATTGCCCTGCTAATTTAATTGTTAATGTTTCAACAACTCTTGGACCAACAAAGAAAGCGCCACAGGTTATAAAAATAGTAAAAAATAAAGCTGCATATTTTCTGTTTATTATATTACTACCATATGATGGTGCAAATGAAATGGAAAAACCACTTGCACCCATATTGATTGCTAAAAAAATAGTAACTAAAATTATTATTAATATCATCTTTTCTCCTTATTTGTAGCGTCTGTTATGAAGCCCGCATTCCTTATGTTCTGGATTTTCC
>FWPV01011637.1_pt1 | contig 13927 bp, 14 predicted proteins | sample 2228371 | NCBI WGS metagenome assembly FWPV01 (sample SAMEA103939776, study PRJEB20133) | metagenome
CCCGACAGCAGCTTTGGGCTCCGCCAAAAGCTGCAACAGAGGGATATCCTCCCACCATCAACGGTGGCCGGGAGTCTTGCAACACCCTGATAGCGGTGCATCAGGAATTTCTGCCCGCCTGCGGCAGAGGGGAGTTTTTCCACCCCCTGTCAGGACTCCCGGAGCCCGAGGTCCGCCTCATGCCTCATCCCTTTGCCCTAGTCCCTCTTCGCCGGCCGCAGCAGTCATAAATCCCCCCGGAACTCGCCCCCGCCCGGCCCCAAGCCCCCGGAACGCCATGGGAATGAGGGCCAGACTGATGCAGCCGGAGAGTATCAGGGGCCATTGATACCCCCAGGCTGCCCCCAACGGGCCGAAGAGGAGGGCGCCGGCAAAGCTGCCGCTGACGCTCACCAGACTGATGAGGCTGGAGTTGCCGCCCATCCGCTCCACCTGGAAGAGGCGGGCGATGGTGGTATAGCTCTCCATGAGGATCAGGCCGTCCCCGAAGCCATGCACCAACCGCCAGGCCAACGAAAGGGCCACGTGGGGAATGGTCATCAAGATATGCCCGATCCCGGAAGTCAACAGGGCCAGGCTGAGAAAGGTCAGCGGGGACAGACGGCCGAACCAGACGTGGCCATAGAGGTACGCGGTCAGCGCCAGGACGCCGAATTCCGCCGCCATATAGAAGCCCATGCCTTGAGGGGAAAGGCCCAGGTTCTCCTGCAGGAAGAGCCCATAGCTGGTGGTTTCCGCGCCCCAATGGAGGCAGAATAAAAACAGCCAGGCGGCGAAAAACAGCACCGGCCCGTGGCAAAAGTCCCGGCCATACTGCCACAGGGGGCTATGGTGCACCTGCAGGCGGGGCAGCCAGAAGGTGGGCAGGAGGAGCAGGAGCGGCACCACTGCCAACAGCTGCAGCGACACGGCAAACCCCAGGCGGTAGAAGAGCAGGCCCCCCAGCAGCGTCCCCAGCATCATCCCCGCCATCCGCCAGGAGTTGTAATGGGACAGGGCCCGCACGGAACTGTGGCCCACGGACTTAAACAGGACAGTGTCCAAGGCGATGCGGAAGCCGTGCAGCCCCAGGCCGAACCCCCAGAAGGCAGCCAGATAGGGCCAGAACCCCTGGATCCGGCCCAAGCCCCAGAGGCACAGGCCGCTCAAAAGGAGACCACCTCGCAGCAGGTAGACCAGGGGATAGCGGTCGCCGGCAACCCCCAGGGGGAAGGTCACCAATAAGGCGTTGAGGCTGGCTGCCCCATATAGGACGCCGATCTGCCAGCCGCTGAAGTGCAGGTGGTGCTTCAGGTGGAGGGGCAGGAAAAAGTAAACGCCGGCCATCAGAAACGACAGCACCAGGATAAAAAAGGACGGCAGCCAGAGGCGGTCCGGCACCGCGGCCGGCAGCGGCCCGGCGCCGGTTGCCGGGTGCCCCGCGGCCGGCTGCCCGGTTTCAGGCCACTGCGTTGCGATTGATGGACACCTCCATGGCCCGGGCCGGGCAGATCGGGCAGCAGAGTTCACAGGCGCTGCACTTTTCCGGATCAAAAACGATCTCCATTTCCGGCCGCCGCACCGCTAGGGCGCCGGTGGGGCAGATGGCCGTACACGTACCGCACTGGTAGCACCGCTCTTCATTGCGCCGCACTTCACTGGCCACCCGCTGCACCTTGACGCCGGCGTCTTTCAGGTATTTCACCCCTTCTTCAAAGTTTTTCGGATGTCCCCGCAGCTCCAGAACGATGATCCCTTCCTGCCGGGGGTAGATCGTGGCTTTGAGCAGATTGAAGGCCAGGTCAAAGTCTTTCACCAGGCGGTAGATAATCGGCCGATCGACGATATCTTTGCCAAAATGTAATACCAGGATCTCGGCGTGCATCCTTCCTCCAGTCAGCCGGCTTGCCACCGTTAGCGGGGACCATCCCCCGGACGGGGCCGGCTGAGGACTATCAGATTGTTGAAAACCTCCCTGCCTCGGTTAATGGTGGGAGGATATCTCTACCGTTCAGCTCGTGGCGCCGCCAAAAGCGGCCGTTGGGGTTGGGAGCGGGGGCAGTGCCCCCTGGCCGCCTGGCCTGCGAACACGTTTTTACCACCGCTTTGGGCCACCAGCAGCACCTCAGGGAGTTCCTCCCTTTCCGCGGCTGTCAGGTTGCCCGCAGCTCAGATCAGATTGCCGAAGCGGTCCTGCCAGACCGCCAGGAGCTCGCCCACCTCGCTCTGGATGAGGGGCCGGTCTCCCCAGGAGACCAGAAACCGGCGGTCGCGGCGCACCCTGCCCAACCGGCGGAGGGGAGCACCGGCCAGGCAGGCTTCCCAACGGGGGCAGTCCGGCGGCGCCACGGTCACCAGAAACCGGCCGGCGGATTCGGCATACAAAGCCTCCAGCGGCGAGGCCGCCACTCCCGCCAGGTCCACTTCCACGCCCAGGTCCCCCGCCATGGCCATGAGAGCCAGATGGACGGCCAGACCGCCCCGGTAGACGCCGTGACAGGAGGCCAGCAGACCATCTGCAATGGCGTGCTCCACCTGGCGGTAATAGGGCAAGAATTCCTGGGCGCGGACCTGAGGCACATGACGGCCGGTGTACCCCCAGAGCTGGTAGAGTTCCGAGCCGCCCAACTCCGGTCGGGTCAGGCCGACCAGATAAATACTATCATCCGGTTCCTTGCAGTCCAGGGTCAGGCAGACGGAGACATCCGGGATGACGCTCACCGCGGTGAACAGGAGGGTGGGCAGGCCCGAGACCTTGTGGGTCTCCTGAAAATCACCGGGCAGGTGGCCGTCGATATACATGCTGTCTTTGCCGGAGAGCAGGGGGATGCCATAGGCCAGGCAGTAGTCTTTCAGGGCCTGGTTGGCCCGGACCAGCTGGGCGGCCTTATATTTGCCGTCAGGATTTTTCTCCGGATCGTATTGGATGCTGGGCCAACAGAAGTTGTCAACGCCGCCGATGTGATCCAACCGGCCGCCCACTGCCAGCAACCGACGCACCGCCTCATCGATGGAGTTGGCCGTCATGTGGTAGGTATCAATGAGGCCGTAGGCAGGATGGAGAGCCATGCTCAGGGCCAAGCCCCGGTTGGACTCCTGCCGGGGCCGGATCACAGCCGCATCGCTGGGGATGTTGGCCCCCCGACCCACCAGCGGCTTGATGACGCTGCTACCCTGGACCTCATGATCATACTGGCGGGTGATCCATTCCCGGGCACAGAGGTTGGGCTGGGCCAGGAGCCGGTGCAGGAGGCCGGTGTGGTCCCGGGGTTCCCCCACCACAGGTTCGGTGAGTCCCCGGAGCTCCGGTGACAACCATTCGGCCTCAAACCGCCAAGGCGGGAAGTCGCCCTCCAGAAAGGCCAACTCAATGTAGGCGCACGTCCGGCCCTCATAGAGGAGGTGGAGGGCACCGGAATCGGTGTAGCGGCCGATATTGCTGACCTCCACCCCGTGCTTGGCGGCCAGCTGCCGGAACGGCTGATCATGTTCAGGCTTGACCGCGGTCACCATGCGCTCCTGGGATTCGGAAATCCAGATCTCCCATTGGTCCAAACCCGCATACTTCAGGGGGACCTGGTCCAACCAGACTTCGCAGCCGCCGGCAAACCGGGCGGACTCCCCCACCGCCGAAGACAGCCCGCCGCCGCCGCAGTCCGTAATGAAGGCGATGTAGCCCGCATCCCTCGCCTCCAGGAGGAAGTCGTGCATCTTTTTCTGGGTGTAGGGGTCGCCGATCTGGACGTGACCTGCCGGGGTATGGGCGCCGAACTCCTCCGAGGAGGCAGTGACCCCATGAATACCATCCTTGCCCACCCGGCCGCCGCACATAAAGATGAGGTCTCCCGGGGTGGTGGTTTTCCGGGAAGCGTCGGTGCCCTGGAGGAGACGGGGCATCAGCCCCACGGCCACCACGAAGACCAGACACTTGCCCAAGTAGCTTTCGTGGAAATGGACAAACCCCAGAGGGGTGGGGATACCACTCTTGTTACCGCCGTCCTTGACCCCGGCGATGACCCCGTCCAACAGCCGGCGGGGGTGCAGACGGGGGTGCCAAGGCCCGGCATAGTCCCGGGGACCGACGCAGAAGCCATAGAGCCCGGCCACCAGTTTGGCGCCCCGACCGGTTCCCAAGGGATCCCGGTAGACACCGACGATGCCGGTGAGCGAGCCGCCGTAGGCCTCCATGTTGGAGGGGGAGTTATGGGTCTCGCCGGTGATGACGTAGTTGCAGTCGTCGTCAAAGGCCCCCACCCCCGCATTGTCCCAGAGGACCGAGACCACCCACGGTTTCTCCCGGGCCAGGGCAAGGGTCGGCTCCTCGATGCAGGTCTTGAACAGACTGTTGATGACGGCGGTTTCCCCGGTGGCCAGGTCCCGATACGTGAAAATCCCCCGAAAGGTGTTGTGGTTGCAGTGGTCGCTGCGGGCTTGGGCGATGTATTCCAGTTCCACATCGGTGGGCAATGATAGGCCCAGCTGCTGCCGGCGGGCTTGCACCCCGGGGCGCAGATAGTACTCCCGGATCACCGGGATATCCTGGTCGCGCAGGGCCAGATTGCGCTCCCGGCTCAGGCGCTGCAAGGTCTGGTCGCTGTCGATGGCCAGGGTGGTCACCGTGGGCTGGCGGTCCAACTGGACCTTGGGCAGGATGAGGCCGACCCCCACCTGTGGATCCCATTCATGGGGGGCGTAGAGGCGGAACTCCTGAATGATATCGTTGGCCAACAGCTCCCGGGCGATCCTGTCAATGTCGCTGCGGGAGAGGCCCTCGCCCTCAAACAGATATAGCGTGGAGGTATACAGGGCGGCATCCGGAGCCAGGGGGCGGCCGAGGAAGGCCTGCACCGCCTCCAGACCCGTGGCCCCGGGATTATCCCGGACCCCGGGCCTCAGACCGACCCATACGGCCCAATCAAAGTGCCGTGCCAAAGGCTGGAACGAGGAGATCTCGGTCACCGGATTGGTGAAGACCTCGGTGCGCAAAGCCTCCAGTTCCGCCGGCGTGAGATCGGCCTGGAAGGTCAACACCCTGACAACCTGGACCCGGCTCAGTTCCAGGCCGAAATACTCCCTGGCCTGGCGCCGGACGCTTTCCCCGGCCGGATCAAACAGCCCCGGCCGCAGCATGATCTCTAAACGGTCTGCCATGCGGAGTCTTGGTTCCTTTCAGCGTAACGGGCCATTTATCTTATCTTATCACGGATCCGGCCGTTTGGAACCAAAAACCGCCGGCCTTGAGCAGGCTGTGGAACAGCTCCCAGCCGCAGTTGATGGTGGGAGGATATCCCTCAGGTGAGACGGATGAGCAATCCGTCAGGCCGCTTCCTGGGAGGCGTCCGCCTGCCAATGCAGGGCGGCGGTGGGACAGTGGTGGACACAGAGGCTGCATTTCAGGCAGTCCCCCCGGTTGGCCAGGGGATCCCCCGTTTTCATGGTTGCCGGCGCCAACTGCATGGGACACTTCCGGGCGCACAGACCGCAGTCCACGCAACTAGCCGCATCCAACGCCAGCGGCCGGCGGTTCCTACCCACCCAGGCGGACATGGTGCCAATGGGGCAGAGGTAACACCACAACCGCTGCTGAAAGATCATCCCCAAGATCACCGCCATGACGGTGGTCACCGTGAGCATGAGGACAAAGAAGGCCCCGATGGCCCAGGGATCAGGCCACAACCGGATGAGCATCACCGTCAGGATGGTCATGAGCAGCGCCATGACGCTCAGGCGCATGGGCCAGCCACGGAAAACCGCCGGAATGGGCCGCTGCCAACTGAGACGACTGAGCAACCGGTCCTCGAAAGAACCCCGGGGGCAGAGCCAATTGCACCAGGAGCGGCCCTGGAAGGCGGCGATGCCGATCCCCAGGAGCATGCACACGGGGATGAAATACCCCAGGAGCGGGTAAACCCAACCCGCGGCCAGCAGAGCCATAAACCCCAGACCCATGAACAGTTGTTTGCGGTTCCGGGTCTTCACGGCCTGGGCCGCCTGGGCGCGACGGACCTGGACGGGGCCAGACAACAGACCCTTGCGGGCAGTACCGGCTGCCGGGGCCGGCGGGGAAGAGAGTGCAGGTGTCATGACGACCTCCTATATTATTTATTGCGCAAATTAGCAACTATTAACCGCAAAAAAAATTCCCTACCCATCCCTACCCTGGGGAGGACGGGAGATGCTCCGCCTCGGCGCCATCCTCTGCCGGCGAGGTCTCCCCGGTCAGGGACCCCCGCACCGCCAGGGCCTCCAGCAGGACCTGGCGCATGATCTTGCAGGCTTGGACAATGTGGGGCGTGGCCAGTCGGTAGTAGATGGTGGTGCCCTCCCGGCGGGTCAGGAGGATGCCCTTCTGCCGCATCACCGCCAGGTGTTGGGAGAGGTTAGGCTTGGCGATGTCCAGTGCCGCTACCATGGCCCCCACCGACATCTCGCCGTTCTTCAACAGGTTAAGGATCTGCAGACGCTTGGCATTGGCCAGGGTCTGACAGATATCGGCCTGCAGCTCAAAGAAGCGCAGCTCGTCGGCCGGGAACCCGGGAGCCTCCTGATCTTTTTCGTTGTTGCGCATAATCGAAAGAATAATCCGGCCGCCCAGGTTTGTCAAGGACAAAACGCCACGCCCCAGGAGGGTCGGGAACAGGTGGTGTTGGGGATGGGGCCGGAGGCTTTGCCCCTGCCCCCCTATCCTACGAACACTTTTGCAACACCCTCCGAGGGCAGGGAGTTGTTCAACCGCCCATTAGATAACCTTGAACAGGGGGTATTCGATGATGCCGGTGGCCCCGTGTTTGATGACTTGAGGGATCAGATTGCGCACTTCGGCCTTCTCCACCACGATTTCCACGGAAAACCAATCAGTATGGTAAAGCGGGGCGATGGTGGGCGCCTGGAGGCTGGGAAGGATGGCCACCAGGCCGGCCAGATTGGCCTCGGGCACGTTCATCTTCAGGCCGACCATGTGATCGGCCTTCAGCGCCCCTTGCAACAGCAGGACCAGGTTGCCGATCTTCTCCCGTTTCCAGGGATCGTTCTCCCAAACCTGGCGGTTGACGATGAATTGGGTGTTGGTCTGCAGCAGTTCGTGGATGATCTTGAGCCCGTGGGCGCGGATGGTGCTGCCGGTCTCGGTGACCTCGACGATGGCATCGGCCAGGCCAGCCTCCACCTTGGCTTCGGTGGCCCCCCAGGAGAACTCCACCTGGACGGGGATCTGCCGCTCGGCAAAGTATTTCTTGGTGAAATTAACCAGTTCCGTGGCGATCTTTTTGCCGGCCAGGTCTTCCGGACGCCGGCAGGGGGAGTCCTTGGGGACCGCCAAGACCCAGCGGGCAGGTTTTTTGCTCACCTTGGAATAGACCAGATCGGCCACCACCACCACCTGGGACTCATTCTCCAGGATCCAATCTTTGCCGGTGAGGCCGCAATCCAGGGTGCCGCTCTCCACATAGCGGGACATTTCCTGGGCCCGGCACATGGAACAGCTGATCTCTGGATCGTCGATGTCAGGGAAGTAACTGCGGCCGTTGATGGTGATCTTCCAACCGGATTTGGCAAAGAGTTCGATGGTGGCCTTCTCCAGGCTTCCTTTGGGGATGCCCAATTTCAAATTATTCACTGCCGTAAACCTCCTTGGGGTCAAAGACCTGGACGCCCACCACCTTGACCTCCTCGCCCTGGATCTGCCGGTAGAAGCAACTGCGATACCCGGTGTGGCAGGCAGCGCCGCCCACCTGCTCCACTTTGATGAGGAGGGTATCATCGTCACAATCCACCAGGATTTCCCGCACCAGCTGCACATGTCCCGAGGTCTCACCTTTGCACCAGAGTTTGCCCCGGGTCCGGCTGAAATAATGAACGCGGCCGGTGGCCTGGGTTTTCTCCCAGGCATCCTGATTCATGAACCCCAACATGAGGATGTCACCGCTGCCGGCATCTTGGATGATGACCGGCAGGAGGCCGTCCAGTTTGGAAAAATTCAACTGCATATCTGCTGACCCCTGCTGCTTTTTTCGCCAATCAGTATATAATAGTCTCTACATCCGGCTTTTGCAACCACCGATGGGCAGGGAGCAGAAACCTAACCCATTTCTTACCCAGCCGCCATGGCGCCCCCTGGGACACCGGATCCGGGGGTGCCTGCCCCGGTCCAGCGCCGCCGGTCCAAAGGAGGGTCAAGCCCATGAGCAATATTATCCCCTTCAGTGAACTGACCCGGCAACACCGGCTGAATCTCCTGGAACACAAACGGCGGGAGTATGTGGAGCGGGAGAACTACCTCAGCCGGCTACGCAAACTGCTCTTTGAGGTGGAGGCCCAGATGCGCCAGAACGAACTGGAGCAACTGGAACTCTACCGCACCATCCTGAGCAGCTTCGATCTGCAGATCGCCTTTCCCGACCTGGGAGACCGCATCGGCCTGCAGCGCCTCTTCCGGGAGCACCCGGCCTTCCTGGCCCTGACCGCCTTCCTGGAAGAGCGGCTCACGGCCGAGGAATGCTACCAGCGCCTCACGGAGCTGAAAAAACCCTAAGGTGGGGCCAGCCGTCCGAGCCCATACGAACCGCGCCGACTCGGCAAAAAAAATGACCGGATGGGGGAGGCATCCGGTCATCGGAGTGGGGGAGAATCTTACTATAAACTTCAATTAAGGGGGGATTGGGGGGTCCTTAACAGTTCATAGTTGCCTCTATACTATTGCAGACCTTGTGCCAACTGAGGAGACAATGGGCAAATTTCTTTTTTTTATAGGCATATCATCATGATACAATTTTTCCGGCCAAGATTCGGCCTGCCTCTCAAGTTCAATTTTTTGAACCGCAGTCGCCGGATTTGGGGCCGACAGCAGCTGAAATTATCCCAACATATTGTTATCATTAGCTTATATCCGGTATAAGATTTTTGCCGCCGCCAGCCCCGCCCAGCAGTTTTTTGAACCCGGGGCCGGGCCAAAAAAAATGCTGACCGGACGGGGGAGCATCCGGTCAGCGGGTAGGGGGAAAAAATGGTTTATGAACTTTGATTAAGGGGGGATGGGGAACCTTAATTGTTCATAACTGTCTTTATAGTATTGCACAGCCCATGCCAAACAACCGCGGTTGGCGCGGCTATGTTTATCTTGGTGAAATTTCACGGCGTTTCGGTCAGCCGGGCAAGGCCGGCTCCAGGCCGCGGTTCTGCCCGGGTTTAAAAATTTGAACGGCTTGGCCGCCGCCGCCAGCCGTTCCCGGCTATCTTGCCATAATCATTCCGCAATCCCGGGTTTAAAATTTTAGCCGGTCCCAGGGCAGTTTTTGCCGCCCAGGAACCCATCTGGTCGGCCAGTACGTGCAGGGGGTGGAATAATTCCCTGCCGTTGTTGATAATGGAAGGATCTGGCTAAGTTTCAGCTTTTGGCGCCGCCCACCGCGGCTGGCGGGGGCTCCGGGAACCGGACTCCTGGAGAAAGCGGACCAGCCGGCAGACCGCCTGGTTGTAAGGCACGGCCAACCCCAGATCCTGGGCATAGCGGCAGATGGCGCCGTTCAGGGCCTCGATTTCGGTGCGCCGGCCATGTTCCAGGTCTTGCAGCATGGAAGGATAGTGGGCGGCGGTGGGGGGCACCAGATCGGCGAAGAAATGGCGACAGTAGGCCGATGCCGTGGGGGGCTGGAGGCGGATGCCGGCGGCGTCGGCCACGGCATAGATCTCCCCAATGATGGCCTGCATCAGTTCCCGGGTGTGGGGGTTGGCCGCCAAGGCGCCGTAGGTGGTCCCCAAGATCGCCCCCAAGGGGTTGAGGGCGCTGTTATACAGCACTTTGGCCCACAAGGACGGCATGATGTCGGCCACCACGGCGGTGGGGATGCCGGCCAGATTCAGGTGGTCCGCCACCTGGGGGAGAGCGGCAGGCATGCGCGCCGGAGGCACCGGGCCCAGGAGGACCTGATCGGCATAGACGGTGACCGTGGCCAGACCCGGGCGGCTGATCCGGGCGCCGAAGATGACCCGGGCGCCGATGGGTATGGCCGCAGGGCACTCGGCGGCGATCACCTCCAGGTTGCCCAAGCCGTTCTGGATGGAGATGATGAGTCCTCCCGGCTTTACCAGCTCCCGGCAATCCCGGCAAGCAGCCTGGGTGTCAAAGGACTTGACGCACAACAGGGCGACGTCATAGATCTGCTGGGCTCCCGGCGGCGGCACCTGCACCGGCCCCTGCTGCACTGCGCCCCAGATCCCGTCGATGGCCAGACCTTGGTGCCGGAGCACCTCAAAATGGGGACCGCGTCCCAGAAAGGCGACACTGTGGCCGGCTTGCCGCAGCAGGCCGCCGAAGACCGTGCCCAAGGCCCCCGTTCCCATAATCAGATACTGCATGGTACCTCATGTTGCCGGAACATACCCAGAGCATCCGCCAGGCGCTGCGGGCCCTGTTATTGACTGCCGACCGCTCCCTGCGGGAGTTGTCCCGTCTGTTGTCGCTGCCTGAAAAGACCATCCTTGGGCACCTGGAGCAGTTGGCCAGAAACCCGGGCAGGTCCTACCGCTTCCTGATCATCCCGGCCCGGTGCCGCCGCTGCGGTTTCGTCTTCCGCCAACGGCAACGGGTGAGCGCGCCCTCCCGCTGCCCCCGCTGCCGCCAGACTGACATCGCCCGGCCCCGCTTTGCCATGGAGGCCAAGGAGGCCGCGGCCGGGGATTGACGGAGGCCGGCGGCGGAGCAGCGCGCCCGGTCATCCCCTGAACCGTCCTCGCCACCCTCCCCGACTGCTACTCTTCCTGACAGAAGACGTGGGCCAGAACCTGGCAATCGCCGATCAGGGTATGAATATTGACGGCCTCGTTGGGTTGATGAGCGGTAAAGGCGTCGCTCATCCAGACCGCGGCCGGCAGCCCCTGACGCCGGAAAAAAGCTGCCACGGTGCCGCCGCCGATCCCCTGGGGGCGGGCCTGGCGGCCGTAAACGGCCCGCACCGCCCGCTCCAGGGCTTTGACCACCGGTGCCTCAGCCGGAGTGGCCGGCGGCGCCTGGAGTTCCTGTACTGCCTCGATGTCTATGCTGACGCCGTGGGAGCGCTCCACCTGCCGGCAGATCTCCAACACCGTGGCCTTGACTTGGGCCAGGTCATATACTGGCAGGACCCGGCAGTCCAGGTAAAACACCCCCCGGCCCGGAATGGTGTTGACGTTTTCCACATTGGCTTCGATTTTGGTGGGCTCGAACGTGCTGTAGGGCGGGTCGAAGAACGGCTCCCGGGCGGGAAAGGCCTGGGCCAGGGCCTCCAGGGCCACGATGGCGTGGGCCGCCGCCCGTAGGGTGTTGATCCCCTGCTCCGGTTTGCTGGCATGGCACTGCCGGCCCTGAATGGTCAGGCGCAGCCAGAGCATGCTCTTCTCGGCAATCTCGATGAGGGTGCCCTCGGCGTTGCCGGCATCCGGCACAATGATGAGATCCTGGGGAGAGAACAGCGTCGGCTGGTGCTGCAACAGATAGGCCAGGCCTTTCTGACTGCCCGTTTCCTCATCTGACACCAGGGCCAGGCCGATGGTGCGGGGCGGGGTCAGGCCGGCCTCCTGCAGGGCCCGGACGGCGAATACTGAGGCCACGATGCCGTGGTGATCGTCCTCCACCCCCCGGCCATAGAGCATGTCTCCTTCCACGTGCAGCTCAAAGGGCGGCGTGCGCCAGAGGCTGACATCCCCCGCCGGCACCACATCCAGATGGCTGAGCACCCAGACTTTTTCCTGCCGCCGGCCGGGCAGTAACGCAATGAGGTTGGGCCGGCGGCCGCCGTTGACCCGGGGGTCGGGGGCCGGGTAATCGGTGACCGTCAGTCCCAGCCCCCGGAGGATTTCCGCCAGGTAGGCCGCCTTGGCCATCTCCCCGGGCCCCTGATTATCTGGGCCCACCGCAATCCTGCGGACCAACTGCCGCTGCAGCTCGATCATCTCTTCACGGTAGCCGGCGATGAGTTCTTGCAGCCGGCGGAAGTCAGGGTTGCCTGTCATGGGCACCTCCTCGGGATAGGTTGTCGCCGTTGCTGCGGCCCGCCGCCGCCTCCAGGCAGCAGCCCAGGGCGCCGTTGAACTGCGGCTGGGCCGGGACCACCACCTCATAACGGCCGGAGCGGCGCAGACAGGCCACCACCCCCCGGTTGCGGGCCACCCCACCCACAAACACCAGGGTGCGGCAGGGAAAGCGTTTGATCATCTGCTGGGCCCGGCGGGCCACCGAATCATTGACCCCCGCAGCGATCCGGGCCACCGGCACCCCATCCAGCAGGTGGCTGATGAGTTCGGTCTCGCCGAAAATCGCACAGGTATTGGAGATGGGCACCGGATCCTGGCTGCAGGCGGAAAATTCCCGCCAGCTCAGGCGTAGGAACCGGGCCATGTTTTCCAGATACCGGCCGGTGCCCGCCGCGCATTTGTCGTTGGTCAGGAAATCAAAGACCCTGCCATCCTTAATATACAACACCTTGGTGTCCTGGCCACCGATTTCCAGCAGGATGAAATGGTCCAGGGCGGTCTGGAACACCGCGCCCAGGAAATGGGCCCGGATCTCGGTGATGGTCGGCACCTGCCCCTGAAACAGATGCTTGCCATAGCCGGTGACCACCAGCCGCTGGGGCGGGGCCAGACCCAGGCGGTGCCAGGCAAAGGCGATCTCCTGCCCGGACCGCTGCAGGTAATCCCGGTAGAAGATCAGGGAGTCGATCTTCTTATAGGTAAAGTGCCGGAAATCCGCCGTGGCCGCCAACTTGACGAAGCGGCTGCCGAAATCCAGGCCCAGGGCGGCAAAGCCGCCGTCGTGGTCAGCGCCGCAGGACATCGACAAAAGCCTCCAAACGTAGACGGGTGCGATGGTCCACGGCCGCGGGCCGGTCCCCCTCAATGGTGAGGATGGGCAGGTCCAGATACTGCCGCAGCAGCCGGTCCTGGATCTGTCGGAAACAGAAACTCTGGGTGTAGTGGATCAGGCCGTCCAGGCGGCGTTCCTGGACCGCCTGGCGGATATCAACGATGCGGGCAAAGATGTCATAGGGATAGGTATAGCGGAGGTACTGTTCGGTGAGGTCTTGGACACGGTAAGGCATGCTAAACTGCCGGGGGATTTCCTGAAAGACCACCGCCGCCGGCAGCTGTTCCAGGTAATCGAACAGATCTGTATAGATGGGGGGAATCCCCACCATCCCCAGCCGCACGGCAGGCTGCCGCGGCGGGCGGCTGTGGGCCTCCGTCAGGAGGGCGGCCAACTCCCGGTCAAACTCCTCCGGCTGACCGGCAAAATCAGAACTGGCAATGAGGAATTGGAACAGTTCCCGGCTGCTCACCTGACCCGTCTCCCAGGCCAGGCGGTCCAGCTCCGCCAGCCGGGCCCGCAGCGGCGCCAGGCTACGCCAGGTCTCCTGCACCGCCGGCCACTGGGTGCCGCAGGCCGCCACCAGGGCGTCCATCTGTGCCTGCAGCAGCTCCCGGTTGCGGGGATAGGGGAACTGAAAAGGGATAACCCCCCGGCCTTCGGCCTGCAGGATTTCCATCAGGGCATGGGTGTTGGAACAGTCCCCTTGGGTCACCACCACCACTGTCTGGATCTCCGGATGGCGCCGCAGGGTGGTGTAGATACCCTTGATCCAGGCGCAGACGGTGCGGGGCCAACCTTCTTCCTCGGCCTCGCTGACCTGCTGGTAGGCATCCGTGGCGGTGATGAAGATATTGTTCAGATCAACCGGCTTGAGGCCGGCGGCCAGGATCACCTCCACCGGGATGGTGGTGGTAAAACCCACCGCCGCGCCTGAACCGGGGCTCGTTGCCGGAGGCGGACCGGTTTGGGGGTGGATTGATGGTTGGCAGTCCATAGCTCAATGTTCGCGGTTCATTGCCACCCGGGAAGAGTTTGCTTGCCTCTCCGGTACTGGAGGAAGAGTCGGGCGGGGCGGCTGTGCCTGCAGATAGTGATTGAGGGGAATAT
>FWPV01011642.1_pt1 | contig 13925 bp, 11 predicted proteins | sample 2228371 | NCBI WGS metagenome assembly FWPV01 (sample SAMEA103939776, study PRJEB20133) | metagenome
CTTATTTTCCGAAACTTGAGGATATTAAAAAAGCATCGGAAATATTAACCGGTATCTCAGTTAAAACTCCTCTGCTCTTTAATCAGCATCTGTCGGATAGATTTAAAGCCAACATCTACCTTAAGCGTGAAGATTTACAAGTCGTACGATCTTATAAAATAAGGGGCGCTTTTAATAAAATTTATTCGTTGGATGAAGAAGCAAAAAAAAGAGGAATTGTTTGTGCAAGCGCAGGCAATCACGCACAGGGTGTCGCATATTCATGCAATAAGCTTGGAATAAAAGGCACTGTTTTTATGCCAAATCCTACACCAAGACAAAAAATTGATCGTGTTAAAATGTTTGGTAATGAATTCATTGAAATCTTTTTGGTTGGTGATACTTATGATGATGCATACAATGAAGCTGTTAAATATTGTCGTGATAATCATTACGAATTCATCCATCCGTTTGATGATGTAAAAGTAATAGAAGGTCAGGGAACACTTGGATTTGAAATTTTGGATGATGCAAACTTCAAAATAGACTATCTTTTGCTGCCTGTTGGAGGCGGAGGATTAGCTGCTGGTGTTTCACCGGTATTTAACAACCTTAGTCCACACACCAAAATACTAGGAGTTGAACCCGCAGGTGCTCCATCAATGAATGAATCAATTAGAAAAGGTAAAGTAATAAAGCTGGAATCGATAGATCGGTTTGTGGATGGTGCAGCAGTCCAGCAAGTAGGGCAGCTTACTTATGAAATCTGTAATAAACTGTTGGATGAGATTATCATTGTGAAAGAGGGTGAAGTATGCACAACAATTCTTCAGCTTTATAATGAAGAGGGAATAGTTGTTGAACCGGCAGGAGCACTTTCTGTTACAGGTTTAAATCATATTGCAGATGAAATTAAAGGTAAGAACATTGTTTGCGTTCTTTCCGGAAATAATAATGATATTACACGAACAGAAGAAATCAGAGAACGCTCTTTGCTTCACGAAGGTCTTAAACATTATTTTATTATCAGTTTCCCTCAGCGGGCAGGTGCACTTAAAGAATTTTTAAATTATGTATTGGGTCCAACTGATGACATCGCATATTTTGAGTATTCAAAGAAAAACAACCGTGAAAGAGGTCCTGCAATCGTTGGTTTGGAACTTCAATCCAAAAATGATTTCGAACCTCTGATTCAAAGAATGAATAAGTGCTCTTTTGAGTATGAGTATCTTAATAACAATCCTAACTTGTTTCAGCTGATCATTTAATCGTTTTTGATTAAATCCCGCATGTAAAGAGTTAAATCAAAATTAAATGTGCTTTTTTAACAGCATTTAGCCGCTTGTAGAGTTATATTTGTATGTGATAAAATTTAGTTCTACAAAAAACACTTAATTTTCTTTGTTTTTTAAATATTTACGGATAAATTCACACCCTAATTTTTAAAATGATTGCTGAAAATTTATTACGATTAAGGGGCAAAATTGAAGAAGCTTGCAGCAAGTGTGGGCGAGATGAAGCGGAAATAAAACTTATTGCAGTATCAAAATATTTTGGAACGAATGCAATTTTAGAAGCCCATAACCTGGGAGTTAAAGATTTTGGTGAGAACAGAGCTCAGGAACTTATGTTAAAGTATGAAAAAATCGGGGATTCTGTTGTTTGGCATTTTATAGGAACCTTGCAGAAAAATAAAGTTAAGTATGCGGTAAAGTGTGCTGAATATATTCACTCAATTGATTCTGTTGATCTTTTGGATGAAGTTGATAAACGGGCTGAAAAATTAAATAAGGTTCAAAAGGTTTTATTGGAAGTTAAAACATCAGAAGAGGAAACTAAATCCGGTGTGGAAACCGAATACGAGATTTTTAATTTGATGGAACATTCCAGAAACTTAAACAATGTAATGGTTATTGGACTTATGACAATTGCACCATTAACAAATAACCAAAATCTTATAAGAAAAAGTTTTAGGGATTTAGCTGAATTAAAAAATAAAATTAATGCAAAAGGTTTTAACCTTACTGAATTATCAATGGGAATGACCAGCGATTTTGAGATTGCCATTGAAGAAGGAGCTACAATGTTAAGAATTGGAAGTGCAATTTTTGGTGAGAGAGATTACTCAAAAGATTGGAGGATAGTGTGAAAATATCTTCGATTGAAATAAGACAACAGGAATTTGAAAAGAAAATGCGTGGTTACGATCCGGAAGAGGTGAAATCTTTTCTGGAAAAAATAGCCGATGAACTAGATGAGTTGTTAAAAGAAAATGAATCACTTAAAGCTGAACTTGAGAATGCAAACGAACAGATTAATGAGTATAAAAAAATTGAAAAAAATCTTCAGGATACACTTCTCAAAGCACAGGATTCCTCAACCAAATCTCTTGAAGCCGCAAAAAAACAATCTGGTTTATTAATAAAAGAAGCCGAATTAAAAGCTTCTCAGATAGTTGAAAAAGCCCGTGAAAATGCAGATGAAATTAGAAATGCAGTTGTAAATCTAAGAGAAGAAAAAGATTTAATAATCGCTAAACTCAAGGCTATTGTTAGCACTCAGGCAAATTTGCTTGAACTTAAAGTAAGTAACGCTGCCGATGAAAAATTAAGTGGCAAAAAAATAGAAGAATCGAAAAAGATGGATATTGATATAAACGATATCCTTAACAAGATTTTATGAGCGAATTGTTGGAAAAAATAAACCAAACTCTCGAGGTAATCAGAAAATTTACCGTTGATGATTATCCGGTGGGAATAATACTTGGCACCGGGTTGGGTGGACTTGTAAAAGAGATTAATGCTAAACACGAAATTGATTATGCTGATTTACCGCACTTTCCATTATCTACAGTTGAATCACATCATGGCAAATTAATTTTTGGTTCTGTTAATGGAAAAAATGTTGTTGCGATGCAGGGCAGATTTCATTATTACGAAGGATACTCAATGAAGCAAATCACTTATCCTGTTCGTGTGATGAAATTCTTAGGCGTAAAAACTTTGCTCGTTTCAAATGCATGCGGTGGGATGAATCCAGATTACAGAAAAGGCGACCTGATGTTGATGGTGGATCATATTAATCTTTTGGGTGATAATCCCTTAATCGGAAAGAACGAAGATGAACTCGGACCTCGCTTTCCGGATATGAGTGAACCTTATTCTCTGGAACTAATAAATCTTGCTGAAGAGGTTGCAAAAGAAAATAATATAAATATTCATAAAGGCGTTTATGTGGCTGTTCCTGGTCCAAACTTAGAGACCAAAGCGGAATATAAATTCTTAAGAGAAATTGGTGCCGATGTGGTTGGAATGTCCACAATTCCTGAAAACATTGTTGCCAACCATATGGGAATGAAAGTACTTGGGTTAAGCATAATTACTGATGAATGTTTTCCCGAAACATTACAGCCCGTAAATGTTGAAGAAATAATCGCCGCTGCCATGAAAGCTGAACCTAAAATGACTTTGATAATGAAAGAAGTAATTAAGAGAATATAATGGACTTATCAATAAAAAAAATATTTATCGATTACGGATCTGCAGTTTTATTGGCTGTGTTTATTTTTGCTTCAAATTTTCTTAACACAAATCTTTTTGGTTTCGGACAGCTCAATTTTGCAGTCTGGTTTGTTCTTTCCATACTTAGTTTTTCCTGCGGATGGTTTATTAATCGTACACTTGGATGGCATAAGGGAGGAAAGATTGTTTTTGCGATAATAGTTGGGGTTACAATTTTCAGTTTGTTCGTTATAATATTTTTTAGTGAATATTTTTCAGCAGCTGAACTTGTTACGGAAAATTTAATTTTATACAGCTTAAGAAATATCACACTTGGTGCAATGGGCTTTTTTGGCATGGCTGTTCAGGAAGTGCTTGGTTCTGAAAGAGAAAGTGTTTTGCTGAAAGAAAAAATTAAAGTCTATGAACAAACTATGCTTGATGCAAAAAAAGAAGCAGAGTTAACCTTAAAAGAAGCAAAGATAAACGCACAGAAGATTATCAACGAAGCTGAGCTTCAGGCAAAAAATATATTCCTTAAAAAAGATCGAATTGAAAGAGAACTTAAAGAGTTTATTCAGATTGAAAGAGAATTAATTAAAAAGTACGAAGAATTATAGTTTATTAAGTAAGTAAAAAAATGTTTAAGCAAAATCTTGAAAAAATAGGTTACCCTCAGATTGAACAAGAAATATTAAAGTTCTGGCAATCCAACAAAATATTTGAGAAAAGCATTTCTTCCAGAGATGAAAATAAATCATGGACCTTTTATGAAGGACCTCCAACTGCAAATGGTAAACCCGGAATTCACCACGTTATGGCAAGAACATTAAAAGATCTTGTTTGCCGTTACAAAACTTTGCAAGGTTACCGCGTTAACAGAAAAGCCGGTTGGGATACACACGGTTTACCGGTTGAAATTGAAGTAGAAAAATCACTCGGTATAAAGCATAAGAGTGAAGTTATAGAGTACGGTATTGAAAAATACAATCAGAAATGCCGCGAATCTGTTTTTACTTATCTTGATCTCTGGGAAAAGATGACAACCAGAATGGGTTACTGGATTGATCTGAAATCTGCTTACATTACTCTTGATAATAATTATATCGAGTCGGTTTGGTGGGCATTAAAAACTTTATTTGATAAAGGTCTGATTTATAAAGATTATAAAATCGTACCGCAAGATCCCAAATCTGAAACAGTATTATCCTCACACGAACTTGCTCTTGGATATCGGGAAACAAAAGATCCCTCCGTTTATGTTTTATTCAAACTGGCAAATTCAGATGAATACTTTTTGGTTTGGACTACAACCCCCTGGACTTTGATTTCAAACGTTGCACTTGCTGTTGGACCGGATATTGATTATGTAAAAATCAAAACAGAACACATCACGATGATTCTTGCAAAAGAACGGTTATCAGTTGTTGAAGATGAATATGAAATCATTTCCGAAATGAAAGGAAAAGATCTCGCTGGAATTGAATATGACCAGTTACTTGAATACTGCGATGTTGATAAAAAAGCTTTTTATGTTATCGAAGGAGATTTTGTAAGTACAGAAGATGGTTCAGGAATAGTTCACATTGCTCCTGCTTTTGGTGCTGATGACTACGAAGTATCCAAAAAATATAATTTGCCAATGCTGCAGCCCGTTACGCGTGCAGGTTTATTTACAGATGAGGTAACGGATTTTGCAGGTCAGTTTGTTAAAGATGCTGATCAAGGTATTATCGCCAAACTAAAAAGCGAAAGAAAGCTTTATAAAAAAGAAACAATAATCCATACATATCCGTTTAGCTGGCGTCATCAGGATGTGCCTGTAATTTATTATGCACGTGAAAGCTGGTTTATTCGAACCACTTCCATCGCTGATAGAATGGTTGAGCTGAATAAAACCATTAACTGGCAGCCACCTGAAGTAGGAAGCGGAAGATTTGGCAACTGGCTGGAAGAAAATAAGGACTGGGCCTTATCCCGAGATAGATTTTGGGCTACTCCTTTACCAATTTGGGTTGCTGATGATGGTGATGCTTTTGCCGTTGGAAGTATTGAAGAACTAAAAAATGGTTTTGTTGAAGAAAACGGTAAACGCAAATCAATTAAAGATTTTGAAAAGATTGATTTGCATAAACCATTTGTTGATAAAATTTTATTTGAAAAGAACGGCAAAATTTATAAACGCACTCCAGAAGTAATTGATGTTTGGTTTGATTCGGGTGCAATGCCTTTTGCGCAGTATCATTATCCGTTTGAAAATAAAGAAGCTTTTGAAAAAAGACTTTTCCCTTCAGAATTTATCTGTGAAGGAATTGATCAGACAAGAGGCTGGTTTTACACATTGCACGCAATTGCAACAATGCTCTTTGAAAACGTTGCCTTTAAAAACGTTATTGTTAATGAGTTGATTCTGGATAAAACCGGAAGGAAGATGTCCAAATCACTCGGTAATACAGTAGATCCGTTTACTTTATTTGAAAAGTACGGAGCTGATGCAACCAGATGGTATCTGGTAACAAATTCACCACCCTGGCGCCCAACTCTTTTTGATGAAGATGGATTAATCGAAGTTCAGAGAAAATTTTTTGGAACGCTGGTTAACACTTATTCCTTCTTTGCTCTCTATGCAAACATAGATGGGTTTAACTTTAAGGAAGACTTAATCCCTTATAAAGAACGACCTGAAATTGACAGATGGATAATTTCAAAACTTAACGCACTTGTAATTGAGTATGAGCAGCTTATGGATACTTACGATGTAACAAAAGCTGCTCGTGCAGTTTCATCTTTTACTATTGATGAGCTATCCAACTGGTATGTAAGACGAAGCAGAAGACGTTTCTGGAAATCAGAAATGAATAAAGAAAAGCTTTCTGCATATCAAACTTTATATGAATGTCTATCAACAGTCTGTAAGCTTACTGCACCTTTTGCACCATTTATTGCGGAAGCAATTTATCTTGATTTAAACAATGAAACTAAAAAAGAGCAGTTCGAGTCAGTGCATTTATCTGAATATCCAAAAGTAACATTCAGAGACGAGGAACTTGAAGAAAAAATGGAAGTGGCTCAGAGGGTTGTTTATCTTACCCGTGCGATGCGAGCAAAGAATAATCTTAAAGTGCGTCAACCATTAAAGAAAATTATGGTCGCTGTTGATAGCTCAAAGCAGGATGCATTGGCAAAGATGAAAGAAGTAATTTTGGAAGAAGTTAATATCAAGGATTTAATAATTATTTCTGATGATTCTCAGATTGTGAGTAAGTCTGCTAAAGCTAATTTTAAATCAATCGGACCAAAATTTGGGAAAAAAGTTAAAACAGTATCTGAAATGATTAAAAACTTTTCCAAACAGGAAATATCAAAAATTGAATCCGGTGAAACGATAACCATTAACGTTGATGGCGAAGATCTGACTTTAACATCAGAAGATGTTGAAATTATCAGTACAGAAATCAGCGGCTGGGTTGTTGAAGCTGAAGGGGGAATTACAGTAGCTATTGATACCGAGCTTGATGAAAACCTTATCGAAGAAGGATTGGCAAGAGAATTTGTTAATAGAATACAGAACATGCGAAAAGATGCAGGCTTTGATGTTACTGATAAAATTGTTATAAATTACAGCGGAGATAAAAAATTAATTAAAGCAATTAAAAATTTTAATCAATATATTAAAACTGAAACTCTTGCAGATGTTCTCTCTGAGAATAAAAACCCGAATGGAAAATTTTCTCAGGAATTTAAGATTGCAGAGTTTGAGTGTTCAATCAACATCGAAAAGGTTCAACCTTAATTTAAGGAGTACTAGCCATGGCCAAGAAAAAAGTTGAAAAGAAAAGCGCAAAAAAAGTTGTGAAAAAAACGGCTTCAAAAAAAGAGACGAAGAAGAAGAAACCTGTAAAAATATCCGCTCCTAAAAAAGCAGTTAAAAAGGTATCTGTTAAAAAGGTAACAAAGAAAGCCGCACCTAAAGCTAAAGTAGAAAAAAAGAAAGTAACTCCGGTAAAAAAACATCCGGTTAAAAAAACTCCAAAACCTGTTAAAGTTCAAAAGAAGGAAGAAGACATTTTAACACCGGAAATGATTGCCGCTAACCGTGCCGCTGCTCTTAAAAAAATTAAAGGATACAGCAAAAAAGATCTTGAACAATTCAAAGAAGTAATTCTTGAAAAGAGAGACGAGATACTTGAGCAGCTCCAAAACCTTAGAGAGCAAATGTTAGATCCAACTACCGGTGAATACATTAATGAGAATTCTCCATATTCTCTCCATATGGCTGAACAGGGAACTGATGCAATGGAAAGAGAAAAAACATTTCTTTATGCACAGAGAGAAAATAAATTTTTAGGTTATCTTGAGGATGCATTGAAGCGAATTGATAATGGAACCTATGGAATTTGTGTGGAGTGTATTGAAGAACCACAGCATTTATGCCCAACTTGTCCGCTCATTCCAAAAGAAAGATTGTTAGCAGTTCCTCATAGCCAGTTATGTTTACCGATGAAACAAAAGCAGGAGAAAAGGTAAGGATATTTTTGATGATTAAAGGGATTGCCAGTAAAAGGAGTTTTGTTTTTTGAAAGCATTGTATTGGTCAGTTTTAGTTGTAATTGTTGATCAGATTACTAAGTTGATTGTAAAAGGATTTAGCATTCCTTCGTTAAATATAACTTTTGATGGAATGTATCTTGGTCAAATGATTCCCATATGGGGAGATTTTTTCAGACTGACTTTTGTTGAAAACCCAGGAATGGCATTTGGTTATGACCCCGGCAGCAGCTTCAAATTAATAATTTCCATTTTTTCTCTTGTTGCCAGTATCGGATTAATATTTTACCTGTACGCAATCAGAAATAAAAGTTTTAGTCTGCGTTTTGCTATTGCTCTTATTCTTGGCGGAGCTGTTGGCAATCTGATTGACAGAACTTTTTATGGAGTATTTTATAATTATGCTCCTCTCTTTTATGGCAAAGTAGTAGATTTTTTTGATTTCGATTTTTTTGATTTTACTTTGTTTGGCAGAAGTTATGATCGCTGGCCTGTATTTAATATTGCCGATGCTGCTGTTTCAATAGGAGTCCTTGTACTTATTCTTTTCTATAAAAAACATCAGGAAGATGATGAGAAAGAAAAAGTTAAAGTTGAAGTTGCAGGAACGAATGAAACAATCTCAGCCGAAGAAGTTTCAGAGATAAACAATAATGGTTCGGATATAATAAAAGAGAATCAGAATAATGAGCAAACTGATATCCGAAAAGAAATTTCTGATTGATGTTCCTGAGGGAAAAAGAAAAGAACGGATAGATACATTTCTTACTCATCACATCGAAGGCACCACAAGATCTAAAGTTCAGAAAGCTATTGAAGCAGGGCTGGTAAAAGTTAATGGCGTTATTGTTAAAGCTAATTACAATGTAAAACCATTCGATAAAGTTGAAGCTATTCAAATTATCTCACCACGACCTGAAGATGTTGAGCCGGAAGAGATTCCGCTTGATATTGTTTATGAAGATGATTACCTGATAATTGTAAACAAACCTGCCGGAATGGTTGCACATCCCGCTTATGCAAATTACACCGGAACACTTGTTAATGCGCTTCTCCATCACACCAAATCTTTAAGCTCAGTTAATGAAGCAGGAAGACCGGGAATTGTTCATCGGATTGATAAAGACACAAGTGGACTTCTTGTAGTTGCTAAAGATGATTACACACACGCAAAGTTAGCTGCACAGTTTTCAAAGCATACAACCGAAAGAGAATATCACGCAATTTGCTGGGGAAAGTTTAAAGATAAAGAAGGTGAGATTGCAACAAAGATTACACGCAGCAAAAGCGATAGAAAAAAATTTACAATTAGTGATAAAGAAGGAAAAGAAGCAATAACCCTTTATAAAGTTATTGAGCAATTTGAGTTTACATCTTATATCAAATTAAATCTTAAAACCGGCAGAACACATCAGATAAGAGTTCATCTTTCCGGATTAGGCAAACCAATTTTTGGTGATAGGACTTACGGCGGTGATAAAATTCATGCTGGATTTGAATCACCAAAACTGAAAAGCAGAATTGCAAATCTTTTAGAAATAATGCCGCGACAAGCATTACATGCAAAAACTCTGGGTTTCATTCATCCCCACACAAACAAATTTGTAAGATTTGATTCTAAACTGCCTGAAGATTTTGAGTTGCTGTTAGAAAAACTTCGCTACTGAGTACGTCATTGCGAGTGACCCCGATAAATCGGGGGAACGAAGCAATCTACTAAGCGCTCAAGAGACTGTGTGTCAGTCTGAGCCTGTCGAAGACTGACGTTTTAAAGCTGTGTCACACTTCGACAAGCTCAGTGTGACAATTGTATTCTCAGTAATTAACTTTCGCAATGATATACTACTCTTTTTATATTTTTTGAATACATACTTACTCGTTCTTCAAGATAAAATAATTAACTCTAATTCCAATTGAGAAAGTATTTAAATCCTGATCAGGATTTTTATATTTACCAATTGAATATCCGATAAATGGTTCCAACGCTACACTATTTGAGATAAAGTAATTTATTCCACCTGTAAAATTAAAAATATGCCCATATTGATCTGTGGCAAGTTCTTTTGAATAATTATATGCAATTTCTAAAAAGGGAAAAAAACTCAAGCTGGTAAAATAATGTCTGATTTCAGGTCCAAGTGCAAAATGTCTTCTGATGCTTTTGTTTTCTAAAGTAACCGGAGTTCCAAAAATATTCCGATAGGTTGATATGCTGTTCAATTCATTATAATTAAACGAAATATTTCCACCGACCAACAGATTATCCGAAATAAAAAACCCGAATGCAGGTGAGAACCCAAAGTTATAAGCCTTTAAAGTATAATCAGATGATTCATTATCAATTGTGTTTTTAGAATATGAATACGAAACTGAGCCTGAAAGAGTATAGTTACCTTTCTTTATTGCGCTTTGAGAAAATAAAGTAGAGCCGGAGAAAAATACTAAAATTAAAACGGCGATAACTTTAAATGATTTCATAACTACCCCTATAGATGTTGGTAATGTAATTTGATTGAATATTAGTTTATCGTGGATCTGTCAAACAGTAAACCTTTTTATTGCCTATACACACCATGTATCCCTCACCAACTGCAACCGGAGAAGAATACCGATAACTTTTATCGTTTGCATACTCTGGTGGCAATCCTTTCCAAATAACTGAACCGGTTGAAGCATCTAGGACATATATGTAAGCAAAATTGCAAAAATAGACTCTGTTATTTTTTACAGTAATAATTGTAATAATGGAACTTTTAGTTCCTTCGCTTGTCCATTTTAATTTTCCTGTTCTTAAATCGAAAGCATACATTTTGGCTAATGCAGTTGAACCCATATAAACTGTCTCATCATTTATTGTAACAGATTCCCAAAAAGCATCATTCGAAACAGTAGTTTCCCAAATTTTCCTGCCGTTAAATCGGTTTAAGGCAAACATTGTTGAGGATGATGCAAATATTAATAGACTGTCTTTAAAGTCACATGACTGTATATCAAAATTATGTGGCGATTCAAAACCCCATAAATATTTGCCATTTTCAGAATTATAACATAATAAGTTTCCTTTTAATCCATTTCCAGTATTCCACCCAGTTGGTACATAAATAAATCCATCTTCTGAAATTACTGGATTGTAGGCTCCTTGGCTATAGCCTGCAGGAATAAGTTCTTCAAGTTCTATACGTAATTCAATATTGCCTGTTAACTTTGATAGTTTGATGACCTCCCCTTGACCACCAAGTACAAGTGAAGTGCCGTTTTGAGACATAATGGATAAATCAATTTCGTCAAAATTTTCAATTGTTGTGAGCCAAACTAAATTGCCATTTGATTTATCATAAGCTTTAATCCAGTTTGAATGGTTTAAAAATAAAAGATTATCTGAGTGCAATAATTTTTGAGAATGTAATACTCTGTTCCCATTAATACCCAAAAATGTTTCCCATTCTATATTGCCGCTATTTAATTTTATACATTTTAAGGTTGAATCTGCGGCAATATATGCTAACCCATTTTCTATAAAAGGCATTACCAAATCAGAGAAACCTTTATCAGGTACTGAGTAAGACCAAACAACTTTTGCTTCATATTTTGCAATTGGTTCAATAGTTTGTTCACATTCGAAAGATGAAAGCAATAATATAAAAGGGATAATAATTATAAATATTCTGATTTTCATACATTATATGTCCTAATATTAAAAGCCGTTCAATTATTAGTTGAACGGCTTACTTTTTATTTTATTTTCTTGGAAGATTTATATCATTTCTTTGTAATGCAGTTCTAATTTGATTTAAAGATTCATAATTTACTGTTTCTTCCAGATGATTTGTATGTAAAGCAATTAGCTTTTTATCGCTTGCTATAAAACTTGGTGCTTGGGAAAATGTTGGAATAAAAGCATCGTTAACAGGGTTATGATTATAAACTTGCTCAATTGGAATTGTTTCCCCAACAAGATATGAGTTCCATTCTTGCTGATGTATCGTATTTAAAGCATAAGATCCATATAAAAAGCCATCACCAACATAACTCCAGTAATAGTAAAGGTCTAAATTATTTGGATCACCTGACCACAGGTACTCGTGAAAATAATAATCTGCCTCATCATAACAAATGTAAGAATAAAAAGAATAATAACTAATTAAATTCATCGCGCTCGTTACACCATCACCAGTTTCATAACCATTGATTTGTGTATCCGCCAATCGCCAGTGTGAATACCAATCTTCCTGCCCGTATATAGTATAAGTTGCAGCGGGTAATGTTGCATTTGGATTTGAGTTTAGAGTACTAATAAAATTACTACCCGGTCTAAGGTCTTGTGCTGCGGCAGAATTCAGATCAAAAGGATCAAAAAATAAATTTAATATATCTATTAGATTTGCTAAAAGGGGTAGAGCAATATTATAAACTGCATAATCCCAGTTGTAGCCATATGCGAACCATCCTTGTGCTAAATCACCTAACCACCAGGCTGTAACTGTTCCTAAATTAGCTTGAGTTTTTGCAATAATAGGTGCACCGGTATGTGGTGTGCCAATTGTAATTAGTGCTTTAATATTACTATTAGAACCTTGTAGTCTTTTAATCTCCCTAGCCAAATCGCCTCCCATACTATGAGCAACGACAACCGTATTATTATAAGGGACTAAAGTAGAAGACATAGTGGAAGCTGTTTGACTTATTGAAGCCAGACCATTATAAGAATTATTTGTCGAATAGTTAGTAATAAATTCTTGATTAAATAATCCTTGAGCATATTGCCACATTGAATTATTTGTATTTGCTCCGAAACCATGTAAAAAAGCAATATTTGTAATTGGTTGCGGTGGTGTTATGACATTAAATTCTGTTACTGATTCAGTTCCTCCATTTGAGTTAAATACCCAAATTCTATAATAGCCAGGTGGGATTTGAGGTACAGGGACTTCAATATAAGTTGAAGTTGCTATGATGGGCATTGCAATATAGTCTCCAAATCTAACACCGGTGTAACTGGCAGGTGGTTTTTCGAGTTGTGTATCTAATCTAAAGTATTCTCCATAAATTTTAACTACTGTACCAACAGCTCCGCTTTGAGGTGAAAATGAATTTATAATCGGGGTTTGAGAATAAACTTGCTTTGTACATAAAAGTACAAGGATTATTAATATGTTTTTTATATAAAATATATTTTTCATTATTTCTCCCAATTATAAAATTTAATATTCTTTTGTTATGATTAAATTTCTATTCGGTCTCGAAATATTTACTCCATAATATTTTTTATGAACAATGTTTTTTCCATCCTTGACTTCAAAAATGTTCTCAGAGACTATCTTGCCATCTTTATACAACTTAGAACTTTCAGGTAAACCACTTTTAGAATTGAATATCATTTTAACTTGAAAATTATTGTCAGAGCTATTAGATGGTTGAAAATCTTTGCTGATTTCATATTTGTAATCACCTTTCTGACTAACATTATATCCCTTTTCTTTAAATTTTATAATTACCTGATCAGTTGTTAAAGCTGCCCAATTAATAGGGGCATCTTTAACCTTTTCATCATGCTTATTTCTTTCCTCTTTCATTTTATCTAATATATCGAGAAATTTTTGTTCAATCGGTATATTATATTGCTTTCCTTCAAAGCTATAGTTGATGCTATTAAAGTTTGCAATTATACTATTAGGAAAATAGTTATTACCTTTTCCCTCATCAAAAGTAAATGTTAAAGAACCTGAAACTAATTTAGAAGAGAGATTTGAGTGCACATTAAATTTTTCTTGATAGAGAAGATGTTTTTTTAAGTCCAATTCTAAAAGATTCTCCGAATCAGATGTTACTAAAGAAAGACTGTAAGAAGAATTGGAGTTATATTCAGATTTATTTATTTCATTTTCGGGGGGGGGGTAC
>FWPV01011646.1_pt1 | contig 13924 bp, 5 predicted proteins | sample 2228371 | NCBI WGS metagenome assembly FWPV01 (sample SAMEA103939776, study PRJEB20133) | metagenome
AACATGGTATTATTTCGCGCAGACATACAACGGGTCGAGACAGATTGCTTTTGTAGATGGTATAGGTCGGGATTCGGCCGACTGGTCCGCAAGCCTCAGACAGGCTGCTGTGGCCATGAATATCGGCGGACGGTTTACAGGCGGAAGCCCTAATGCTATAGACGGCCAAATCGACGAGGTGAGGATAGAAAAAACCGCCCGCAGCGCCGACTGGATAAAACTTTGCTACGAGAATCAGAGGTCCGGCCAGACACTTGTAAGTCTCGAAGATTACTCCACGTGGGGATTTTCGCGCAATATTACGATAAACACCTCCGGAATAACCACTACCGACTGCATCGGATTTCCGCTTCTTGTAAGGTTGACGTCTGTTAATTTCGACTTCAACCAGGCGAGGGAAAGCGGAGAGGATATCCGCTTTTCCAAATCCGACGGTACAAAGCTTCCTTATCAGATCGAGCGCTGGGATAAGACGAACAGCTTAGCCGAAATATGGGTGAGAGTAGATACCGTGTACGGCAACAATTCTTCCCAATACATCAAAATGTACTGGGGAAAGAGCGGGGTTTCGAGCAGGTCGAGTCCATACACGGTTTTCGATACTTCCAACGGATACCTGGGCGTATATCACGTAGGTTATAGCGCCGCAATTCTTAATTCCGCAATGAACGCCTATAACGGCACCAACAACGGAGCCGTAGATACCGCAAGCGGCGTTATCGGCAGGGCGCGCGCGTTCAACGGTTCCTCGCAATACTTTCATGTCGGCGATATTCCCGACAGGGCAAGCGGGACCTTCTCATGCTGGTTCAGACCCAAGGTTGACTTTAATTCGTCAAGCAGTAGTTCTCAGGGAATATGGGGAAAAAAACAGGACGACAACAACAACGCTACCCTAAGCCTCAGCGGAACCGAGTTTCTTATAAGCGGCGTTAATGTGGGACCGGGAAAGATAGTCACAAAGATAGACAATTCGTCAAGTTCAACATACCTTCACGGCACCGTCAATTCATTTACGGCTGGAACATGGTATTACGTTTCGTGGAGCTGGGGCAGCAGCACAGACTCGATTTATCTTAACGGAATACTCGACAGCGCAAAAGCGTCATCAAGAACGGTAACGGGAGCGGCAAATGATGAAATAGGAAGAAGTTATTACGACGTTTTTAACCAGAGCGGCCCCCGTTACTTCAACGGCACACTTGACGAAATCCGCATCGAGAAGGTAATCCGTTCTCGGGACTGGGTTCGGCTCTGCTACGAAACCCAGCGCCCGGACGCTTCGGTTCTCGAATGCGACAGCGCCGACGCTTTCCGGCCGCTCGGCATACGGCGGTACGGGGCTCAGGCTTCGCCCGATTCGATATACGTGGGCACAAGCGCCTGGGCATTGCGGTTTGCCGCACATAAAGGGGGCGGGATAAAGTTTCTGGCCGCCGATACTTTAAGCGGCAATCAGCTTGATGAGAATCTGTTTTACATTGTCTTTGCCGGCGAATCGAGCGCAAACGGCGCAGGCGCCCTTACGCTTCTCGACAGCAGCACTGTTTTCGCACGGATACGCCAACAGAAATCCGTCGCGGGTCAACCATTTACATTCGACTATACAGTGCTCGGTTCGGGCAGGCTATATGTCCGTGTCGGAACATACGCTTCGTCGGCGCTCTCCGAAGCCCTTGAGTTCCGGATAGCCACCAACGCCTCTTCCTCCAACCATATTGTTTTCGGCTCGACCGCGGCAACCTGCCGGGGGCTGATGCATGTCGACAACGCAGCCGGAAAATATGACGTCATAATGGCGCCATACGAACCGTGGCAGGAGGCAACGGATATTATCACGGATCAGACCAAATATGCGGCGATAAGGAGCAGTAACTGGAGCTTACCCGCAGGCAAGCATCGTTTCTGGGAGTTTATGATAGATTTCTCGCACCGCCGTCTCTCCGACAGCGCCTCAGGTTACCCTTATGTTTCCGATTATATCAATTCCGACACTTTGGGGTTCTACGCAGGCACGCCGCTTCTCGAACAGGCATGGGAGCGTCACCTGAAAGGACAATGGTGTTTCGACGAAGGAACGGGTAACACCGCGGCGGACATTAGCGGAAACGGGCATAACGCTACGATAAGCGGTACCGCAAGGTGGACAACCGGGAAATGGTTCAGCGGCGCCGACAGCCTCGGAGGGGCCGACAGCATTACGGTCGATCATCACTCCGATTTCGACGGAACCTATGCTCATACGGTTATGGCCTGGATCAAGCCGGCGGCTACGTTGGACGCGTCCACGGTCATACTGAAAAAATATTCGTCCTCGAATACGGGCTACAAGCTTACCGGCGGAAGCGGAGGCACGGTTCAGTACAGTATCTGTAACGAAGGCAACTGTCTGGACCTCCGCGGCGGCACTGTTGTTTCTACCGGCCAGTGGCGCCATGTCGCGGCGAAAATATTCATTCTCAACGAACAGGATTACATGGCGCTGTACGTCGACGGCAAGCTTGACACAGTAAGATATGCGGAACTGGATTCTTATTTCGGCACTAACACTTCCGCTTTTGTAATGGGAAAGAATTACAACGGCGTTATCGAGGATGTGAGGTTCTATAACGAGAATCTGTCAGATGAAGAGGTAAGAGCGATATATCATAAAGGATTCTCCCCCGGTAAGGGTATTTACAACCTAAGGGCCGACAACGAAAACACAATTCACTGCCGGATGCACGGAAACGTAAACAAACGTTTCATGCCGGTTTTGCAGTTCAATAATTACTGGGCGTCGGTTGTTCCCCAATATGTTTATATCAACGGCACTGCGCTCACTTCAGGCGGCGATTATCATGCGTCTCTGGACGCCAACCGTCAAGTAGTAACGATCGGATTCAACCGGGTGATAAACAACATCTCTACCATTTATATCGACGATGATTTCGAGTACGGAAATCTATGCGTAGGACCTACGAAAAAAATGTACTGGGGCGTTGAAGGAAGCGGCAACAAATATTTTTGGATAAAGAACACTGCGGGAAGATATTTCGGGTCTTCGTCCTCTAACCAGTTCTATATCAACTGGAAGATGAATAATGAGAGCATAAAGGACGGAGAGATCCGGCACATGAGAAGTTCCGTCACGAATCCGTATACGCTGATAGATACGGCGGTGGGAACGAATCTGATACCGGGAGACGACCAATATTTCAATTGCTGGGGAGATTATAACATCGTAATCGGAGGAAACGATATAAGAACCACTAAAAATGTTATAAATAGTTTTACATATGCCATTGAAGAGAGCTCATACGTCCGGATACGACTTAGAATAAATGAGCGACAGGTTACAAACGGTTCATCTTACCGGATCGTGACACGATGGACCATTTATCCCACAGGTCAGATTTACCGATACGATAGCGTCTATAATCTTTCTGGTGCTCCTTCTGCGGTATATAACGGATGGTACTTCGATGATCAGGCATATACATCTTTCAGTTCAAATGAAGCAAAAAAAAGAGTAATTACAATAAATTCCCAAACCTATCCGGATTTTGTGGGAGCCTACCTTTCGATGCGGAATGCTTCGGGAAATCAAGCGTATCCATTCGATGCTGATACAATTACAACAGCTAAAGATCCCTTTCGTGCCGGGTTCGATTTTGAACAGCACTCTTTCGCTCCTTCTAAATGGAACTCATCTTCCATTCAGGCCATTACTTATCTCGACATCCAACACCCATACATGAATTCCGCTTCGATGGATTCCATCGCAAACAACGTGCAATGCAGCCGCTTTGCAGGCAGGCGGGCGCTTTCGATGATCGTCGGCGCCCTCGACTCCACGACTCACGGCGACTTCAGCGACGGCATTATAAGCGGCGGCGACGGCAACGGCGACGGTTTCAACGAAATGGAAGGCGCTTATATTATAGTCGCAAGCAACAACACGGTAAGATTCCACCTTCCCGCTTACGGCGACACCTGCAGATTCTATCCCGCATTCAGAATAACCGGCTATACGGCTGTAAACCGTCCGCAGTATGTCTTTGTTTATAAAATCGGAGGTTCTTTATCTACTGATACTATTCCTTTGCTCGAGGGATACCAGTTCAACAGTTATGTAAATAATGTCAATCATGAACTTATTATCCAGATAGACAGCATTTTCTGCGATTCGGTCGGGATTTACATCTCGGCGGACAAGACTCTAGCGGTTAAAATGGCGTTTTTCGAGGCGCGCGGCGGCAACCGTTGCGATACTCTCTTGTGGCGTACGGAAAGCGAACAGGATAATCTGGGTTACAAAATCCTTCGCAGGATAAGCCCATCGTTTTTCGATAGCATAACGGAAGTTTGTTCGAAAAACGACAGTAATAACATATTCAATGAAAATGAGGAGGGCGTAATAAGGTTGTTCAAGCGTCGGCTAATAAAAGCCGAGGATACCGGCTGGGTGGTCGTAAATAAGAAGCTGATACCCGCCGCGCCCTCGGGTACTTCACACGGGCCCCGCAACTATCAATACATAGACCGCAATCTTTACAATAACATTCTTTACGAATACAAACTCGTAGCCGTCGATTTCCATAACGGGGAAGAAGAGCACGGCCCTGTCGCGGCAATGCCGCGGCATATCTCGCCCGCTCAGTTCATGCTCGGGCTCAATTACCCGAATCCGTTCCGGTATACGACCCGTATCAGATTCGCTCTGCCAGTCGAAACGGAAGTCATGCTTAACATATACACCATCCAGGGCAGGCTTGTGAGAAGACTTATAAAACCCGACCGGAAATTTCCAGCCGATTACCATCAGGCAATATGGGACGGCAAAAACGACGACGGCCAGAGGTGCGCGCCCGGGCCTTACGTCTATCGCATGAAAGCCGGAAGATTCGTAAAGTCGAAGATGATGCTCATGCTGCGGTAGAGGTAGATGCAGAAAGAGGATGGGGTATTGCATTTAATTTAATAATTAAATATTTATTATATTTAAAATATCATTAATAATCACCTAACATATTCTCAAGGAGGGTTAATCGGATGTCTGTTTTTTTCCGTTCTCTTTCGGGATGGTTATTGTTGGCCGCAACTATGATTTATGGTACGGAGATTGTTTTTATTCCCTTTCAGCTCGAATCAGTCGACAGTTCAACGGAGACAACTATAAATGAATTGTTCGTCGAGTCGCTTCAGTCATTCGGTATTGACAATATAACGATGCTCACACCGTCGTCTCCGTGCCGTGAAAAAACGTGTGCACTTGCTATAGCCGATTCCCTGAAAGCACAACAGGTTATTTTCGGCAGCGCACGCCGTCTCGGATCAAAATGGATTGTGCGGGCTTTCCATTATCAGCTTGGAAACGAAAAGCCGCTTTCGTCGCACACCCTCGATTGCCGCTCTATTGAAGATTTTGAACCAGTTATGAAAAGGCTTGCTGAAGCTATCGCAAAAGGAAAAAACACCGAAGCGGTCGCTGCGATCGATAATATCACACAAACCGAAGCTGACGAAAGCCGTTTCAGACGACGTGAGGGCTTTTACTCACTGGGTCTCCAGTTCGGGTATCTGTATCCTTACGGCGAGAAATCATATACACGCTGGAAATATTCCAGTTATGGTGATTATAATGCAAAGGAACTTCAGTACAAACAGGTTTTATCTACCGATTTTGTCAACTGGTTCGAGTTACCTTATAACTTATCGCTTCAATGGGATCTTCATATCGGATGGGCCGCTGAAATCGGAAGCCATATTATTATGCTCAAACAGTTCGGACGGGGCGACTACTCGCCATATATCGGTATAGGTACCGGGCTTGACTATTGTTTTATGGGCGATGCTGCACCCGACAGTATCGAAGAAAATCACAGAAACAGCGGTTTTGCGCTTATCGGCAAATGCGGTATTCAATTGTTAAGAACTTATAATTTCAGGATACATATGGATGGCGGTTATAAGATAGTATTCAACGACGACCGTGATCAGGGACCTTTTGCCAACATAGGAATTATGTGGCGTAAAAACCGGAAAAGCGCCGCTTCGGCTTCATACTCTCAATCGTCATACAATAATCCTATCATCCTCGGCCTTGCAGGACTTGGAGGATTAGTTTTGTTATTAACGACTATTGCGACAATAAGTACAAATTAGCTATATAGCTGTTAATTTAAAGGTTATAATAGCTCCCGGTAAGTACTCACACCTTAAGGTAGGGTTGTAGATAGAGAGATTGTTTGTTTTCCTTTATCTATTTCATATCCGTTCAGTAAACCCATGCCTTCAAAAATCGATCGTAATATTGTGACCGCGAAGCTCCGTGGTGAAAAAACAATAAAATATGAAAATTGATAAATGATAATCGAACGCATTTCTTTGCGGCGTTTTCTCTCTGTGCTATTGGCGTTTCCCGCGGTTCTCTGTGTTTTTTATTTTTAAAATGAAGAAGAAGTATGGGTTCACCGAACGGATACAAACTTCCCGCTTTAAAAGCACCACATAAGACGTATAAGATAATACCAGTCTTTTGCCGCGATGGTTACGTCGCCGTCATACGTATAATAGGTCTGACGATGCATCGGATCTTGAAACCGTGAGTGGTCGCGGGCAACCTGTGCAACGATTCTAAAGTTGGTTGTTAGTGTCTTTTTAATAAATACCGACCACTTCAGGCGTTTATCCGTCACTTTCGTAACGCCGTGACCTCCGTTGACGTCCTGATCGGGTATTATGTAAGGAGTCGCCGGCGGATAATTGTCGATATTCGGATAGATCTGGTTTCTGTTGTTGTTGAAATAGGGGCTTGAATAGTATTCGATCTCGAATGCCGCCACTTCCAGAAGCTTGAATGTAGGGATGTTGAATCCGAGCATGACCGGAATGCGCTCCGACAGATTCTTATAGAGAGAGTCGTAATTCTTGAGCCCGAGCACTGCCGCCTCTCCGTACAACTTCAGATCTTCTTCGCCGAAGATGCCGATCGGCAAAGCCTTCTTGATATCGAAGCACCACCGACCCATGAACTTTATACCGGAAAAAGAATAATACGAAGTATCGCCCGTCATAGTGTCTACCGAGCAGATATTTCTCAGGGTATGCGGCGTGGTTCTGGCCGGATCCACCGGAATAAGCCGCTGAAACTGAACGCCTGCGCCGAGTTCCACAGCCTTATTGAACAGACCCGCATTCACAAGCCCGGTTGCCGAAAAATCCTGCGCCGGATATGTGGTTTCACTTGTAAACAAAATGTCGCCGCGAAGTCCGGCGGATTTCCCCGAAAGAGTTCCGGTCAGATTTGCCCCCAAAAGACGCGCCTCGGCAAAATAGAATTCGTTGACTAAGTGGTTGGGGTAGCATTCGGATCTGAAAAGGTACTCTCCGAGGTTAGCGGCCTGCGGGTTGTATTTGAAAGGAAAATATCCGAGCTTAAGCCCGAACGAGCGGTTTTCTAACACACAAAAAATATATTCCATATCCGCCCTGTGAATAAGCAGGTCGTGGTAATATGTCAAGGGAGTGAGGGTTTTAATATTGTCGGGATTAGGGCCGGGATTGAAAATGGTGAAAAAATTATAATTGAACTCGATACCGAGATTGATCTTCAGCGCCCATCCTTTATAGAACGATCCGGTCAACCGCGATCTGAGGGATTCGATCCACTGATGATGGATAAGGTGGTTGTCGTGGTTTTGGCTCACCTGGGAATAGGGCGCGTTATAATAGCCGCGTACAAGCTGCCCTATCTGAAGGGCTCCGTAGCCTGTAAAGCAAATACTGTCGTAAAGTTTTTCCGCGGATACTACTACCGTCGAGAGGGTAAAGGCAAAAAACGACATTTTAATAAAGGTTAAGGTTAGTTTCATATAAGTATCTCCTTACTTTCTATACATGTCGGATATTATGATAAAAATTAACAAACAAGAAGACCCGTGAACAGGTTATCCGGCAATAAAGCATGCGATCATAGCGTTTGCGGCCTTATTTTCGATACCGATACACGGCCCTATACTTTGGATATTGAATTGTCTGACAAGCCTGCCCTGCAGGGAATATATTGCCACCGAACACTCCCTGCCGCGCAGTTCTCCGGGCACGATCAACAGTTTCCCTGCGAACTTTACCTGACGCATAATACTGGGTTTCGCGGCGAATGTTCGTTGTCCGCCGACTTTTACCTCGTCGGGATAAACGATAGGATCGTCCGGGACATGTCTAACCACTATAGTTTTTTTTCCTTCAGTCAGGCCGCTTGCGGTTGCGGTGAGGGTGGCGGCGCCGGCCGTATAGCTGCGGAACTCTATTGCGCACATTCCGTCGCGTACTCCTTTATTGATTGCACCGGAGGTAAAGGTGATGCTTGGTCCGCCGGCAGGGGCCTGGCTAGGAAAGAGACCGTTGTCTGTAGTCAAGGTGATGTTTGTAGAATTCGACAGCCACCTGCCTGCTGCGTCCTGTATCTGAACCGTTACATGCGCGTCAATTTTGCCGTCGTCGGTTATGGTATCGCGGTCGGTAATGATTGCAAGCCTGGCGGGAGTGCCCGAGACCGGCCATGCGGGATTTGCAATGCCGAGATATTTGTTGCGGTAGTAATACCATCGGCGCAGCGGAAGGCGGGCGTGATCGATCATGCCGGTGTTGCTGTATGAGGACCAGGTGCCGTAGTGGAACGCGCACCAGAGAGCAATGCCGGCGCGCCATGGATATTGCGTCGGGTTGTCGCCGGAATTCTGTACGTCGCCCCAGCAGGCATTATAGTTTCCGGGACGGTCCTCGCCGCAACTGCCGTACTCTGAAACCAGGCTCGGTTTCGCGGGATTCGTGTAGAGACGGGCGCCGTCGCCGTTGTAGCCGGCCACGTCACCTATAGCGTCGTAGGGGGGCGAGGCGCTTCCGTCGCGCTGGCAGCCGCCTATGGCTGCAGGACGTGTGGGATCCAGAGTATGCGATTTTGAAACCATATTTGCCAGCAGCGCCTTATTTCTCGTTTCGCTGCCGCAGAAGAAGGGTTCATTTGTCATACTCCAAACCACAATCGAGGGATGGTTGCGATTTACCCTGATCATCTCTTCCAGTTGCTGGAGTACGTTGGCGTCAAAAGCGTTCTGATCGTTTGAGTTGCCCGGATAACCGCCGTTCGTGGAGCACCAGAACGGCGCTTCGGACCAGAAAAGTATGCCGTATCTGTCGCACGCATCCGCAAACGCCGGCGCATGGGGATAGTGGCTGCCGCGGATGAAGTTCATTCCGCAATCCTTTATCATTTTCACGTCCCGTTCGTTTCCGGCGTCTGTAATTGCGTCGCCCCAGCCCGCATGATCCTGATGGCAGTTGGCGCCCTGCAGCCACAGGCGCCGGCCGTTAAGGGTAAAACCTGACGTAAGGGTCCATGAAAACCACCTGAAGCCCAGAGGGGAGATATAGTCATCTACAAGCCGCGATCCGTCATATACTTCTGTATATACTTTGTAAAGGTATGGCGAAGACGGACTCCAAAGTTTCGGCGAGGCTATGGACGAGCTTGTCTGAACAAAAGTGACGGTTGCGCCCGCCGCGACGGTTTGAGACGATTCCATAGAGGTAACCGGATTTCCGTCGGCGTCGACCACTACGGATCTGACCTTGCATGACTTCGATTCGGAGGCCGAGTTGACTATGTCGGTTTTGACCTGCACGGTTGCGCTCGATGCGTTTACGGAAGGGGTTGTTACGAAAGTGCCGTACCAGTCCACATGTAGAGGTTCGGTTACGATCATAGAGACGTTCCGGTAGACGCCGCCTATGAAAACATGATCGCCTCCGTACGGCGCCACTTGCGGTTTTAATCCGCCGTCCACCCTTACGGCAATCACATTATCTCCGGCCCTGAGCTCTCCGGTAATATCGTAGGCAAAGGGGGTGTATCCTCCCTTATGTTCTCCAACCTGTTTTCCGTTTACATACACTGTAGTTACAAGGAAAGCTCCCTCGAATTCGAGCGTAAAACGTTTTTTTGCGTTTATTGCCTTCTGATCAACCGTAAAATGTCTTCTATACCATCCTACAGTAGGCGGCACTGCATTCCCTGCGCCGAAATAGGGTATATCGAACGAATGAGGCAGGTTCAGCGACGACCAACCTGTAGGGTCGGCCGCGGCCGTGGCGGTTGAGGCGGAAACGTCCTGCTTGATAAACATCCAGTCTCTGTTTAAATTCAGAACCGTTCTAATACGTGGCGGCGAATACTGTTGAGCCCGCACGGAGTCGGCCGTTTCGGCAAAAACCAACAGCGTGAAGACTTTTAAAAGCAACTTTCCGTTTTTCATGTCAACCCCCTTTTGATATTACATTACGTCAACTGCTTTCCGTTACCACCTGACAAGAGCATCAGGCGTCTTCTGGTTCATGTAGCATAGTTTTATCCAATCCGGGCTTTTCGCCGTGTTTGAGATTCGCACTTCGTCGACGGCGCCTTTGAAGTAACGGTCGGGATCCAATCCGCCGTCCGGGCAGTGTCCTATATGAAAAGGAGTGTCTTCGGCAAGAGAGAAATTGCCGGCCATAAACGTTCCGATCGAATCGACGCATGTTCCGTCGACATAAAGATATTGTTTGTTACCCTGCCGGACGCCGGCAATGAAATGCCACCTATCGGCGGACGCCGGGAAGTGTGATCCGACCCATCCGGATTTGTCGATAAAGGTGACGAATTCCCATTGGCAACTACGATTGATCTGGATTCCGTACTGAAAATTGGATTTGAACAGCACAGCATGAAAAAGGCTGTCGGCGCCGGCGGCTGTCATTGCCCAGGCGGAAACCGTGAAAGAGCCTTCGGGCAGAAAATTCAATCTTGAGGTCGCCGGTCCGGCTATCTCGATCATGCTCGATTTCCCGTCGAACGATTGCGCTGTTCCTATTGTCCCGGGAACCGGAACCGTAGCAGTTGAGGTTCCGTGAAATCGGTTTGCGGTGGCGTCCGCAACCGTTGTTCCGGCGGTTTGTCCCATATGCCAGACGCCTGCAAATCCCGAAGCGGTATCGAACACGGCTGCAGAATTCGATCGATCGGCGGCTTCCGGATTCCCCCAGTACATGACGATATATTGTGTCGAATCGTTGCCGTAGATCGTATCGGTTTTTACCCAGACGTCCGCTTCCCCGTTTTCCATATCCCATTTTTCGATTTCGTACGACAGGGGCGTGCCGTTAGCCTTTGTAAATCTTATATCTGCGCCGTCGGGTCGCGCGCCGGAAAAGTCGAAATTGTCTGAAGTCAATCGTATTAAAACCGGGAAACCGGTGACGTCGCCGGATACGTCGGCTCCTTCCGCGGTGGTATTGAGCGTAAGGCGGCGGCTGTATTTCCATGTCGGGTAAGCGGGGATACTCACCGTATCGCCTGAAACCACTTTGACGGTATCGGTAATGATAGGTTCGATATCCGGAGCAATTGTCATAAGGTGAAATGAGTAGGAACCGGACGGGATATCGGGGAAGAGGTATTTGCCGCTTATACTATCCGACGCCGCAATCCTTTCCAGCCCGTAAATCCGTACAAACCATTGACGTCCCCTGCGCAGTTCCGCGGGAAGCACCCCCTGGACAACCGCGGTTCGTATAAGCGTGTTGATACCGAGTGCTACGGATTTCGTGGAATCGCTTATAGTAAACCGGACGGCTGCGGCGGATCCTTTCCGATCGTTTATTTCAACTAGGTAGGAACCGCGAACGACAGAGTCGAAACAGAAACCGCCGGCCCCGTCGGTTACCGTATCAAGGCATTGGCCTATGCTTTCCGTCCGTGTATTCTCAATTGGAAACAGATAGTCGGCCTGCCGAAGATAAACACGCGCGGCGGCAACAGGATTGCCATTCGAATCAACCGCATAGCCGGTCACTTTTGTCTCGACGTCCGCCCCGCTCCCCCCGGAATATTGAATCGACTGGGAACAGTTAAGAAGCGGGAGGAAAAGACAGATCCATTTTACCCGTAATGCCCGGGCTCGGTTCATTGCGGCTTCCTTTCAGGAAACGGTTTCGACACAGGAAACACCTGAAAATTGAACTGATATGTCCGCTCGGGATTCGGGTCGTTTTGCGCAAGAGTCATGATATGCCGTCTGAACTCACGCAACTCATCTATGATTTTTTTGTATGTTTCCTTCGATACGCTGATAGTAGTCGCCGAGAGCTTGCGTTCTTCTTTGGAAAACCGGTCGACCGCCTCGCGTGCAAGGTCGATGTTGCTTATAATAAAATTATCGACAGCCAGCGAGGATGCGTCCCGGTCCGCCATAATAAGCGGATTCGACTGCCGATAAAACCCGTCGGCGTCTTTAGAGATCAATCCGAGATGCTCGAGGGTTTCGACGGCCTTTCTTGCTTCACTTTCGGTAATAGAGGGAATAATCCGCGAGGCAAGCTCGGAAAAGTCGTCTTTGACCGGGAAAAATGCAAGTATCTCCCTTATGACCGTATAGTACCATTTTTCGTAGAACTCGTATTGCGTGGCGTCGAGGGTGACGATCTTCGCTTCCTTAAAAGAAAGCATCTTCTCAAAATAACGGCGTTTGTCGTTATGGTTTTTAGCCTGATTGTAAAGTACGAGCAGTTGAAAATATTCAACAATTTGTAAGGGAATAAGGAAGTTATATGTTTGAAATTATTTTAAATATAATATATATATTTTATTTATAATCAAAACATTATAAGAATAATAAGTATTTTATGAATGTTGATTGAGTATATCAACGATAGATAAAATCTATAATAGATATGAAACAGTACGGGAAGGTTGAAAATACACTGCTTTCGGTATTTACGATATAACGATCAAAATTTCCTCGTCTCCGTGCCGCGAAAAAACGTGTGCATTTGCTGTAGCCGATTACCTGAAAGCAAAACAGGTTATTTTCGGCAGCGCGCGCCGTCTCGGATCAAAATCGATCGTGCGGGCATTCCATTATCCACCGCCTGACTGCAGCGGATTATTCCGTACGAAAAGGTCGTCTGTTTTCCCTCTTCTATTTCAATAACCAGTAATAGACTCCCGCGGCAAGGTTCTGCCTATTCAACGGAACGGAATGCCGGCCGGCCGGATACTCTTTTTCGACAAGACCGGTGATTTCCCGGCCAATACAGTTGTACACCTTTAACGAAGCTTTAATGCTTATCGGAACCGTAAATGTTATAGTCGGCTTTTCACCGTATGCTACTGTAAACCGGCCGTGGTTTCTTGCCGACCGCTCTGCGGACAGATTCGTTTCGGAAAAGAAACGGTTTATTATATCGCTGGGAGGAATTGTATCCATTGACATAACCACATTGGCCTTGCCTCCCGGACTTCCGTAAGCCTCTACGTTGAAAGAGACTTCGTACAATTTACCTATCTTCATTCCGGCTTTCTCCCATGCGTCAAAATGGTTGGCCACTGTTATGGTTCCTTTGGTACGTTTGGTTTTGCGAACGCTCCAATACTGCTTGAATGTTTTATTCGATCCTTCGATCGACTCACCGGTACGGGTGTTCATACAAATATTGTAGACGCCGCTATCGCTCTCTACGGTGCCTTTCGAAGGATTAGAGCATGGATTATAAGTTCCATAACTCTCGATAATGTAATATTCAACGAGATCATTTTGAAACCAGCCGTACAAGCTCAGATATGAGTTACCCTGAGGGTTGTACTCTGCAGAATAGGTCACAATCTGTTTTCTCGATCCCGGCCTCATGCCTTTGCGGAACAATATATTTTGCACTTTTGCCCATTCGCAACTGAAGTTTCCTCCCTCCCCGAGCGTCATGGTTCCGACGTCACTGCTAAGCTGTTTCCAGAATTCAACATGGTAGTTGCCCTGTTTACCGGATGCATTGGAGGTTAGAACATCGCCTGCTTTATACTCAGCCGGTCTCCAGGCTAATAAAGAAGAAACGGAAAAAATTTGTAATA
>FWPV01011295.1_pt1 | contig 13916 bp, 18 predicted proteins | sample 2228371 | NCBI WGS metagenome assembly FWPV01 (sample SAMEA103939776, study PRJEB20133) | metagenome
GTATTGCAATGTTAATTTAACTCTTCCGGTTCTGCTTGTCGGAATTATTGCCTGTATTTGTTTCTTTTCCGCCAGCGTTAACTTGTTTACTGTGTTAAAATCTACCTTTGTACGTTCATGAGGGGCTACACTCCTATGCAGTAGACCATTACCATCTGTATACGAATCTATGTCCGATTCTTGGTGAGGTGTAATCTTATAAGCATCCTTATTGATCCAGCGATTTGGAAAGACCGTACCGTTCACTTTTAATAAATATCCTGCGTATGCCATACCAAGTCTCTCCTTTCCTAATAGCCGAATGCTGGCTTGCCAGTACTCTTGCGATATTCATCACTTTCGATTTTAACAATTTTAAATAATCCATTTGCGTCCGGAACTAACATTAATTGGTTCTCTCTGAATACTCTCGACATAACTCTGTATAATATTTCTTCTGTAATTCCACCACCTGATAGCTGAGCAGCTGCATTAAGCATTTCCTGAAATTTGCTTTCCGGAGAAACAATCTCACCTTCTCGCTTATTATCACCGATCATGGCAAGCTGAGGCTGGTTAGCGCCCACGTAGCCACCATTTGCCAATGCTGGTATCTGTGGAATGGACAGTGGGTTGTTGGACCATAGTGCCTTAAATGGCTTTACTCCTAAAACGCTTACGTCACGGATAGTATTAAGCATGGAATTGATTTTTTCAAAAGGAGACTTAATAATTCTATTAATTCCATTAATTAGCCCGTTTACTACAGTTTTAAAGGTTTCCGCAATGCCATCTTTAATACCGTCAAAGATTTTTCCACCGGTACTAAATACGTTCTTTACATTCGTCCACGCTTCGGTAAATTTATTTTTAAACCATGTTGGAATGCCGGAAAAAATACCAGTAATATCATTATATTTACTTTGGAACCAAGACTTAACTTCGCTAAAAGAAGTCTTTATATTAATCCATGCAGAATCGAATTGCGTCTTAAACCATGTAGGGGCATTCGTGAAGTTTCCCTTGATACCGCTCCATATGCCTCCGGCCCAAGTATTGAATTTTTCTTTAGTCGTAGTACCCCATGATGATATTGATGTCCACCAGCTAGTAAATGTATCCTTAAATCCTTCAAGTATTCCCAGTAGAATATATTTACCAATGGGTTTTAACTCTTTGGCTGGGGACGCAATGCCAAACACATCGCAAAGTGTTTTCCAAAGAAATGCGAATAAATCATTTATTGGTTCAACTAACATTGTTAATGAACCAATGAATCCTTTCCCAATTCCGAGCAATATATCTTTACCAATACCTACAATGCCATCATCTTCTGTTTTTCCATTAGATATTTTATCCCATGCATCGGTAAAAGCTTCTATCATTCCATCAAAAAACTCTCTAGCCATATCAAAATTAAAAAGTAATTTAACCCCATCTATAAGTAATTGTATTGAGCCTTCTATGATTCCCCAAAAACCTTCCCACAATCCCCTTATCCAATCTGGCAATTTATTATAAAGTTCCTCAGACCATTCGTCCAAGCCAAGTAAATCAAATAAAGCCGGTAATGCGACAGGATTTAGATATGCAAGATTTGACAGCCCTGCCATAATGCTATCAAAACCCAATCCCAAACTGATGAGAAAAGCAGGTAATCCTGAGGTTATTTTAATAGCGGCGAGCCCTGTTCCGAATATACCTAATGCATATCCGACATCTTCCATTCTTTTCGGATCTATATTTTCGAGTATTCCGGACATGCTATCTAACGCATCCGCTAATAAATCCACGGTTGTAGCCAAGACGGGTTTAAGTACACCAGCCAAGTCCTTCACAAAATTAACAAGTCCTCGTCCAACAGCGCTTGCTAAAGGTGCAATAGCTTTATTAAATCTCTCGAAAGCGTCGGAAAGATTAGGCCAATCAATATCGCTAAGTAAATCAGTAAATGCATCTATTAATCCAGGAAGGCCTTCACCTAACACCCATGTACCTACTGGTACCAAAAAATCTTTATAAAAGCTTTTAACATTTGAAAAAACAAACTCACCAATAGGTTTAAGCGCGCCTTTTAGATTTTCAAGTGCATCTATTGTAGGCTGTATCTTTTCCTTGAATCCCTCGAAGGCTTTTAGCATGCTATTATCCGCATCGGAAACTGTAGTAGATCCTGTCGTCGCTGTATCAGTTGTTCCGGAGCCGGATGAAGTATTGCCACTACTGCTATCTTTGCTTCCTAACAGATTTAACTCATCGAACCCAGCTAATGACTTTGCAGCCTTTTTAGCACTCGTTTCAGCAGCATCGCCCATTCCAAGAATATTACTAGTTGCATCAAGTGCATTCGTAGCGATTGCACCGGTAGAGGTTTCAATTGTTTTTCCAGTAACTAATTCGGTAAATGACTTAAAGGCATCTGCTGCACCTTGAAGCTTGCCAATAAGGTTGTTAAGACCTTGAATGATCGGTGTAAGCAGATTAATAAATCCTTGCCCTAAGGTAGCCTTTAAACTGTCAAATCTAAGACTTAATACTCTAACCTGGTTTGCCCAGCTATCACTTGTCTTTGCAAAATCACCTTGGGCGGCGGCCAATGCTGACGTAACATATTGATACCGCAACATGGTCTTGGTCTGTTCGTCCATACTACTCGTAGTCTTACCAAAGCCATTATTCATGGCGTACTGATCAAGATTAGTCTGCGTCATAATAACGCCTAATTCTTTAAGGCTTTCCGTTTCACCAGTCCATATGGATTTAAGTTTCGTATAAGCTTCATCACTTGATAGATTATAAAATGATGCAACGTCACCAGACAGCCCCGTAACACCTTCAGCCATACTGAGTGCAGCTTGCTCTGAAAATCCCATTGACTTTGACATGGCGCCTAAAGTTCCCGTGTACTTTTTAGCGACAGTTTCGGATAATCCAAACTGTTCCATAGCATTAGTGGCGAAGTCGTTCACATTGCCACTCATACTTGTGAAAGTAGTATCGACAACGTTCTGTACCTCTGTTAATGAACTGCCCAGATCAAGGCATGACTTAGCAAAGGATGCTGCTGCAGCTATACCCAAAGAGAAGCCTATTTTCGTACCCAATCCGCCGAATGCACTCTTAGTACTCTTCTCGGCTCCACCGGCTATGCCATACATCTGACGATTGAAACTTTTCTGGTTAATATCCAGTCCAAGGTCTATTCTTCCGACTTCCATACTCATGTGTTATACAACCTCCTTTCTTAATTATTTTTTTTCACTAATTACTAAAGGCTGATTTCGCCCATTGCTGAAAGTCTTCCCAGTATGCCTTGTAGGCTTCGGGATTTTCCTTTAGCTTCTTGTTGCGCTTAATAATCCAGTCGTTGTGTATTTTCTTTTGGTCCTTGGAAAACTCCTTTATCCGCTTAGGATCCTTCTCTGCCCGGATAGAGACGATATTACCAAGAGGCGTATCCGGCATAATCCCGCTTAACAACGAACAAAACTCCGACCAGGACATGTCATCCTTTTGTCGGAGTCGAATACTATATTGTTTGAGGAAGCTTGCTTCAACTAACTCCCAATCATCAAATAGATCATAGTAGGAATCGTTGTTATCCTTGAAATCGTTTGTCTACATCCTCCTGCGACTGTCCAGTAGCGGATGCCATGATCGCCTGGTAGATAATTTTGTATTCCGGAAAAGGAAAGTCAAGTTCATTCACGGCATCAACTGTCTTTTGACCAGCCAACATTCCAAGTACTCTTTCCATGAATGCCATCTCATCGTACTCATCGTTGTTTTCCTTTGCCTTTTTCTCCTGCTCTTTAACCAGTAACTGCATGCTCATAATTGTACTGTGACGATTGTTTACCGTAACAACTAGCTCATCAGTAATCTTCACGATTGGTAATTGATTGGTAATCTTTGCACTGATATCTATAATATTTGACATGTTCATGTCCTCCTCGTGTTCAATTAAATAGGAGTAGCTTTGTAAGCCTACTCCATGTTATAAAGTTCCATATTAACCTACATATGGTGTGTAGGTGGGCTTTCCATCCGATAAAACTTCCCACTCCAAAGCATCGACAGCGGTGCTGTCACCACCCATGGAAGTAGTGTTGATTACGCAATCAAATACAAGCTTATCACCGTTAGGGAACGTGATTGTAAAGATAGAATTACAATCTTGACCATTCTTCCAAGCTAAACCAGCAACATAATCATTACCAGGATCACCATAGTTTCTCTTTCCACCCATGGAGATCGATAATGATTTGGCTGTCGTAAGTCGTCTGACCCATCCGGCCATGTCCATAGGGTTCCATTCCTCGATACCGTTATCAATGCTAATCCCAAGGGATTCAGCATCTTTAACAACGGTGACGGTCGTTCCAGTTCTTCCTGTAATATTAACCCCGAATGTGATTTCGTTCACAGGGTTAACTCCGCTCTTTATTGCAGCTGATGTAACCTCCTGTACTAAATAAGCTACATTCTCTGTTAACCCGGTAATACTTGTACCGGTTAAATTTGATAGATCCGCATATGCTACACTAGCACCAGGAGCGCCAAGCGTACCACCGGCCAGTAAAGGATACACAAAACCACCGGTAGTAACCTTATATCTCTTACCGCTTGTTAAGCCGGTAACACTCGACACTGCTGCAGTTCCTTTGGAACCACTAACTAATAATACTGCCATCTAAAATCATCCTCTCTTATATGTTATTGTTAAATCAATTACGTACTCATAGATGTCATTTTCATTGGCACCTACGGGTACAGGTTCATCATATCGCATATTAAAAAAACACTCTTTACCGTTGATCACAGCATGAGCGCCCTTGAATATATCGTATATACTTTGAGCTTTCAGCTCTGCGGTATCACAGTTCTTTGACCATTGGACCAGGATACTGATACCTTTTGTTGCAGTAGATGTGTTGCCAAGTCCACCAACAGCTATCTTATCGTTAGCGCTTACCATGCCATAGATACAGATAACTTTTTCCTGGGTAGGATCAGTTTTTCCTATGTAGGCGGTAGCTATATCGGCTATCAGTGGTTTAAGCCAATCTCTAACTTCTTTTAGTCTCATATCACACCCCCGTTAGGTTTTTAAAGAACCTTTTAAAAGCATTTATTGCAAACATCTTTTTACTTCCATCAATCCATGGATCATACCATCTACCACCGGCATTAGGATTATTTTCTTTACTAAAATTGTATTCCGGATGAAAGTACAATCTCCGTGCATATGGAAGATCTGAAGATATTGTCACTCTGCCTCGGCTGGATCCGGATGTGTCGATCATCGTTGACTCATTCTGAAGTGTACCATCATCGAATGGTATTACATTCTTTGCAATCACATCTGTTTTAACAGCCTCTGCAGTCATCTCTAATGCAAGAACTTGGCCTTGAGAAAGCCTTTTAATTGAGCCACTATGCATCTTCACTTTTACTCTCATTAAATCAACTCCAATACTGTAGCATAAACAGATCCGTCCGGATTAAGAGGCCTCTCACATTTATAAATCTTGTGAGGCTTCTGCTCACCCTTTTTGGCCGTTCCGGTACTTATTTCTGGTAAGTTGGGGAACAAGTCACCCAACGCGATTAGAGTGCCTTCCAACCTTATTATCTGTTTCTCTGCGTTCATTACTTGGTGAGCCTTTCCGGTATACCAGCATTTAGCGTTTACGGATGCTTCATAAATCACTTCACCATCTTCGCTAATCTTGCCTTCACCGATTGATATGGTCCAGTCCTGATTAAACAGCTTCTTTGGAAGCGGCGGAAGTCTATTAGGTATCATGGTCACACCACCCTACTCATTAAGCCTGTCTGCTTTAGCAACATATAAGCTCCAGGACTTACTCCCGAAGGAACTGAACTGTTACCACTGAGACTCATACTCAATCCGGATACACTAAAGCCAGTTAATGATCCAGCATCGAGTCCGTAATCCTCATAATACTGTGCTTGGAGGAGAGTGGCCTCACGGATCTTACCTTGCTGAAACGATGTTAGGTTAGTAAGACCGGCTGCCACTATTCTATTATAGGTGATCTCATCAATCTTGCTGCTAGCTAATTCAAGCAGCTCAGAGCTCAAGGTTTCACTAACAGCATAAGCCATTGACTATCCCTCCAATTTCTTTTCAGCATCCTTAATTTTTGTAAGAATACCATTCACAGATGTAGAATTACCTATCTCGATGCCATGCTCATTAGCATAGGCCTTCAACTGATCAGCATCCATGCCGTCAAACTTCCCTGGTGTCTTGGTCGGATCACTTGGTGGATCCTGTTTCATCTCTTCTACCTGTTCTTCCTCTACCTCGTAGCCATGGCTTCTAAACCATTCTAAAAGGGTAGGGTCTTCTGTTTCCCCTACCCCTCTAGCAAAAGCTACACTGGCAGATATACCGTTGTATTGCTTATTTGGTGCGTATATCTTAGCCATTTAAACTACCTCCTTATTTTACTTTAATCTTCCGGAATACACCGGCTGCCTTAGTTGCTTTCAACGCGATAGCTCCTGGCCTGTCTTTACTGCCTTTGCTGTAGAGAAATCAGGTAGCCATGTCTTAATTGGAGCCTGTCCAGCCATAGAAACAGCATGTAGTCCATCTAAACCTAATCTCGCAACATACAGAGATGTAGTTCCTGCAACACCATCAGTAGCAATAACATCTGTATTACTACCTGCTTTAGCTCCCAGATCAACGAAAGGAATATTGCCATATGCTTCGACTTGCTGACCAAAGTCATTCTTAAGCGTCTGATACATGGAAGCACGTCTTGCGCAAGCTCTTAACTTTGCAATAAGTTTAGCATTGCCACCGATAAAACTAGGGGTTCCATCTAAGCCGCTAAGAAACTCATCCAGCATATCAAGGAACTGAGTATAGTTAGCTGTAATTAATGCCGATGTGGATAGGTCAATTACTGCATCACCGGCAGCGCCATTATATTCCGTGGTGCTTCCTGCAAGTGCCTTTTCAAGACCATCGAATGCATTTACATCTACTGCACTATCACCATTAATGAAAGTATCATTGAACAGTGCGTTCGCTGCCTTAATCTTTTGTGACTGTTGAAGTTCAACTTCGGAAGCGATGCCACCCATTGCCGCAATGATACGATCGATTTCATAGGATCCGCCGAACACTTTAAGAGTTGTATGAAACAGCTCTTTTTCAGTTGTATGAGGAACGTATTCCGCATTGATTGCTCTAAATCCGGCTGTCGGCTGAGTCTTTAATCTTGAGTAGGAATAAGTCATTGTTGCACCGCCTCCTACAGGTGAAACAACATCATCAAAAGTAATATGGTCCATAATCCAACTGGATTTACGGAACTCATCAATTACTCCTGCTTGTAAATCATCTTGCACGTTCTTGCTTGCTTCTGCTAATGTAATAGCCATAATTTAATCATCCTCTCTTATTTTGTTTGCGCCTGGATCTGAGCAGCGATTGCATCTTTCATGCTCGTCCTTTGTCCAGGCGGGGTTTGTGTTTGTTGTCCATCGGCTCCAATCTGGAAGCCTGGCTTAGTTTCAGTTGTTACTTCCTTGAACAGGAACTTTTTACTATCCTGTAAGGACTTCAATTGATCATCAAGTCCAGTGACCTTACCATCGTCACCCAGGATAAGCTTGGTCTTATCAAATTGCCCTGCAACCATATCTTCGTCATGCACCTTGCCAGCAATGGCCAGCTTGATAGCATTCGTAAGTTTCAGCTCCTTAAGGTCAGCCTGGTACTTATCATCTTTGGTCTTATTCTCACCTTGAAGGGTTTCAATTTGTTTCTTAAGAGCTTCTGCATCCCCGTTAGATTTCTTTAAAGTTTCTAAGGCTGTCTCATTATCCTTAACGGTACCTTTAAGGGTTTTAACCTCCTCTGTAACCTCGTCGAATCTATGTTTAGGGATGTAAGTCTTAAGTTCGGCTACTGACGCATCAGCTGCCTTTGTTGCTAGATCATCTGCGATACCTAATGCTATAAATTGTTCTTTGTTCATAAAATCTCTCCTTCGCTTCTTTAACCCGGTCTCGTCCGGTGGATTATTAATAGGTTAGTTTAATGTCATTTCGGACATAAAAATAAGACGTTTAACCCAACGTCTATACTAGGGAGATTAATGGATCACCACCTTATGAGTATAAAAATACCACCTACCGTGATGATAGATGGTATTACATAGCTTTTATTATTTTGATTGCTTCTTCCTCGGATATCACCTCGTAACATTCGAACTCAGGAGCATCCGGATAAAAATAGCCCACAGACAATCCTCTTCTCTTCCAAGCACCATTCTCAACGCCGTAGAATTCTCTACCGTCCTGTTTTATTATTGTTCCACGATTCCCACAATCCGTTAATCGCAAATACCTTACTGATGCGCTCACTTATTTTTCACCTCGCTAATATTAAAAGGAACTTCTAAAGAGTCCGAAAGTTCAAACATTTGGTCGGTTAAATCCATATATTCTATACTTGATGTGTCGGTCAATGCTTGTTGCATTTCATATATCTTATGCATTTCACCATCTTTAATCTTGAAACTATCTGGTGTGTGATACTGTAGCTCGAATTTTTGACCGGTTGGGGATTGAATAGTCGTATTGATTCCGTTGTATGGATCCAGGTTATCAATCCATGAATTCTTTATCTCAATTGTATTGTAGCCCATTTCGTTATAAACATCAATAGATTTCAACGTTCTTTCGGTCAATTCCGTTGGACTTGAAGAATATGTATAGCGCAATATATCTTTAATCTCATACTCATTTTTATCCGGGTTATATTTTCTTTTGATCTTCTCCATGTACCTCAATTTACTTTTAACCCTATTTTCAAGCCCTATGGTATCCATTCCGATTGCTTCAGCAACTTTCTTAACATGATCGGTTATTTCCGGCTCATTGGCAATAGCCTTATTATAATATGTCATTCCTTTAACTTGAGCCTTAATGATACCATATTCATTGCCACCAGCGTATTTGATGCTTTGGAAATCATCCAAGGAAACAGGTAAAAATGCAGATCCAAGAACCTCTTTGTACTTCTCATACTGACTACTATCCACTGTAATATTTCTCTGTTTAATAGAAGCAAGCCCTTCTCCAGCATTGAATTCACTGCGCTTATCTTCCCACTCCTTAACTTTTGCCGCATACTTGGAGACATTCTGAGTATCCAAGCTACCTTCCTTAAAGCGCCTATACATCTGGATTTTCCGGTTGATCTCCGCTTCTCTCTGAGCTCTCTCGTAAGCCTGTCCTATCTCTTCCTTATCCATTGGTTCCGGCATCTCGCTGATACCTTCGAAATATGTGCTCATGGTGTGTCGGCAGTTCGGATGAAATAAACCATTCGCTATAGCCCAAGATAACAATGGATATGGACCATCTTCCTGCTTTCCTCCAGAGTATACATCATCGATATAAACCTTTCCCTGTAAAGGAAGGCATATAGGAGAGCACTGCATATATTGTGATACTAGAACAAGGCTCAATCCCCATTCTTTTCTACGTTCGCCTTCGCCCATCAGAAACACTCTCTTATTTGCTGTCCTAACTGCCATTCGAGTATAGGAGGCTATATTAACATTAGCACCATTCGCATACCGTATACAGTTAATACCTGATTTTAAAAAATCTCTAGTAGCCATATCAACTGCCTTATCAACGGTAGTAGCTCCACCACCTAAGAATACTTCGGCTTTAAATATTGTCTTCCGGTACACATCATCCATCTGTCTGAGAGCTGCGTTCTGTGCCTGCTTCATATCATTTCTTATGGCATTGATCAGTTTATCTAGCTTATCATTATCGCCCTGGAAGAAGTCATTGGAAGGAGTAGCTCTCACTAAACTAAAGCCCTCCTGGATACTTCCTTATCAACTTTACGACCGCCTTCGAGATATTGTCGCAATAATCCAGCCCTGGTTAAAACACCTAGGCGCTTAGAGTAGCTTGCCATGATGGCTTTGTTGTGATTTCTATACTTACGGATCTCTCTAATCTTCTTGGCCTGCCACTGCTCCCATTTGAATCCTTCATCCTTTTCCCAAGCCATATGTCTTCCAAGATTTCGTCTCATGGACTGGATGAGCTCTATCTCCATCTACTGCATGATCTTGCCAACGTCATAATCATTCATATGCATCGCCTGTTTTCTTAAATCCCTGGAAGTCAGTAAGTCCAATACTACCATCCATACAAGTATGATACTCAATTAACCGAGGTGACATAGGACCCTCTTTCTGTTCGTTATTAGTAGCATCTACAGTTGTTTTTACAGCCATACTTTGACCGGTATGAACTCCTTTAATAATCCTCCCGCACAAACGACACTTATAAATTGATACATAATCATCCATTTATATCACTCCTATAATTTATCTTGCTGTTCCTCTATGAATAGCTCTGCATTCTCCTTGGATACTCCCAGCGTCGATGTAATGATACTGATAGCAGCATTACGTGTTAATTCACCGGATGATACCGATTTAACAACACCGAGCATACTGGTTATTTGAGCACCGTTTAATACATTTTAGGTTACATCGTCTTCATCTTCGAGATCGGTCTTAACCAAAGGCTCTTCCATGCCTACACTATTCTCTGATTTAATTCTCAATACTTCCTCTGCCTTCTCCTCATCGGTCATGGTATCACCATAAAGCTCGTCAACACACTTCTCAGTGCTCATGATACCGAACGTTTTAGCCTTTCCCACCACTTCAACAGTAGTATCAAATCCAGGAGAAGCATATTCGCCAAACTTAACGGATGCCTCATACTCTGCAGGTGTCTTGGATTTCATGGTGTCATAGGTTTTCATTACAGCTGTTACCAACTGCGGAATGGCTTTGTTTAAGGAATTAACAATTTGCCCTCTGGTATATAGGGTGACTTTTTCCTTCTCTCTCTGTGCTTCACCATTATCTGTCTTCTTGAGATCGATACCTAATGTTGCCGGCGATACGATACCCTGCAGGACTAGATCGAGAAAGCTCGAATATGATCCTACATAAGCTTCGTAAGATATCTGAGGTTGTGATATATCAATCTTGGATTTATTATCCTCAGCCATACTGGATCCAACTTTGATAAATTGATTATCAAAAGGATTAGCTTCAAGTAGCGCACCGGTATCTGGATCTCTAGGGATTAAATCCTCAGGTATATATCTTTTAACTCTTCCGGATCTGATTGCATCGAGCCACTGACTAATTACTTCATCAAGCGCATCAATATCATCCGTCTTAGAATCGAATAAGGCTTTGCCCCTTCCCTTCCACTTACTCGAAGAGAATATCTTTAGAGGTACCGCCATAATGAAATCACCTAAGAATGTTACATCAACTAACATTTTAGTTTCATCCAACATTGTAAGAGCGACTTCTTTTCCTTCACTGTCGAACAACTTATAATGCACATATCCTTTACCATACGCTTCCTGTAGCCTGTAATCCTTATCGCCTTTTGAGTATGTAGTGTAGAATAATATCTCCTGAACTCTACCTCTCTTAGTCTTGAAATCCACTGCATCAGCCTCATAGAACTCAATAACAGGATATTTGCTTACTTCATCAACACTAATCTTAAAGGCGCCATCCGAGGAAGATAAAGCGCCTTGAATAGCCTGTCCAAGGATATCCTCAAAATCATTGTCCTTGGCAATCTCTTCCCATAATTCTTTAATCGGTGTAGCTACCTTGATTGGCTTTTCACCTTTAGTAGTCTTCTTAGGTTCTTCTCCAAAGTCAATACTATCTAGATCAGCAACAACAATATCCTTCAACCTATCAATGACAATTTGTACGATACCAGAATGTATTTTACGGACACGAGTGTAGGGTACTGAGGACCAGAACCTTGACTTCGAGACATCATCAATGGCAATTGCCTTAAAGAATTGTTCCAGTTCTGAGGGATCTCCACGATAAAGCAGTTGGTTTTTAAGTACATTCGCCTGGAAGCTTAATGGTTCGATGATAGTAATTTTTTTATCTTTTGCCGGTGTAATCTTTAAAAGCTTTATAATTGCATTTTTTAACCATCCCATTAACTGCTAGCCTCCTCTACAAACGATGTAGTACTTAAACATATTGGTGGGTGAGTAGTTCCCCAGATAGCAAAATATATCTTGCCAGTCCGAATAACTTCCTGTAGTTCTTCATCACTGAATCGCCAACAGCTCTCAACCGCAGGTACACCATCAGAATAGTCAAACCGAGTTACCGGTAGATCTATTACATCCGGAGTAGTTCCTTTCAATACACAATTAGTCATTTCTGTTCTTACTGGAATCACGTCTTCCCACCACCTTATCTATTGTACTTGTAATCATTGCAACACAGATCATTACTGTGAAGCAGATTATAATTAAATGTAATGTACTCATAAATCAACCCCCTAAGTTAACCATAGTCTCAGCAACGCCTGTTGTCGCATCCGGACCATCGTCGTGTTTGTTTTCGCCATCTCTCTGATACTTATTCATGGCCTCGTAATACTCTGGCCATCTATCTCTCCAATTTACGGGATAATAAATATGCTCCATAACCCATGTAGAATTTGAGAGAATTCTTGCTATCTTATTCTTACTTTGGTGGAACCACGTGATTGTTGTGAAGATGCTATGTAATACTTCGTTCAGAATTCGTTTAACGTTACGGGCGAATCCTGAACCACCGTTATTACTTTCTATTCTGGCTTTATTTACTTTGTATTCAAAGAATTTCTTTGCTACTGCTGGTTCTGTGATCTCCATTCCTTGTTGCGTATAATAAACATCCAGAATATAAGCTTCTTTCTGATATGCACCCCAGATAATTGTACAAAGGAAGTCTTTGCCTTCATCAGCTGTGTCTGTATATGAGTAAATACCCGTAAACAAGCTATTGCCACTCGCATCAACCGGAAGAGTGCTGTAAGTCTTAAAGCTTGTATATAGTTTACCCTTAAGGTCGATAGGTTCCTGCTGATAGTTCGCTGATGCAATGTCAGCACCCATAGCCTTGATTTTATCCATGTAGGATTCATAGGATAACACTTCAGGGCAAAGCATCTTCTTGGCTTCTTTATCGATCAGTGCCTTCATGGAGATATGACGGATCTTAATCCCTTGCTGCTTATAGTGATCCAGTGCTCTCCCTGCCAGATCATCACTTGCCCATCGGGTCATGATGATGATTATCTTGCCACCCTCTTCGAGTCGGGATAACATCGTATTAGTGAACCACTCCCAATGCTTTTCTTTTACCGACTCGTTATTAGCTTCCTCAGCGTTCTTAATAAGGTCGTCTATTATCATGAGTGAACACCCAAAGCCAGTTGCGGTACCAGTCGGGGAGGTAGCAAGGTAATTAGTATATCCATCAGTAAGGCTCCAGAGGTTCATAGCTCCATCACCTCTCTTGATTGTCACACCGGGGAACACATCACTGAATACCGGCTTATACTGATCTGCCTTAACCTCCAATATACTATTCCGGACGTTCTTGGAAAACATGGTTGATAATGTCTCATTATAGGATCCGGTCATAATCTTCTGAGACTGATCTCCTCCCAATACCCATTCAACCAGTAAACCTGCTGTTCTTGACTTACCATGCCTTGGCGGCTCATTGACAACCATAACCTTTTCATCCGATGCAAGGAACTTCTGAAAGCCTGTACTTAACTCTATCAGATACTCTCTGTCGGATTTATAGAAGTCTGGAGCCTTTAGCTGACAATAAAAAAAGAACTCACGTCTGGCAAGTTCTATCTTAGCACCTAGTTTAATTAATTCTTTATCCATCGCTGATCAACTTCTTTAGGTCTTCTGTAGACAACTCTTTATATGGATTATTAATATTTAAATTACCAGAAATCTTTGTATCGGATTTTTCAGTATATATACCGGCCATCTCTAGTAT
>FWPV01011648.1_pt1 | contig 13914 bp, 11 predicted proteins | sample 2228371 | NCBI WGS metagenome assembly FWPV01 (sample SAMEA103939776, study PRJEB20133) | metagenome
TTCGGGAGGGAAGCACTCAGGACATTGAAGCTCGACGAAATCCAGCCAGCTGAGCAGGCTGTCAACCAGTGCGTCTTCTTGTCCGCAAATCGCCGAGACATGGAACACCTCGGTCCATCTGTCGGTGATACAAACCATCTCGCGGGTCTCAACCGGGAATCCGAGATCGCCCGTCACTGAACCAGCGGGATCGGCAACCACGATGAACGGCCAGCGGCTATGTTCTTTATGGCTGAGAATTTCCTCGCGAGCACATCTCAGGATCGCCACTACAACCGCTTCCCGTTATTGGACCTCGTCATAACGCCGGGCGAGCGCACTCAGCACCGGGCTCGCCGGATCGGAGGCCAAAATCAGCAAAAGATTCCGGCTGCCTTTCAATTCCGACAAGAACATCCGGCGTCCATCGACGGTGGTCACTTGGGCGTCTCTCAAGTAACGGCCACGCTGAACGGTGCCCAGATCTGAGAGGCGCGGCTCGCCCGTCTGCTAGAGCTTGGCCGATTTTCGGGCGATCTGACACGCCGGCCACCCAAAGGGCTGGGAGCGGGCCGCATTCGAGAGCGGGGTCCGTGCAGGCGGAGCCGGAGAGCGGCTCTGCCGCCGTCGCCGGTTCTTGGGAGACACACCTCCGGCTGGCCGGCCTCGCTTTTCGGTCCGCTATTTCCGAGATTTCAGCTTGCTTTACTCAACACGCGGGGCTCGCGTTTCGGCAAGCCGGCCAGCAGCGGCGCTCGCAGGAACGCGTTCTTGAAGATCGCAATCCGCGCCTCGGTCTGGCCTCGCCGTTGGTGCAACTGCTGGAACTGGGCTTCGCGCAAGCGCATCCGCAACAGGCCTGGGTCTCGCGGCGCGATGGCGTTCACGATGCCGCGGTCCGCCAGCAACTCGTGCGACATCTTGCTGTCGAAGTTCCGGTCCCCCACCACCGTCTTCACCCGCCGTGGACCGCCCCGCTCCAAACTGCGCCTCAACAGAACCGTGTCGTGCTCCGGATTGCCGCACACCAGTTCCCAATCCGTGAGCAGCCCGCACTCGGCTTCGGCCCACAGCAACTGCGAGCCGAACTCCACCTCGGCTCCGGCCTTGCCCCGCACAGAGACCGCCGCATATCCTTCGTACAAACGCAGGGTCTTCTCTTCATTGCTCCCCTGCCGCTCGCCGATGATCCGCTCGTGCGCCTGCTTCAGCGCGTACGGGAACCGCTCCAGAATCGTGTCGATCCGATCGATGATCTGCTGGGCCTGCCCCCGGCTGAGGTCCGTCTCCTGCCAACGCTTCTCCAGCCGGTCCCGGTGCCGCCGGGCGTGCGCCGCCGCGATCTTCACCTGCCGCTTCATGGTCCGCAGGGTCTTCTTGCGCGCCTTGCGGCTCCCGGCTCGCCGCGCTTGCTGGCTCATCTCCTTCGACAGCCGGTTCATGCGCTTCAAGAACACTTCCGGCCCTTTCATGCGCACCTTCAGCCCCCGCTTCCGGATCAGCCGGGTGGCCTTCATCAGCGTCCGCACGGCGTCGCGCAGTAGCACCCAGTCGGTCGGGTAGTGGATGTTCAGCGGGATGCAGGTGGAGTCCGGAAACTGCGTCTCCAGATCCAACGCCTCCTCTAACTCCAGCCGCGAATCCTTTTCGGCCGCCGTGTCCAGCGGGGTGTTCACCACCTCCCGCCACTCGCTCTCGCTCACCATCTCCTGGGAGAGCCGTAACTGGCTCTGACCGGGGATGCGAACCGGGTCCAGGCGCCCAGCCGGCAGTACCATTGCAGCAGGCTGGAGTCCGCCAGCCGCGCCGCAAAGTCTCGGAAGCTGGCCCCGGTCAGCGTGCGCGCGATAGGGGTCCGCAACGCCACCGACGAGATGCGCTGGAACAGAACTTGATCTCCCTCGCACATCCGCTGATCGGGTCGGCCCGCCTGTTCGGCCTTCTCTTTCCCCTCCGCCAGGCGCCGCTTCAAGCACAGCCGCACGAAGGCTTCCTCCACCCGGCCGGTGCGAAGAATCTAGTCGATCCGCTCCAGCCGTTGACGCCAAGTGCGGTAGTCGATGCTCCCCAGCACCGTGGGGCCGGCGGCTGCAGCTCATCTTGTTCGGGACGCAGAGGAGGCAACGTCAGGAAAAGTTGCTCGGGCAGCATGAGCCATCATAACCGCCCGATTTCCGGCAATTCAACAAAAAGCAGGGACTTGTTCTTGCCCGCATCCAGCGGTCCCCGCGGCTGGCTGATAAGAAACTTAGAAGCATATGGCGGAGAGAGAGGGATTCGAACCCTCGATACGGTTTCCCGTATACACGCTTTCCAAGCGTGCGCCTTCAGCCGCTCGGCCATCTCTCCGCGGGCTTGGAATGGGCGGGTCGATTTCAGTTTAACATGGCGGCAGCGGCGGGCCGCGGTTTCTAACGTCCGCGCAGCACGGCGTCGCGAAACCGCAAGTAGAAATCGGCGTTGTCGGGCGGACGGCGGTCTTCGCACCACGCCCGCGAACTCGTTGCGCCGGCGGCACGCAGCAGCTCGCCAGTCAACCAGATTTTCGCCTCTTCGCGGAAGGTCCGCGCCAAGGCGATGTCCTGAAGCGCAAGCCTGTCCACAAAATACGCCAAGGAGCCGGGCGGTGCGGGATTGCCCGCCACTCCTCCTCCGCAGATGAAAGCCCGCAGTCGAGCCATCGAGCCGCTGTCAGCCCGCCGCCCCGGCGCCAGCAGGTCGAGCGGCTGTCCGATCTCGGGCGGCACAATCGAAGCGACCACGCGCACTTCCATCGGGTAAATGATCCAGCGGTCTTGGAAGTGAAGCTGCGGTTCGAGCTTCACCCGCCGCACGGGCGCGTCAGGCGGCGCCCACACGTCGAGCCAGAACACGAAGGCTTTCTGCCCGGGAACCTCCGCGTGCTCGGGCAGCAAACCTTGGAACGGCAGCTTCACCTGCGTCAGCCGGTGCGGAACCCATTCCTCGCCTGAGCGGACGAAGCTCACCCGGTACAGGCGCACGGTGAAAGCGTCTTCCGGGTTTTGGCCCACATGCAGCGTAACCCATTCGCCCGGCGGCGGCACCACGACCAGGAAATAGCCCGCGTGGGCGTTGCGCCCCACCATCGGCGAAAGAATCTCCCGGGGCGTTCCCGCGCGGTCCGAGGAGACGATCGCTCCGAAAGGGTCAATCCGGCGGAATTCCGAGTAGACTTCCAGAGATTGAGCCTGCGCAAGAGCGGCGCAAAGCCCAACCAGCCACCAACGCCGCCAAGCCATGTCCTTCATGCAAGATCGAACTTCTCTTGGTGCAGCAGGGGATCGCTGCGCACCAACACCGGGCGCTTCAGGATCCCTTCCAACTCTTCGAGGTAAGTATTGTTGGTGGACTTGATGACCTTGGCCACCTCAGGGTTCACGCGCAGGATGACATCTTTCGAGTCCTCCACCGCGCGGGCGATCTTGTGCGCCTCTTGAATGATTTCGCTGATCACCGTCTGCACGCTTTTTACATAACCTGCCCCGTCGCAGTACGGACAGGGAGAGCACAGCGTGCGCTCCAGGCTCTGCTTGACGCGCTTGCGGGTGATGGCCACAAGGCCGAAATCGTTAAACTGAAGAATTTTGTAGGGAGCGCGGTCGGCTCGCATCGCTTCTTCAAGCGCCTGCATCACTTTCTGCCGGTTCTTGCGCTCATCCATGTCGATGAAGTCGATCACGATGATGCCGCCCAAGTCGCGCAGGCGGATTTGCCGCACGATCTCCTTCACCGCTTCCGTATTGGTCTTTACGATCGTGTCTTCGAGCCGGTTGGATTTGCCGACGAACTTGCCGGTGTTCACGTCAATGGCCACCAAGGCTTCGGTCTGATTGATGACGATATACCCGCCGGACTTCAGCCACACCTTGGGACGCAGCGCTTTTTCCAGCTCCTGCGTGATGCCGAAGGCGTCGAAAATGGGCGTCTGCCGGGTGTACAGCTTCACGCGGCTCACCAGGTTCGGCTGGAAACGCTGTGTGAAGCGGATGACGCTCTCATAGACCTCCTCGCTGTCGGTCCAAATCGCCTTGAACTGCTCGGTCAACTGGTCTCTCAGCACCCTCTGCACGATGTCGAGATCGTGATGCAGGAGCGCCGGGGCGCGCTTCTTCTCCGCCTTCTGCTTGATGTCGAGCCAGAGGTTATAGAGGAAATTCATATCGGCGGCGATCTCCTCTTCGCTCCGGCCTTCGCCCGCCGTCCGCATGATGAAGCCGCCGGTCTTGCCGGCGCGGTGCGTCTGCAGAATCCGCTTCAAGCGCTGCCGCTCCTCTTCGCTCGATATCTTCCGCGAGACGCCGGCGTGATCGAGGGTGGGCATATAGACCACGTACCGCCCTGGCAGAGCGATATGGGACGTGATGCGGGCGCCCTTTTGCCCCAAGGGCTCTTTGGCGATTTGAACGATAATCTCCTGCCCTTCGCGGAGCAAGTCGGAGATGGATGGCATGGGGCGCTCGGGGCGTTCCGGTTTCTGCTCGGCTTGCACTTCCCGGACAGCGGGTTCCGCGGCTTCCGGGACCACTGCCCGGGCTTGAGCGGGCGCGGCTTGCGAGCTTTCCTGCCGCATCTTGCGGCGCATGCGCCTCGAAACCCGGTGGAGATACCGCTGGCCCTGCTCGCGCAGGGTGGCGGTCAAACTGACAGGGATGCGAGCCGGCTCCACTTCTTCTTCCGCCGGAGCAGCCACCGCATCGCCGCCTTCCTCAGACCCGGTGGCAGCTTGCGGCGCCCCGCCCTCCTCCGAATCTCCGGCGGCGAGTTCGTCGTCGCTCGCCTCAGATTCTTCTTCCTCTAAAACCTCGGCGGTGGAATCCGGGACTTCGTCCGGCGCGGCGCCCGCTCCGCGCTCTTCCAGACTCTGCTCCTCGTCTTCCTCTTCGCCGTCTTCGTCTTCGTCTTCATCCTCCTCGTCCGCCGGTTCCTGCGCGACGGCTTGCCGGAGGTCCGCCTCCGCCTGAGCTTCGGCGATCATTTCTCGAATTTCGCTTTCTTCGAATTCCGAAAGAGGCTCCCCCGACCCCGCGGCTTCCGGCTCTTCCGCCTCTTCAGCAGGCGGCTCCTCGAAGCGGTCCTCAGTTTCCGCCGCGGTTCCGGCTCTCGTTTCGGCGCTTTCCGGCAGAGCCCCGGATTCAGCTTCCGCCTGCGGCTCGTCCGCCGGTCCTGCATCCGGCGCCGGCGCTGGCTCCGGCGCTGCGCCCGCTTCAGCGGGGCGCGAGTATTTGGCGAGCGACTCGCCAGGCAGAACGGGGAAGCTGGGTTCCGGCCCCCGCTCGGCCGGAGCCTCTGTTTCCGGCTCCGCCTCCGCAGCAGGCTCGCCGGCTAACGCGTACTTGGACTCCGGAAGCCCGCGCTCCCGCCCCCGCCGGCGCCGGGAACGGCGGTTCCGGCGGTCCCGATCCCGGTCGCGCAGTCCGCGGCTCTCCGTTTGCTCCGGGCGTTCGCCCGCTGCGGCAACGCTAACGCCGGGCATGGCTCCACCGTTCGGCGGAGGAGGCGGCGGGAGCACTGCGGCATCGGTTCTCGATGGGCGGCTTGGGCGCTCATCCGCCACGCGGTCATACTCTTCGCCGGTTTCGTCCACGAAATCGGAGACGTACAGGAAGGTGTCGCGCTCCAATCCCAAATCCACAAAAGCCGACTGCATGCCCGGGAGCACGCGCGTCACTCGCCCTTTGTGGATGCTGCCCGCCAGCGAATATTCGTGGCCCCGTTGAAAATACACCTCCACCAACTGATCGTCTTCAAGAACCGCCACTTTGGTTTCGTGCCGGCTGGAGGAAATCACTAACTCTTTTGCCATCTTCGTTCTCCATGGGCGGAGGAAGGAGGCGACCGGGGAGGCGTTGAGTGGTAGGGACAGGCTCACGCAGCACATTCCGCCCGGGAATGCTTGACAATCTCGTTCCGCCCGGCGGGGATGGAGAACCTGCTCGAAACATCCCACCGGGCCCAGCAGCCGGCCTTGACCAGCCTACAAAATCCGTTCCGGAACCAAAATCCCTTTCTCTCGAAGCCTCCGGGCCTCTCGCCCCGACCGCTTCAGCTAATAAACCGCCGGAGCCGGACGTTGTTGACCAGCCCCAGCATCATAAACGTCGACAAGGTATTCGACCCACCCGCGCTCATCAGCGGCAGCGGGATTCCGGTGACAGGTACGCGGCCGACCACCATGCCAACGTTCACCAAAATATGAAACAGCAGCAGTGTCGCTACTCCCATGCAGATATACATGCCAGCTTTGTCCGGCGCGGCTTGAGCGTTCTGCACGATCTGCATCAGGAGCAGGAAATACAAACCCAACACTACGACTACACCCACAAAACCGTGCTCTTCCGCGAAGGAAGAGAAAATGAAATCCGTGTGCGGCACGGGCAGGAAGCGCAACTGAGTCTGCGTACCTTTGGTTACGCCGCGGCCCCAAATGCCGCCCTGCCCCACTGCAATCGTCGACTGAATCACCTGGTATCCACTCCCCCGAGGATCCTTGCTGGGATCGATAAAAGTGGACAACCGGGCTTTCTGGTAATCCTTCAAGGCAAACCAAGCGAAGGGCATCAACACGGCCGCCAGTACGAGAATCGCCACCACGTGCTGCCATCGCAAACCGCCTAAAAAGATTCCAACCGCCAGCACCGGCAAGTAGGTGAGCGACGTGCCCAAGTCCGGCTGACGCATCACCAACACCATCGGAAGGCCGACCAGCGCCGCCAGCTTGAGCAAATCCCGGCTCTCCAACTGGTCCCGTTTCAGCTCCGACAGGTACCGGGCTACCAGCAATATTATCACCAGTTTAACGAACTCCGAGGTCTGAAAGTGGAAGCCCCCGGCCAGCGGGATCCACCGTCGCGATCCAAAGACCTGACGTCCGACGAAGAACGTGGCGATCAGAGTCACAATCGACAGGACATAGAAGACGGGAACTTGGCCCAGATAGCTGTGATAGTCGATTTGCGCCACAATCCACATCGCCACCAGGCCCAAGGCGACGTAAATGCACTGCTTCCACCAAGCGTCCCTCCACACGGTGCCCAGGGTGGCGCTGTAAATCTGCAGCACCCCCAAGGCGCTGAGGGCCACGGTGACGAGCAACAGCACCCAGTCCAAATCGCGGATCGAACGGTAGCCCGCCATCTATAGTTCCGGCCTCCTCAGACCGTTGAACAGCGACGCCATGCGGGGCGCTTCAGGACGGCGGCGGTACTTCTTGTCGTAATACGCCTTGATCACGTCGCGCACGATTGGCGCCGCGAGGTTGCCGTGCTCGCCCCCTTCGAACAGCGCGACCACCACGATCTCGGGAGAGTTCTTGGGCGCAAAGCCGACGAACCAGGCGTTGTCCTTCAGTTCGCGCCCTTTGGCCGTACTCTTTAGAAACTCGTTCGAAGCCAGTTGCGCAGTGCCCGTCTTCCCGCACACGTCAAATCCCACCAGCCGGGCGGACGCCCCGGTGCCGCCTTCGTTCACGACACCCCACATGCCATAAACCACTTGATTGATATTTTCGATGTGCAGGTCCGCCTTCCGTGGGCGCTCGGCGCCGGTCCTGTTCAGGACCAAGTGCGGGCGATACCAGACGCCGCCGCTCGCGATGCCGCCGATGGCTACGGCTAGCTGCAAGGGGGTGACCGTAAGAGCCCCTTGTCCAATCGCCACGGAGATCGTTTCGCCGGCGTACCATTTCTGCCGGAACGTGCGCATCTTCCAATGGCTGGACGGCACTAGCCCTTCTTTTTCTTGTGGCAGGTCAATTCCGGTCTTTTTGCCGAATCCCACCATCTCGGCGTATCCGGCGATCGTGTCGATTCCCATCCGGTTCCCCAAGTGGTAGAAAAACACATCGCACGAATGAACCATAGCGCGGTGGATGTCCACCGTCCCGTGCCCGCCCTTGCGCCAGCACTTGAAGTACCGGCCATAGAAAGTGGCGCCGCCGGTACACACTACGCGTGTCGTATCGTCGGCAAAACCGGTCTCCAAACCGGCTAAGGCCATGATGGGCTTAAAGGTCGAACCGGGAGCAAGTTGAGCCTGAATGGCGCGGTTCAACAGGGGGTTATCCGGATTCTCCACGATCTCTTTCCAGTCTCTAGAACTGATGCGTGTAGCGAACTTGTTCGGGTCGAAGGCGGGGCGGCTCACCATGGCCAGAACCTCGCCGTTGCGGGGGTCCAGCGCCACCACAGCGCCCTTCCGGTTCTCCATCGCCAGTTCAGCCACAACCTGCAAATCCAAGTCGATGGTGAGCTGAAGGCTCTGCCCGGGGATCGCCTCCTTCATGCCCAGAAGCTTGCGTTCCCGTCCGCGATTGTCGACTAGCACTTGCCGGCGCCCGTCCACCCCCATCAAATGCTCGTTGTATTGGCGCTCGATGCCCGCCTTGCCGATAATGTCGCCCTGTTCGTAACGGGCGAATTCCGCCGAATTCAGCTCGGCTTCGCTGATTTCACCCACATACCCGATGACGTGCGCCGCCAAGCCGCCCTGCGGATAAAGGCGCCGCTGCGCGTGCAGCAACTCCATCTCCGGGAACGTCCCGGGATCCCGGTGCGCCTCGACGAAGGCCAGATCCTCGGGCGTCAGCTCCTCCTTGATGATGATGGGCTGATACGCCGGGCGGGACTTGTAACGCTCCACTCTCGCCAAGAGCTCTTGGTAATCCAGCTTCAGTCCTTCCGCGATCGGCTTCAGATGCTCAAACTTCAAATTCTCCCGGGAAAGCAGCAGGCTGAAACTGGAATGATTATCCACAATGACCCGCCCATCCCGGTCCAGGATCTTGCCGCGCGGCGCCAGCACCGGATAGTACTTGATGCTATTGCGCTCAGCGAGTTCGCTATACTCGGCTTGGTTCTGCACCTGCAACTGCCAAAAGCTCACGAGCAGGAACAAGAAGACCGCCACAGCGATGTACTGAAAAGCCGCGATACGCCCGCTGGCGAATTTGGTGTCGTCCCTGAGCACCGGCTCATGGGAGAGTTGGAGCCGCTCTTCGTCGGGCTCGATGGGGATGTGAGTCACGGAAGACCGGCGGCGCCTATGCCGTCCCTTTCATTTTATCTAAGACGGCGAACAAGGGGAGAGCCACGGCTGCGTTCAAAGCCGCGGAAATCGACAGGCGAGCCAGATCGAGCGCCGCCCGCTGCTCCAACAAGGCGCTGGTAAGCAGCCAGAAGAACGCTTGGTGAAAAAGAAAGAAAAAGAAAGCCAGGATGGCGCGCATCACCGGATTGTCGACGTCGAACCGCATGCTGACGCTGGCGGCAAAATATCCCACCAGGGTCTTTGCGATCCCAAACAGCCCGATGGGGTGGTGAGAAAGCGAATCCTGCAAAAGTCCAACCACCAGGCCGATGGTCAAGCCCGCAATCTGGTTCCGCTTCATAAGAGCGAAATACACTGTCACGAGCAGGGGCAACTCCAGAAAGGACAGGTACTGGAAGAAGAGCGGGACATAGACCTGAAAAAGGATCGCCGCCAGGCAAACAGCCGACATCAACACCGGCTGGTAGCGTGCGGCTCGGTCCTTCCGCGAGCGCTGCACCAGGATTTCGTCGCTGAACTCGGTCATGGCGCTGGCGGCTTCGCCGCTGCGGGGGGCTTAGACTCAGCCGGTGGACGCGGCGCGGGGTTCAACGTGAAATCGGGCACACCGCCTTCCCCGAAACGGTGCCCTTGAGCGGCGCCGATAGCGCGGTAACGCTCCTTCAATTTGTCCGCGTCCGTGCCTTGGATTTGGGTCCCGGGCGCCGGAGCGGCTTGAGCCGCCTCCCCGGGCGGCGGAGGCAAAATGTAGAACCCCGCAGAGGACGGCTGCGCCGACTCAGGAATTTGCTGATGCACCCCTTCGAGCACCACCAACACTTCCTCCAAACCGTGCTGAAAGCCCGTCGGACTGACGATGATCTCCTTGAACGTGCGGCCCGGACGCACCACCTTCACCACCCCCGCGGGCAATCCTTTCGGGAACACCCGGTCGGTTCCGGCGGTGTAAAACATCTCGCCCACTTCCACCTTTTCCTCGTTCTGCACGTAGTCGACAATGCAAGTGGAATGTCCTTGACCCTTGAGCGTGCCGTGCACGCGATGCTTCTCGGAAATGACGCCCGCGGCGAAGGTCGGGTCGGTGATGAGCAAGACCTGAGAGGCGATCGGGTAAACAGCCAAAACGCGCCCGACAATGCCATCGGGCGTGATCACCGCCATGCCCCGCATGATGCCGCTGGTTGCGCCGCGGTCGATGTACACGAGCTTGGAATTCGCCCCTGCGCCGGCGGCGATGATCCGGGCGGCAAGGGTCTTTGAAGGCGAGCGCGCTTGGAAAGCCGCAAGGGCGCGCACGCGGTCGGCCATCTCCAACTCCGACCGCAGGAACTGATTCTGCAATTTGAGCTTCCCTAGCTCCTCTTTGAGCCGCCGGTTTTCCTCAGCCGCCTTCAACAAGACGAAGTATTCCTGCGCGAACCCGACCGTATGGCTGCGGACCGTCTCAACCACTTTCGCGATCGGAGTGATCACCGTCACCGCCCACACACGGATCAAGCGCACGTCCTGCTTGCCCCTGACCTGCCACGCCAGCATCAGCAACTGGGCGAACAGAACCAGCACCAGAACCGTGATATTGCGATATCGGCCGAGAAAGACCTCCATGGTCCCGTCCTGCGGGCGCCCGCGCCCGCTCCCTTCGCCCTACTCGATCGCAACCCGGCGGAGCAGCTTGAAGTCTGTCAGCATCTTGCCGGTTCCTAACGCCACCGAGGCAAGCGGGTCTTCGGCGATCGACACCGGCAGCCCTGTTTCCTCCCGGATACGCTTATCCAAGTTCTTGAGCAATGCGCCCCCGCCGGTCAAAACGATGCCCCGGTCGCTGATATCAGCGCTAAGCTCGGGCGGCGTGCGCTCAAGCGCCACCCGGATGGCGTTCAGAATCGTGGCTACGCACTCGGAGAGGGCCTCGCGGATCTCCGAATCGTCCACCGTAACCGTCTTCGGCACTCCCTCGATCAGATTACGCCCCTTCACTTCCATGGTCATGGGCCGGTCGAGGGGATAGGCGGAACCGATTTGAACTTTAATCGCCTCGGCGGTGCGCTCGCCGATCAGCAGGTTGTACTTGCGCTTCAGGTACTGCATGATGGCGTCGTCCATTTCGTTTCCCGCCACGCGCACGCTACGGGAATATACGATTCCGGATAGGGAGATCACGGCCACGTCCGTGGTGCCGCCGCCGATGTCCACAATCATGTTCCCGCCCGGTTCGGTAATGGGCAAGCCCGCGCCGATGGCAGCCACCATGGCTTGTTCCACCAAATGGACCTCACTCGCCTTGGCGCGATATGCGGAATCGATCACCGCCCGCTTTTCCACCTGCGTGATTTCGCTCGGCACCCCGATCACGATGCGGGGATGGACCAGCATCTTGCGCCCGTGAGCCTTCTGGATGAAGTACCCGAGCATCTTCTCAGTGACCTTGAAGTCGGCGATCACGCCGTCTTTCATGGGCCGGATCGCCACGATGTTGCCGGGCGTGCGGCCGAGCATTTCCTTGGCCTCTTTGCCGACCGCCTCCACGTCGCCGGTGGTCTTATTGATCGCCACGATAGAAGGCTCGTTCACCACGATGCCCTTGCCTTTGGCGAATACCAGGGTGTTCGCGGTGCCAAGATCGATCGCCAAATCGGAGGAAAAGAGGCTGAACAGCGAGCGTATGTTCATGCAGCGGTTATGGACACTCCTATCAATCCGTTATATAGAGGGGCCCGCTGTCCACGCCGGAAACTGGAGGGCAAAGGCTGCGGCCGGGTCCCCTCCAAGCGTAACATACTGGCGTGGCTCGTTCAATTTTCGCTTTTACTTTCAGTAAAATAGAGAGGTGTTAGCGCGGAGAACCCTGCTCGCCGGCGCCCTCGCCTGGGCCAGCTGCCGCCGCCGGCGAACCCACGGGTTTCCAGGCTATGCGTTTGTGGCGAACGAAGGGGGGCAAGCCATCGCTGCGGTCGACCTGACCGCTTTCGCCGCCGCCCGTCACATTCCGCTTGACGCCGCGCCGACGGCTGTAGTGGCTCCCCGCGCCGGCGCCTCGGTTTTCGCGCTTACTCCCGCGACAGGCGGCGTCCACGAGATTGACGCCTCGAGCCTTTCACTAAAACGCGCCGCCCGGATTGCGGCGGGCGGATTTCAAATGGCTCTCACGCCAGCCGAAGACAGGCTTTGGGTGCTCTGCCGGCGTCCGCCGCGGCTCTTGGAAATTGATCTGGCTGGTCTGCGGGCGGCGTCTGAAGTCCGCTTGCCGGAAGAACCCACGAGCTTCCAGCTCTCGCGCGACGGGTCGATGGCGGTCATCGGCTTCGGACCCGACGGGCGCATTGCACTCGCTGATTTGCAGGAACGCCGCCTGATCCGAACTATTTCGACAGGCGCGTCATTAGGAGCTGTTTGCTTCCGCTCGGATGACCGCTGCATTTTGGCCCCGGAACTCGACCGGCGCCGGCTCTCGATTTACGACACCGAGTCGGGAGGCGTGGTCACGCGCCTGCCACTGGCCGTCCGCCCGGAACATTACTGCTTCCGCTCCGACGGCGGCCAAATGTTTATTAGCGGCGAGGGGATGGATGCGGTGGTGGTGGTTTACCCGCACAAGACTCCCATGGTCGCCGAGACCGTGCTGGCTGGGCGGGAGCCCGGCGCCATGGGGGTATCGAGCGGAACGCCTGATTTTCTGTTTGTAACCAACCCGCCCACGGGCAACGTGACCATTCTCGACATTGTCACCCGGCGGGTGGTTGGCATCGTGCCCGTCGGGGCGGAGCCATCGTTCGTCACCGCCACCCCGGACAGCCAGTACGCGTTGGTCCTGAACCGCGCATCCGGGGACATGGCTGTGATTCGCGTCGCCGGCTTTACCGCCAAGCGGGGCAAACTCGCTCCGCTGTTCACCATGATCCCGGTCGGGTCGCGCCCCGTTTCCGCCGCTGTGAAGGCCATCTGAAAGCGGCCTCGTTTTTCTACACTGGAAGTAACCTATGCAGAACTTCGAGTATGTAAACCCGGTCAAGATCCTGTTCGGTAAAGGTCAGATTGCGAAGGTGGCGGATGAAATTCCACCGGACGCTTTGGTCTTGATGACGTATGGCGGCGGCAGCATCAAGCGCAATGGCGTTTACGATCAAGTCGCCGCGGCGCTCAAAGGGAGAAGGGTGATCGAGTTCGGAGGCATCGAGCCCAACCCTAGCTATGAAACCTGCATGCGCGCCGTCGAAGTCGTGCGGCGCGAAGGAGTGGATTTTCTGCTCGCGGTCGGCGGAGGGTCGGTGGTGGACGGCACGAAGTTTATCGCCGCTGCGGCGCGCTTCGAGGGGGAACCATGGGACATTCTCGCCAAAGGCGCAACGGTGAAGTCGGCTGTGCCGTTGGGGGTGGTGCTGACTCTTCCCGCGACAGGCTCCGAGATGAACACGTTTGCGGTGATCTCGCGCAAATCAACCGCCGACAAACTGGCGTTCGGGAGCCCGGCGGTGTACCCCAGATTTTCGGTTCTCGATCCGGAGACAACTTTTTCGCTGCCTCCGAGACAAATTGGCAACGGCATCGTGGACGCCTTCGCGCACGTTCTCGAGCAGTACCTGACCTATCCTGTCAACGCGCCCTTGCAGGACCGCATGGCTGAGGCGATCCTGTTGACGCTGATCGAAGAAGGTCCCAAGACTCTGGCGAACCCGGCCGATTATGACTCCCGGGCCAACGTGATGTGGTGCGCGACCGTGGCTTTGAACGGCTTGATCGCGGTGGGCGTCCCGCAGGATTGGACCACCCATATGATCGGCCACGAGATTACCGCGCTGCATGGATTGGATCACGCCCAGACGCTGGCCATAACTTTCCCCGGCACGCTGTCTGTCCGCCGCGGCGCCAAGC
>FWPV01011649.1_pt1 | contig 13911 bp, 11 predicted proteins | sample 2228371 | NCBI WGS metagenome assembly FWPV01 (sample SAMEA103939776, study PRJEB20133) | metagenome
TACACTCTTTTACTATACATACGTTTACCTTTCCGAATTGCCCGCTTGATAAAACGTCCTTGAATTTTTTCTCTATAGTTTGTATTATTCTTTCAGGTTCGACTTTTTCTTTTTCATGGCATACCACACAGTTGTATTTCTTTCTAAATTTTGATACTCAAAATAATTCATATAGGTATGCCATTTTTTGTATAATTTTCAAGAGTTTCTTACGTATCCATTATTCAAATACATAAAAACTGAGAGTAGATCAGATTTAATGAAATGGAATGGAGTTTCAGTTGAGAGAAATTTATATATTAGACCTTATTGGTACATTTGCTTTTGCGGTTTATGGAGCGCATGTTGCAATAAAGAAGGAATTTGATATATTCGGGATATTTGTTTCGGCGTTTTTAACTGCGTTTGGCGGAGGAACAATTAGAGAATTTATCCTTAAAAATATTCCTTTTTATTTCTATGACAATAATTATATATTTGTTTGCATAGCAGGATGTGCCTTTTCAATAGCGGTATATAAAGTATTTAATAAGATCAGCAGGTATGTGCTTATAGTTGATGCTATAGGTCTTTCAACATTTGCATTTATAGGTGCAGAAAAAGCAGACTCTGCTGGTTTAGGTGTTTTTGCAGTTATTTTTCTTGCTACAATAACTGCTGTTGGTGGTGGACTGCTTAGAGATATTGCAATAAGGGAAGTTCCCCAAATACTTCATCGCGATTTCTATGCTTCACCAGCTATATTTTTGGGAACTTTTTTTGCAATACTAAAGAACTATAGGCATAATTTTGTTTTTATCAGTCTTCTTATTTTTTTAACATTTGCACTGAGATTATGTGCTATTCATTTTAGATTTAATTTATGGCGACCATGGGTAAAGAAAAGCAAATAAGTTTTGTCGTTGTGGACTTGATGCTATGATAGGTTTGTTTTATTCATGTCCTTCGTTATTAATTTTCTCTCCGTGCCTTCGTGTCTCTGTGTTTTTTCTTAAAAAGATGCAGATAGGAAAGTTTATACTCTGTTAAAATAGTATCAGGACATACAAAATTGCTTGATTCTTTTTGACTTTAATGGTATGATAATATTATTAAAGCGTTGACTTGACTGATAATTAGGAGCATGGAATAGCTATGATGAAAAAGAATTTTATATTTATTCAAATATGCTTAATTGTGTTATTATGTCCTGTTCTATGCTTTTCCCAAGAACAACTGATAAGTTTAAGCTGTAAGGATGCTGATATAAGGGATGTTTTGCGTGGTTTAGCCATTCAGTATAGTGTCAATATAATTCCTGATAGTAATGTAAGTGGCAATGTTACAATACATCTCCAGAATGTGCCTTTTGAAATTGGCTTACAAACTTTGCTTGAAATAAATGGTTTCGAATATGAAAAGCAAAACGGAGTTTATTTAGTTCATGTAAAACAGAACGATGTTAAAAGTTTTGAAATAGTTTTTGCTGATGGAAAGTTATCTGTTGATGCAGAAAACGCGGATGTAAACCAATTATTACGAGAAATATCAAGGCAAACAGGTCTAAATATAACAACAGAAAGCGGATTGACCGGTAATATAACAGCTCATCTATCTTCAGTTCCTTTAGGTGATGCAATTTATGTGTTACTTGAACCTGGTGGTTTCATAGTTAATGAAAATAACGGCATATATACGGTAAAGACAAGCAAGATACAGCAGAGAGGTCAAGGAAGCTATACGATCCTTTATAGAAAAGGTAAATTGTCAATACTTGATGTAAAAGGTGTGCCTGCCACAGATATATTATCTGATATAGCATCGCAATGTAAAATAAATATGGCAGTTGTAGGAAATATCCCCGGGAATGTTACTCTCCGACTCGACAATGTTACACTCAAGCAGGCACTTGACGCAATAACGGATATTACAGGAACTACATATACAATTGTTGATGATATTTACTTTGTCGGCGATCCATCTGTAAAACCTGGTCAGATAAACCCTCTTCTGGAAAGAAAAGTTATATGGTTAAAACATATAGAAGCTCAAGAGCTTATAAATTCTCTCCCAAGCGATATACCCAGGACCAGTGTAACAATAGCACAGGATAGAAATGCGTTAATAGTTCTTGGACACAAAAAGATGATAGAAAGATTAGAAAGTTTTCTTGCAGAAGTTGATGTAGATAATGCCGATATTCGCTCAAGGCAGCAGACAGCATTATCCGTAGAAGTTGATGACTCTGGATTACTTACCATAGATGCGAAAGATGCTTCTATGGAATCAGTTTTGCGAGAAATATCGATCAAGAAAGGGATAGATATTACTATCTTAAGTGGAACGGGTTTTTCCTATACTACCCAAAGAACGGTTGCTAGAGCAAGGAGAACCGATACAACAAGACCTGAAACACCACCACAGGTGCCATCAAGTTCTGCTCCTCCTGCTCCAAGACCTAGCCTTCAAAGCACAGGCAGTGCTTATGGTTATGGTGAATTAGTAAACCTCAGGATTAATAAGGCAACACTTGAGGAAGTTTTTGATGCATTATTTAAAGGAACGAATTATACATATAAAAAAGAGATAATAGATGATAAAGAATTTTATATTTTTGGGACTTCTGATCTAGGCATTATAGGAAACCCATTAATAGTTTCAAAGAGAGTTCCACTAAAATATATAAATGCAGGAGATATAATGAATTTTATGCCAGTAACTGTTCCAGAAACTAATATTATCATAATTGAAGAGCAGAACGCCATTGTTTTGTTTGGCACGCAAAGTATGGTAGATGAAATTGAAAGATACATTGCTCAGATAGATTCTCCTGCTCCACAGATTATGATAGAAGCTCTATTAGTTGAGCTTGTAAGAGGAAATTCACAAGACCTTGGTGTAAATTGGACCTGGACTGATAATAAAGGTAAGAATAAAATAGAGATTGCTCCAGGATTATCAGCTTCTTTCGATACCTTAGCAGGTGTTCCTGAAAGATTTTTTTCAGCATTAAAAGCTATGATTTCACAGAATAAAGCACGCATCCTGGCAACTCCGAGAGCAGCAACAACCAATGGTATGAAGGCTAATATCAAAGTTGGTTGGACGGATTATTTTGAAACTACAACTGAAATATACAGTAGTGCAATAGGGACAACTTCTCCTGATTTATATACGCCTTCGGGGGGATATATAAGGCGTGGATTCAATACTCTGGAATCAGGAATCACATTAGAAATTACACCATGGGTAGGAGCATCCGGGGAAATAACTGTTACTGTGCGTCCTGAAATAAGGGATGCAAAGCTTATAAGCAAGGAACATTCAACTATAGCTGAAAGGTCTCTTGATACAACAGTTAGGGTTAAGGATGGTGAAGATATAGTAATAGGTGGGTTGATTCAAAGGAATGAATCGGATCGTGAAAGTAAAGTTCCATTATTTGGTAGTATACCTATACTTGGAAATTTATTTAAAGAAAGTAATAAAATGAACAATGAGACAGAGTTAATTATTATTGTAAGACCTAAAATTATAGGCAATAATAAATCATCAACTTTTAATCTTGACAACGGTAATCAAGAATAGCTAAAATTTTATATGTGATAATTTACAAATAACTTATAAACAATGGAGGTGAACGATTTGGCGCAAGTTTCAAGGGGAGAAATTAGAAGTCAGATTGAGCTTCCTTTTACGGAAGCTATAAAGATCAGTTTCCAGAGTCTCAGGATCAGGTTCTGGAGGTCAATGATCACTACAGCAGGTATATTATTAGGCATAGCGTTTTTTGTTGCTGTCCTGGCTGGTTCAGAAATAAATAGAGTTATGTTCGAAAGACAGGGAAGCCAGGCAATAGTAACTGCTATTGATGATGTTCAGACGGGTCGTATATCACCACAGCAGATATGGTTAATAACAATGTCTCTAATAGTATGTGTTGTAGGTATAGCAAATTCTATGCTTATGGCAGTAACCGAAAGGTTCCGTGAGATTGGAACGATGAAATGTCTTGGTGCCTTAAATAGATTTGTTGTTGAGTTGTTCCTTCTTGAGTCAGGTTTTCAGGGACTTTGTGGTGCTGTCATTGGTGCTTTTATAGGTTTCATAAGTGTTATGTTGTTAGGATTAAAAGATTATGGATTGGATATATTCTTAGGTTTCCCATATTATATACTTCGTGTTTTGATGTATATGGGTATAGCTTGCTTATTGGGAATGGTATTGGCTGTTCTAGGTGCTGCTGGTCCTGCATATAGAGCTGCTCAATTACCACCAGCTGAAGCTATGAGGGTTGAAGTATAATATTGGAATTGGCATAAAAATCAGTTACTCGCTTACAGGAGAGTAATAAATGGCAGTAAATAATAAAACTAATAATGATATTGCGGTTAAGACTGTTAGTGTAATAAAAGAATATCAAATGGGTGGGACGATCCTTCAGGCACTCAAAGGAATAGATGTTGAGATAAAGCGCGGTGAGTATATTTCTATTATGGGTCCATCAGGTTCAGGTAAAAGCACACTGTTTAATATGATCGGTGCATTGGATAGACCTACTTCCGGAACGGTTTATATTGATGATGTTAACCTGTTGGAACTTAGCCCCGGAGAAATAGCCTGGCTTAGATGCTGGAAAATTGGATACATTTTTCAAACCTTTAATCTTATTCCAGTTATGACTGCCTTAGAAAATGTTACTCTTCCCATGATTTTTGCTGGTATTCCCAGCCATGAGAGAAGAGAAAAGGGTATGGAATTACTCAGGAAGGTCGGGTTAGATCATAGGGCAGACCATAAGCCAAGTGAACTATCTGGTGGGCAACAACAAAGGGTTGCTATAGCAAGATCATTGGCAAATAATCCTTCTATTATTCTTGCTGATGAACCAACGGGTAACCTTGACCTTAAGACTGGAAGAGACATTATTAATATACTTAAAGAAATGAATGAAGAAGAACATGTAACAATTATATCCGCTACACACGATTTAAAAATGTTAGATGTGTCTGATAGAGTTATTTATATAAGAGATGGTATGGTAGAACAGATTAAAGCAAGAGCAGAATTGCAATTGGAAATAGGAACAATAGAAGGAGAGCAGGAATAGCTAGAATAAATTTAAGTTATTTTTTGTTTTCATTATTGGAATTTTTAATAAGCACAGAAATCTGTTAATGCTAGAATAGAAAAATAATCAGATTATATTCTGTGCTTTTTTAATGTTAAATAAGAGGTGATAAGGTTATGAGTATATTCAAAACTGGTTTATTAATGGCAGTTTTGACAATGTTATTAGTCCTTTTAGGAGGATATTTAGGCGGAAGAGATGGGATCGTTACAGCTTTTATATTTGCCGTTATAATGAATTTTGGCACTTATTGGTTTAGCGATAAGATAGTCCTTTCCATTTATCGTGCTCAGGAGGTAAGCCCTCAACAGGCTCCAGAATTATACAAGATAGTTGAAAGGCTTGCTGAAAGAGCAGGATTACCTATGCCGAGGATATTCATCGTAAATACTGATGTTCCAAATGCTTTTGCTACAGGCAGGAATCCCAAGCATGCTGTAGTTGCCGTTACTTCAGGATTATTGAATACGTTATCTCTTGATGAAATTTCCGCTGTTCTCGGGCATGAGCTTGCTCACATAAAGAATAGGGATACACTACTAAGCACTGTTGCAGCTACCATAGCTGGTGCTATAACCATGCTAGCAAGTATGGCACGATGGGCTGCAATGTTCGGGGGATTGGGTAGAAGAGATGATGATGATAACGGTGGAGGAATAATAGGCTTTTTTGTGTTAGCAATATTGGCTCCTATAGCCGCCACATTGCTTCAATTAGCAATTTCAAGGTCTCGTGAATATGCTGCGGATCAAGATGGTGCAAAAATTTCTGGTGCGCCTCTTGATTTAGCCCGTGCATTACAGAAAATGGAAGCTATAGCCATGCGAAGACCTTTGGCTGCTAATCCATCGATGTCCAATATGTTTATAGTTAATCCACTAAGAAGAGATTTTCTCTCAGCATTATTTAGCACACACCCTCCTATCCCAAAACGCATAAAGAGACTGGAAGAATTAGCAAAAAGGATTTAATCCCATTAGTAAGGTATTTGCCTATGAAAATTAACAAGATAAGACTTCAAAATATCAAGAGCTTCATCGATCAAACAATAGAGTTTTTTGATGGTGTGAACTTCATATCAGGGATCAATGGCTCTGGTAAATCAACAATTATCGAGAGCATAGGATTTGCACTATTTAATGTGAAGCCACCCAAAATTGGAGAACTTATTAGATATGGTGAAGGTGTCGGATGTATAAGTATCTGGTTCGAAGCAAATGATGAACGTGAATATCGTATTGTGCGAAGATTTAGCTCATCCAAAAATCTTGAATGGGAAATATATGATGTTGAAACTGGTTTAGCATTAGACCTCCATGGAGAGAAAGATATAATTAATTGGCTTACAGAATATTTAGGCATAGGTAACGATACTGAGCCTGATAAATTATTTAAAGATATTGTCGGTGTCGATCAGGGTATGTTTTCTGCTCCTTTTTTGCTTGCACCACAAAAAAGAATTGATCTTTTTAATCCCATATTAAAAGTAGATAGCTACCGTCAAGCATTTCAAGCTACCAGTCAATGCAAATCGGAGATGGATTTAAAGATAAATAACTTATCTCATGAAATTGAATTGAATCAACAACGCGTTGAAAAGTATGACGAGAAGGTCGACGAATTAAGTAAACTTAATGAAGACATAGATAATCTGACTCAAAGAAAATCAACACTCAATGATATATTAACCAAAGGTCAAAATGAATATAATAATTTGAAAAAAATAAAAGAATCTATCGAAGAAAAGAAAAAAGAAAAAGATAGATCAGAGTCAGATATAATAAGGCTGGAAAGTTTGTTGGAGAGAATCAATAATGATATTCAGAAAGCAGAATCCGCAAAGAGTATCGTTTCTGCTACAAATGAGGGATACTTGAAATACAAAGATTTCGAATCCAGGCTGAAGACACTTTTAAGAGAAAGAAAAGAAAAGGAAAGAATAGAGCAAGAGAAGAATGTTTTAGATAAGCAGTGTGTTACTCTTGAGACTGAGATTAGAGCAGAAGAACAAAATATTGCAGATCAGCAGGTAGAAATAGATTCCAAGCTTAAATCCGCAATAGAAGAAAGTTCAGGATTAATTGAACAAATAAATCTAGCAAATATCGAGTTCACAGAAAAAGCCGAGGAATCTGAAAACATAGCGAAGATAAGTAAGAATATAGATAGTTTACAGGAATATGTTAGAGAGTTAGAAAAAAATTTTATAGAAATAAAAAGAAAGACCGATGAAATAAAAAACATTGAGAAAGAATTAGATGAACTCCATGATAGGTTAAAAGATTATGATAAATACAAAATTATTGCCGATACGATTGAAGAACTAAAAAGAAAGCTTGAAGAAAAGAACAATTTAATAATTGAAATTAAAGAAAGGATCAAAACAGCTCAAAAGAACAAAGAGAGAGCAAAAGGCGGAAAATGTCCTTTCCTTGGTGAGGATTGTAAGAACGTTGGAGGAAATCTAGAGGAATATTTTGAAGATCAGATAAGAATATTAAAGGATGAGCTTAGATTCCCAGAATCAGAGATTGCAGGATTAAAGTCAGACTTAGCAAAAGCAGAGAATGCAGTAAAGTTGATCACAGCAATGGATAAGGATAAGGATAGACTGAAGGTCATAGAAAAACGAAAATCTGAATTATATGAAGAAATAAAAACTATTAAGTCTCAAATTACTGGCGATACAATAAAATCTGCTTTGATCACTATCAATGGTGATTTGCCCATTGGAGAAACTTATCAAAAAGTAATTGATAAGATTGACGATAAATTTGAAACATTAGAAGAGTATGATCTAACCGTAGAATTACTAAATGAATATATTAAAGACGCTCGTCAATCTTATAATGCTATAAACGCAAATATTCAAGAGGATTTAGGAAGAGCAAAGAGCAATATTAATTCCCTGAATTTGAAAAAGAAAAATTTGGAAAAAGAAATAGAAACGTTAGAAGAAAAACAGAAAAGGCTTAATAAGAAAAAATTTGATATCAATAATAAAAAAGAATCACTGAACCAAAAAAAATTAGAATTTAATAAAAAACAAGATGCTCTATTAAAGTATGAAGGATTAGATGAAAAAATAACTGAAACAGAACAGGGACTTAATGATTGTAAATCAGATTATGAAGAAAATGTAAGAAATCAAAATATAGCTGAAAAATTGCCAGGATTGATGTCTCAAAAAACAGAAAAATTAAACGAATTACAAGAAAAGAAGACTAAGTTAGAAAGTTTAGCAATTGAAGTAAATGAGTTAGGACAAAGATTTAGCGCGGAATATTATTCAAAACTTGAATCTAAAATAAAAGAGATAGAAAATGAGATAATGGTAGCAAACTTTAAGCTAGAGCAAAACAAAAAAAATCGGGACATATTAGTAGATGAAATTTCAAAGATGAATGAGATAAAAGAGCATATAAAGACTTTAGAAGGAAAATTGAGAAATTACCAGAAAGCTTACGAAATATTAGAATTTATCAGGAATAATGTCCTGAATAAAGCTGGAGATAGGATCGCTGATATATATCGTAGAAATATATCTGTAAAGGCAAGTGAAATATATCGTCAAGTTTCAAACGAAAATGTAAACCTGGAATGGGAAGATGGATATGAAATCGTTTTAATAATAAAAAGTGAAGATAATGTTAGACGCAGGATATTCAAACAGCTTTCTGGTGGGGAACAAATGAGTGCCGCTCTTGCAATCAGATTAGCACTTTTAGGGATGTTATCAAATGTAAAAATTGGTATATTTGACGAACCTACTACAAATATGGATGAACAAAGGCGTTTCAACCTTGCGCAGGTTATACCTTCGGTGACTAAAGATTTTAAGCAACTTTTTGTTATTAGTCATGATGACTCTTTCGATTCGATAACTGAAAACGTCATCCATTTGCAAAAAACTGAAGAAGCCGGAACTGTGCTTGTCGAAACATAGTATTAATGACTTAATAATAGCTCAATTCACTGGATATAGATAATAATGCTTAATAAACTGATTGTATACAAGCATCACTAAAATAATCACGAATTAGACAAATAAAGTAACACGAAGGACACGAAAAGACGAATAGCACGAATATAAATAAACACGAATTGGACGAATAAAGTATCACGAATTACACGAACAGGACGAAAAGCACGAATATAATAAAGAATGTTATCATCTTTTTACCTCCCTTAATCCCTCCGTGAACGGAGGGAAATATTTTCTCACCGTTTACGGAGAGAGCAGAGAGGTAACAGGGTTCTCGCCCTGTCCACGGGGAGAGTCAGAGAGGGGTCTCATTATTCGTATATAATTCTTGCCATTAAATATCTCCGTGTCTCTGTGCCTCCGTGTTTCATCTTTATTGTTCTGTTTGAAAATGACAGTTCATAATATTTCATAATCCATATCAAGATTACTATGCTATTATTTTTGCACAGACAGCTTAAATAGATGGTATGATATGATTGTCATGTAGGGGCAGGTTTCGTCAACATTTTCAAATATTTTTGAATACAGAATAGCATTTCTCTTTGTGAAATTATTTGGCTTAATATACAAAACCTGCCCCTACAAAGGCTTTTTCTTAATGACCTTCCAATTTGTGTCAATTATTCGATTTAATTTTATAATTAACATCAATTCGATATAATACCGTTTCAAAAAATTATTTTATAATCTCCTAACTCCCTTTGAAAAAGGTGAAATCAAGAAAGCCTCCCTTTTCCAAAGCTTTTCATTACCCATAAGTTTTTAAAAAGGATAATAGTAAGGTAGGCATTGCTCCTTATGCGTCAAGTTAAGCGGAAATAGGAGCGATATGTTTGTAGAAAATATGAAAGAACAATACCAGGCTCCGCTAGGAGCGGTATGTGAAAATCTATTACCGTTCCATTGGCTTATTAACATTTCGCTCCTACGGAGCTTAGTTTATTGATGTGACCAAATTTCTACAAACATATCACCCCTGACGGGGTTAACTCACTTATTAATTTTTGTTAATGGTTCATTGTCCACCCTTACTCAACCCAACCTACTTTTTATTACTTGTGGAGTTACAGACTTATGGGTAATGATAAGCTTCTGATTTTGCCTTTTTCAAAGGAGTTGGGGGATTGTATAAACAATTTTTTAAAACGGTATTATGTCCGATGCTTAGACATGAGCAATTCGGAAAGGTTAATATTAGGAAATGTTGTGCACTTATTCTACCAACATTTCGTCCCTACGGGACTTAGAAAATGCTGTTTTATTTGAAAAAAGGGAGTTTGAGAAAAGCCTGTAATTCGGAAAGTTAAGCAAATGTTGAGTTGTTCTTATTCATGATTTGACCATAAAATGTAATCAAAAATTCATAAATAACACAAAATTTTAAGCTATTTTACTATACATACGTTAACCTTTCCGAATTACCCGCTTAGACATAAAAAAGCTTGGAAAGCCCCTTTTTTTATAGATTTTCTTCATTTAACTTACAAATATGTATCTTATTGTTGGGATCCTGCTTTGATATATACATAGCTTCATCTGCACGCTTAAGTAATGCATCCGCATCAATATCTGGTTCAAGTTCTGCTATACCAAAACTTAAAGTTATATCGCAAAGGTTCGATTCGGATAGCTTTTTAATTATTCTATTAGCCACTTCGATGGCTTGTTCGGAATTAGTTTCTGGCAGAATAATAGCAAATTCATCTCCACCAAATCTATATGCTGAATCAACATTCTTCCTTATACTCCAGGTAATAACACTTGCTATTGCCTTTAATATCTCATTACCACCTGAATGACCATATCTATCATTATAAGCTTTAAGGTTATCCACATCAAAGAAAATAAGACTTAATGGATGTTTTTGCCTTTTATTTCTGGCTACCTCATATTCCAGTCTGTCTCGAAAATGCCTCCAGTTATAGATACCAGTTAGTGCATCGGTAATACAAAGTTCTTGTAGCTCTTTACTTTTCTTCTCCAGAATTTCTATTTTTTCTTGATATTGTTTTAATTTGCCCTCAAGCTCTTCTATAATGAGCCTGGCTTCGTTTAAGTCATTAATAACACGTGTCAAACTTTACTCCTAATTCCAGATGCCCGGTATAGGAAATCCACATCTCCTGCATTCGCCATTTTGCGTTAAGCCTGAGATTTCAATACCAGAATCATTTCTATAGATCAATCTATCCCCGCATTTAGGACAATATGTTGATGCACAGTGGTGACCAGAGACATTATCTATATAAACATACTTCATGTTATTGTATTTAGCAACATAATAAACCATTTCAAGCGTTTCTTCTGGCGTAGCAGGAACGTTTGTTAATTGATAGTTTGGAAAGAACCTTGCAAAATGTAAAGGAACATCTGTTCCAAGATTTTCACTGATCCATTTTACCATTTCGGTTATTTCTTCCTTATTATCATTATGGTTCGGGATAATAAGGTTGGTGATCTCAAGCATGGTTTTTTCTTGTTTTATTATTTTAAGTGTATTCAAGACCTGTTCCATATCGACTCCACACATCTTTGAGTAGTATTCCTCAGTAAATCCTTTGAGATCAACATTTATAGCATCTATATATTTTAATAGCTCTTTTAATGGTTCTTCATATAAGTAACCAGCAGTGTGGCATAGTGTAATGAGCCCTGCTGTTTTAGCTTTTTTTGCAGTTTCCAGAACATATTCATAACATATTACAGGATCATTATAAGTAAAATTGATGATCTTACAATCTTTTTCAATAGCGAGCTTTATTGCGTCATCTGGTGATAATGTTTGTGTTTCTGTTTCTTCCGGTCTAACCTGTGAGAGGTGCCAGGTTTCGCAGAATTTACAGCCAAGATTACATCCTGCTGTCCCAATACCCAGAAAATTTTTCCCTGGGTGGACATGGAAAAAATGATCGCTCTCTATTGGCTCAACATATACAGCTGATGGTTTTGAATAAACAAGCGAATAGTATTTACCGTCCCTATTTTCTTTTGCTCCGCAGTAACCTCTTTCCCAATTATTTACAATGCATCCTCTTGGCTCAAGCAGGCATTGTATCATAACTCCGTCTAATTGCTTATAAAACATTGCTTCTTTTAGTTCTGTTTCCAATTCGAGACCTGAAATAGATTTAATTGGAATTGTATTAGAGGTTATAGCAATGGCTATAATGCTTTTTATGAACTCTCTTCTTGTACAATTACTCATTTTAATCACCGAACGCTTTAAAAGAATAATTTATGTTATGAATATCTCAAACCTATCCTTTTTCGCCTTACAGACCGGGCACACTTCAGGAGGCTGATTTCTGGCACATAGATAGCCACAGACTCTGCATCTCCATATTGGATATGGCAAAGATGCCTTTGTAGATAAACTTTTTGTCTTCATTCTTGCTTCTTTGGGCGGTCTACGTTCAGGAATCGATTCGGCTTGTTTCTTGCCATTAACTACATCAGAAGAGACATATAAAGCACAAAAACATGTGCCATAATCGTTAAGATCAGGGTCTCTATAATCACAGGGGCAAATAATATCAAGATCATCTTCTTTATTACCTTCTGCAAGCCGACAAGGACATGCCCAGTATCCATACCTTTTTTCATTTATCAGGAGACTTCTTACAAGTTCTTTTGTGAATTCAACATCAGGGTTTAGATTATATCCGCCTGCGGAAGCCTCCTGCTTTAGCCTTTTATAAAGAGCATCAATTTCTTCTTCACTTATATCATACATCCCTTTATTCTCCTAATGCTTTTCGGATCTGACTCTCTTTATAACCTAAAATACAATCATTATTGTTAATAACAATAGTTGGAAATGATTGGCTGGGGTCCCAGCGATGCATCTCCCTGAGAGCGGAAATTTTTGCAGGACCTTCTAATAGGTCGACATCAACATATTTATATTCTACTCCCAATTCATCCAGTAATCTTTTGGTCCTTTTACACCATATACAGGTGCTTAAAGCAAAAACAAAAATATCTGCAACTTTTTTCCCTGGCACATGCTTTACAAAATCATCATATTCCATTATTTACCTCGATTCTAAGATGTTAAATTCTAACTCCGCAGTGATTTTCACTGCCAGATGAACTGTATGATCCCTACCCTGTTTCACTTTATCATAGTTGTTAAATATATTAACAAAATTTCTTTTAATAAATTCCCGAAGACCTGCAATAGTGACTACATAAAATTTTCCACCAATTTTAAGATGTTTTTTTGCGTCTGACAATATTATATATAACATTTCTTTCCCCACATTAGCTGGAAGGTTAGATACAATAACGTCAAATCTCAAATCTTCCGGGACGTGACTGAAAGCATTGCTTAGAAAAATTTCACAATTGTTTAATCCGTTAATCTGAGCATTCTTCCTGGCGAATTCTATTGCGACAAAATCTTTATCTACCATATAAACTTTACCATTTTGTGCCATTTTTGCCATTACAAGCCCGATAGCACCATATCCACATCCAAGATCCAAGCAAATATCATCTTCATTAATCTGTATATATTCTAACAAAAATCTTGAACCTGCGTCGATCTCTCTAGGAGAAAATAGTCCCCAGGTGGAATGGAAAGTCAAATTATATCCACGGATATTATCATGAAAGATTATATCTTCTTTTAATTTATTTATATCCAAAGATAATTCCTCATTTCTAAATGTTAACCATCTTCAGTCTTAGATTTTAGCAGAAACAATGAAATATATCAATAATTAAGCACTCCAAGCATAAATTTTACTTCCACGAACTATAAACCGCAACTTACACAGAACATAAATATTATGAACTATCATTAATATTG
>FWPV01010155.1_pt1 | contig 13900 bp, 10 predicted proteins | sample 2228371 | NCBI WGS metagenome assembly FWPV01 (sample SAMEA103939776, study PRJEB20133) | metagenome
GGCACCGCCATCCTGCTCATAGATAACCTCCCAATCGGCGAGGATAGGAACGTGAATATGAACCACATCGGATTTGTAAACCTCGAGTGAACCCTCCACCAGGCTGCCGCAGCCAGCCAAAAGCAGAAGACCGATGAAGAACCATAAAACCGTGACCTGCGCAGCGCCTGACCGCTGCCAGCCAGACGCTCTCCTCTGATGATCATCCATCGGGTATTCTCCGTTCTGAAGGTGGTCGGCCTGCCGGTAATCTTAAGGAAAACAGGAAACAACCGATATTAGATTGTATTTTACCCTCAACCTCACCGGCAGACCAGCCAGACCGCTTGTATTTTCTGAGTATCCTATCTACAATTAGTACTGTCCATGGGGACTGTAGGCCGGTCAGCTGCCAGATGCGTCCTGCATCACAACCCATAGAGTTTTCTTTCCCCTCGAACCAGGAATTTAGGATCATGGCAAATCCAATCCCCCAACAAAAACTGAAGATTTTGCTTGTCGATGACGATCCAGACACCCGCACGCTGGTCTCGATGATGTTCGCAGATTCGGGGCATAAGCTGCTGACTGCCCCGAGCGGGAAAGCAGCCCTGACCCTCCTGGAGCACGAAAAAGTCGACCTGATCCTGCTCGATATCATGATGCCCGAGCTGGATGGGCTGATGATGCTCGAGAGCCTGCGGCGCCATTCATCTGCTCCAGTTTTGATGTTGACCGCTCTCTCGGATCCGCGCATCATGGAACAGAGCTACCTGCTCGGAGCGGACGACTACATCGTCAAGCCGTTCACCAAAAGCAAACTCCTGGAACGGGTCGGCCGCATGGCGCGGCAGCTGACCAGCTTCGTCGAGGACAGCACAGCCGTGTGGCGGTTGGAGTACAACATCGACTTCGAAAAAAGCGAGCTGACCTTTCGAGGGAAAAAGATCGAGATGACTGCAAACGAGCTGCGCCTGCTTGCCCGCCTGATGGACAATGCGTTCCTCGAGGTCAGTACCATGGAGCTGTACGAAGCGGTCTGGGGTCGGGAACCGTTGCCCATGGCGACCCGCCAGGCGCTGGTCGAAAACGCAGTGGCGGGGCTGCGGGAAAAATTGGAAGTCAACCCGCATCACCCGAAAATTATCAATTCCTCTCCCCACGGCTGGACGTTTTTCCCCGCCTGACGGCATTCGATCCGCAAAAACCTATTATAATCAAACCGCCTGGACATACTCCCAACGCTGTCCAGGTTTTGTTGTAAGCCTTCGAATCGACTGTACAGGCTTTTCCAGACCCGCTCATATCATCAGCACCAAACATACCCGCAGCTATGGTTCTTCCCGGAGGTTTCCTCTGAATCATATTTGAAAGAGGGCGCGCAAACGTCCGCGCGCCGTATGGTTTGACGTAAAAAAGACTGGAGGGAAGACCGGCTTAACGCCCAGACCAGCAGCGAAATACAACGTCTCGACGGTAGAGCTTCGCTTATTTTCTGACTAAGGTCGTCTTTGGACTGAATTGAGAATGTCACCCTTGCCTCGATCTCCATCCAACGGGATCGCCACGAAGTGGCTGGTCATGGCCGGCGTGGGCATGGGGGTGTTAATGGCTACCCTGGACTCCAGTATCGTCAACATCTCCCTGCCGACCCTGGTCGAGGCTTTTGACACCAACTTCGCCGTAGTCCAATGGGTGGTGATCAGCTACCTGGTCGTGATCGCCTCGCTGATCCTCGGCGCGGCCCGGCTGGGCGATATGCACGACAAGAAAAAGCTTTACATGATCGGGATGGTTCTCTTCACCATCGGCTCATTGTTGTGCGCTCTTTCGACAAGCGTGAATGCGCTGATCATTTTCCGCGGCCTGCAGGGCCTGGGTGCGGCGCTTCTGCAGGCGCTGGGGATGGCGATAATCACCGAAGTCTTTCCCCCTCACGAACGCGGGCGCGCGCTTGGAATCCAGGGAACCATCGTTTCGGTCGGAATTGCACTGGGACCGCCGTTAGGCGGGTTGATCATCGGGCTAGCCGGATGGCACTGGGTTTTCCTGGTGAATTTGCCGATAGGAGCGGCCGCCCTGTTCATCGTCAGCCGCTTTCTGCCCTCGCTGCCCGCCAGGAACCCCGATCAGCGCTTTGACGTGCCAGGCGCGGTATTAATGTTCATCACCCTCGGCAGCTATGCGCTCGGGATGACCCTCGGGCAGCAGATGGGGTTCGGTTCGAGGGTTGCACAAACGATGCTGATCACGGCCGCGGTTGGCCTGGCCGCGTTCATCGTTCTTGAATCGCGGGTCGAGCAGCCGATGATCGATCTCAGCCTGTTTAAAAACGTGCTCTTTGATCTTAATCTGGTGATGGGCTGGCTGATTTTTATCGTCATGGCGGGAGCCTTCATCATGCCATTCTTCCTCGAATTGGTGCAGGGTTACCAGCCCACTCTGGTGGGCCTGCTGATGATGGTCCACCCGATCGCCATGGGGAGCATCGCTCCCCTGGCAGGCTCGCTTTCAGACCGCTTCGGCTCGCGCGGAATCAGCCTGATCGGGCTGATCGTCATTGTCGGCGGGGCGTTAGCCTTAAGCACGCTGAGGGAGGGCATGACCCCGCTCGGCTTTGCCGCGCGAATCGTCCTGTTTGGCATCGGCATGGGGCTGTTCTCGGCGCCGAACAACAGCGCCATTATGGGAGCCGTGCCCCGCGAGCGATTGGGGGTAGGATCCGGGCTGCTCTCCCTTTCGCGCCTTCTGGGGAACACAACCGGGCTGCCCCTGATCGGCGCGATTTTTACCACCCATGCGCTTTCTTTCGCGAACCTCCCTGCCGGTACGGACGTGACCAAAGCCGGCTCCGCCGCGCTGGTCGCCGGCATCCAGGGCACTTACCAGACGGCGGCATTCTTCATCCTTGCCTCGACCGCCGTTGGTGTCGTCGCTCTCTGGCTGGATCAGCGCAGAAAGAAAACAGCCCCAAAAGCGGTTACCCCATCGGCGCAACAATAAATAAGGGTGGCCGGCTTCATTGATCCGAGGGTTGGCGCCGGCTTTTCCCCTTCTTCCTGGATCAAGTATAATCAATCTCGGCTGATCCCATGCGGCAAACATCCATCCAAGGAGCGCACATGACTGCTGGCCAGGCCGCCGAATATCCTAAGTTCCAGACTGCCAAGGTCGCTGTGATTTCGGCTGGACATTCTGTCCAAGACACCTATCAGGCATTTCTCCCTGCGCTTTTACCGGTTCTGATCGAAAAATTCAGCCTGACGAAGACTGAGGCCGGCCTTCTCTCGGTTTTCAGCAACGCGCCATCGCTGCTCCAGCCGTTGATCGGCTACCTGGCCGATCGGGTCAGCCTGCGCATCCTGGTCATCCTCACCCCGGCATTGACCGCCTTGATGATGAGCTTCCTCGGCATCGCCCCTTCCTATGCCGTTGCCGCGATGCTGCTGGTTGTGGCCGGTATCAGCTCGGCCAGCATCCACTCCGTCGGCCCGGTGATCGCCGGGCGGCTTTCAGCCAACCGGTTGGGAATGGGAATGAGTTTCTGGATGGTCGGGGGCGAACTCGGGCGCACCCTCGGCCCGGTGATTATCGTCTCCGCGGTGAGCTACCTGAAACCGAAAGGCACACCCTGGCTGGCAGTCGGCGGGATTCTCGCCTCGCTGGTCCTATTTGCAGCTCTGCGATCCACGCCCGACCGCCCGGCTGACGGTCCCTCCAGCCTGCCCTGGCGGGCGGCCATCAAGACCATGCGCCGGGTATTGATCCCGGTGACCGGCATTATCCTCACCCGCGCTTTTGCCTATGTCTGCGTTTCCACCTACCTGCCCACCTTCATGACCGAGCAAGGCGCGGACTTGCTCCTGGCCGGCGCATCGCTTTCCGTGATGGAAGCAGCCGGCGTCGCCGGAGCTTTCCTCGGCGGGGTAATTTCCGACCGGCTGGGCCGGCGCCCGGTCCTCACGGCCGCTCTGGTCCTGACTTCGCTGTTTCTATTTGGCTTCCTCGGTTCGCACGGCTGGGTCTTGTTTCCCGTTTTGCTTCTGCTCGGTTTTACTTTACTATCCACTACGCCGGTGATCATGGCGGCCGTGCAGGAAAGTTACCCCGAAAACCGCGCGCTGGCAAACGGCATCTATATGGCCGTGAATTTCATCACCAGTTCAATCGTCACCGTGCTGGTCGGCAGGATTGGCGACCTATTCAACCTGAGTACCGCTTACACGGTCAGCGCAGTGTTGATTCTCGCCGGTTTGCCGTTCGTCTTTATGCTGCCAAAAACGAACGGTAAATGAGGATGGGGTAAAATTAGCGGCACTCGTTAACCATGTCCGGCGGCTTGACACGGTCCGGCTGGACGCGTCAGGAGAAATATGAACGCAAAAGAACACTTCGAGCTCTTGAACGACGTTTTTATCCACGAGTTCAACACCCGGGCCAGGTTGTGGCGGCACAGGCGCACTGGCGTTGAACTTCTCTCCCTGGAGAACGACGACGAGAACAAAGTGTTCGGCATCACCTTCCGCACCCCGCCGAAAAATTCGACCGGCATCGCCCATATTCTGGAACATTCGGTCCTGTGCGGTTCGGAAAAATATCCGGTGAAAGAGCCGTTTATCGAGCTGGCCAAAGGCTCGCTGAACACCTTTCTGAACGCCTTCACCTACCCGGATAAAACCTGTTATCCAGTCGCCAGCACCAACCTGAAGGATTTTTACAATCTGATAGACGTTTACCTCGACGCCGTATTCCACCCGCTGATCACGCCCTACACCCTGCTTCAGGAGGGCTGGCATTACGAACTCGACTCTCCGGATGGGGAAATGACATTCAAGGGGGTTGTTTTCAATGAGATGAAGGGCGACTACTCTTCCGCCGATTCGGTCATCGCCGAGGAGAGCCGCCATGTTCTTTTCCCCGAGAGCCAATACCGCCACGACAGCGGTGGCGACCCGGAATCGATCCCGGACCTTACCTACGAGGAGTTTAAACGTTTCTACGACACCCACTACCACCCCTCGAACGCGCGGATCTATTTCTACGGCGATGACGACCCGGAGGAACGCCTGCGCCTGATCGATACGGCGCTGCAGGGATATGAAAGGATCGATCCAGAGTCGAAGATCGCTTACCAGCCGCCGTTCACCCGGCCGGTCTACAAAGAGGCTTTTTATGACAGCGGCGAGGATCCTGATCCAAAAGGTCAGGTCACTCTGAACTGGCTTCTTCCCGAAGCCGGCGACGTGGAATTGACCCTGTCCTGGTCAATTCTCGCCCATATCCTGATCGGTACGCCCGCCTCGCCATTGCGTAAGGCTCTGATCGATTCCGGCCTTGGCGAGGATCTCACCGGCGTCGGCTTTGATTCGAGCCTCCGCCAGATGATGTTTTCGACCGGTCTTCGCGGGATTAAATTGGAAAACGCCGATCATATTCAGGATCTAATCCTGAGCACCCTGCGCAATCTGGCAGAAAACGGCATTGATCCGGACACGGTGGCATCATCGCTCAACACGATCGAATTCAACTTGCGGGAGAGCAATACCGGCTCGTTTCCGCGCGGATTGGCTTTGATGCTCTGGTCCCTGGGGTCATGGCTCTACGACCACGACCCTATCGCGCCGCTGGCTTTCGAAGCGCCGCTGAATGCCATCAAAGCGAAGGCTGCCCGGGGAAATTTCTTCGAGGGCATGATTCGCGAGCATCTGCTCGCCAACCCGCACCGCGCAACCGTGCTGCTCAAGCCCGACTCCGCCCTGGGACGGAAACGGGCGGAAAAAGAGCGCGAGCGGCTGGAGAAGATCCGCCAGGCGATGACCCCGGCGGATTTGCAGGAGATCATCGAAACCACCCGCGAGCTCAAGCGCCGTCAGGAAACGCCGGATTCCCCCGAAGCCCTGGCGACCATCCCCCACTTGCATCTCTCCGACCTGGATCCGAAGATCAAATCCATTCCCATCGATGTTCTTCCCGCCGGTCAGGGGAAAATCCTTTATCACGACCTGTTCACGAACGGAATCCTCTACCTGGATGTCGGATTTGACCTTCAACAGATGCCGCAGGAATTCCTTCCATACCTGCCGCTCTTCAGTCAGGCTTTGCTCGAAACAGGCACCGCGGATCTGGATTTTGTTCAACTGGTTCAACGAATTGGCATGCACACCGGCGGAATCTACCCAGCCACCTTCACCTCGGCCGTGCGGAATACAGGGGGGAACACCGCCTGGTTGTTCCTCCGCGGCAAGGCCATGCTGGCGCAGACCGCCGAACTGCTCGCCATCCTGCGCGAGGTGCTGCTCACCGCCCGCCTGGACAACCGCGAGCGCATCCGCCTGATGGCCCTGGAAGCCAAGGCTGGGCTGGAAGCCGGGCTGGTCCACGCCGGCCACCGGGTGGTCAACTCCCGGCTGAAAGCCCGCTTTAGTCTGGCTGATCTGGCCGCCGAGGAGATGGGCGGGGTCAACCAGCTCTTCTTCCTCCGAAAACTGGTCGATAGAATCGAGCACGACTGGGAATCGGTCCACGCCGCGCTCGAAGCGATCCGCTCCGCGCTGGTCAGCCAGCAGGGGATGATCGTCAACGCGACGATCGACCAGACTAGCTGGAAATCCATTCAATCCCAGATCGAAGAGTTCATCCAATCCTTCCCCGCCGGCGTCCAGAGCGCCCCGGCCTGGTCCCTTTCAGCTTTTCCGGAAAATGAAGGGCTGACGCTGCCAACTCAGGTCAATTTCGTGGGGAAGGGCGCCAACCTCTATCAGCACGGCTACCGGCTGCACGGCTCGGTCCAGGTGATCGTGCCCTACCTGCGGACGACCTGGTTGTGGGACAAGGTCCGCGTGCAGGGCGGGGCGTACGGCGGATTCTGCACCTTCGACCAGCAATCCGGCTCGCTCACCTTCCTCTCCTACCGCGACCCGAATCTGATTCAAACCCTGGAAGTGTTCGACCAGACTTCCCGTTTCCTGCGCGATATCCGCTTGAGTGAAGACGAACTGACTCGGGCGGTGATCGGCGCGATTGGCGAGATAGACGCCTACCAGCTGCCCGACGCTAAGGGTTATACCTCCATGCTGCGCTACCTGCTGGGGATTTCCGATGAGGAGCGCCAGGCGCGCCGCGACGAGATATTATCCACAACCGAGGCGGATTTCCGCGCCTTCGCTGAGGCGGTCGAGCAAGTCCGCGAGCACGGGGCGGTGGTGGTGGCCGCCTCGCCGGACGCAGTCCAGGCATCTAAAAAGGTGAAGGGTGAATGGCTGGTGACGACGAGGGTGATTTAGGTTGTTATGACGGGATTAAGAACCCCGGCACCCAGAATTTACCAAACCCGAGCAGGGAAACTGCGATCGAAATCATCACCAGCGCCACGCTGAAGCCGATCAGCGCCCAGTCCCGCCGGCGCATGGGAATCTGCTCCAGCCACACCCGCGGACCGACGCCGAAAGCGCGCAGGTCCATCGCATCGATGATGTCCTCGCTGGCGACGATCGCGTGGATGGTCACCGGCACAATCAGCGGAGCCAGCTTGCGAATCTGGGCGACCAGCCCGCCGCTGATCTTTTCCAGCTCATAACCGCGCGCCCGCTGCGCGTCGCGGGTGAGCATGAAATCCCGCCCGATGGACGGGATGAAGCGCATGGTCAGGTCCATCCCATAGGAAATCTTATCCGGCAGGCCCAATCCGCGGAAGGTGATGCCGTAATGAGCCGGGTTGAGCGAATAAGGGATCAGGATGGTCATGCTGGCCAGGCTGAACACTCTCACGAGCATCGAAAGCGCGTACATGGTCTTCTCGGCGGTGATCGTCAGAGTCGGGCGCCAGCCGAAAATTTTAAAACCGGCTTCCAGTCGGGTGAGGACGTGCTCTTCGGCATAAAGTTCGATCCCGCCCCGGCCGGTCAGGAAAGTTAACACTGAAAAGAAGACGATAAAGCCGCCGATAAACAGCCAGGCCCGTCTCATTTCACGCCATCGGATGCCGGATGTGAACACGGTCAGCAGCGCCATGCCGAAGAACACCAGGAGATAACGGAAATCCCAGAACAATACGGTACAGGCGATGAAGCAGGCAAAAAAGATCAGCCAGGCCCTCGGGTTGAAGCTCTGGATCAGGGATTTACGCTTTCGATAGCGCCAGGTGACCAGCATGAACGATTCCTTGGCAGAGAGGAAACCAGCCGGCGGGGCGGGTTTCCTCCCTGCCCGTTGAACTTAACGCCCGGTCTGGCGCTGAACCGCCAGGTAGGCAGCCACCAGAATGGGCATGAAGATCGCTGCGAAGATCGCATTCGGACCGGCGGCGGGGATGAACTCGCCGACGATCGCCAGCGCTGGCGGATAGCCGTTGATCCAGATGTCGGAGATCGCGGCGAAGCCAATTCCGAGGAAGTTGCCCAGCAGGCTCCAGGTCACCGCCGAGGCGACTTCGATGTTTTTCGCAAAAAGGATGCGGACCAGCAGCACCAGGCCGAAACCGATCACAGCCGAAAGGCCCGCCCAAATGGTGATGGTCGCATCTCCAAATATATTGTTCTCCGGATCGAAGAACATCATGTTGGGCGATGCGCGGTTCAGGAAGAAAAGGACGGTAGCGATCGCAGCCAGAATCAGGCTGAGGATCAGGACAAAATTGATTCCCTTCTTGCGGTCAGCAAACAGCATCGAGAGCCCGGCGATCATGCCAACCAGCCCGTTTCCGACCGACCACTGCGGCGAAAGGCCAAAACCGGTCAGCGCGTCGCCGAACATATTGCCCACCGCGCCGGTGAAAAAACCAACCGAGGGGCCAAAAGCAAAGCCGAAGAACATCGGAATGACGATCGCCGGCCGCAGCGAAACCTGACTGACGGATGGCACCACGAAGACCGTCCCGTTGAACAAGAAGGAGAGCACGGCGTAGAGCGCCGCGCCAATCGCCATATAGACCACTTCCCGCGTGCCGACCTCCCAGATTTTACTCTGGCGGGTCAGCAAGTAGATGATGAATACGATCAACAGGCCGACGCCGACAAAGACGAAGCGCAGCACGCCGGTTTCATCCAGCTTCAGATCGGGATTGATGATCCCGCCGATCCAGACCACCAGCAGGAAGAAGACCAGCACGGCCACCAGCGATAGAATGACGGCTAATAATTTTTTATCCATCGTTCACCTCCTCCACATCATGCGCTGATGTTTGAAAAACCTTTGGCGAAATTTACCCATGACTCACACACGGTGCGCCAGCTCTTCGGCGCGGAGAAACTGACCGCTCTTAGGAAATGCGTCGAGATTGACTTGCAGCAACGAGGTCGGCACCAGACGGTTATCGACCAGCCGCTTTTGGTCGCTCAGAACCTCGTGCGGCGGCCCATCGGCGACCAGGCTGCCCTCATTGATCAGCCAGACCCGGTTGGCGAAGATCACCGCCATGTCGATGTCGTGCGTAATAAAAAGGATCGCTTCGAAGTTGGGCAGCTGTAAAATTGAGGAAACGAATTCCATGTAGTTCTTATAATCCTGTCCAGCGGTCGGCTCGTCCATCACCAGGATGCGCGAGCGCATGGAAAGGATGGCGGCGATGCTGACTCGTTTTTGCTGCCCGAAGGACATCGAAAGCGGCGGGATGGTTTCAAACCCCTCCAGGTGAACAATCTCGATCGCGTCTTGCACCTCCTTTCTGATCCTTTCCGGATCGTGCTTCAGATTTCGCGGCCCAAAAGACAGCTCTTCTGTGACCGTTGGAGCAAAGAGCATATGACTGGGGCTTTGAAAAACATAGCCGAGAACGCTGGCGATCTCCGCCACGCTCAGCTCGCGGGTGTCCCGCCCGTCAACCAGCACCTGCCCGCGGGTCGGCCTGAGAAGGCCGATGGCATGTTTGACCAGGGTTGTCTTTCCCGCGCCGTTCGGTCCGAGAACGGCGATGACGTCGCCCCGTCTGATCTCAAGATCAATGTCATGGAGGACTTCCGGGCCTTCTGGATAATGGAACCCGACGTCGCGGAACACAACCAGGGGCTCGCCCGCCTTTTTCCCTGCGCCTGCAAGCGGTTGAAAAGCCGGAGGCGGCGGGTCTTTGCGGGCAAGCTCAATGATCATCTCCGCGGGCAGCTTCACTTCTCGATAATCGACTTGCTCGGTCAGGCGCTCAGCCGGACCGTCATAATGGATTTCACCGTCTTTCATAAACAGCACGCGCTCCGGCCGAATGCGCAGAACGTCTTCCACACGATGCTCAACCATCAGGACAGTCAGACCCTCATCGGCCAGTTCGCGGAATAAATGCAGGGCTTCCAATGCGCTGGCAGGGTCAAGGCTGGCCAGCGGCTCGTCCAGAAGCAGGATCCGCGGCCGCATCGCCAGCACCCCGGCCAGAGCAACCTTCTGTTTTTCGCCTCCGGAAAGGTAAAAAGTTTGCCGGTCACGCAGGTGGGCGATCTTCAACCGCTCGAGCGATTGGTCGATCCGTGCACGGATTTCCTCGCGCGGCAGCGCCAGGTTTTCCAATCCAAAGGCGACCTCGTTCATGACGATCGAGCCGAGAATCTGGCGCTCGGGGTCCTGGAGCACCGTACCAACCATCTGCGAGATCCGCGCCAGGGGCATGTTTTTAGAATCTTGCCCCATCAGGAGGATTCTGCCCGACAGGTCGCCTTTATAACTGCGCGGGATCAACCCGTTAATGCAGCGCGCGAGCGTGGTTTTCCCGCACCCGCTTGCGCCGGCGATCAATACCACCTGCCCGGGCTCAATTTGCAGGGAAATATTCTTGATAGCCGGTTCTGTCCGGCTGCGGTAACGGAACGAGAGCCCCTCGATAATGAGCGAATGTTCTACAGACATGCTCGTTCCTGACCCATCATTGCCCAAACGAATCTCGGCTGGCCGCTGAACGGATGATCACTTGGTGAGCGTGAAAATAATATAGCATGCTTGCGGGCCAGCGTCAATCAACGCATTCCGGAAAAAAGACGGCATGATTAATCACCCGATAACCGGAGCAAAAACCGCAAAGGGAATAATTTCACATAAAAGACCTCTTTTTAGAGAAGTTAATCAGAAAAGTATACAAAAAATCATAGGTTTTAATTATTGACCTTCACATATTTATATGTTAAAATAACGGTGTCAAACGTTCGGGTGCCCCCCTCACCCGGGCGTTTGACACTTTTAAGGCAACCTGATTCGGTTTTCTCCGTATAATAATTTGAATCGGCGTTTTTATTCTGTTTCCGAGAGATGGAAGGATAATCACCATGAATATCGAAAAGTCATCTCCCACCCCGGGCGAACCCAGACACGCTCGCCGCAGACGTAGCGGCGCTTTTCTGGGAACCGTTTTGATCGTCGTCGGCATCATCATCTTCGCCCAACAGACCGGCCTGCTCAGCGGACGGTTTAACTGGTGGGCACTGTTTATCCTCATCCCCGCCTTTGGATCGCTCGGCGCTGCTTTTTCCAGCTTCCAGAACACAGGGAAATTCAACGCCGCCGTGCGCAGCGGAATCGGGGGCGGTGTGTTCCTGCTGACTCTGACCTTCATCCTCCTCTTCGGCCTGGACTGGACCGTCTACTGGCCGCTGATGGTCATCGCCGCCGGGGTTTCCTTCTTCCTCAACGGCTTCGAAACGCACGGCGGTATGGCCGGACTGGTCTCGACCCAGCTGTGGATCGGCCTGGGCGCAATCTATCTCGGCCTGGGATTTCTGGCGGATCATCTTGGCTGGCTCGACCCGCAGGCATTCTTTGGCCCGTACCGCTGGTGGGCGGTCGCGATCTTGATCCCCGGCGCGGGCGCGCTGATCAATGCCCTGTTTGCCGCCGGACGCGGCGGGAAATTCTTCGGCCCGGTACTGGGGCTGATCATCTTCGGTTTGATGGTCACCGCCACCGGCCTCGTCGCCTTGCTTGGTTTTAGCTGGAACCTGCTCGGTCCAATCCTGCTGATTGTTGTCGGCTTGGGGATCATGCTCGGGATCTTCGCCCGGAGGATGTAGCCTCCAGGTCATCAACCCGGCATCCTGTCCCTGACGGATTCGACAATAGAAATATCAATTTTCAACAGAGCCGCCGTATTCTCCCGCCCCGGAGACGCGGAGGTTTCTGGCATTTGACGCCCTGAGGATCGGGCGCCGGATCAGAGCGGGTTTGCCGCCCCTGACCGCCGGTGTACAATCTTTCCGGGCGATTTTAATCCTGCCTTCATCCAAATCGGTCAATAATTGGATAAAATTGATGAAATTATTGGTTTTAGAGAATAGGAGACGACATGTCCAAGCGCCCTTACCCTGCCATCCCGTCCTCGGAGATCACATCCGAATCCGTTTATCTCAACCGGAGGCAGTTTATGAAACTCGCCGCGGTCGCCGGAGGCGGCGCTCTTCTGGCTGCATGCAGCGTCACGCCGGCTGCCCCGACTGAAACCGCAACTGCCAATCCAGAAAAGTCCTCCGGGGAGACCGACGAGCTCGGCAGCCCGGTCAATACCTTCGAAGAGATTACCAACTACAACAACTATTACGAATTCAGCATGGACAAAGCCGCTGTCGCCAGGCTGGCCAAGGACTTCCCGACCTCTCCCTGGCAGGTCGAGGTCGGCGGGCTGGTTCACCGCCCCCGCGTGTACGACATCGAGGATCTGCGCAAGTTCCCCCAGGAAGAGCGGGTCTACCGCCTGCGCTGCGTGGAGGGCTGGTCCATGGTCATCCCGTGGACCGGTTTTCCCCTTCATCTTTTGTTGAAAGAAGTCGAACCGATGACCAGCGCAAAGTACGTGCGCTTCTTCACCAAGCTGGATGAAGAGCATATGCCCGGGATCAAGACCATCTTTTTCGACTGGCCGTATGTCGAAGGACTGCGTCTGGACGAGGCTTATCACGACCTGGCCTTTCTGGTCACCGGCCTTTACGGCAAGGATCTGCCGCCGCAAAACGGCGCGCCGATTCGCCTGGCGGTGCCCTGGAAATACGGTTTTAAAAGCGGAAAATCGATTGTAAAAATTGAGGTGACCGAAGAAATGCCGGCGACCTTCTGGGCTACCGTTGCGCCTGAGGAATACGGTTTCTACGCCAATGTTAACCCATCCGTACCTCATCCGCGCTGGTCGCAGCGCGACGAGCGCCGAATTGGCGAGAATCAGCGGCGGGAAACGCTGCTGTTCAACGGTTATGCCGAACAGGTCGGGCAGCTTTACGCCGACATGGATTTGAGAATATATTACTGAGTTCCCCATGAAAAACTGGCACCCCCTCCAGAAGGCCGTCCACGTTCTGGCCTGGCTGCCGCTCGCCGCCCTGAGTTGCGCCTATTTCACCGGCAACCTGACCGTCAATCCGATCCAGGCCGCCCAGCAGCGCACCGGCGACACCGCCATCATCCTGCTGCTGCTTTCGCTGGCCTGTACACCGTTGAACACCCTTTTCGGGATGCCGCGACTTCTCAAACTCCGCCGCCCGCTGGGATTGTACGCGTTCTTCTACGCCGGGCTGCACCTGCTCATTTACACCGGGTGGGATTACGGTTTCAACTTCGCTCGAGCCTCGGCAACGCTGGCAGAAAAACGATACCTGCTGGCCGGTCTGGCCGCACTCTTCATCCTCTCCTTGCTGGCGCTCACCTCGCACAACTTCTGGAAGGTCAAGATGGGTAAGCGCTGGAAGAAGCTGCACCGGCTGACCTACCTGGCCGCCGGGCTGGCGGTTCTCCACGTAGCCTGGGCGGTCAAGGGGGACGTCAGCCGCCTGAGAGGCGATATCTGGAAGCCGCTGGCAGCCGGAGTGGTGCTGGCATTGTTTCTCCTTGCCCGGGTTCCCCCCGTGCGTAAATTCCTTTCCGTGCTGCGCTTTAAAAGGATTCGCCGCTCGACTGCATCCGACCAGCCTGCTTCTGGGCAGCATCCCCGGCTGAAAGACATCTGACCGCTCTGACGCCGGTCTAG
>FWPV01011651.1_pt1 | contig 13900 bp, 16 predicted proteins | sample 2228371 | NCBI WGS metagenome assembly FWPV01 (sample SAMEA103939776, study PRJEB20133) | metagenome
CGAAGCGCGAGGAGATCCATCAGAAATTCTGTTCCATGGGGATGAGGAGTTCAAATCCCAGATGAAAGGGATCTTGAATTTGATCTCGAAAGAGTCCTTCGTTCTCTTCCTCCGGCATTCGGTTGTCAAAATCCGATTTTCTCCATCTTCGTGATCTTCCAGCCCGCGAGCGCGTCTTCCTCGGTATCGATGACCAAGTGGATCATTGGGAGCCCTTTGAACCTCTTTTGAAGATCCTCGAGATTGACTGGCTGAAAGATCGCCTTATTGTTAAGATACGCCTCCCGAGTCAAGGCGTTTGATTCGTAATTTTCCTTGGTTCTTTTCAGAATGCGTTGAATCGATCTCTCTTCGGTGCAAACACACTCGGCAACGACAAAGGGCCGGCGGTACCTCTCTGCCAGCTCGGCCGCCCGTTCCCTGAGCTCTTGAGTGAAGAAGGTGGCATCCAGGATGAGACCTTCCTGGCTCTTTCTTAGCGCTGTCTCCGCCCTCCGAAACATCTCTTCATAGACCTTCTTCCTCCTGTTCGGATCCGAGGCCACCCTGTTGTCGAAGATGTCCTCCCCCTTGAGAACCTCCAAACGGATCATATCGGATCGAAGGATTTGAAACCCCTTCATCTTGGCAATCTCCTCCGTCACAGGACTTTTCCAGCTTCCTGGAAGGCCGACAGAGATCAAAAGACTGTCCTTGGGGACCTCCGAACTGATAATCTCAACGAAATTTCCTGCCATAAAATTCCTCCCTTTACGGCAACGATCGAAATCTCTTAATTCGTTTTATCACATCCTCATGGCCTTTAGAACGGCGTCGTGTAAAATTCCATTGGTCACCAGGATCCCATGATTTCTTTCCATCTTTATCCCCGATGAAAAATCGAGAGGGTTTCCAAGCGCATCCGTTACCTTCCCCCCTGCCTCTTCGGCAATGATCGATCCTGCCGCATGATCCCAAATATTTTCTTTGTATCCCACCTCTGCCGGGGACGGAACTCTCAGATACAGGGTCGCCTCCCCCCTCGCCACGATCCCATACTTGGCCTGGCTGTCCATCCTGAGGGGTGGACTCTCGATCCCTAAGCTCCGGGCGAGCCTTTGGTGGAACTCATGGTCCGCATGGTCGGCCTCGACACTCTCGGTGAGAAGGGCTTTGGAAGGAATGTCCGTCTTCGAGACCGATAGGCGCGTTTTGTCTCCCCCTTGGAGATCCGTTTGAAAGGAACCCCTTCCCCTGAGGGCAAAGAAGAGACACCCTCTTTTCCCCCTAGGGTCACCCTTTTCCAAATAGAGATTGGGACAGGCCATCACGCCCAGTTTCACCATCCCGTCTTCGATGAGTGCCAAAGCGATGGCATATTGGTCTCCTCTCAAGAAGCCTTTTGTTCCATCGATTGGATCCAACGTCCAAAATCGCTCTTGAAGCGCGTGGGAACTGTAATCGATCCAAGAACAGACCTTCTCAGGAGATGCATCCGGAATGAGAGTCCCGACGTAACGAGTCACCTGCTCCAAGAGGTGGACTCGGCTCGGACTTCTCAGTTCTTCCGAATCCTCCTCTGCGACGATGACATCCTTTGGGAACCGTTCTTTGATGACTTTGCAGATGATGGCCTGAGATCCAAAATCAGCGATCGTCACGGGGCTTCGATCTCCTTTGAGAATCGACGCCCTTCCGGCAACATCTCTTCTCACCCTCTGACAGAGGTCGGAGGCCATTGTGACCGCTCGAAGAGCCGCAACAATTTCAGGAGATTCTTCATCCATGGGAAATCCACTAGGAATCGTTGATAGGTATCAAAACAAGAAGAGGAGAGTCGCCTCTCCTCTCTCGTTTGTCGAATGGTGCCGAAGGGGGGATTTGAACCCCCACGGGGATCACCCACCACCCCCTCAAGATGGCGTGTCTACCAATTCCACCACTTCGGCACTCAGCCCGTCTTTGTCAAGATCCGTTCAGCGCCGCCGCCCAGCCGTCGTTCACTCCGGTTCGATGAGTGATGCTGCACCTCAGTCCCAAGATACTTCCTTACTTCTTCGGCTCAGGCATGGGCACCTGCGGCTGCACGGGAGTGCCCGAGGATTCCACCGGAGCCGAAGGAACCGCCCTCTCCTTCATCAGCGATGTAGCTTGCTTCGACGAGGCGAAGGTCAGAAGGAGCGAAGTGATCATGAAGATCACGGCAGCAACGGTGGTCAGTTTAGAAAGAAACCCCATCGCTCCTGCGCTCCCAAAGATCGTCTGGCTTGCACCCCCGAAGGCCGCTCCTAACTCCGCTCCCTTCCCGGCTTGAAGAAGGACAATCAGCACCAGGGCAAAACAAACAAGAACGTGAAGAATAGTAATAATGGTGATCATAAGGTCACCTACTTCGTTGTCACCCTGCTTGGAAATATATCACATTTCTTTAAATCTGACAATCCTTGAGAAGCTTTCGGCCTTCAGGCTCGCCCCTCCGACCAAAGCCCCGTCAATATTCTCCTTTTCCATGAGGCCCTTGATATTTTCAGGCGTCACGCTCCCCCCATATTGAATTCGCACCCGCTCTGATACATCCTCCGAATAAGATTGAGCCAGCCTTTTTCGTATGAACCGATGGGCTTCCTCAGCCTGCTCCGGGGTCGCCGTTCTCCCCGTTCCGATGGCCCAGACCGGCTCATAGGCGATGACGATCCTTTCTATTTCCGCCTTCGAAATCTCTCTCAATCCTCCCGCCAACTGTCTCTCAATGACCGCCAAGGTTTTTCCCTCTTCTCGTTCCTTCAAGGTCTCTCCGACGCAGAGGATGACCTTGAGGCCCTGGCCAAGAGCAGCCTTTAGCTTCCGATTGACGGTCTCGTCCGTCTCACCAAAAAATTGGCGTCTCTCGGAGTGACCCAGAATCACATAAGTGCATCCCACCTCTTTAATCATCGGAGGAGAAATCTCCCCCGTATACGCCCCCTTTTCCTCCCAGAAAAGATTCTGAGCAGCGAGCTGGATGGGGGAACCTTCCAGTTCTTTTCCGACAGCAAAAAGAGCCGTGAAGGGGGGCGCCACTGCCACCTCCACGCCATCCACTGCGGATAGAGAGACTCTAAGCTCCCTGGCGAGATCGACAGCTTCCGAAACGGTTTTGTTCATCTTCCAATTGCCCGCAATAAAAGGCAGCCGCTCCATTGCTCATTCCCTCCTCAGGGCTTCGATCCCCGGTAATTTTCGTCCTTCAAGGAATTCAAGGGACGCTCCACCTCCTGTGGAGACATGGCTGATCTTATCGGCTACCCCTGCTTTATTGACCGCTGCCACCGTATCCCCCCCTCCGACGATGCTGAAAGCAGAGGACGCGGCAACAGCCTGGGCAATGGCGAACGTTCCTTGCCTAAAGGGCTCGAGTTCAAAGACCCCCATTGGACCGTTCCAGACGATCGTCCTGGCGGTTCGGATCTCTTCACAAAAGGATTTCACCGTCTCTGGTCCTATGTCGAGACAGATCCAATCGGAGGGAATCTTCTCATTCGTCACGATCTCCCTTTTTGCTTGAACGTCCATGCCCTCGGCGGCAAGGTGGTCCTGGGGAAGCAGAAACTTGACCCTCCCTTTCGCCCTTTCCAGGAGTGTCGTTGAGAATCCGATCTGATCTTCTTCCACCAGTGATTTTCCGACCCCAAACCCCCTCGCCCTCAGGAATGTGTACGCCATACCCCCTCCTATAAGGAGGGTCGTCACCTTATCCAGAAGGTTCTCGATGACACCGATCTTGTCCGAGACCTTTGCCCCACCCAGAATAGCAACGTAAGGCTTTTCGGGCTTGACCAAAGCCTTCTCGAGACTTTCAATCTCTTTCATCATGAGAAACCCTGCAGCCAAGCTTTTTACATACCGCGTCATTCCCTCTGTGGAGGCGTGCGCCCTGTGGGCAGCGCCAAAGGCATCATTCACATAGACATCGCAGAGGGAGGCCAGGCTTCTCGAAAACCCTTCTTCGTTTTTCTCCTCTTCCGGGTGGAACCTCAGGTTCTCGAGCAAGAGGACGTCTCCCTCCCCCATCGCCTCGATCTCTTTTCTCACTTCCTCACCGATACAATCGCTGGCAAGTTCCACCTTCTTCCCCAGCAGTTTCGATAACCTCTCTGCCACCGGTTTCAAGCTGTACTTCGGGTCTCTCTTTCCCTTCGGTCTTCCAAGGTGGGACGCCAGGATGACTTTCCCTCCTCGTTCAATGGCTGCTCGAACCGTTGGAAGGGATTGGACGATCCGCGTATCGTCCGTAATCTCGTTCCTTTCGTTTACAGGCACATTGAAATCGACCCGGACGAATACCCTCTTCCCTTTCAATTCCAGCTGATCCAATGTTCGAATGGCCATCGCCTGCTCCCATCCCTTGAACTGAATTTTCTCTTGAGTAAGATACCATTAAGAGCCAGTTCCAATTTATATCCTTTTTATCCACCGCCGTCAATACAGAGAATCCGTGCAAGGGAATCCCCCACGCTACCGGGGAAATTCGATGGGATCGGACAGGGATTTCGGAGAAAATCTTATAGCGGAAACCTCAGCTTGTTCCCTGGCTCGAAGAATCCAATTAGAAATCCGGGGGACTCTCCTTTCATGGGCAAAGTGACCTTTGCCAAATGATCATTTCAGATCGTCCGCTTTGTAAGATTTTCGGAGATATTCCTGTCCGATCAGCCGATCCTCCCCACGCCTGGATGACGCATTGCCGTGCAAGGATAAGAGTATCCACCGATCTCTTTCCCTCGGGACTTCACAAAACAGAGGAGGCTTGTTATATTACGTGTGAACGGGTACGGAAAAATGAAGAAAGAAAACACCCCCAACCGGGCCAGACATCGGCTGGAAATGGTGAGAAACCTCCTTCTCGCAGAGGTGGCCTTCCAGGAGATTTTCGAAAGATATCAAAGGGGAGACCTTCGCTTTTCAGACATCGAAAATTGGGTCGATGACAAGGGCAAAAGCCTTCTTTACAACTTGAAAGAACAAAGCCATTCCCTCTTTCGGACCCGAGCGAAAGGGCAGCTTCGTAGGAACGAATGGCTTCTTGATCTCGTCATCGGCTCCATCTTCCACGAAGCGATGAAACTTAGAGAAAACGTCTACCAACTGGAGGCCTATCGCCCCCGCTATCTCCATTTCAAAACAAGGATGCGAAAAACCTCTCACGCCTACGAGAGGGATTCCCTCCAAAAGTTCGAGCGAATCATCTCCCGTGCAGAACAAGGCTTAAGGGAAGGAATGGAGGTAACCCAGTCTCTTTTCAAAGATGCCTTGGAGCAACTGATCGACTTCCTGAGGCAAAACTCTAAGGATCCCTACCTCATCCGCATGCTCCTCGACCATCGGTCCCTCCTGGGAAGGGCCTACGGGAGCAGAAAAGCCAAAGAGATTTTCGACCTCATGTTTCAAAGGGGATTGCTTGACGCTTATTCCCTCGCCGGTCGGAGCTATCTCGAGGGGGGACATTACGACCTCTCCTCTGCCTGCTTTTCCAAAGCCTTGAGGATGGCTCCTTCCGATCCCCAGCTCCAGTTCCTTGCGCATTTTAGCCTCGGGATGAAAGCCTACTACAGGAATGCCCCTTCGAAAGCGCTCTTCCATTTCTCAAAGCTGATTCCTCTCCGGCTAAACAAGAACATCAAAGGAGAGTATCTCAAGAAGGTTGAGGAGGTCTCTCTCCATATCGCCTCCGATTTTGGGGACGACGAAAAGGTCAAAACCGCTGCTCAGTCTCGGTTTCTTGCTGATCAGATCAGAAAGATGTTATGATGAAAACAAAGGACGGCACGAATGGCGTGCGAGTTAAACGATCTTGAAAACGACACATCTCGTTCATGAGATTGTCTCTGAGGAAAGGAGTCCGTAGATGCCCATTTACGAATATCACTGCAATCAATGCGACAACGAGTTCGAAAAGTTGGTCCTCAAGTCTTCGGAAACCATTGTCTGCCCAAAATGCAAGAGCGCGAAGGTAGAGCGGTTGATGTCCACGTTCGCCTTTTCGAGCGGGGGGAAGTTCAAAAGCACCGCTTCTTCATCCTGTGGGAGCTGCTCCGCCACCAGTTGCTCCAGCTGTGGCTCAAAGTAATGGAATAATGGAACGTAGGAATGTTGGAGCAATGGGTAACAAAGACAAATATAAACGAATCGATGGCTTTTCTTGTTGTTAAATCCATCCTTCCACTAATCCATTGTTCCAGTTTTCCAATTATAGGTTCGTCAGATACCTTCTCATCTCCAGTTCTTCCCTGAACTGGCTATCGCTCTCCAGTCTCTTTAAGGCAGCATCGACCATCCGGATCATCCTCTCCTTGTCTTCAGGAAGTTTACCATGAAGGGGAAGGAGGTTGGAAATATGATCGCTCAAGAATTCCGACGTCACCTCAAGTCCTTTCAAAAGGGTCTTTGTCTCTTTTAAAATTGTCTCGGGAGAAGCGCGGCGGAATCGCCCCTCTTCCATAGCCTTGTAAAGCTCGGAATTGGGCTGCGGGATGAACGTACGCACCCGAATAAAATGAGGATCGATCCGGTTGAGAACTTCCGCGGTTCCCTTAGCATGTCCCTCCCACTTCTCCTCTCCACCGATCCCGAGTAACACATAGAGGGAATACTCAAATCCTGCCTCTTTCGCCTTCCTTCCTGCCTCGATCATCTCTTCCGGCGTCGCACCCTTGTTGATCTCCTTCAAGAGTTCCCTGTCTCCTGTTTCGAGGCCCACATGGAGCCGATTCAAACCGGCCTCACGGATCTTCTTCAGTTCGTCCAACGGTTTCCTGGCGATCGTCTTGGCCCTGGCATAACTGGTTACCCTTTCGAGATGAGGAAACGAGGCATAGAGGGCCCTTAGAATCTTGGTCCACTCTCCGGCTTGGAGAACCAGGCTGTTCGAGTCTCCAATAAAGACGGCCCGCACCCGATCCCTGTAAAGTTCCCGGGCCATCGCGATGTCCTCAAGGATCTCCTCGATCCTCCTGTGCTCGAATTTCATCCCCTTGTACATCGAACAGAAGGTACATCGGTTCCACGGGCAACCGCGCGTCACCCTTAAGAGGAGGCTATCCGCTTCGCTCGGTGGTCTGAAGGGGGGAAAATCATAATTTCTTCTTCGCAATCCGAATCTTCCAAGTGTCATCCTTGCCCTCCCCGTCCCACAACACAACGGGATCTAAGGTCTTCCTTCTTTTCTTTCCCCAAAACTACTGCCAAAAATGCGATCGCAGTTTTGGCAGTAGTTTAAGGAACCTATTGGGAAAAGCAGATGGATGTGGGAATCCCTCTCTTTTCGAATGCCTCCCTGAGTTCCCTTCCAACGTAATGGAAATAGTCCGCTTCCAGATAGCGCTCCAGGTTCATCCTCCGATAGAGCCCCTTGACTTTGTGGGAGTAGTTCATCCGATCGATCAGCACCTCGTCGACCAATCCGTCCAACATCGCCACGAGGGGCCCCACGTGGAGTGGAAGCATCGGACCGATAAAGGCGTACGTCCCGATCTTCTCGCGACGAAGGATTCTCAAAGCCTCGATCCTCTCGCGAATCGACGCCGAATAGGGTTCAAAAATTCTCTTGACCGTCTCGTCATCTGTCGTAATGGAGAAGCCGACCTCGATATTCTCGAACCCTTTGAACAGATCGATGTCCCTCAGACAGAGAGGGGACCGAGTCAGAATACTCACAGAAAATTGATGCTCCAGAAGCGCCTCCAGACATCGCCGCGTCAATTGGTAACGTTTCTCCAACGGCTGGTAGGGATCGGTGACCGTGCTCAGAGAAACCATACCAGGCCTGGCCCTCCTCAACTCTTTTCGAAGAACTTGAGGGGCATTCACTTTAACATCGACAAATTCTCCCCAAGGCTCGAGATGTCCGGTGAAACGCTTCATGAAGCTCGCATAGCAGTACCGGCACCCGTGTCCGCATCCGATATAAGGATTGATGCAGTAGTCAAAGCTCGAAATGGCGGTTTTGCTCAAAATGGATTTCGAAAAAATCTCTCTGACCTTCACCAAAATCATTATAACGCAGAGCTTGACGATTCGAAAGAGAGGTTCTCCTGGCTTGGAGCGAGATGGCCATCCGATCAAGCCAATATGGAGGACGGGAGCTTCCTCCATCCAGTCTTGGGGGTTCTCCGTTTCTTAATTTTGCATGCGAAAATGCGATCGCATTTTTGGATGCAATTTCGCTTCTTTCGAAGAGGGAGCCCCCCACAGGGATGGCAGGGGAAGGGTACTTGCTCGTTTTTTTCTGGTATTTGGAATTGTTTTGGGAAGCTCAAACGAGAAGACGGTCAGACAAAGACGTGCACCATGAGGCGATTGAGCATCTTCGCTCCCTTGACCTCGGTCTCGAAAAGAGGGACGATGGCTCTCACTCGGTCGCCAAAGATGCGCCAGATCTCAGCCATGTGCTCCTCTTGCATTTGAATTCGATTCAAGACAAATTCGGGGGCATCTTTCCCGACGAGGTCCTTTTGGATCACTCCGTTCACGATCACGCCGCCCACCGGAATCCCGAATTCATGAAACCAATTGATGAAACGGGTGATCACCGCTATCGGCAAGCTTTCGGGCAACGTCACGAAGAAGAAGGCGGTCAAGTCGTCGTCCGTCAAGAGCTCTTTCGCATGGCTCATCCTGTCCTTGAAGCTCAGCAAATAATCCAAAAGAGGATCCTTCTCCTCCTTCTTTGAAAAGGAAAGCATCTCCCTTAACGATTTGGCCTCCTCCCTGCTCTTCAGCATCTTCTCCACCCAGAGGGAGTAAACTTTTGACATGCCGAGGAGGCGCCTCGCATTCGCTGTCGGAGCGGTGTCGAAGACGTAAAAATCGTACTCGTCTTTGAACATCAGATCCATCATGTTCTCAAACATGGCGGATTCTTCAAAGGCTGGATTCATGGTCGCCGATTCGATGAAATCCTCTGCTTTGGTGGTGATGTCAGCAAATTTGAGAAACCAGTTGATCTTCTCTCGAATCTCTCGCTTCGATCGCTCAATCGTATCCTTCGTATCAATCTCGAACGCGTAGCAGTTCTGTTCGTCGCAGACGACGGCTGCCTTTCCAAAAACATCCTTTTCCAAAAGGTTAGAGAGACTGTGGACCGGGTTGGTCGATGCGAGCAGGGTCTTCTTTCCTTGTTTCGCGGACCAGAGTGCAGCGGCCCCGGCCATCACGGTCTTCCCGACCCCTCCTTTTCCTCCGAAAAAGATATATTTCAGCTTCGGGTGATCCTGCATGAATTTGACCATGCTGACTGTGATCTGACTCACGGTTTTACTCCTTGCGCCCGCTCGCCCCTCGGGGACAGTGGGGGTGAATGGGCTAAAAATTTCCGAACATGGCCTTGGCCATCTTCTCGATCATCGGAAGTCCGGTCACGTCGCGTTCCATTTCGGGAACCGAGGCTAAGATCTGGTTCCGAAATGTCGTATCGATGACCTTCAGGTAATGCTCCTGCATGTCGAGGCGATTTCTCAGATAATCAGGAATATTCTGGTTCTTCAACTCGGATGGGAGAACCCGGTTGATGATATAGCCGCTCAGCGGCACGTCAAACTTTGCAAAGAGTTCCGCCGCCTTGAGCGTATCTTTGATCACCATTTCCTCGGCGGTGAGAACGAAGAAGAAAGCCGTTCTCTGCTTATCCGTAAGAATGCTCGAGGATTTATTGATGCGGTCCTTAATGTAGAGCAGCTCGTTCAAAATGGCGTCTTCGTCCAAATCCTTCTCCCGCCTGATCACCGCTGCGACCTGATCATACTCCCTCATCTGTTCCCGAAGTCCAGTGATCTTGCTAATCCAGGCGTCGTAAACGGATGCCATACTTAAATAGTAGAGGGCGTGGCCTAAGGGCACCAGGTCATAGATATAGTAATCATATCCGCCCTTGACGACGATATCGACGACCTCATCGAAAATCGCGCTCTCTTCCATGGCTGGCTCTGCGGCAGCCGCTTGGATGTAGCTCTCTATCTCATCCGGGATTTTCTCCAATCCGTACATATCAAGGATCTTCTGACGAATCTCCTGTTGATATTCCCTCACCCGGCGATCGGCATCGATCTCCTGGGCATAGAGATTGGGGATGATCTCCGTCGGTCCCTTCCCAAAGATGTCTCTCTCGAAGATGTCGGTTAGGGAGGCCTGGGGATCCACAGAGAAAACCAGAACGCGCTTTCCCTTTTTCGCTAAGTAATAGGCCGTGGCTGCCGAAAAGGTCGTTTTCCCCAACCCACCTTTCCCTCCAAACATGATGTATCGGCGTTCCGGATATTTGTCAAAAATGTCTGCTAACGAAATGTGAACCACCCCCTCGGAATCTAAAATCCCGGTATCGAAACTCTAAATCCGAAACAGAGGCAAATTGTTCAGGTTCAAGTGACCGAGCCTGTTGTGAAAATTTGTAAATTTGAAGTTTATATCTGTTTCGTGCTTCAAATTTCGGATTTCGTATTTGCTCTCCTACGCCAGCGCGTCCGTCAAATCTTTTTCCCTGAGCATCCTGCGCTTCCACGTGGAAATCTGAGGCACCACATAAGGCAACAACCTCAAGGAATAATACGGCGGTAAGATGGGAACTCCCAACATGTCCCCCATGGTGATGAGGATGAAGAGGTGCTCCATGCTTGCCCTTGTTTTCAGGGCAAAACGGGCGGAATCATGAGCAGCCACACCGTAGACAAACTCCTTGACCGCTTGGAAAAAACCTCCCTTTTTCTCTTTCTTCTTTTCCTCTGCCATAGAATCCTTCTCCACTAAAGATAAAGTAAGGGGCTTGATGCCCCGCTCCTTTTTTAACAAAAGGAAATAAGTAAATCAAGCCCCTTTCACGACTACGCCTTGGCCGGCGCTGTCTCTGCCCTGACAGCTTGATACCGCTTAAAAGCCCTCGCTCCCTCCACTGCCAGAATGATCGCAGCGATGACGAGGAAGAATCCGACGAACCCCATGAGGGTATTGCCGATCACGGCTTCGAATCCTTTGGCCTCACCTGAGAAGACTTTGCTAAGCAGACCGTAGGAGGTGTAAAGGAGGGCTGCTACAGTGGTGACGAACATGAAAATCATTGGGTAGAAGCTCCAAGCGTAGCTTCTTCCTTCCGACATCAACCAAGCTGTAACAAGCATCAACGCCATGGATGCCATGAGTTGGTTTGCTCCCCCAAAGAGTACCCAGAGGTATTGCCACCACCCCGTCAGGACCAGGATAATTCCGAGAATGCTCGCAATGATCGTTCCGATGTGAACGTTCCGGAACACGGGACTGATGTCGCTCAATAGCTCCGAAGTGGCAACCCTCATAAAACGGATCACCAGTTGCATGATGGTGATGGCCAGCACGATCATCATCACGCTTCCATATGACCTCCCTAAAGCGGCAGGAAGTCCCAGGGCTCCCAAGAATTTCGACACGCCCGCAGCAAACACGCCTCCGGGCCCCTTGGCCACTGCGGCTCCGTATTCGGCCGGGGATGCATAAATTGCTCCCGCAATGATTAAGGCGAATACAGCGAGCATCATCTCCACAAACATCACCCCACCGCCTACCGGGCGGGCATCTGTTTCGTATTCCAGTTGTCGAGCAGTCCCAGAACTGGAAACGATACTATGCCACCCAGAGATTGCTCCGCATGCAATCGTCACAAACATGATAGGCCAGATCGGACCTATCTTGATAGAGAAGCTCGTGAAGGCGGGCAGGGTGAAATTGGGATGGAGAACGAAAACCCCAATGATCCCAAAGAAAAGCCCTAAGAACACAATATAAGAGGCGACATAATTTATGGGGAGTGCGAACCTCCAGATGGGAAGAACGGCACCAAAATAACAAAACACAAACGCTGCGATTGCCCACAAAACTCGACTGTTTGCAAGAGAAGCACCGATGATCTTGTCGGAAGGTCCTACAGTCCCAAGCCATATCCCAAACAGCGCTATCACAACCGTAATGACGGTTGTCAGGATTATATCCTTTTTCCAGCGGTAAATCATCTGACCAGCCAGCACCCCACCGATGGTTAGAAAGAGCCATGCCATTGGAGATGCCTTAAGCCCTATTGCCGTGCTGACGACAACATTCCCGAAGGCCCCGGCAATAAGGAGGAGGTAGAAATAGATAAAGGAGAGGAGGATAATCCTCGCCCTTGGAGAAATCAGTTTGTGGCTCAATCCTCCAAAGGAGGCCCCCTCCTTGCGCATAGCCACCATAGCACTTGAATAATCTTGGACCCAGCCAATAAAGAAAGCTCCAAGCAAAATCCAAATCAGTGCTGGGAGCCATCCCCATTGAATAGCAATGATCGGTCCTATAATAGGCCCTGCGCCCGCGATCGATTTGAATTGATAGCCAAAGAGGATATTCTTGCTGGTGGGCATGAACTCCACCCCGTCCATATACATTTTGGCGGGAGTGGCCTTCTTAGGATCGGCTTTAATAATTTTTGTATCGATGTGCTTAGCGTAGATGCGGTAACCGATGAAAAATACGACAAAGCCTAAGATTAGGACAACTATCGAATTCATACCTTCACCTCCTTATGGGATTCGAGAGAATGTATTCTTTCCCCCCAAAACCTGATCTCCGGTCGCAATTTTCACCTCCTTTCCTTCTCCGGTTTTTGTATTATATTCCAATAGTTTTTCGTGTCAAATGAAAAAAGAAGAACATGTAACCGATCAGTCCACCGTGAAAAGTCAATGGAATCGGACACGCAAGTCGGAGAAAATCTCATTGCGGAAACCTCAGCTCGTCCTCCCCGCTCTCCGTTACCACGTGTTATTCAAAACAGCCCAACTGACACTGAGAAATCTTGATCTTCATCTCGTTTAGAACTTTTGTCAGCTCCTTTTTTGGAATCCCAAGTTCATCAGCGATTTGAAAACAGATGGCACAGGGAATTTTGTTGTCTTTGGCCTTTCTCTGTATAGCTTCCTCCAGTTGCTTTCGGTCGACCATTTCAACTCTCCTCCAGTCAGGGCATGGTGCTTAGACTGCAAAATTCCAAACCACAATCTCCAAATCCCAAATAAGCGTCATATGCCAATTTCAAATGAACAAAAAACTTGCTTCGAATTCGGGTGATGGAGATTCATTTAGAATTTGTGCTTGGAATTTGGTGTTTTCAAATGGCTTTGTCTTTCCCGAATTACCCTCCTTTGGCTTCTCGCAACCTGTACACAAGAATTCCGTATTCGAATCCGTCGACCAATGCCAAAAAAGAGGCCTTGCAGATATTTTCAGAAAATGCTTTCACTCTCCAGGCCTCTCTTCCGTTACTGAATAGAATTTCCACCTCCACGCTTGCTGCGGTGCCAGCTCCAGGGTCAAAGATTCGGGAGCTGAAGTCGATGAGTCTAATTTCATCGATCTCGGGGAAGAGCGATTTCAGTGACTTCTTTAAAACTTTTGCCAGCGCATCGACAGGCCCCACGCCCGTATCCGCTTCATGCATCTCTTTGCCGTTCGCTCTCAGCACGATCGTCGCCTCTGGCCGAATGCCATCGTCGATCAAGCGGTAATTTCCGATAATTTCAAAGTGGGGTTTGTACTCCGACATCGATCTCAACAGATTCAAAATCTTCGTGGCATCCTTGATTCTCTCTTCGACCAATGTTTACCTCCTTAAGGAATTAACGTGTTCGTGACCGTGATCCTTGTCCGCAAAAAGAACGCTAAGGCTTTGATTATCTTTAAAATAATTGATAAAATTGTCAAGGAGATTTACGATTTGACCGTAATGCGTAACCGAAGCGTGGTGAAGACCGGGTGATGGGACAGGAATATCTCCGAAAATCTTACCAAGGGGACGATTTGGGATGATCCTTTGGCAAAGGTCACTTCGCTTATGGCAGGAGAGTCCTCCCAATTTCTAATTGAATTCTTCGAGCCAGGGGACAAGCTGAGG
>FWPV01001789.1_pt1 | contig 13899 bp, 13 predicted proteins | sample 2228371 | NCBI WGS metagenome assembly FWPV01 (sample SAMEA103939776, study PRJEB20133) | metagenome
CGTGTCGCCGAGGCTCGCAGCAGACTCGCGGCTGGGGGGCTGGACTCAAGGGACATCGCGTGCAAGATGATCTGTCGCATCGTCTGCGACAACCTCAGGTGACCACTCGCCCCTGCGATGTTGGCGGCCGGGCCCCGTTGCGCGGATAATCTCTGATACCGTGAAGATCCCATGACGCCAGTCCGCGCTATCGGGAGGGGTACCGCCTGTGGCCGCTCGACCTGTTCGGATCGTGCTCACGATCCTCATGGACCTCATGATCATCCTCGCTATCGCCATGACCGTGCGTATGGTGGTCGTGTTCTTCGGAGTGCTCGCGTCGACCCAGTGGGGCAAGGTCCTCGTCACGCTCACCGATGTCGTGAGGCTGCCCGCCGGGATCCGGTCGATCAAGACCCCCTACGGAGGCGTCTTCGACGTGGATGCGGCGCTCACGATCGGTGTGCTCCTGTTCGCCGAGTGGCTCTTGAGCGTCGCTCGGGCGCGGGACTGAGTACCTCGGGGCGCAGCGGGCGGACAGTGAGGCGGGAGGCAGTTCATGACCTACACCCGTGAACGATTGGGCGAGATACTCGTCGCGGCAGGACTTCTCACGACCGAACAACTCGGCTCCGCACTGCTTGCGCAAGAGCACTATGACGGCAAGATCGGGGAGCTCCTTGTTCGCGAGGGCATCCTCAGCGAAGACCAGATCGCTCAAGCACTGGCTGAGCAGAAGGGTCTCGAGCACGTCAACCTCTCGGCATATCCGGTCGACCGGCTCGCGGCCGGGGTCCTACCGCTACGCATCTGCCGGCGTCATTCGATGCTGCCCATCGCGCGCGAGGGGGACACGCTCGTCGTCGCCATGGCCGACCCTCTCGACATCGAGGCCATCGATGACGCACAACTGATGTCCGGTTTCCAGATCCGTCCCGTCGTTGCGGCGGCGACGCAGGTGCGCGCCTTCATCGAGAAGTACGTCGCGGGAGCCGACGTGCTCCAGGAACTCGAGGTCGTCGACCACGCGAGTGAGGCTGCACCCCAAGACGTCACGACGGAAGCGATGGAAGACTCGGACGTGGCCGTCGTGCGCGTCGTGAACCAGATAATCCGTGATGCGGTGTTGGAGCGCGCAAGCGACATCCACTTCGAGCCGGACTCCGATGGCGTGCGCGTCCGATACCGCATCGACGGCGTGCTGCGTGAAGCGGCCGGTCTGCCGAAGACGTCGCAGGCCGAGCTGTTGTCTCGCGTCAAGGTGATGGCCGACCTGGATATCACCGAGCGCAGGCGTCCACAGGACGGCAGGATCTCGATCCGCATCGCCGACCGGCCGCTCGACCTGCGGGTCGCGACCCTCCCGACTCCGCTCGGCGAGGCCATCACCCTGCGCATACTCGACGCCGAGGTGGCGTTCCGTCCGATCGAGGAGATCGGCATGAGCGCGGGCGACCTCGAGGTGGTCACCCGGCTCCTCCGCAAGCCCTACGGAGCGCTGTTCGTCGCGGGTCCGACGGGTTCCGGCAAGTCGACGACCCTGTATGCCCTCATCAGCGCGATCAGCGATCCTGGACGGAAGATCATCACAGTCGAGGACCCGATCGAGTACAGGATGCCAGGCATCACCCAGGTCGCGGTCAATCCGCGCGTGAACCTCACGTTCGCCGCGGGTCTTCGCACCATATTGCGCTCAGACCCTGATGTGGTCATGGTCGGTGAGGTCAGGGATCCTGAGACCGCTGAGACCGCGGTGCGTGCTGCTCTGACCGGGCACCTGGTCCTCACGTCGATCCACACCAATGACGCGCCGTCCGCCCTTACACGCCTCACCGATATGGGTGTGCCGTCCTACATCACCGCATCGGGTCTGCTCGGCGCCGTGGCACAACGCCTCGTACGGCGGCTGTGTCCCGCGTGCAAGCAGCCTGTCGATACCGACAGCGCGATCCTTGTGGCGTCTGGGTTCAGGGAAGACGAGCTGGAGAGCCTCACGCTGTACGGCCCCGTCGGGTGTGAAGAGTGCGGGATGACGGGCTTCCGTGGCCGCGTGGGCATCTTCGAGGTCATGGAGTTCACGCACCGCCTGCACACGCTCTTCCTTCGGGACGCCTCGGCGAGCGAACTGCGTGAGGCCGCGGTCAGCGACGGTATGCACACGCTTCGTCGCGACGGGCTGGACAAGGTGGCCCTGGGCGTCACGAGTCTCGAAGAGGTCAATCGGGTGGTGGTGTGAACGTGCCGCGGCCACCGCGGGCAATCGTCCTTGTGCTCGACAGTGTAGGTGTCGGCGAGCTCCCGGATGCGTCGGCATACGGCGATGCGGGCTCGAACACGCTCGGCAACGTCTCGAGGGCAGTGGGGGGGCTCTCGCTCCCGAACCTCGGTGCGATGGGACTCGGCAACATCATCGAGATCGAGGGAGTGCCACCCGCTTCCGCGCCGGTCGCATCCTGGGGCCGCAACGCCGAGGCGTCCGCAGGGAAGGACACCACCACGGGTCACTGGGAGATGATGGGGCTCCTGCTCGAGCGTCCGTTCCCGACGTACCCGGAGGGGTTTCCCGCTGAGGTCATGGACGCGTGGGTACGGGAGACCGGGCTAGGGTGGCTCGGCAATCGCCCCGCTAGCGGCACAGCCATCATCCAAGAGCTCGGCGATGAGCACGTCGCTTCAGGGATGCCGATCGTCTATACGAGCGCCGACAGCGTGTTCCAGGTCGCTGCTCACGAAGAGGTCATCCCGATCGACCAGCTCTACGAGCTGTGCCTCGTCGCGCGCACGATGGTCTGCGTCGGGGAACACGCTGTCGGTCGCGTCATCGCTCGTCCATTCGTCGGTCCAGTCGATGGAGTCTACCAGCGCACCCATCGGCGCCGGGACTTCGCACTCGAACCGCCCTCACCTACAGTGCTCGACCTCTTGCTCGACTCGGGGGTCATGAGTTACGGCATCGGGAAGATCGGCGAGATATTCGCGTGGCGAGGGATCTGTGAATCCCCGCATTCCACAGACAACATGCACGGGTTCGACAACCTCGTGGCTCGCGTGCGCGACGCGTCGGACAACGGGTTCGTCTTCGCCAACCTCGTCGACTTCGACATGATCTGGGGTCATCGCAATGACGTGGAGGGCTACGCGCGTGGGCTCGAGGCGGTCGATGCGCGCATCCCCGAGCTTCTTGACGCGATGGTCGACGGTGATCTGTTCATTCTGACGGCCGACCACGGCTGCGACCCGACCACGCCTTCGACAGACCACTCCCGCGAATACACGCCGCTCATCGCTCACGTCAAGGGCATCGATGCCGGCGTCGACCTAGGGACGCGGAGGACCTTCGCTGACGTCGGTGCGACAGTGCTCGACTTCTACGGTCTTTCGGATGCGATCCGGACCGGACACAGCTTCTTCGGTGAGGTGCGAGACGCGTGAGCGCGAAGTCGGTCGAAGAGCTCATCGCTCGCAAGCGCGACGGTCGCGCTCACACCGCCGACGAGATCGAGTGGCTCGTCTTGAGGTTCGCTCGTGACGAGGTCCCCGATTATCAGATGAGCGCGTGGTTGATGGCCGCTTTCCTCAATGGCTTGAATGCCGATGAGACGGTATGGCTCACTGACGCGATGGTGCGTTCAGGGAGGGTGGTCGACCTCTCGTCTGTGCCGGGTGTCAAAGCGGATAAGCACTCCACCGGCGGTGTCGGCGACACTGCGACCCTGGTGATCGCCCCTATCGTCGCATCGTGCGGTGTCCCCGTCGCGAAGATGAGTGGCAGGGGGCTGGGGCACACGGGCGGCACCCTCGACAAGCTCGAGTCGATCCCCGGTTTCAGGGTCGAACGTTCGGTCGAGGAGTTCGTGTCACAGGTACGCGACACGGGGATCGCCGTCATCGCGCAGACCTCTGACATCGATCCTGCTGACAAGAAGATGTATGCGCTGCGTGACGTGACGGCGACGGTGCCGTCGATCCCTCTCATCGTGGGCTCGATCATCTCTAAGAAGGTCGCAGGTGGCGCCGATGTGATCCTCATCGACGTGAAGGTCGGGACTGGCGCCTTCATGCGCACGGTAGAGCGTGCCCGTGAGCTTGCGACGGAGCTCAGACGCGTCGGCCGCGCGCTCGGCCGCGAGGTCGTGTGCGAGCTCACGGACATGAACGAGCCGCTCGGCGACAGCGTCGGTAACGCGCTCGAAGTCGCTGAAGCGATACGGCTGCTCTCAGGAGAGCCGGGTTCGGACGCGCTGCGCGAGGTCTCGTCTGCCTCGGCGGCGCGCCTTCTCGTGATGGCGGGCGCTGCGGCCAGTGTCGACGAGGCCAGATCTCGCGTCGACACCGCTATCTCGTCTGGGAGTGCTCTGGAGATGATGCGCCGCTGGATCGCCGCACAGGGTGGCGACGGCGCGATCGTAGACGACCCGTCGAGGCTTCCACATGCGAGGATGCGCCGGGAGGTGCGAGCGAGTCGCGGAGGGTACGTGGCCGGGTTCGATGCAGCGGGTGTAGGTCGCGCTGCGATGCTTGCGGGAGCAGGGCGCGAGACGCTCGCCGATACGATCGACCCGGGGGCGGGGATCGTGCTTCACGTTCGGACAGGTCATCCGGTCCGGCGGGGCGACGTGCTGGCGGTGGTCCATGCGTCGACCGCAGGACGCCTCGATGTGGCGTGTGAGGTCTTCGAGCGCTCGCTCACAATAGGCGATGAGCCGGTCTGCGCTCCTCCGCTGTTCTACGACGTGTGATCTGAGAGGGGCTTCTCACCGTGCGAGTAGTGGTCGGCCACGCGAACCCCGACTTCGATGCCTACGCGTCGACCGTGGCCGCGACGCGCCTGTTCGAGGGCGCGCGAGGCGTGTTCCTCGGGACCCAGAACGCGAACGTGCGCGCGTTCCACAATCTGCACGAGGACTTCGTGCCCTTCGTCGACCTGCGGGGTCTGGACCTGTCAGTCATCGACTCGGTCGTCATGGTGGATACGCGGGATCCCAGCCGCATCGGTGAGCTCGGGGCCGTGGTGTCGCGGCCTGGCGTGGAAGTCATCGTGTATGACCACCATCGTCGCCAGGAGGGTGACTTGGAAGGCGTCGATGACCGTAGTGTCGAAACCGGTGCGACGACGACGATCCTCGTGGGCGAGCTCAAGCGCCGAGGCATCGACCCATCACCGCTCGAGGCGACGCTGTACCTCCTCGGGATCCACGAAGACACCGGTTCGCTCACGTACCCGGGGGCCACTGCTCTGGACGCCGACGCCGTGGCATGGCTCATGGCGCGTGGCGCCGACCTCGACGTGCTTGACAGGTTCCTCGCCCGCGCGCTGGATCCGGGACAGCGCAGAATCCTCGAGCAGCTCGAGGACTCTTTGGAGGTGTGGGTCGTCAACGGTCAGCGCATCGCGGTCGCAACCGCTACGGCGGAGGAGTACGTGGACTCGGCGGGCGTGCTCACGCACTACGTCGTCGAGGACATGGGGCACCGGGTGGCGATCGCCGTGATCCGCATGCCCGAGAGGACGCAGGTCGTCGCTCGTTCGCGCTTAGCCGAAGTCGACGTCGGAGCCGTGATGGACCGGCTCGGTGGAGGCGGTCACGCCCAGGCCGCTTCTGCGGGGTTCCGTTCCCTCGGCATCGAGGAGGCGCTCGTCCGTGTGCGTGAAGCGAGGAGGCGCTCGTCCGTGTGCGTGAAGCCCTCGAGGCGGAGGTGAGGCCGCCGCTCACGGTGCGCGACGTCATGAGCGAACCTGTGCGGACGATCGCTCCCGAGGTCTCGATGGGCGAGGCGTCTGAGCTCATGTCACGGTGGGGGCACAACGGGCTGCCTGTCGTCGAGAACGGTGAGCTCGTGGGGCTGATCACCCGCAAAGACGTCGACAAGGCGGTGCGACACGACCTCGCCCATGCGCCCGTGAAAGGCTTCATGAGCCGGGACGTCGTGACCGTCGCTCCCGATGTCGAGCTCGGAGAAGTCGAGCGGCTGCTCGCGAGGCGCGGGATCGGGCGGGTGCCCGTCGTCGCCGCCGGCCGGATCATCGGTATCGTCACTCGCAAGGACGTGCTCCGTGTCGAGCACGGTGAAGGGTACTTCGAGGGCGGGGGGCCGTCGGCTGACCAAGACGCCGCGCGCCGGTTCCGGGAAGGGGTCGATCGCCTGCTGCCGGAACGTGTGCGGGACCTTTTGCGTCTCGTCGGTCAGGAGGCCGCCTCTGCGGGCGTACGGGCACACGTCGTCGGAGGGTTCGTCCGCGACATGCTGCTCGGGCATCCGAATCTCGATATCGATGTCGTCGTCGAAGGCGATGGCGTCGCATTCGGTGAGCTCCTTGCCGCGCGTCTTGGTGCGAGGGTGAAGGTGCACCGTCGCTTCGGCACCGCAGTGGTCTCGTTGGACCGCGAGCTGCACATCGATGTCGCGAGTTCCCGGGCCGAGTACTACACCCGGCCAGGGGCACTGCCGACCGTCGAGCGCTCGACGCTGCGCCAAGACCTGTTCCGCCGGGATTTCACGATCAACGCCATGGCGGCCTGCCTCGACCCCGCGTGCTTCGGTGCGGTGCTCGACCCGTTCGGCGGTTTCGCCGACCTCGAGCGCAAGACCGTGCGCGTCTTGCACGGGATGTCGTTCGTGGAAGACCCGACCCGAGTGCTTCGTGCTGCACGGTTCGAGGCACGCTACGGCTTTCAGATGGACGAGGCGACCGAGGCGTTCGCCCGTCAGGCCTCGAGGATGAACCTCCTCGCCGAGGTTTCTGGCGCACGGGTGCGCGAGGAGCTCTACGACATCTGTGATGAGCCCGACCCGGCTTCGATCATGCGGCGTCTCGGTGACCTCGATGCGTGTGAAGCGGTGCTGCCCCACGGTGGCACCTGCCAAGCGGCGTGCTACGCGATCGAGGAAGCGCTCTTCGGCGCCGTCCATCTCGGCGAGCTCGGCCTGTCACGCGTCGACCGCCGCACGCTGCTGGTGGGTGCGCTGTCGTCCTCCGGGACGCGCGAGGGGGCTTCGCGGTGGGTGCGGCACCTTCGCATCGGCAGAGTCCAAGCGCGGGCCGCGCACGAACTCGCACAGGCTGCGAGTGTCGAGCGGGCGCTCCGGGACCGTCGCAGGATGCGCGACTCGCGCCTCGCGTCGATGCTCGACCCGTTCTCGCCGGAGACGCTCGTCCTGTTGTGGGCGAGAGGAGATGCGCTCGCGCGAGAACGCGTGGAACGTCACGCTGGAGTGTTGCTGCACGTCAAGCCGGCGGTGAGCGGGGCCGATCTCATCGCTCTCGGCGCACAGCCCTCTGAGTCCTTCTCGGCTATACTCGCCCAGGCCCGTGCCGACCGTCTCGACGGTATCGCCGTCGGACGTCAGGCCGAACTGTCGAACCTCAGGCGCCTGGCCGTGCGCGAGGGTCTGATCCTGCCCCGGAAGGACACGGTGTGAGATTCGGAGTCGAGACGGTCCTGTGGTTGGCGCTGCTCCTGCCTTCGATAACGCTACACGAGTTCATGCACGGATACGCCGCTTACCGTTTGGGTGATCCGACTGCGAAGAATGCCGGACGTCTGTCGTTGAACCCCATCCGGCACATCGATCCGTTCGGCACCGTCGTGCTGCCCGTCGTACTTGCGCTTGCGGGCGGGCCGATCTTCGGGTATGCCAAGCCGGTTCCGGTGAACCCCCGGTACTTCCGTGACATCAGGACAGGTGACCTCATCACCGGTGTGGCGGGGCCCGCTGCCAACTTGTTCCTCGCGCTGGCTGGTGCAGGTGTCGCGTGGGGAGCGGTCATGCTCACTCCGACGGTAGGATCGGAGGTGGCCGGGTGGGTTCTGCTCCTCGGCGGTCTTCTCGTGCGGACGAATCTCGTCCTGATGTTCTTCAACCTGATCCCGTTGCCGCCGCTTGACGGCTCGAGTATCGTGCCCTTCTTCCTGGACGACCGCCAGCTGGCGAGCTGGTACCGCCTTCAGCGGTACTCGTTCGGCATCCTCTTGTTGCTGATGTGGGGCATACCGGCCCTCACGGGCGTAAGCCCGCTCGGCTACTACTTCGACTGGACCGTGGTGCCGATGCTTCGGTTGCTGTTGCCGTGACGGCTCACGGCAGCGGTGTCATGGTCGCGTCGACCGTGGTGATGGCTCCGCCGTACACCAAGGCACTGTATGCGGCACTCGTATAGCCTGGGGCCGAGAGCATGACGGTCGCATAGCCGACGCCGATACGGTCGATGCGGTAGGTCCCGTCAGCTGCGGTCGTGGCCGTCTGCGAGGCCACGGTCACCGAGGCACCGGCAAGCGGCGCGCCGGTCGAGCTGCGGACGGTGCCAGCGACCGAGCCGCCGCTGGGCCACGACGTGAGGGCCTGGACGTGGCAGGCGCTCGTGCAGTCGCGCTTGCGCCATGACGAAGGGGTGTAGCTCTGGAGGCGAACACCCGCAAGCCCGGTGGACAGTGTCGAGTACGGCGATGGGTCCGCCGCGTACCCCAGCAGCCGTGGGAGCCCGCCGCCGTGGGGCAGCTGGAGGTGACACGACACGCACTGACCGTAGGCACCGCGATGCTTCGTGCTCGCATGAACCGCGTTGCTCCACGTCGACCCGGTCACAAGGTCATGGCACTTCGCGCAGATCACGTCGTTCGCGCTCATCCCGTTGGCGGTGCTGGCCAGACCAAGCGACGAGTACGGCGCCGGGTAGCCGCTCGCGGGGGTCGAGCCCGACATCGAGACGGTCGTATGGCACTGCCCGCACGACACGACCGATTCAGACGTCCAAGGCGGCAGCAAGAACGATGAATCACTTGGACGCGTCCATGTATACGTGGTGCCGTAGATGGTGAACGTGTCGAGCATGCCGTGCCGCGAGCCGAACACGCGGTGAAGCGACAGGGAGCCGTTCGTGAGGCCCAAGCCGTCGCTTGCGTGCGCGACGCTGTAGAGCGGGTATCTCCACGTGAGCTTGGCGGACGCGGCGGCTGGCATGATGACGGTCAGCGAAAGTGCGGCACAGACGAGAACCAGAGACTTGCGCATCTTACTCGCCTCCTCGCAGTGTACATTTCATGAGGCGGTAGCTGCATATTCCATACCCACTGTGCGCTGCGACGCCGCCGATTCCAAGAAGCATCCTGCCTTGTGTACGCTACAATCAGTCGCACTGTCCAGCGTCTACTTGCGAGGAGATCTGCGCGCGTGACGAAAAAGCGTACGCTCACCGGCTACCGGCCGACAGGCAAGCTCCACCTCGGCCACTGGTTCGGCAACCTGCAGAACATGCTCACGATGCAGCACGACTACGACGCGTACTACTTCATCGCAGACTTCCATGCGCTGACGAGCGACTGGGCTGACCCAAGCGGCATCAGGGCCTACACCGAGGAGATGGTGCTGGACTGGTGCGCGGCAGGCCTCGACCCGGAGGTCTGCACGATCTACCGCCAAAGTGACGTGCCCGAAGTCGCGGAGCTCATGTTGTACTTCAGCATGGTCCTGCCGATGCCCTGGCTCGAGCGTACCCCGAGCTACAAGGAGCAGCGCGCACAAGTCACCACGAAGGACCTCGGTAACGTCGGCTTCTTCCTGTACCCGGCGCTGCAGGCGGCTGACATCGCGATCGTGCTCGCGGATGCCGTCCCGGTCGGCGAGGACCAGCTGCCGCACCTCGAGCTCACCCGGGAGATCGTCCGCCGCTTCAACAACACGTACGGCTCATTCCTCGTCGAGCCGCAGGCCATCATCGCCACGGAGGGCGCGCGTGTCCCCGGGACAGATGGCCGCAAGATGTCCAAGAGTTACGGCAACGCGATATTCATCAGCGATTCGGAGGACGAGATCCGCAGAAAGGTCATGAGCTTCATGACCGATCCTGCGCGCAAGCTCAAGACCGATCCGGGAAACCCCGACATCTGTCCGCTCCACCAGGTTCACAAGCTCATCGCTTCCGACGACGAGATCGCCGAGTGGGACCGCTGTTGCCGTGTCGCCGGCTGCGGCTGCGTCGCACACAAGCGCAAGCTCGCCGACGACCTCGTGGCGTACCTCGCACCGTTCAGGGAGAGGCGAGCCGAACTCTCCGAGGTCCCCGGGTACGCCGGGGAAGTCCTGGCAGGCGGAGCGTCGAAAGTCCGCCCGGTGACGACGGCGGTGGTGTCGACCTGCCGCGAGCTGATCGGCATCGACCCGCGCACCGCACTCTCAGAGGGTATCGGCCCCGCCAGTCACGACGCGTCGGTCGACGAATCGCACCCGTCGTTCTTGGATGCGGACGAATAGGCGGTCTGGTGAGTGGGCTACACCGTCAAGACAGACGTCTTCGAAGGCCCCTTCGACCTCCTGCTCCATCTCGTGAGCCGTCAGAAGCTCGACGTCGGAGCGATCAACGTCTCCGATGTCGCAGACCAGTACCTGGGACACATCGAACGGATGCGCGACCTCGATCTCGACGTCGCCAGTGAGTTCCTTCTGCTCGCAGCGACACTGCTCGAGATCAAGGCCGCATCGCTCCTCCCGAAGCCCGACACCTTCGTCGGCGACGAGCTCGACGACCTGAGTCCCGAAGAGGCCAGGGACATCCTCGTCTCGAGACTCATCGCCTACAAGCAGTTCAAAAACGCGGCGGCCGAGCTCGGGCAGCGCATGGAGAATGAAGCGAGGCAGCACCCGCGGCAGGCGGGGCTCGAGGCCCGCTTCCTCGGACTGATGCCCGACTACCTCGAGGGGCTGACGCTGCGGACCCTCGCTCTGATCTGCTCCGAGCTGGAGCACAGGCGAGAAGTCTTCCTGCTCGAGGCTGAGCACGTGGCGAGCGTGCCGATCTCGCTCGAGGTGCACGCCGAGATCGTTCGAAGGCATGTCAAGCGCGCGGGGCGGGCCGTATTCTCCGAGCTCATCGGCGACGCTCCGTCGCCCGAGGCCGTCGTCGTGACCTTCCTTGCGGTTCTGGAGCTCTACAAGCGCGGTTTCGTGGACGTGATCCAAGACAGAGAGTTCGGTGACATCGCGATCATCCATCTGGACGAAGACGAGGCCGCTAGACGCGGTTGGCGCGAGGAGGACGTGTAGATGGGCGCCGGAACCAACCTGAAGTCCGCTCTGGAGGCGCTGTTGTTCGTGAGCGACGAGCCGGCCAGTGCTGTACGTCTGGCCAAGGTGCTCGATGAGTCTCCCGGTGATGTCGAGTCGGCGCTGGCCGACCTCGCGCAGGATTACCGCGAGGCCGAGCGCGGCTTCCAACTGCGTGAGGTCGCCGGCGGTTGGCGCCTCTACACACACCCGGCGTACCACGATGTCATCGAGTCCTACGTGCTGTCGTGGGATACGAGAAGGCTCTCACAGGCGGCCCTCGAGGCACTGGCCGTCATCGCGTACCACCAGCCGGTCACGAGAGCCGGTGTCAACGCGATCAGGGGCGTGAACTCCGAGGGCGTCATCGCCTCGCTCATCGAGAAGGGGCTCGTGCGCGAGGCCGGCCGGGACAGGAACCAAGGCAACGCGATCCTCTATGCAACGACGAGGACGTTCCTTGAGAAGTTCGGGTTGAAGGACATATCGGAGTTGCCACCGCTTGAGGAGTTCGCACCGGATGCCGAGACCGAAGCGTCTATCCGCGATCGGTTGTCTGCCAATCGAGGTTCGGCCGGCGAGTCCGCGGGGTCGTCCATTGACGTCGAAGAAGGCCACGCGCCCGGCGAGGACCACGTACCCTGCGAGGACGCCCTGGACGAGGACGACATCGTAGAGGTGGACTGACCCGTGGCAGATCTCTACGGGTCAGGGGAGCGTGTGGTGCCGATGCGCCTGCAGCGGTTCCTCGCTCGTGCGGGTGTCGCGTCGCGCCGGGGGAGTGAATCGCTCATGAGCGCAGGACGCGTACGCGTCAACGGGCGCGTCGTGACCGAGATGGGCGCGAAGGTCGATCCTCGCACCGACGTCGTGGAGGTCGACGGGAGAAGGGTAGGGCTTGCCGAGCGCCCGGTCCACCTGGCCCTCAACAAGCCCCGGAGCGTGATGACGACGATGCGCGACCCGGAAGGCCGTGTGACGGTCGCTCAGTATGTCCCGGTCGACCGGTTCCCGGGGCTCTTCCCGGTCGGGCGCCTCGACTACGACACGACCGGCCTGCTGCTCTTCACGACCGATGGCGAACTGGCCCATCGGCTCCTCCACCCTCGCCACAAGGTCCCCAAGACCTATCGCGCACTGTGCGACGGGCACATCTCTGCCGAGGCGCTTCAAGCCCTCGAGCACGGGATCGAGCTCGATGACGGCATGACCGCACCTGCCCGCGTGACGGTCATCGAACGTGTCGGGCCCCGGAGCGTCGTGGAGCTCACGATCACCGAAGGCCGGAAGCGTCAGGTGCGCCGGATGTTGGCCGCAGTGGGGAATCCCGTGATCGAGCTGGAGAGGGTTTCATTCGGACCGGTTTCGTTGTGCGGTCTCGCGCCGGGGCACTGGCGTGAGCTCGACGAGCATGAGGTCGAAGCTCTGCGTGCCGCAGTCGGCTCGGACGAAAGAGTCGGATGATGGCTCTCGTGGTGATCACTGGAGGCGCGCGTTCCGGCAAGTCCCGCATGGCCACCCGGCTGGCTGCTGACCTGGCGGCCCGGGGGTGGGCCGTGACCGCTGTCGTGTTCGGTGAGCCTGTCGACGCCGAGATGCGGTCGCGGATCGAAGCCCATCGCGCCGACCGGCCTGCGGGCTTCGGCGTCGTCGAGGTCGCCGAGGGGCGAGCCGGGTGGTTGTCGGTGCTGTCGGGGGGGAGTGCGGTCCTCGTCGACTGTCTCGGCTCGTGCGTCGCGCAGGTGATGGCGGCGGTGTGGCGTGACATGACCGGCGCCGCACCCGCTGCTGAAGAGGGCCGCGCGCTCGACCCCGCCTACGTGGAGGAGGTGGAGCGCCGCGTAGAGGCTATCGTGGATGCCCTCTGCTCCGCGCGTGGCGCCACGATCGTGGTCACGAACGAGGTCGGCGACGGTGTGGTCCCCGAGTGGCCCAGCGCGCGTCTCTTCCGCGACGTCATGGGCCGCGCGAATTCCCGGTTGATCGCCGCGTCGGATGCAGGATACCTGTGCGTAGCCGGTCGTGCGGTGGACATACGAGGCCTCCCCGGGAAGATCATCTGGCCTGAGGACTGACGACTGCAAGGAGGGTCTGCGTGGCTGGAACGGACGCGACATACGAATCCCGAGTCTTCGACGTGGTCTCCGAGGTGCAGGGAACAGACCCTGCCACGGAACAAGCCGCGTGGGAACGCCTCGATGCTCTGACCAAGCCGCCCCGCTCGCTCGGGAGGCTCGAGGAGATCGCCGCGAAGATGGCGCGCATACAGGGCACCGTCCTGCCGCAGGTCGGGAGCAAGGCGGTCGTGCTTGCCGCGGGCGACCATGGGGTCGTAGCCGAAGGGGTGTCTCCGTACCCGCAAGATGTCACGTGGCAGATGGTGGCGAACTTCGCCGCGTCTGGAGCTGCGATCAACCAGATCGCTGCGAGCGTGGGCGCCAAGGTCCTCGTCTACGACGTCGGGGTCGCGCGCGATGTGTCCGAGTTTCCCGGGATCATCGTGAAGAAGGTCGCTCCGGGGACCGCGAACATGGCCTGCGGGCCTGCGATGACTCGCGAAGAGTGTGCGAGGGCGCTGCTCGTCGGTGTAGAGGCGGTCTCTGGGCTCGTCCGCGAAGGATGCACTCTGATCGGCACCGGCGAGATGGGGATAGGGAACTCGACCGCGGCCGCTGCACTCACCGCCGCATCGACCGGTCGTCATCCCAAGGATGTGGTCGGCCGAGGGACGGGACTGGATGACGAAGGAGTCGCGCACAAAGCCCGGGTCGTCCAACGGGCACTCGAGGTGAACCGCGTGGATGAACTCGACGCATTGGGAGTCCTTGCCGCTGTCGGGGGTTTGGAGATCGCCGCGCTTGCTGGCGTCGTTGGCGGCGG
>FWPV01008629.1_pt1 | contig 13899 bp, 12 predicted proteins | sample 2228371 | NCBI WGS metagenome assembly FWPV01 (sample SAMEA103939776, study PRJEB20133) | metagenome
GTCCCCGACCATCTCGTCGAGGATCGGCAGGAGCTCGTCGATCCGCTCCTCGGTGTCCACCACCTCGATGATCACCGGCAGGTCCTCCGACAGGCGGAGGATCCTCGCGGTGTGGAGGCGGGAGCTCGCGCCGTACCCCTCGATCCCCCGGATCACGGTGGCGCCGGCGAAGTGCTCCCGGCGGATCCGCTCCACGATCGCCTGGTACAGGGGCTTGCCGTCGTACGTGTCGCTCTCGCCGATGAACACCCGGACGAGCTTGCCCTCCCCTTCGAGCTTCATGGTCCGCCTCCCGTGCCTGCGGCGTCATCGTACGTGCTCGGCCCCTAGCATGGGCGCTCGTGGCGAGGGCGGGACGGTCCCTGGTGCTCGGGGCGGTCGCGGCGGGCGGCGCGCTCGGCGCGCTCGGCCGGTACGCGCTGGAGGAGCGCTTCTCGCCGGCCGACCCCGCCGCGTTCCCCGCAACGACGCTCGCGATCAACCTCGGGGGCGCGCTCGCCCTCGGGTTCGTCATGACGCTGGTCCTGGAGGTCTGGCCGCCCACGCGCCTCGTGCGCCCCCTCCTCGGCATCGGGCTGCTCGGTGCCTTCACGACGATGTCGGGCTTCGTCCTCGAGCTCGAGCGGATGGCGTCGGCGGGGGCGGTGGGCGGCGCCCTGCTCTACGCGGCGGTCTCGATCGCGGGCGGCCTCGTCGCGATGCTGACGGGGATCGCGGCGGCGAGGGCCGCGCCGCGCCTGGCGCGCCGGGGTCGCGGCTGATGCTCGGCCTCGGTGTGGCGGTCGCCGGGGCGGCCGGCGCGGTCTGCCGGTACCTGCTGGACGGGGCGGTCCAGGAGCGCTGGGGCGGTCCCTTCCCCATGGGGACGCTGGTGGTGAACGTCGTCGGATCCCTCCTACTCGGGACGCTCGTGGGTCTGGCGGAACGGGGGCCGGGGCTCGGCGGCCTCGAGGCGGTGCTCGGCGCGGGCTTCGCCGGGGGGTTCACGACGTTCTCGACGCTCATGTTCGAGACCGCCGTGCTGCTGCGGGACGGGGCGCGGCGGTACGCGGCGGCGAACCTCGCGGCGAACCTGCTCGGCGGGCTGGCGGCGCTGGTCCTCGGCCTCGCCCTGGGGCGCGCGTGGTGAGGATCCGCAGGCAGCGGCGGGCGGATCCTCTCTATACTGCTGCGGGCCCCGGCCCTCGATGCTGCGGGTGACCCCGCTTCCGTGACGCTCGACGAGGAGGTTCCAACGTTGCTCGGGATCCTGGCTCAGGAGGGCGGTCCGATCCGGGCCGTCTTCGGCGCCTTCGAGGACAGGGCGCTGTGGGTGGTGCTCGCGATCGCGGTCCTCGCCCTGGCCTTCGCCTACCACCTCGTCCGCGAGGTGCTCTCGGCCCCCGAGGGGACGCCGAAGATGCGCGAGATCGCTGGGGCGATCCAGGTGGGGGCCCGGGCCTACCTGGATCGCCAGTTCCGCACCCTGGGGATCTTCCTCGGCGTCCTCACCGTCGTCCTGTTCTTCGCCCTCCCGGTCCCCGCGGAGGCGAGCCACGGCGACCTGTTCATCCGGCTCGGGCGCTCGCTCGCGTTCATCCTGGGGGCCGGCTTCTCGGCCGTGACCGGCTACACCGGCATGTGGCTCGCCGTGCGGGCCAACGTACGCACGGCCAACGCGGCCCGTGAGAGCGGGCTGCGTCGGGCCCTGAAGATCGCGTTCCGTGCCGGCGGCGTCGCCGGCATGTTCACGGTGGGGCTCGGTCTGCTCGGGGCCACCGTGATCCTCCTCGTCTACAAGGAGGACGCGACGAGCGTCCTCGTCGGCTTCGGGTTCGGCGGCGCGCTCCTCGCGATGTTCATGCGGGTGGGCGGCGGGATCTACACGAAGGCGGCGGACGTGGGGGCCGACCTCGTGGGCAAGGTCGAGCAGGGGATCCCCGAGGACGACCCGCGCAACGCCGCGACGATCGCCGACAACGTGGGGGACAACGTCGGCGACTGCGCCGGGATGGCCGCGGACCTCTTCGAGTCCTACGAGGTGACCCTCGTGGCCTCCCTGATCCTCGGGGCCGCGGCCTACGCGGGCTCGGAGGTGGGGGCGATCGCGGGGGTGATGTTCCCCCTGTTCGTCCGCGCCGTCGGGGTCATCACCTCGATCATCGGGATCGTCTCGGTCACGCCGCGCAGCGACGACGAGCACGGCATGAAGGCGATCAACCGTGGGTTCTTCATCTCGGCGGCGATCTCGGCGGTGGCCACCTTCGTCATCTCCGGCCTCTACATGAAGGACCTGCGCCCCGCCCTCGCGGTCCTGTTCGGGCTGGTCCTGGCGAGCGTCATCCAGGTCCTCACCCAGTACTTCACCGACACGAAGTACAAGCCGGTCCGGGAGATCGCGGAGGCCACGCGCACCGGGCCGGCCACGACGATCCTGTCGGGGTTCGCGGTGGGGCTGGAGTCCACGGTCTGGGCGATCCTCGTGATCGCGGGGGCCGTCGCCGCGGCCTTCCTGCTGGGCAACACCACCGCGGAAGCCCTGTACTTCATCTCCCTCACCGGCATGGGGATGCTCACGACCGTCGGCGTGATCGTCTCGATGGACACCTACGGGCCCGTCTCCGACAACGCCCAGGGGATCGCCGAGATGTCCGGGGAGTTCGAGGGGCGCCCGGCCCAGGTGCTCGGGAGCCTGGACGCGGTCGGCAACTCCACGAAGGCCATCACGAAGGGCATGGCCATCGCCACCGCCGTGATCGCGGCGACGTCCCTCTTCGGCTCCTTCGAGGAGGCCCTGAAGGAGGCGGGGTACGAGTTCCTGGGGATCCGGGTGGACCGGCCGGAGGTGCTCGTCGGCCTTCTGGTCGGCGGGGCCGTGGCGTTCCTGTTCTCCTCGCTCGCGATCCGGGCGGTCGGGCGCGCCGCCGCCCAGGTGGTCGTGGAGGTCCGCAGGCAGTTCCACGAGCACCCCGGGATCATGACCTTCGCGGAGAAGCCCGACTACGCGCGGGTGGTGGACATCTGCACGAAGACCTCGCTGCGGGAGCTCACCACGCCGGGGCTCCTCGCCGTGCTCTCGCCGGTGTTCGTGGGCTTCGCCTTCGGCGCCGAGGCCCTCGGCGCGTTCCTGGCTGGGGCGATCCTCACGGGGCAGCTCCTCGCGGTGATGCTCGCGAACTCCGGGGGCGCCTGGGACAACGCGAAGAAGTACATCGAGGAGGGCCACCTCGGCGGCAAGGGCTCGGACCAGCACAAGGCGGCGGTGATCGGCGACACCGTCGGGGACCCCTTCAAGGACACCGCCGGGCCGGCGCTCAACCCGCTCATCAAGGTCATGAACCTCGTGTCCCTGCTCATCGCGGCCCTGGTCGTGGAGTGGAGCGACCAGACCGCCGTCCGGATCCTCGTCGGGGTGGTCGCGGCGGCGGTCGTGGCCGGCGCGGTGTGGGTCTCCAAGTCGCGCCGGCGGGAGTCGATGGTGGGCGACCTCGAGCGCGAGACCGCGGCCGCGGGGTAACGTCCCGGTCGACATGGGGGTGCTCGAGGGGGTCCGCCGCTTCCTGCACCGCGTGACCGAGAGCGACGAGGAGCGGCTCCGGGAGGAGATCCTGGCCTGGGCCTCGGGGATCCCGGGCACGGTCCGGATCGCGGAGGCGCCGACGCGGACGCCGGTGCGGGTGGCGGGCATCGTGCGGCGGATCACCGTCCACCCCGAGCACGGCCTCGAGGCGCTCGAGGCCGTGCTGTCCGACGGCACCGGCGACCTGTCCGTCCTGTGGATGGGGCGCCGCACGATCCCGGGGCTCACGCTCGGCAGCCGGCTCGTCGTCGAGGGCGTGATCGGGGAACACCGGCAGGGGCGGCGCATGGTGAACCCCGCCTTCGAGTTCGCCCCCTGAGGGGGGATCGGGGCGGACTAGTCAAGTCTGACTAGTCCCGTGCCGATACCTCTGGCATGAAGCTCCTGCGAACCCTCATCTCGGCGCTCGCAACCGTGATCGTTGCGGGCACCGTCGCCTCGGCCGCCCCGGGCTTCCGGGCGGCCTTCGACCTCGAGCCGGTGGAGACCCCGGTCGACGAGGTGACGCTCCCCTCCGAGGAGCCCTCTGACTCTTCCGAGGAGGCCCCGGACCTCTCGGATCCGTCCGAGGAGGTCTCGGACCCCTCCGAGGAGACCCCGGAGCTGTCCGAGACGCCAGAGCCCACCGATCCCGAGACCTCCTCCCCCGAGGACCCCGACGGCGAGGACGGCTCGGCGGCTCCGGACTTCTCCGCCTGCGTCGGGCTGACCGGGCTCGAGAACGCGATCTGCCGCCACGAGGCGCTGCTCGTGCTCCAGCCGGACAACCCGGGGCTGGCGAACGCCCTCCAGCACCTCCTCGCCAACCTCGCCAAGCACGCCGGCGAGACCGAGGAGCCCCCGAGCGGGGACACCGGCGAGGAGACCGAGGGCACGACCGACGGCCAGGATGCGCTCGAGACCGCCGCTTCGACGGCGGCCCCCTGCCCCGGCAAGAGCTGCGAGCCGCACGGCAAGGGTGGGCACGGCGCCGGGTCGGCGAACGGTCACGGCAAGGCGAACGGTCGGGTCAAGCACTGAGCGCCCGGCGTGCGGACCGGCACGATCGGATCAGATCGTGCCGGTCCCACCTTGCTCGGCGGGCGTGCCGCCCGGCATGCCCTCCCCGACGACCGCGATCCGCAGGGCGGCCTCGGCCTCGGCCGAGGACAGCGCGAGCACCTCGTCCCCGGCCGCGATCACGGTCTCGGGCTGGGGGATCACGCAGTGGCCGTCGCGGAGGATCGCGACGATCGCGGAGTCAGGGGGCAGGCGCAGCTCGTACAGGGGGCGCCCGGCGTTCGGGGAGCCCTCGGGGATCGTCATCTCCACGAGCGCGATCCGCCCGCGCTCCAGCCGCAGCAGCCGGACGAGGTCCCCGACCGTCACCGCCTCCTCCACGAGGGCGGCCATGAGGGCCGGGATCGAGACCGCCTGATCCACCCCCCACTGCTCGCTGAAGAGCCACTCGTTGCGGGGGTGGTTCACGCGCGCGAGGGTGTGGGGCACGCCGAACTCCTGCTTGGCCAGGAGCGAGATGACCAGGTTGTCCTCGTCATCGCCGGTCGCCGCCACGACGACGTCGGCGGTGCGCAGATCCGCCTTCTCCAGGACCCATGGCTCGCAGGCGTCACCGAGCACGAACTCGACGTCCGGGGCGGCCTCGGCCGCGATCTCCAGGTGCCGCGGGTCCTGCTCGATGAGGACCACCTCGTGCCCCCGCCGACGGAGGTCCGAGGCGAGGTGCCGCCCGACCGCTCCCGCGCCCGCCACGACGACCCGCATCAGTGCTCTCCGATCGGGGTGAGGAGCTCGTCGAGGAGCTCCAGGGCGTCCTTGTGTACGACGAGGTGGGCGACGTCGCCGCCCTGGAAGGTGCTCGAGGGCACGGGGATGAACCCGGAGCCGCCGCGGTCCACCCCCGCCACGAGGATCCGGCCCTCGACCGAGAGGCTCGAGACGGGCTTGCCGACGAGGTGCGACGGGACCTGGATCCGCATCCGGAACAGGTCCCCGCCCGCCAGGCTCTCCCGGATCTCCTCCCGGGGATGCGTGAGCATGAGGATCATCTGCTTGACCCCCCAGCGGGTGGTGGAGACCGTGGGGATGTTCAGGCGCTCGTAGATGTCGGCCCGGGCGGGGTCGTAGATGCGCGCGATCACGTGGGGGACGTGGTAGTGCTCGCGGGCGACGCGGGCGGAGACGATGTTCGAGTTGTCCCCGTTGGATACGGCGAGGAAGGCGTCGGCCTCCTCGATCCCGGCCTCCTCGAGCACCCGCCGGTCGAACCCGTAGCCGACCACGGTCTTGGCCTTGAAGTCGGGCGGGAGCCGGTCGAAGGCGCTCGGGTTCTTGTCGATGACCGAGACCTCGTGGCCGGCCTTGCAGAGCTCCTGCGTGAGCAGGATCCCGACGCGCCCGCACCCCATGATCACGACCTTCATGCGGCGCCAGATTACCCCCGCTCCGGAGCCGATGTCCGGGACCGGTGACGGGGTGCCGGCCGTAGAATCCGGCGGATGGCGACGAGGATGGCTCCGAGGCCCCCCCGCGCCCCGACGCGGGCCCTGCTGAAGCGGATCCTGGTCGGGCGCGCCATCGCCACGGGCAAGCGTGAGCACCAGCTCCTGCCGAAGGTCCTGGCCCTGCCCGTGTTCAGCTCGGACCCGCTGTCCTCCGTGGCGTATGCGACGGAGGAGATGATGCTCGTCCTCGCCCTCGCCGGCGCGGCCGCCTTCTCCTACATGCTCCCCATCGGGTTCGCCATCGCGGTCCTCCTGGCGATCGTCGTCACCTCCTACCGCCAGACCGTCCGGGCCTACCCGAGGGGAGGTGGCTCGTACATCGTGAGCCGCGAGAACCTCGGCACGATCCCGGGCCTCGTCGCCGCCGCTGCGATCCTCACGGACTACGTCCTGACGGTGGCCGTGAGCGTCACGGCGGGCACCATCGCGGTGACCTCGGCGGCGCCGGCGCTCGCCGAGCACCGGGTGCTCATCGCCATCTCCTTCGTGGCCTTCATCACCCTCGCGAACCTGCGGGGGGTGAAGGAGGCGGGGACGATGTTCGCCATCCCCACCTACGGGTTCGTGGCGATGGTCTACCTGACCCTGCTCACCGCCGCGTTCCGCTGCATCGGGGGCTGCCCCACGGCCGCCTCGGCCGACCTCGAGCTCCCGGTGGTGCACGCCGTGAACCTCTTCCTCATCCTGCGGGCCTTCGCCTCGGGGGCGACCGCGCTCACCGGGGTGGAGGCGATCGCCGACGGCGTGGGGGCCTTCCGACGGCCGCAGGCTCGCAACGCGGCGACGACGCTCGCGATCATGGGGACGATCAGCATCTCCATGTTCCTCGGGATCACGGTCCTCGCGCGAGCGCTGCACATCCGCGTGAGCGAGGAGGTCCATGGGCCGTCGGTGCTCGCCCAGATCGGACAGACGGTGTTCGGGGCGCGGAGCCCGCTCTTCTACGCGCTCCAGGCGTTCACGGCGGGGATCCTCATCCTCGCGGCCAACACCGCCTACCAGGACTTCCCGCGTCTGTCCTCGATCCTCGCCCGGGACCGGTTCATGCCGTCCCAGTTCCGGAACCTCGGCGACCGACTCGTGTTCTCCAACGGGGTGCTCGTGCTCGCCGTGCTCGCGAGCGCGCTCATCTACATCTTCGACGCGAACCTCACCCGTCTGATCCAGCTCTACGTGGTCGGCGTGTTCACCGCCTTCACGCTCTCCCAGGCCGGGATGGTCCGGCGCTGGCTCCGGCTCCGGGAGGGCTCGTGGAAGCGCAGCGCCGTGATCAACGGGATCGGCGCCGCGGTGACCGGTGTCGTGCTCGTCATCGTCACGATCACGAAGTTCGTCCACGGCGCGTGGATCGTGATCTCCGCCATCCCCTTCATCGTGGTCACCTTCCTCGCGGTCCACCGTCACTACGCGACCGTGACGGCGCTCCTGCGCCGCGGCCGCGTCACCGTCGGCGGCCTCGGGGTGAACCACGCGGTGCTGCTCGTGGACGAGCTCGACGAGGCCCTCGTCGAGGCCGTGGGCTTCATCCGGTCGATCCGACCGACCGACGTGCGGGCGCTGTACGTCGGCGGGCGCGAGGTCCCCTTCGAGCTGCGCGAGCGGTGGCGCCGGTTCGCGCCCGCCCTGCCCGACCTGGAGCCGCTGCCCCCGACCTCCGGCGGTCTCCTCCAGCAGGTCCGGACCGTGGTGCGGCAGATCCCCTGCCGGCGCCGGGACTTCATCACCGTGGTGGTGCCGGAGGTCGTCCGCGAGACCGGCCTGACCGGCTACCTCATGCGCCGGCGCGAGCTCGTCCGGCTGAAGGCCGGGCTCCTCAGGGAGCGCAACGTCGTGGTGGCCGACGTCCCCGTGGCGACGGGGGTCCGGGTGACGGGGACCACGGGCGAGCGGGCGCTCATCCCGACCCGGACGGTGGCCCTCGTCTTCGTCTCCGCGGTGCACGACGCCACCGTGCGCGCCGTCAACTACGCCCGGTCCCTGGAGGCGAGCGAGACGCGGGCCATCTACTTCGACATGGACCCGGACCAGGAGCGGACCCTCGAGGCCGAGTGGGCGACCTCGGGGCTGGAGATCCCCCTGGACATCGTCGAGGCGCCCTTCCGGGACCTCGCCGGACCCATGCTGGAGGAGATCCGCCGCTACACGGCCCGCCCGGATACGCTCGTGCTCGTGGTCATCCCCGAGCTCGTGCTGACGAAGTGGCGGCACCTGCTCCTGCACAACCAGAACGCGCTGTTCGTGAAGCGTCTGCTCCTGTTCGAGCCGCAGACCGTCCTGGCCTCGGTGCCCTACTCCCTGGAGCTCTCCTGATGGATCGCGAGGCCGCGCTCGACCTCTGCCGGGAGAAGACCCGCAAGGACACCACGCTGCGACACCTCGTCTCGGTGGAGGGGGTGATGCGGGCGCTCGCCCGCCGCCTGGGTGAGGACGAGGACCTCTGGGGCCTCACCGGCCTGTTCCACGATCTCGACCAGGACGTGACGGGCGAGGACGGCGTCGGTCACGCCGAGGTGGCGGCGGGCTGGCTCCGCGAGGCGGGGGTGGACGAGCGCGTCGTGAACGCGGTGCTCGCCCACGCCTACCCCGAGTACCGGACGGACCTCATGTCCCGCGCGATCGTCCACGCCGACGCGGTCGCCGGGCTGCTCGTGGCCGCCGCCCTCGTGCGCCCCGAGCGCGCCGCGGGGATGAAGGTCTCGAGCGTCCGGAAGAAGCTGAAGGAGCGGGCCTTCGCGCCGGGCGTGAACCGGGAGGAGATCCTGGGGGTCGAGGAGGGGATCGGGCTGCCCCTGGACGAGTTCCTGGCCGTCGCGATCGAGGGGCTCCAGCGGGTCGCCCCCGAGATCGGGCTGGTGCCTTAGCAGGAGACGCAGGTAGGGTTGCGAAAACTCGCAAGATATGCAACCATACCTGCATGTTCTTCCGTTCCTACTGGGTCGAGCGGATCGAGGAGGCCTGGCGCCGACGCCCCATCGTGTGGCTGGTCGGGGTTCGACGGGTCGGTAAGACCGTCCTGTGTCGGTCGCTGCAGGAGGTGGAGTACCTCGATTGTGAACTCCCGAGCGTCCGTCGTGCGCTCGCGGACCCGGAGACCTTCCTGCCCTCGGTCTCGGGGCGCCGCGTCGTGCTCGATGAGATCCATCGCCTCCCCGATCCCTCGGCGCTGCTGAACATCGCGGCCGACCACTTCCCCACGGTCCGCATCCTCGCCACGGGGTCCTCCACCCTGCAGGCCACGGGGAAGTTCCGCGACACCTTGACCGGGAGGAAGCAGGAGGTGTGGCTCACGCCGATGATCGAGGCGGACCGGGCCAGCGCGGGAGGCACGCTCGAGCAGCGGCTGAGGAACGGGGGTCTGCCGGGTTTCTACCTCGAGGGTCTCACGGAGCGCGAGGTCCAGGAATGGCTCGATCCGTATTGGGCGCGTGACATCCAGGAGCTGTTCCGGCTGGAGCGCCGATCCTCGTTCACCCGCTTCGTCGAGCTCGTCCTCGCGCGCAGCGGGGGCATCTTCGAGGCCAGCTCCTTCGCGACCGAGGCGGGGGTGAGCCGGCCCACGGTCGCCAACTACCTGGCCGTCCTCGAGACCACCAAGGTCGCCGTGGTGGTTCGACCCTTCTCCACGCGGCGGGCGAGCGAGATCGTCCACGCGCCGAAGGTGTACGGCTTCGACACGGGATTCGTCAGGATCCTCCGGGGATGGGGGGAGCTCCGGGAGGAGGACCTCGGTTCGCTGTGGGAACACTACGTCCTGGGCGAGATCCTCGCGGTCGGTCCTGCGGCCCAGGTCCGGTACTGGCGGACGGCCCGGCACCAGGAGGTGGACCTCGTCGTCGTTCCGCCTGGGGCGGCCCCGATCGCGATCGAGTGCAAGTGGCGGGCTGACGGGAGCGAGGATCTGCGGGGGCTGAAGGCCTTCCGTCGCGCGTACCCAGAGGGTCAGAGCTACGTGGTGGCCTCGAACGTCGGGCGGCCCTTCACGCGGGGGCTGATCGGACGTCTCACGGTTCGGTACATCGGGTTGGATGGGTTGGGGGATCTCCTCCGCGGGGGTGTGGCGGGCTCCGCGCTGCGCTAGGGTTCCTGTCGTCCCCACGCGTGGCACGAGGAGGGGAAGGTGAACATCCGACCGGCCGGACCCGAGGACGTCGAGTTCCTGAAGAAGATGCTCTACGAGGCCGCGGCCTGGAACCCCGACTGGCCGCGCGAGCGCATGATCGAGGCCCTCGCCGACCCCATGCTCGAGCGCTACCACCGGGACTGGGGGCGCGAGGGGGACTTCGGCGTGATCGCCGAGATCGACGGCGAGCCCGTCGGCGCGGCCTGGTACCGGCAGTTCACGGCCGAGGAGCCCGGCTACGGGTTCGTGGACGAGGAGACCCCGGAGATCGGCATCGCGGTCGTGCCGCTCCACCGCCGCAAGGGGATCGGCGAGACGCTGCTGCGGGCGCTCATGTCCGAGGCCAGGCAGCGCGGGGTGAAGGCCCTCTCGCTGTCGGTGGCCGTGCACAACCGCTCCCGGCGGATGTACGAGCGGGTGGGGTTCCAGAAGGTCCGCGAGGAGGGCGAGAACTGGGTCATGCGGGTCGAGCTCACGTGAGCTCGGAACGGGGCTAGCGTTCGACCTCGGCCTCGGCGGTGCGCCGCTCGGGCGCCTGCCGCGCCGCCTCCTCGGCCCGGATCTGCCGGAGTCGCCGCCGCACGAACCAGACCCCGCCGGCGACGAGGGCGGCCGCCACCGCCCACGCGATCGGGCGGAACACCGCCTCGACCTCGGCCCACCGCTCGCCGAGCAGGTAGCCGAGCCAGGCGAGGACCAGGCACCAGGGCAGGCACCCGAGGAGCGTGTAGAGGGTGAACCGCCAGAAGCGCATCCGCACCACGCCCGCCGGGAGGCTGATGAAGGTGCGCACGACCGGCAGGAGCCGCCCGAAGAAGACCGCGGCCTGGCCGTAGCGCTCGAACCAGTCGTGGGCCCGGTCCACCTCGTGGGGCCGGATCAGGAGGTACCGCCCCCACCGATCGAGGAGGCGGCGTCCGCCCGCGGAGCCCGCCCAGTAGGCGAGCCAGGACCCGACGACGTTGCCGGCGGTGCCCGCGGCGACCACCCCCCACAGGTCGAGCTGCTCCCGGGCGGCGAGGAAGGGGGCGGTGACGAGGGCGCCCCCGAAGAGCATCGTCACCTCGCTCGGCACGGGGACGCAGGCCGACTCCAGCACCATGAGCAGGAAGATCGCCACGTAGCCGTAGGTGGCGATCTCCTCGGTCACGAGCTCGGTGAACAGGGCGAGCAGGTCGGCTCCAGTCCTTCAGGGGTCCGACCGAAGGGTATCAGCGGAGCCACGGCGGGGCGCGGCCGCGGTCCGGTTGCGCGCCTCGGCACCGTCCGGGCGGTAAGGTGCGCTCGGTCGAGCGGGCGGGTGCTGGTACCCTGCGCCGGTGGAGGCCCACGGCGCCGGGCCCGGATCCCCCCTGGAACAGGTAGGCGGTAGCGTGGCGAAGACCCTGGTCGTCGTCGAGTCGCCGGCCAAGGCGAAGACGATCGAGAAGTACCTGGGGCCGGACTACGTGGTCCGGGCCTCCTACGGCCACGTCCGCGACCTGCCCGAGAGCGACCTCGGGGTGGACGTCGAGGACGGCTTCCGCGTCACCTACGTCGTGCCCGAGGGGAAGCGGCGCCACGTGACCGAGCTGAAGAAGGCCCATCGGGGGGCCGAGGACCTCGTGCTCGCCACCGACTACGACCGGGAGGGGGAGGCGATCGCCTACCACGTGGCGACGCTCCTCGGCATCGAGCCGGAGCGGGCCAAGCGCGTGACCTTCACCGAGATCACGCGGGACGCGATCCTCGAGGCCTTCGCCCACCCGAGGGGCATCGACCTGATGCTCTTCGACGCCCAGGAGGCCCGGCGGGTGCTCGACCGGCTCGTCGGCTACAAGATCAGCCCGATCCTCTGGCGGAGGATCCGCCCGGGTCTTTCCGCCGGCCGGGTGCAGTCGGTCGCCGTCCGGCTCATCGTGGAGCGGGAGCGCGAGATCCGCGCCTTCCAGCCGGTCGAGTACTGGAGCGTGGACGTGCGCCTCGCCCCGGACGGGGAGGAGCACGCCTTCCTCGCAAGGCTGATCGAGGTGCCCGAGGGCAGGCTCGCCCCCTCGCCCGACAAGAAGGGCCTGCTCCTGCGGACCGAGGGCGAGGCCACGGCCCTCGCCGATCGGCTCCGGGGGGCCGCCTACCGGGTTGCGGCGGTCGAGCGCAAGGAGCGGCGGCGCACCCCGCCGCCGCCCTTCACGACCTCCACGCTGCAGCAGGAGGCGGCGCGCAAGCTCGGGTTCTCCGCCCGCAAGACCATGACCCTCGCCCAGCGCCTCTACGAGGGCGTGGAGCTGCCGGGGGAGGGCACGGTGGGGCTCATCACGTACATGCGGACCGACTCCGTGCACCTGGCCGAGTCCGCCCTGCGCGAGATCGCCGGGTTCATCCGCACCGAGTACCCAGCCGAGTACGCCTTGCCGGAGCCCCGCCGCTACCCCACGCGGACCCGCGGCGCGCAGGAGGCGCACGAGGCGATCCGGCCCACCTCGGTGCTGCGCCACCCCGCGCGCGTCGCGAGCGCGCTGGACCGGGACCACCTGCGCCTGTACGAGCTGATCTGGCGACGCACCGTGGCGAGCCAGATGGCCGCGGCGCGCTTCGACCAGGTCCGGGTGGACGTGGAGGCCACGGCCGAGGGCGCGCGCTACGGGCTGCGCGCGACCGGGCAGACGCTCCGGTTCGACGGGTACCTGCGGGTCTACGCGGAGGGACGGGACGAGGCGCCGGAGGAAGAGGCCGAGGCCAGGCTGCCCGAGCTCTCCGTGGACCAGGTCCTGCGGATGCTCGAGGTCCTGCCCGAGCAGCACTTCACGCAGCCCCCGCCCCGCTACACGGAGGCCTCCCTGGTCAAGACGCTCGAGGAGCTCGGGATCGGTCGGCCGTCGACCTACGCCCAGATCATCTCGACGATCCAGGAGCGCGGCTACGTGGAGCTGCGGGACAAGCGGTTCCACCCGACCGACGTGGCCGAGGTCGTGATCGACAAGCTGATCGAGCACTTCCCCGACATCATGGACGTGAACTTCACGGCCAAGATGGAGGAGGAGCTCGACCTCATCGCCGAGGGGAGGGCGCAGCGGACCGAGGTCCTGCGCCGGTTCTGGATCCCCTTCTCCGAGGACCTGGAGCGCGCCGAGGAGAAGTTCGAGCGCTACGTCGAGGACCTGGAGGAGACCTGTCCCCGATGCGTCGAGGAGGGGCGGACGCCCCCCGGCCACCTGCAGATCCGGCTGGGACGGTTCGGGCGGTTCATCGGGTGCTCCCGGTGGACGGAGGAGGCGGGGGGCTGCCGCTACATCCGGAACCTGAACGGCGAGGAGCGTCCGGAGCCCGAGATCCTCGAGGAGCGCTGCCCGGAGTGCGGTCGACCGCTCGCGCGCAAGGTCGGCAAGTACGGACCCTTCGTCGGCTGCTCCGGCTACCCGGAGTGCCGGTACGTGAAGAGGGAGCCCCCGAAGGGGACGGGGGTCACGTGTCCCCAGTGCGGCGAGGGCGAGATCGTGGAGAAGCGGACGCGGTTCGGCCTCATGTACGGGTGCGCCCGCTACCCCGCCTGCGACTTCGCCGTGGGCAACCCGCCGGCGCCGGAGCCTCCCTGCCCGGAGTGCGGCTCGCTCCTGCTGCGCCGTCCGAGGTCGTACCGTTGCTGGGGCTGCGGCGCCGAGCTCGACCTCGAGCTCCGGGTGACCAAGCCCGGCGATCCGGAGGCGGAGGCGGCGGCCCGAGCTGCGAAGGCGGCGGCT
>FWPV01011652.1_pt1 | contig 13899 bp, 15 predicted proteins | sample 2228371 | NCBI WGS metagenome assembly FWPV01 (sample SAMEA103939776, study PRJEB20133) | metagenome
CAGGGTCGCGATCTCATCGACAGTCCTGATCCCGGCCCCGAACGCATCCGTGAACCCGTAGATCCTAGTCCACGCCGGACCCGTCGCCCCGAAGATGTCATCGCTCGCAAGCCCCTGCCACGCATCTACGACCGCCATCGCTGGCTCGGCTACTGGTACGTGCCAGCCGCGGTTGCCCTCGCAGCCCTCGTCGCCTTCGGCATCATCTGGGCCGCCGATCAGCTCCTCGGCGGGAGCTCCCCCGCCGCCAGCCCATCCCCCACGCCGGTACTGCCGGGCGCCGAGTCACCCACGCCCACGCCACCCGCCTTCGCCACCCCTGCGACCCCCACGCAGCAGGCTTCGCCCGCCCCAACCGTCAGCGCAACCGTTGGCCCCGGCCGCTTCACCGCCGGCCAGCGCCTCATCGTCACCGGCACTGGCGACTGCCTCAACGTTCGCACCGCGCCCGGCACCGAGAACGACGCCATCGTCTGCCTCCAGGATGGCAGCGAGGTCACCGTCACCGGCGGTCCCCAGCAGGCAGGCAATTTTACCTGGTGGAAAGTCCAAACGAGGCTCGGTGAAGGATGGGCGGTCGAAAACTACCTCACCCCGGCACCCTAGCAGCGCTCCTCCTCGTGGCCCTGCTCGCCGTTACCTGTGCCCGCTCGGGCGCCCCCCGGCAGGAGCCCACGCCCTCAGCTCCCGCGACCGCAGCCAGCCAGCCACCTGCCTCGCCCACCCCCTCGCCCACCCCGGACCCCCTGGGGCCGCCCCCACCCGACCTCGCCGCCGCCCGCGCCGCCATCGATCGCCTCGAAGCCACCATCGGCATCTGCGCGCCCATCGCCGCCGAACGCTGGGGCATCCGCTGCGTCACCGGCGACATCGATGGCGACCTCCGCCCCGATACCGCCATCCTTTTCCCGCTCGACCAGCCCGCCCCGGTGGCCCCCCACCCCGGTGTCGTCTTCGTGCACCTCACCACCGCGCCCGCCTACCTCGCCCTCTCGCCCCCCGGGGCTGCCGACACCTCGATCATCGGGCAATCCGTCTTCGCAATCGCCGACCGCGACGGCAGGCCCCGCCCCGAAGTCTCCTTCCTCGAAAACCTCTGCACGGCTACCCGTTGCAGCAGCCTCGTCCGCGTCTACGCCTGGGACGGCACCGCCTGGCGCGACATCGGCCCCGCCGATGACGGCATCACCGCCCTCGTCCGCGTTGCTTTCGAAGGCGAGGGCGCAGCCACCGCCATCGTCATGCAGAACCAGCCTGTCGCCTCGCCCGCCGCTGGCCCCATCCGCGGCGGCACCTACCGGTACACCCTCGCCGAGGGCCGCTTCACCCGCCGCGAAGCCCGGCTCGACCCGCCCGAGTACCTCTTCCACGCCATCCTCGATGCCGATGCCCTCTTCGCACGCGGCCTCTGGCGCGAAGCCATCGCGGCCTACGAATCCGCCATCAACGACACCACCCTGCGCGACTGGCGCGACGAAATCGGCCGCGGCCCATCACGCGATGCCCTCGCGGCCTACGCCCTCTTCCGCATCGCCGTCGCCGAAGCTGCATCCGGCGCCGACCCAAATCCCGCCCTCGACCGACTCATCCGCGAGGGCCGAGAGCCGGTCTTCCTCAACGCCGCAGAGGCCTTCCGCAAGGGCTACCAGGAGCGCGGCTCCGCTGGCGGCGGCTGCCTCGAAGCTACACGCTACCTCGCCACCACCGGGCCCGGCATCGACACCCCAGCCTACGTCCAGCGCCTCCTCGACCACGGGTACGCCAACCCGCAGTACACCTACCGCGACATCTGCCCGCTCTAGGCTACCCCAGCAGCTGCCGCCGAAGGTTCGCCATCTCGATCGCCGCCTGCGCTGCCTCCTCCCCCTTGTGCCCCTCCTTGCCTCCGGTTCGTGCGAGTGCCTGCTCCACGTTGTCCACTGTCAGCACCCCGAAGATGACCGGCACGCCGGTTTCCTGGGCCACCTCGCGAATCCCTTCGGCCGCCCCGCCGGCCACATACTCGAAATGCGCGGTCTCGCCCCGGATCACCGCCCCCAGGCACACCACGGCGTGGAACCTGCCCGAACCCGCGGCCCAGCGCGCCGCCGTCGGCAGCTCGAACGCGCCCGGTACCCACGCCACCGTGATGCACTCCTCCGCCACCCCACGCTCCCGGAGCACCCGTTCCGCACCCTCCAGCAGCTTCCGCGTCACGAACTCGTTCCAGCGCGAAACCACCACGCACACGTGCAGCCCCGCACCATCCAGCGAACCCTCCAGCACCGTGCTCATCCACCGCCCTCCACCACCAGCGATTCCAGCCCATCGAGCAGGTGCCCCATCCGCGCCCGCTTCGTCTCCAGGTAGCGGATGTTGTGCGGGTTCGGCGTCGTCACGATCGGCACCCGCTCCACCACCTCCAGGCCGTACGCCTCCAGCCCCGCCCGCTTCGCCGGGTTATTCGTGATGAGCCGCATCTTGCTCACCCCAATGTCCCGCAGGATCTGCATCCCGATCCCGTAATCCCGCCGGTCCGCCGGGAACCCCAGCGCCAGGTTCGCATCAACCGTATCGAGGCCGCGCTCCTGCAGCTCGTACGTCCGCAGCTTATTGTGCAGGCCGATGCCGCGACCCTCCTGCCGCATGTAGAGGAACACGCCCCCCTCTTCCGCAATCATCCGCAGTGCCTTCTCCTTCTGCTCCCCGCAGTCGCACCGCAGCGAACCGAACACATCACCGGTCACGCACTGGTCGTGCACCCGCACCAGCGTCGGCCGATCCGGGTCAATCTCCCCCTTCACCAGCGCCACATGCTCGTCCGGCTGCCCCTCCGCCTTATATCCCAGGATCACCATCTCCCCGTAGGGGGTCGGCAGCCGCGTCTCCGCCACCCGCGTCACCAGCCGCTCCGTCCGCAGCCGGTACCGGATGATGTCGTTCACGGTCACAATCCGCAACCCGTGGCGCCGCGCGAACCGCTTCAGGTCCGGCATCCGCGCCATCTGACCGTCCATCTTCATGATCTCGCAGATCACCGCAGCCGGGTACAGCCCTGCCAGCCGCGCCAGGTCCACGCTCGCCTCCGTCTGCCCGGCCCGCACCAGCACGCCACCCTTGCGCGCACGCAGCGGGAACATGTGCCCCGGCCGCGCCAGGTCCTCGGGCTTCGTCTCCGGGTCGATGAGCACCTGCACCGTCCGCGCTCGGTCCGCCGCGCTGATCCCGGTCGTCACCCCCGTCCGCGCCTCCACCGAGACCGTGAACGGCGTCCCGAACCCCGAGGTGTTCGATCGCGGATCCACCATCAGCGGCAGCTGCAGCTGGTCGCACCGCTCCTCCGTCAGCGAGCAGCAGATCAGCCCCCGCCCATACTTCGCCATGAAATTGATGTGGTCCGGCGTCACGAACTGCGCCGCGATGCACAGATCCCCCTCATTCTCCCGGTCCTCATCGTCCGTGATGATCACGAACTTCCCCCGCCGGAACTCCTCGATCGCCTCCGGCACCGTCGCCATCACCGGGTCCCGTTCGCTCACCGTCCCTCCTCCTTCCGCGCCTCCAGTAGCGCATCGACGTACCGCGCCAGGATGTCTGTCTCCAGGTTCACCCGCTCCCCCGGTTTCCGATGCACCAGGTTCGTGTGCTCCTGCGTGTACTGCACCAGCGAAACGGCGAACCCCTCCGCGTCCTTCGCGATGATCGTCAGGCTGATCCCGTCAATGCACACCGGGCCCTTCACCACCATGTACCGCAGCAGCTCCCGCGGCGCCCGGATGCGCACGATCACCGCCTCCCCCTCCGGCGTCAGCGATTCCACCACCCCCGTTCCCTCTACCACCCCCCGCACGATGTGCCCGCTCAGCCGATCGGTTGGCCGGCACGAACGCTCCAGGTTTACCCGGTCCCCTGGCCGCAGCTCACCCAGGTTGCTCCGCCGGTACGTCTCCGGCATCAAGTTCGCGAAGAATGTATCCCCGCTGATCTCCGCCACCGTCAGGTCTACGCCGTTGATCGCAATCGAATCCCCAAGCTTCGCATCCTCCAGGATGCGCGGCGCCCGGATGCGCAGCGTCCCCTCGCCCGCCTCTACCACCTCGCCCACTTCCTCGATGATGCCCGTAAACATCAGCCGCACCTCCCGCTCGCAGGCCGGCTGCCATCGACCCCAAAACCTTCCATTGGTGCCTGGCCCCCGGTCGTACTCCGATCTCCCCGGGGCGCACGCAGGCAGTGGCCGAGCCCAACGGCCGGCCAGCGCCGTGCTCAACGCACAGCGCCGCCCTGTTCTCTCCCATCCGGACTGTCACCGTCGGCCCCGGGATTCCACCGGGTCAGCCCCTCGCCGCGCCAGCGGCTCGGGGGTCGCGGGCTCTCACCGCCGGTGGGGAATTGCACCCCGCCCCGAGAACATCACCTGTATCGTTCGCTTTGCACTAAGGGTTGTCAAGTCCCGCCTTCCGCCGGCCCACTCACCTGCCCCACCCGCTCCACCAGCTTCACCAGCACATCGTAGGTCGCGTAGGCGTCCGCCAGCGCACCGTGCTCACCCATCCGCCCGATGCCCAGCCGATCGGCCACGTGCCCCAGGTTGAAGCGATCCACCTCGCCGTTCCCCCGCAGCAGCGCCCGCGCCACCGCCTGCACGTCGATCGCTACCGGCGCGAATGGCCACGGTGCCCCGAGTCGCCGGAACGCCTCCGCGAGGAACGCCAGGTCCTGCGCCATCCCCCACCCCGTCACGATCGCATCGCGCCCCGTCGCCGCGAACCGCTCCATCGCCGCCTCCAGCTCCATTGCCGCCTTCCACGCCTTCGCCGAGTACCCCACCACCTTCAGCGCCGCCGGCACCGCATTGCCAATCCGCTTCGGCCGAACGCGCGCGCTCCACGCCTCCTCCTCGGGCAGCCCCGGCGCGAGCGTCGCCCGCACGCCGCCCAGATCCAGAATTTCGTGCACCTGCGGGTTCGGGCCCGACATCTCCAGGTCCACCACGAAAATCGCCCGCACACCCTCCAGCAGCTCCAGTCCCGCCGGCTCGCCCAGCGGTCGGCCCTCGGCATCCAGCCGCCGCAGGCCCATGCCCAGCACCGAGAGCAGCGCATCCACCCGCTAGATCCTCCGCAGCTCCTTGCTCACCAGCGTTAGCGCCAGCGTCAGCATCGCCGCCGCCAGCATCCAGCCCAGCACCGTGTGCGGCGCACCCCACCGGTCGATCATCGCCCCCATCGCCAGCCCCGCAAACGGCGTCATCCCCCATGTCATCGTCTGCAGCGCCACCACCCGCGAACGAAACTCCGGCGCCGCCTTCATCTGCATCAGCGAGGCATTGAATGCCGCGTAGATGCTGTGGAACACCCCCGCAATCACCAGCGCGCCCACCGCCAGCCACAGGTGCCGCATGAACGTGAACGAGGCCACCGAAAGGCAGTAGAACAGGCACGTCCACATCATCCACGGCCCCATCCGCGCCCGGTGCGAGGTCGCCGCAACAATCCCGCCCCCGGCCAGCGACCCCAGCCCCACCGCCGCCGCCAGGAACCCGTAGGCATTCGCCCCCTCGTGCAGCACATCCTTCGCGAATACCGGCAGAAAGCTCACGTACGGGTACACCAGCACGCTCGGCAGGATAGCCATCCCCACCACCAGTGCCATCACGCGATCCCGGGCCACGTACGCCAGGCCCCTTCCCACCGCCACAAATGCCCCCTCCTTGCCCTCCACCAGCTCCGGCTCGAACCGCCGCAGCCGTGCCGTCAGCACCAGCGACACCATCAGGCACCCGGCCTGCACCTCGAACGTCCCCTCCGTCCCGATCAGCCCGATGAGCGCGCCGCCAATCGCCGGGCCGATGACGCGCATCGCGTTCCCACCCAGGGCATTCAGCGCCACCGCGTTCGTCATCTCCTCCGGGCCCACCGTATCGAACACCAGCAGGCTCCGGATTGGACCCGCCAGCGCCTCCACAATCCCCGCAAGCGCCGCCAGCACATACACCATCCACAGCGTGATCGCCCCGCTCGCCACCAGGAACGCCAGCAGCACCGCAATCCCCGCGCTCACCGCCGTGTACACCATCAGCAGCCGCTTCCGCTCGTACCGCCCCGCGATCACCCCGCCAAACGGCGATACCAGCACCAGGAACGCACCCCGCAGCAACGCCACCACCGCCAGGTTCGTCGCCGAACCACCCAGGTCGTTCACCACCAGCCACCCCTGCCCAATCGTCTGCACCCACGACCCCACCTGCAACGCCATCGTCGAAAACAGCAATACCCGGAAATCCCGGTGCCTGAGCGACGCCAGCGGACGGCCCGGTGCGGTCAGTCCGCCACCACCGGGCACCGGGTCGGCGTCAGCGAGCGATTGGGAGGACAAGCAGGAGCTCCGGGCGCAGGTGCGCCCATCCCTGCAATCCTGCACAACCATCCGCCAACGCTCCACACACCCCCGGCGCCATACCCCCTTCCTGCTACCATCGAACTACCATCCACGGAGTTCCCCCATGCCCGACCCCGCAGCCGTCGCCATCCAGTTCTTCCGCGACCGCTTCGCCATCGATCCCGCCGTCACCTCCACCCTCCTCTCCGTCGCCCTCGCCCGCGGCGGCGATTTCGCCGAGCTCTACTTCGAGCACCGCACCAACTCTGCCATCACCTGGGAAGACCAGCGCGTCAAATCCGCCACCCGCACCGTCGCCCAGGGTCTCGGCGTCCGCGTCGTCCGTGGCGACGCCATCGGCTACGCCTACACCGAATCCTTCGACCTCGAGGCCATGCGCCGCGCCGCCGATACCGCTGCCCGCATCTGCGCCGGCGATCGCACCCCACCGCCCATCGATGCCACCCCCTTCCTCCTTGGCACCACCCACTACGACTTCGACCACCCCCTCGTCGCCGAGCCCGCCGCTGCCAAAGTTGCCCTCCTCCAACGCGCAGATACCGCCGCACGCTCCTACCACCCCAGCATCGTCCGCCTCGATGCCTCCATCGGCGACGAACTCAAGTACGTCCTCATCGCCCGCAGCGATGGCCGCATCGTCGGCGATGTCCAGCCCCTCATCCGCTTCAACGTCTCCGCCGTCTCCCAGCAGGGCGAAAGCCGCCAGGTCGCTCGCCAGGGCGGCGGCGGCCGCATGGGCATCGAATACTTCGACCTCGTCCCACCCGAGGTCCACGCCCGCGAAGCCGCACGCCAGGCCGTCCTCCAGCAGGACGCCGCCGATGCCCCCGCAGGCACCCTCCCCGTTGTCCTCGCCGCCGGCGATTCCGGCGTCCTCCTCCACGAAGCCGTCGGTCACGGCCTCGAAGCCGACTTCAACCGCAAGGGCACCAGCAACTACACCGGCCGCATCGGCCAGCCCGTCGCCAGCCCCCTCGTCACCGTCGTCGATGATGGCACCATCGCCAGCTCCCGCGGCTCCATCAACGTCGACGACGAGGGCAACCTCGCCGGCCGCAACGTCCTCATCGAGAACGGCATCCTCCGCGGCTACCTCCACGACGAAATCAGCGCCCGCCACTTCGGCGTCAGCCCTTCCGGCTCCGGTCGCCGCCAGACCTTCAAGGACTACATCATGCCCCGCATGACCAACACCTTCATGCTCCCCGGCGACGACACCCCGGAAGACATCATCCGCTCCGTCGACCGCGGCATCTACGCCGTTTCCTACTCCGGCGGCCAGGTCAACATCTCCAACGGCGACTTCGTCTTCTCCGTCACCGAGGCCTACCTCATCGAAAACGGCCGCGTCACCACCCCCCTCAAGAACGTCATGCTCATCGGCAACGGTCCCGACGTCCTCTCCAAAGTCACCCGCGTCGCCAACGACTTCCGCCTCTCCGATGGCCGCTGGACCTGCGGCAAGGATGGCCAGTCCGTCCCCGTCGGCGTTGGCATGCCCACCGTCCTCGTCTCTGGCATCACCGTCGGGGGCACCCGCCTGTGAGCGCCCGCGCCGCCGACCGCATCGCCGCCATCGAGGTCGCCCGCCGCGCCGTCGAACTCGCCCGCCGCGCCGGCGCCGAACAGTGCGACGCCTTCGTCGTTACCGGCACCGAAAGCACCGTCACCGTCCGCCTCGGCGAAGTCGAAAAACTCATCGAAGCCGGCTCCGTCGGCCTCGGTCTCCGCATCATCCAGGGCGGCCGAACCGCCATCTGCGCCACCTCCGACCTCGACCCGGCCGCCCTCGAGCAGTTCGCACGCGACGCCGTCGAGCTCGCCGCTATCAGCGCGCCCGACGAATTTGCCGGCCTCCCCGAACCCTCCCTCCTCGCCCGCGGCGCCGACGCCCGCCCACTCGCCCTCTACGACGAACGCATCGAAGCCCTCGCCACCGACGAAAAAATCCGCATCGCTCGCGAGTGCGAGGCCGCCGCCCTCGCCGCCGACCCCCGCGTCACCAACTCTGATGGCGCCACCATCTCTACCCACGTCGTCGAAATCGCCCTCGCCAACTCCCTCGGCTTCGAAGGCGCCTACCCCGCCACCTCCATCTCCCTCGTCGTCGAAGCCATCGCCGACGACGCCGAGGGCAAGAAACGCAACGGCTACTGGTACTCCGCCGAGCGCTCCCTCTCCCGCCTCGCCGACGCCGGGGAGGTCGGCCGCATCGCCGCCCGTCGCGCCGTCGACCAGCTCGGCGCACGCAAGCCCGCCACCGCCCGCGTCCCCGTCGTCTTCGAGCCCATGATGGCCGTCTCCCTCCTCGGCCACCTTGCGGGCTGCGCAACCGGCGATGCCCTCTACCGCGGCACCACCTTCCTCGCCAGCCGCGCCGGCCAGCCCCTCGCCTCCCCCCTCGTCACCATCACCGACGACCCCACCCTCCCGGGCCGCTTCGGCACCCGCCCGTTCGATGGCGAAGGCGTCGCCACGCGGCCATCCCCGCTCATCGAGGCCGGCGTGTTCAGCGGCTTCCTCTTCGACTGCTACACCGCCCGGCGCCTCGGCCGCTCCACCACCGGCAGCGCCGCCCGCAGCATCGAAAGCGGCCCGGCGCCATCCTCCTCCAACCTCGTCATGGCTCCCGGCACCGTCTCGCCCGCCGAGATCATCCGCGACATTGAAAGCGGCCTCTACGTCACCGCCCTCATGGGCGCCGGCTTCAACCCTGCCACCGGCGACTACTCCCGTGGCGCCGCCGGCTTCTGGATCGAGCGCGGCGAGCTCGCCTATCCCGTCACTGAAGTCAACATCTCCGGCAACCTCGCCGCCATGCTCGCCGATATCGATGCCGTGGGCAGCGACCTCACCTGGTTCGGTGCTGCCGCTGCCCCCACCATCCGCATCCGGGAAATGACCGTCTCGGGTCGCTGACCCGGGCGCCGTCTACCGAACCGGCACGCTCCCCGGTCCCCGCGTAATCACCCAGTAGGCGGCCCCCGTCCGCAGGTTCGTCAGCGTGTTCAGGTACCCCGGCATCCCCGGCAGGTATCGCCGCCAGCTGCCCGTCGCCGGGTCCCACTCGTACACCACCGTCACGTTGCTCCCGGCCGGGAATACCTGCGATGGCGGAACATTCCCGCCTGGCCACGCCACCAGGTTCGCCCCCGCCGCCAGCGGCAGCGACGGCGCCGCCCCGCTCCCCTGCCCGCTCGGCCCAGGCGATGGCGTCGGTGTGGGGGTCGGCGTTCGCGTCGGTGTGGGCGTAAAGGTCGGCGTCGGCGTGTTCGTCGCCTGCCCGCTGCCCGGCGGCATCGGTGGGGTTGGCGGTGTCGGCGGTGTCGGGATCGCCGGGGTCGGTGTTGGCGTCGGCGTCCGCGTTGGCGTCGGCGTTGCCGTCGGCGATTGCCCGGCCGGCGCAGTACCGGTCGGCGTATTCGTTGGCGTCGCCGTGGGCGTCGGCGTATTGGTCGGCGTGGCCGTGGCCGTTGGTGTATCGGTCGCCGTCGGCGTGTTCGTCGGCGTGTTCGTCGGCTGGCCGCTCCCACCGCCGCCCGTGCCGTCGTTCACCGCCCCGAAGTTCGTCGCCCAGTACCACCCGTACGGCGAGCCGGCCAGGTAATACCTCGCAATCCCAATCTGCTGGTAGTACGGCGTCAGCATGTTCTGGTTGTGCCCCGGCGAGTTTTGCCACGCCGTAAACGCCGCCTGCGCCGTCGACCACGTCGACCCGGCCGCAAGGTTCTCGCCCGCCCCGGAGGGATAGCCGCAATCGATCGCCCGCTGGTAGGGCGACCGCCCCAGGCTGTCCGTGTGCGAGAAGTACCGGTTCGTTGCCAGGTCCTCCACCATCCACGCCGCAGCCCGGTTCAGGTTCGTCGAAATCGTCAGCGGGCTCAGCCCGTTCTGCGCGCGGTACTGGTTGATCAGCACCAGGAAGGCCTGCTCCTCGCTGTCCAGCGCGTCGTGTGTCACCGTGCAGTTCGTCAGCGCACTCGCCTGCTGGTCCGCGCTCATCGTCAGTGCCAGCGCCGCCAGCACGGCCCCCGCCAGCGCCACCCACAGCGGCATCGTCGTCGTTCGTACCCCAGCAGCCATGTCTACCCCCGGGCCTTCGGATGCCATGCCGGCCCAAAGGGAAGTTCGACCTCCCCGGGGGAACAGCCGGTGGATGCAGCGTGAATCCGGCGGGGCGTCCGGGGGTCAACCGCGGGCCGCTCGCCTCAGCCCTGCCTGCGCGCCTCGTAATCCGCAATCGCCGCCCGCAGCGCGTCAGCCGCCAGCACGCTGCAGTGCACCTTATCCCGCGGCAATCCGCCCATCGCCTCTGCAATCGCCTCCCGGGTCAGCGTCCGCACCGCCTCGAGCGGCCAGCCACGCACCATCTCGCTCGCGAACGAGCTCGTCGCAATCGCAGCCGGGCACCCCCGGGTCTGCCATCGAATCTCCGCCACCCGCCCCTCTACCACCCGGATCATCACCCGCATCCGGTCCCCACACACCGGGTTGGAACGCTCGCCAATGCCATCCGCATCATCCAGCACCCCCGCGTTCCGGGGACGTTCGAAGTGCTCCCGCACCACGTCCGAATACGCCGCCATGCCGCCATCCTACCGGTGCATCACGAGCACCGCGAACGCCGTCACCGTGAAACCCGCGATCGCCGCCAGCACCTGCCGATCGCTGAACAGCACACGGTCCGGCGCATCGCCCTGCCGCGGCCCGCTCATCAGCAGCAGGAATCGGAAGAGTGCAAACACGACGAACGGGATCGTCAGCGCCATCGAACCATCCTCCGGCACCCGCCCCGACTCGATGGTGTACAGCGAGTAGCTCAGGAGCGCACCCGCCGCGCTTACCCCCAGCATCAGCTCCAGCACCTCCGCGTTGTACGCCGCCAGCGATGGCCGGTGCCGCGCCGCCTCAGCGCCAAGCTGGCGAAACTCCGCCCACCGCTTCGTCGTCGCGAAAAAGAACGCCGCGAAGCTCGAACACACGTACAGCCACGGGCTGATGTCGACCTCGATCGCCGCCGCGCCGCTCACCGCCCGCCCGACGACGCCGGCCCCCAGCAGCAGGATGTCGAGGATGGCGACCCGCTTCAGCTGGAGCGAATACAGCGCCATCAGGACCACGTACCCCGCCAGCACCAGCCCCGCCACCCGGTCGAGCACGATCGCCGCCGGGATGCTCACGACCGCCAGCACCGCCGCCGCCCCCAGCGCCGTCCCCGTGCGCAGCCGCCCGCTGGCGATCGGCCGCAGCCGCTTCCGCGGGTGGAGCCGGTCCGCTTCCCGGTCGCGCACGTCGTTCAGCAGGTACGTCGCCGAGGCAGCGAGGCACCACAGCCCGAACAGCACCAGCGACCGCCAGAGCAGCGGCCACCAGCTCTCCGGGTCGCCCGGCGTCCACGCCTCCCCCGCGCTGAACACGAACGCCGCGAACACCACGACGTTCTTCGGCCACTGGTACGGCCGCATCGCCATGAGCAGCGGCGGCACGAGGCCCCCGGCCCGTTCGCCCTGTGCGGCCGCGCTCATTCGCGCTCCCTGCTGATGCGCGCCCATTGCCCGCCGATCGCTGCCGCGAGCCGCTCGATGTCGGCCTCGAAGACCGCGTTCGGCGCGCCGGCCGCCGCCCACACGGTCGCGAACCGCCGCAGCGAATCGTCGACCACCACATCCGCCCGGGCCGGCCAGCCGACCGGCGCGACGCCTCCCACCTCGTAGCCGGTGTGCGCCCGCACCTCTTCCGGTGAACCCATCTTCAGGCGCTTCCGTCCGACCCCGAGGATTTGCGCGAGCGCCGCGGTGTCGACCTGCCGGTCCCCGGCCGCCAGCACCATCGTCGGCCGCCCCTCGGCGAGGAAGAACAGCGTCTTCACGATCTGACCGACCTCGCAGCCGACCGCCGCCGCGGCCTCCTCCGCCGTCGCCGTGCTCGCCTCGAAGACCCGCACCTCGCCGGGCAGCCCGAGCGCGCGCAGCGCCGCGGCCACCCGCTCGGGCGGTGTCACGCCCGCCCCTCCAGCGCCCGCCGGGCGGCCCGCACCGTGTTCACCAGCAGCATCGCCACCGTCATCGGCCCCACCCCGCCCGTGTACGGCGTCACCTGGCTCGCCACCTCCCGCACGTCCAGCGCCGCATCGCCGACGAGCCGGTAGCCGCTCGGCCGGTCCGGCGCATCGACCCGGTTCACCCCCACGTCGATGACCACCGCGCCCGGCTTCACCATCTCCTTCGTCAGCGTCCCCGCGCGGCCAGCGGCCATCACGACGATGTCGGCCCGCCGCGTGTGCTCGGCGAGGTCGGGCGTCGCCGTGTGGCAGATGGTCACCGTCGCGTTGCCGCCCCGCCAGTTGTTCGAAAGCAGCACCGCCAGCGGCCGCCCCACCAGCGTGCTCCGGCCCACCACCACCACGTGCTTCCCCGCCGGGTCGTTCCCCGTGCGCAGCAGCAGCTCCACCACCCCGTGCGGCGTGCACGGGATCGCGCCGTCGAGCTCGCCCCGCAGCAGCTTGCCGAGGTTCACCGGGTGGAGCCCGTCGGCGTCCTTCGCCGGGTCCATCGCGTCGATGACGCGCAGCTCGTTCACCTGCGGCGGCAGCGGCAGCTGGGGCAGGATCGCGTGGAAGCGACCGTCCGCGTTCAGCTGCCGGATGAGCGCGATGACCTCCGCCTCAGTGGCCGATGCCGGCAGCCGGAACGTCTCCGAAAAGATCCCGGCCTCGGCGCACGCCTTCGTCTTCATCGAGACATAACTGATGGACGCAGCGTTGTCCCCCACGATGACGGCCGCCAGCCCCGGGGTCACCCCCGCGGCCCGCAGCTCCGCCGCTTCGCGCGCGACCTCCGCGCGGATTTCCGCGGCTATCGCCGCCCCATCGATCAGCTTCGCCGGCATGCGCGTAGCGTAGCCGGGAACCTCCCTCCGGGCCAAAGCCGCACCGGCCACGCGCGAACGCCCGCCCTCGCGTACGATCCGCGCAGCACGAGTTCACCCACCCTGCACGAACAGGCTGGTTCCCATGCCCGACGACGCCACGCCGCCGCGCCCGCGCAAGTTCGCCCACGGCATCGATGTCATCGAAACCCACCGCATCGCCGATGTCATCCGCCGCCACGGCGACCGCTTCCTCAACCGCGTCTACACCCCCGACGAAATCGCCCACTGCCGCGGTCGCATCCCCGAACTCGCCGTCCGCTTCGCCGCGAAGGAGGCCGTGATGAAGGCCCTCGGCACCGGCATCCGCGGCGTCGGCTGGAAGGACATCGAAATCCTGCCCAACCGCCGCGGCAAACCGCTCGTCTTCCTCTACGGCCGCGGTGCGAAGCGCGCCGAAGAGATCGAACTCCGCGGCCTCGAAGTCTCCATGACCCACCTCGCCGACCTCGCCATGGCCTCCGTCGTCGGCGAGCGCGCCCTCACCGAAGCCGAAGACACCCCCCGGCGCGGCGACAACGCCCTCCGCCTCATCCGGGAGAAAGGCCTCCGATGAAGCTCGTCACCGCCGCCGAAATGCGCCAGCTCGAA
>FWPV01011653.1_pt1 | contig 13898 bp, 6 predicted proteins | sample 2228371 | NCBI WGS metagenome assembly FWPV01 (sample SAMEA103939776, study PRJEB20133) | metagenome
ACGTTGAGCTGCGGCATGGTGCGGGAGATGAACCCCAGCGCCACGTTCACCAAGAACAGGGCCAGCAGGGCCGGCGCGGCGACCCGCAGCAGGACAACCTGCTCCACCACTGCCTGAGTGCCGGCAGTTTCCCAGCGTTCGAGCGCCTGCACCAGCGCCGGCGGGACCGGGCTTTCGCAGTGCCGGCGCAGCAGCCCGATCAACTGAGCAGGCCGCAGCCCCTGGGCCTTTGCTCGTTCTAGCGCGGCAGGAGAAACGTGATAATGATACTCAGCCAGGCTCTCTTTGCCGGTTTTTTCACCAGGGCCTTTGCGGAGGTTATCTGAGCCTGCTTCCCACGCACAGAAGCGAGCCACCTGGTAGCGAGCGGCCCGGGGCGCCAGGGCCGGGACGCTGATGCGGCCTTCCGGGCTGACCTTCAGGGGAGCTTCTTCCTTTGCCAGGCCAGCGGGCGATTGGCCGTGCCAAAGGTCTGCTGCCCAACCGGACAGGCGCAAGGCGGTTGGCGCCGCGCCGGGCTCGGGCGCTGCCAGGTCCACCAGGCCCAACCAGTGCATTGGGCCGGTGATGATGAAACGGACCAGCGCTCCGTCCACTTCATCCCAGGCCGCGAACCCGCGCAGGAAGTTTCCGGTGCTTTCCTGCTGGATGAACCAGGAGTCGTAATCGCCGGCCGGCCGTTGGAAATCCGGCGCCTGCTCGTGAACGGCGGCCACAAAGGCCCCCAGGCTCCACCAGCGGTGCTCGGGAACCTGGCCGATCAGGTCCAGGATGGCCTGGCGAGCGCGCAGCGGGTTATTGCTCCAATCCCCCTCGAACTTCAGGCCGGGCAGCAGAAGCAGCTCGTTGAATATTTCATCTTTGATCCAGGCCTGCACCAGTTGGACCAGCGCACTGCCGCGCGGGGCTTCCAGGAAAGCCCGCGTATTTTCCGGATGGGGCAGGTCGTCGATATCCAGCAGGTGGGCGGCTCGCAGCAGGCCCTTAAGTGCTTCGATCGGGATTCCGCCGAGATGCAACCTCGATAGGGCTGGCTTATCCAGCTTCAAACGCAAGGCGGCCAGCAGCGTGCAGGCGTGGTCGAGGATGCGGTCGTTCGCCAACCGGATATGCGCCGATTCGTTGGGGGTGGCGGGGCGGCCGAGAGGCGCCGGGGCGCTGCCTCGCAGCGAGGGCAGCAGCGGCAGCAAATCTTCCGGGATGTAAGCGTATTCTTGCGGCTCGTTGGAAGGGGCGAGGTTCAGAAAAGCGCGCCCAATCAGCCCGCGGTACCATAATACCTCCGCAGCCGAGGCGGGCTTCAGATCGGGCCGCTCGCGGTCACGCCTGGCCATCCCCATCCGGCGCACTTCTCCAAACTTGCGTACAAACGCCGCCCAAAGCATTCGCCCTTCATTTTGAAGCAGCGCTTGCAGCACGTTTTTGGCATCCTGTGGCAGCGCTTCAACGATCTCGGCAAAATCTGCATTCTCGATGACCCCCTGGACGATGACCGGTAGGGCGGTGGCTGCATCAGGGGCGTTGAGCTCGATTCCCCACGCGCCGGCGACGATCTTTAGAAACCCCAGATCGTGTCCTTGTAGTGTATGCTCAAGGTCAGGCATGGCATGATAATTGTAACGTAAGTTGGCAGGATGTAGCCCGTTCTGGGCGGGGTGAATGCAGAGCTGCTGATGATCATTTGTAAGGTGCCGGTAATTGACGCACCATGACCTAGCAAGTATAATTTTTCATGCGTTCCTCAGTTTTCATATTAAATCATGCCCCCATGAGGCCTGCTGCATGGCTCTAAAAGGAAATTTACGCGACTTTACCATCACTCAATTGCTCAATCTGATTAACCTTGCCCGGAAAACGGGCACGTTAGTAATTGAGGGGCCAACTGAGGTTGTGCGGGTTGCGTTCCGGGAAGGCAGGCTTTCCTTTGCCCAATATGGCGCTGAAGATGTCAGCCTCGCTTCCATCCTCCATCGAAGCAATAAAATTTCCCAGAGCCAGTACCGGATTCTGAAGGAGCGCACGGCCCAGATGTCAGATAAAGAGCTGGGCCTGCTTCTCATCAATGCCGGGTACCTGAGCCAGGAAGATATTATCGCCAGCCTGCAGAAGTACTGCGTTGATGTGGTGCGACGCCTCTTTACCTGGGTCGAAGGGCTGTTTCGGTTTGATCAGTTTATGCCTTTCCCAGGGGATGGGAAAATCACGGTTAAGATTGACCTGGAAAACCTGATCATCGAAGGCTCACGCCAGTTGCGGGAATGGGAGCAGCTCCAGGAAGAAATTCCCAGCCTGGAGATGGCTTTAAAGTTTACCGAACGGCCAGGCACCGATTTAAAGAACATCAATCTCAGCCTTGAAGAGTGGCGCGTCGTTTCATATGTGAATCCGCGCAATACGATGAGCCAGATTGCGCGTGCGGTAAAGATGAATGACCTGGAGATACGCCGGGTCGTGTACGGGTTACTGCAAGCCGGGCTGGTTGAAATTGTTCGCCCAGGCGGCGCGCGCGTGGTTCCCCCGCCCACTTCTTTTCCCACTCAAAACAAAGAAGAACAGAAGTCGATGCTTAACCGAATCATCAGCAGGATTCGCTCCTTATAACCTACTGAAACGAAGGAAATGGCCTTATGCAAACCGTCAAAATGGTAGTTACCGGACCTTTCAATGCCGGGAAAACGGAGTTTATCCGGTCCGTCAGCGAAATTAATGTGGTCTCGACGGAACGCAAGATCTCTTCGGCGGCTGAAAGGGTGAAAGAAACCACGACGGTAGCCATGGACTTTGGCCGGATCACGGTGGACCAGGACCTGGTGCTTTATCTGTTTGGGACTCCTGGGCAGAAGCGCTTTGATTTTATGTGGGAGATTCTTTCGGAAGGGATGCTGGGTTTTATTGTTATGGTGGACAGCACCCGGCCTGAAACTTTCCGCGAAGCGCGCAGCATCCTGGAGACATTTCGCGCTTACGCCCCGACCCCTTATGTCGTCGCTGCTAACAAGCAAGATCTGCCTGACGCATGGGAGCTCGATGATATCCGCCTGGCGCGGCGGATCAGCCCCAACATAAAGCTGCTTCCATGCGTCGCCACCAAGAAGGATACGGTCAAGGCTGTTTTGTTAGAGCTTTTATACAGCATCTTAGCGGAAATGGAGGCGGGCTAAATCATAACGGCCTGGACCCAGAAGCTGTGTCTTCGATCACGACAGACCAGGGCATTGTTCATTACGAGGTGTACGGACGAGGGCGCCCGGTCATCCTTTTGCATGGGTGGTTGGGGTCGTGGGGGCTGTGGCAGGAAACCATGACGTTTCTCGGGCAGTACTACCGTACTTACGCGCTGGATTTTTGGGGATTTGGCGAGTCTGGTAAAAAGCGAAATACCTACCAGGTGCAGGATTTTGTCAGCCTGGTGAACCAGTTCATGGAGCAGTTGGGCATCATGCAGGCCCCGTTAGTTGGGCATAGCATGGGGGGGACGGTCAGTCTCTCGGTTGCCCTGCAGTACCCTGAACGGGTACAAAAAGTTGTTATCATTGGTTCGCCAATTGCCGGTTCTTCGCTGGCTGTACCGCTGAAGCTAGCCGGTTACCGGCAGATTGCTTTCATGTTGTTTAACATGTTCGGCCTGTTTCGCATGGGAATGCGGATCGCTTCGCCGGTGATCTGCAAAGATCCCCGTTTCCCAGCCATGATGGACCGGGATTTATCGAAAACCACCCTGGAGTCATTCCTGATCAGCATTGCTTCTTTACGGCGCACTGATTTGCGCCCGGAAATCAGCCGGGTCAGTGTTCCGGTCATGGGGATGTTTGGAGACCGGGATAACATTGTCCATCCCCGCCAGTGGCAGGTTTTGCAACAGGGTTTGCCTTCGGCCCGGATCGAGCGATTTAACCGGGCAGGGCATTTCATCATGCTGGATGAGCCAAAAATTTTCATGCAAACCCTGAAAGAATTTTTGGATAGCCCCCTCTAATTGGATCATTATGTTATGGTAACCAGCTTAAATTCATCCCTCTCTGCGCAAATTTTCTTGGAAGGCGCTCAAGAGCTTCTCGGCCCGGATCGCCTGGAGCAAATTGCGGGAGGTGTTTCCCTGTCTTCGCCATCCTTGCCAGAGTTATGGAATTTATTGCGAACTTTGGAAAGCATTTATGGCGTTCCGGGCGGCCGCGGGTTGGCTTTCCGCATTGGCAAAGGATCGGGCTGCGCGATCGAGAATTCCACCTGCTGCCTCACCAGCGCCGGTTAGAGACAGGGTTGCGGATCCTGGCGGAAGAGATTGGCCGGGAATGGGGCCAGTCGATCAGCGTTTCGGATAGCCCTACCTGTTGGATTTTGCGCGTAGAAGAGGGGCAGGCTCATCCCGGTTGTACCCGGTCCGAACCTTGCTGTCTTGCACTGGCGGGTCTTCTCCATGCCTACATGGCCTGGGCCGGCGGCGGGCGATTTTACCGGATTGTCGAAATGGATTGCCGGGCTTCTGGTAACTCCGCCTGTGTCTTCCAGATCGAGAAGAAGCCGCTGGATTGAGGGGGACATGTTTAAGATCATCTTGCAGTCCAGGAAGAAAATTGTCCCATTCAATGAACCTGCCCGTGATCTGCGGATTTTAAATAAACCTCTCTGGTTGTCGCAGCGGGATGTGCTGGCCCGTTACACCGACCGCGAACTGGAACTTGCCCCTGGCCAGCCTCTTCCTCAACTCCAGGAGCCCTGCCTGGTCTATCGCGACAACCTTTATTTCGACAGTGAGTACATCAGTGCCTTTCTTCGGCAGGCAGCGGCTGCGGGCCAACCGGTCCGGGCAGCCTTCTCGAGTAATGATCCTGCCTTCCGGGAACATATTCTTCCCCTTTCCACATCCTTCACCCCGGCCGGCGATGTTTACCTGGCTGACCTGTGGTATTACCCAAATGGGCCCGCGCCAGGCGCGCGGCCGTTGGTCATTGACCTGGAGGCCAAGGAGATCGGTTATTATCACGTGCCTCTCTACATGGCGGCTGACCAGGGAGACCTGGTTTATCAGGTCCCGCTGCGCAGCCTGATCGCGATCGATTCCTGGGTGCATATTTTGATTGCCGATGCCGTTTTTGGCCTGTTTGGCCGCGGGGCTCGTTTTGAAAAGCAGCTTAACCAGGATTTGTTTTTTAAGCTGCGGGTTTTAGGCCGGGCTTTGTATGAAGGCCGACAGCTGCTGGAAAGCTCAGCCGTTGTGCAGGTCGGTCGTAACTGCGTTATTGATCCCACCGCAGTAATTCATGGTCCGACGACCATTGGGGATAATGTGACCATTGGGGCAGGGGCTGTGATTGAGAACTGCCTTATCGGCGATAATGTCAACATTTCGCAGGGCTGCCAGTTGATGCTGTCTGTGGTAGGGGATGGCGCATTCCTGCCTTTCCGCGCTTCGCTTTTTATGACCACCATCATGGAAAACAGCCTGGTTGCTCAGAACACCTGCTTGCAGATGAGCGTCATTGGACGCAATACCTTTATTGGGGCCGGGTCAACCTGGACGGACTTCAACCTGCTTTCCTCGCCCATCAAGGCGCGGGACGGCAGCGGAGAGCTTAAGAATTCTCACCGGCCTGTCCTGGGCGGTTGCGTTGGCCATAACTGCCGGATTGGCGCCGGAATGATTATTTACCCGGCCAGGATCATTGAGTCGGATGTTATCTTGTTTGCATCTAAAGAACGCCGCGTGATTGACCGCGATGTCGCTTACGAAGAGAGCGATCACCTGAGACTTTCAACAGCTCACCTGCATACCCGCGCTTATCCCCGCGAGGGTGAAAAAACGGTTGAATCCTGGTAAAAAAGAGCTAAATTTTTGTGGAACTACTGTTGTAAGAATGTACACTTTTGCGTAAGATTAAAGAACCAGCATTGTTGACCGGACCATCTCTTTGTAGCGCTGTGTGCATAATTTGCAGTTCTGCGGACGTCACTTTTGGAGGCTGTAATGGGTAAAGCCCGCCTGTTGATCGTTGAAGATGATTTTGATATTTCTAACATGCTCCGAATCTTTTTCTCCGGGCAGGGATATGATGTGGATGTCGCTTTACGCGGGACCGAAGCGCTGGAGAAGACTCGTCATGTGATGCCGCACCTGATCATCCTGGATATTATGCTGCCCGACATCGATGGTTATGAGGTTTGCCGGTCGCTTCGTCTAAGCACCCGTACCAGCCACATTCCGGTGATCTTTCTGACCCAGCGCGATGAGCGCACTGATCGTTTGCAGGGGCTGGAGCTCGGCGCAGATAACTATATTACCAAGCCGTTCGATATTGACGAGCTAAAACTGTATGTCCAGAATGCTATCGCCCGTTCTGAGCGGGAGAGCCTGACCGATCCCCAAACCGGTTTGCCTTCTGCGCGTTTGATCGAAGATGAACTGCGCAAGGTGATCCGCCAGCGGAAAGGCTGGTCTTTCATGGATCTCCGCATCAACTATTTTGATGCATTTAAGGATGTTTACGGTTTTATTGCTGCCAATGATGTCCTGCGCTTTACTGCGATGATGATCGGGGAAGTGATGGACGAAGTGGGTACTGTGAATGATTTTATCGGGCATGCAGGAGGGGATAACTTTATCATCATTACGAATGATGAAACCGCGCCCGCGCTGCGCCAGCGCTTGAAGAGCCGTTTCAAAGAAGAGGTGCTGTCGCATTATAACTTTATGGATCGCCAGCAAGGTTTCATTCTTGCCCCAGACGATGCGGGCAAAATTCAGCAGACACCGCTGATGACGATGGCGATCGGTATCGTTTCACCCACCACGCATATGTTCGCCGATATCCGTGAAATAACGGAACTGGCGGCTGAAGAGCGCCGCCAGGACGCAAATTCGATGGTGGGGCGTTGATCCGGCGCTGAAGCTGGCTTTCCAGTTGCGCCTTTGATACCGGTACAATGCCGCAAATTGACCTTCCTGGCCTGGCTTTTCTCCTGACTGCCATCGGGCTTCTGTTTTTCTTAATTGTCCGCCTGATGCTTGCCCTGGTTCCGCGCTTTCGCCCGGAGGTTGACTCTTCGGTTCGCATTGAGCGAGAGGATCTCAATGCGGATCATGGGGAAGCGGTGATGGTTGTCGAAGTGGGCGGTCGGGTCAGGACAATTAACCAACGCGCCCGCCAGATTTTCCGGCTGCAGGAAGGAGAAATCCCGAACCTCGAGCGGCTGGCGCGCAAGATCCGGCCAGGCGATTCGCTGATCAAGTTGTGCGCAAGCGAAGGCCAGGCGCGTTTTGTCCTGGATGGCCGGCTGGTAGAGGCCACTTCCTATTTATGCTCTGTAAATAACCATACCGCGGCTGTGGTTGTTTTTCGCCATCCGGAAATCGCCGGCAGCTTATCGACCGGTAATTCAGGCATGAGCAACCAGACCCTGCAGACCTTTACCCAACTCACCCAGGCCATAGCTGCCAGCCTTGACCTGGAAAAAACCCTCCTGGCAATCCTCACGAATGTAGAGCAATTGGTGCCGGCCGATTTCATCGAGGTGACTGTCTGGGATGCAGAAAATGAGACCTTCACCCCATACCGGTTGTCCAGCCTGCCTGAGGCAGAAAGCCAGCTGCAGCAGTTCGAACAGCGCACTGCGCCTAACCAGGGCTTTAGTGGGATTCTTTTGCGCGAGCGCCAATCGTTGCTTGTCTCTGATATCCAGACCCGCCCAGATTTGCGCCCCGCTTTTGAACAGCTATCCATACCGATGCGCTCTTACCTGGGCGTTCCGCTGTTGGTGCGGAGCGAGTTTATTGGGACGCTCGAGCTGGGTTCGATGGCGCAAGATGCCTTCCGTGAAGAAGATTTGAACCTGGTCAAGCTACTCAGCGGCCAGGCTGCTATTGCAGTTCACAACGCGATGCTTTACCAGACCGAGCAGCGGCGAACAGTCGAGCTTAATGGCCTGGCCCAGTTATCGCAGGGATTTAGCTCAGCCCGTGATCCGGCGGGGGTCTATGCCCGGCTGGTGGAAAAGATTACTCCCCTGGTACAGGTCGATATCCTGGGGTTCCTGGTATACAACGAGTCCCACCGTGTTCTCGAGGCCCGGGTGCCTTTCCACGGCTTGCCGGGCCAGATTGTAGAGCTATATTATGCCTCAATCCCGGCCGGGTCACCGGCCGAACGGATGCTGCTGGATGGCGATCTGCTTATCACAGAAAATGCTTCCGAAGATGAAAAATGGGCTCTCCTGGGTCTCGATCGTATCGCCCAGGCCGCCAGCCTGCGCGAGACAGTTCTTGTGCCGCTCTCGACCGGCGGGCAAATGCTTGGTTACCTGCAAGCGTCCAACCATACCGGCGGCAGTGTTCCATTCAGCCAGGCCGAACTGCACCTTCTGGTCATTATTGCCAACCAGACCGCTTCTCTTATTGAGAATGCCACCCTGGTGCAGCAGTCTCGCCAGCGCGTTCAACGGGCTGAGGCTCTGCGCAGGATTACCAGCCTGGCAAGTTCTGCCGCAAACCTGGATGAGATTCTCCAATTTAGCATCCAGGAGCTTGCCCGTCTTCTGCGCGCCGATATTGGGGCGGTTTTTTTATTAAACCAGGAGCAGAATGACTTAAGGTTGCACCCTTCTTCTGTTTTTGGCATGCAGAATGATTTGCCTGAGCGGCTTACCCATATCCTGGTCGATGACGCGCAGTACCATTTCACGGTAGCAGGCAGCCAGCATATTCTTACCCTTGGGAGCATTTCTGAAAGCGATAAAGCAATCATCCCCTTTTACCAGGAAATTCTTCAGCACTGGGGCGTTGAATCGGCCATTGCGGTTCCGCTCATCGTGAGGGACGAGGGGATTGGTGAGTTGTGGCTCGCGGGTGTGGCGGCAGATTCTTTTGAACAGGGTGAGGCTCAGCCTGTCGCCACGGCGGCCGGGCAGCTGGCTGCTGTGGTGGAGCAGTCTTTCCTGCGCAGCCAGACAGACGAGAGCCTGCGCCGGCGGGTGGAGCAAATGACGGCGATTACGCGCATCAGTCGTGAGCTGAGCACCTCGCTGGATCTAAATTATCTGTTGAACCTGGTGTATGACGAGGCAATCCGCACGACACGCGCCGACTGCGGAACCATCCTGCTGTTTGAACTGGGTGATGATCACAGGCAGTATCCTTCGGTGCGCTTCTTTGTGGGGGATATGCCCGAGATGGAGCTTTCGCCGCTCGAGCGTACTGTGCTGGAACGAGATGGCCCGGTGACCGTGGCCGATTTGTCCCAGTCGGAGTATCAACCCCCTCACCCGGGGATCAGGTCAATGCTCATTGTACCGATTTCGCAGCAGCGCCGGCACGCTGGCCTGATCTGCTTGCATGGCAAAACGGCCGGCCAGTTTGACGATACGGCGGTGGAGATTTCCCAATCACTGGCGGTGCAGGCCGGGGTGGCTCTGAACAATGCACTTGCATACGAAGAACAAACCCGGCATGGAATGCTGCTCAAGCGCGAACTGGAGACTTTATCGCGCCTGATCCAGGTTTCGCGCGTGCTCAGACCCAACCAGATATTGGCGGAATCCCTGACGGCAATTGCGCAGGCGATCCAATCCGCTACCCCTTTCCAGGTGATTCTCATCAGCGTTTATGATCCTGAGATCCAGGCGCTCAAGCGGGTTGTCGGGGTTGGCGTCTCGCCTGAGTTATGGGAAGAACTGAATTCGCGGACTCAGCCGTGGCGTGGGATCCAGCAACTCCTGAAACCAGAGTACCGGTTTGGAGAAGCCTATTACATTCCCGAAAGCAAGACGCCTGCCATCCCGGCAGATGTGCATATCGTCAGCGTGCTTCCGTCGATCGATTCCCACCCCGGGGATATCTGGCGCCCGAATGATCTTCTGCTGATTCCGATGTATGACGCCAATCAGAATCCGCTGGGTATGATCAGTGTGGATGCCCCGGCGGATAACCAACGTCCTGACCGGCCAACATTTGAAGCCCTGGAAGTTTTTGCTGCTCAGGCCAGCATGGTGATTGAGGGCCATTTGCGCAGCGCGCGGATGGAGCACCAGTTGGGAGAATTGGAGCGAGAACGAGCGCGCCTGGAACTGGCTGCCAGCCAGTCACAGCACAACCTGCCGGTGATGCTGCATAAAGAACTGGAACTTTCAATTGCGCTGCGCAGCCTAAACCAGCGAATCGAGCGTGTTCGGGCGACGCTTGAAATTGCCGCATTAGCAAATCAGCAGCCTGGTGAAAGCGAAGCGCTGCACACGCTGGCAAGTGAGATGATCACGCGCTTTGCGATGCATGTTGCGTTGATTGCTGAAAAGAACTCTGCCGGCGTGCGCCTGATCGAGCATGTTGGCAGTCTTCCGCCTGGCGCGAATCCGGAGGCATTATTTGGGCAGCGCAACCCCCTGCGCCAGATATTGCAGGAAAAGCACCGCACGCCTGAAAGCGGTATGTTGCTGATTGCCAACCTGGACAGCACCCCGGAATGGCAGAATAATGCCTTTCTCAATGCCCTTGAGGCGCGCAGCCTGATCGGTATGCAGCTCGATATGGGTGACGACCGGTTGGCCGGCCTGCTGGTAGTTGGGCAACGCGCTCTGCCGGCTTTCCTGGAAGAAGACCGCCGGGTTTTTGCCCAGCTTGCGTACCAGGTCAGCGTAGGGCTGCAAAACATTCAACTGCTCAATGAAACCCGCCGCCGCCTGCGGGAAGTCGATCTTTTGCTCGATTTCAGCCAGAAATTGGGCAGCCTGCAGCCGCGCGAGATCCTGGCGGCCCTGGTTGAAAATGTGGTTAAGGTACTGGAAAAAGCCCAGTCTGGTTGGGTAGGCACCTGGGATGAAAAGTCGCTGTCAATTGTGCCGCAGGCTGCGACCGGTTATGCCTCTCAAAAAGATATCCTTGAGATCCGTTACTCGCTCCATTTGCGCACCGGCGAAATACAGGATACGCGCGTTGTATTACCTTTGCGCGTGTTTCGCACCGGGCGCCCGGAACGGATCAAGGAAGTGGATTTTGCTGTGCAGTACCATCTCTCGCCAGAGGATCTTCAGCGCTACCGCCGGGCGACCAACGGCCGCCTGCCTATTTCAGCCATGCTGGTTCCCCTGCAGGTTGGCGGGAATATCCTGGGGATTATCTTTCTGGAGAATTTTGATACGCCGGATGCATTCTCGGAGGAAGATGAGGAGCTTGCCGCATCATTCACCAGCCAGACAGCCATGGCGCTTGAGAATGCCCGCCTGTACCAGGCTTCAGAACGCCGTGCCACGCAGCTCCAGGCGCTGACGATGGTTGCCGGCACGATTACTTCCAGCCTGCAACGCGAGGAACTGGTGTCTTCGCTGCTCGAACAGCTAAAGCTGGTTCTGCCGTATGATACTGCCACGCTTTGGCTTCGTAACGGTGATGTGCTGACTGTTTCTGACGTAACCGGTTTTTCAGACAGCGAATCGCGTTTGAACCTATCGGTGGCAGTTGAAGACAGCACCCTTTTCAAACAAATGATTGAGACAGGGGAGGCGATCTCGGTTGGAGATTTGCGCAATGACCGGCGGTTTCCAATGCTGGTTGAACCGGAGTACCTGTCATGGTTGGGGATCCCGCTTATTTCCAAGTCTGAAGTGATCGGCCTGATTGCGCTGGAAAAGCGCGAAACTGATTTTTACACGAAGGATTATATCCAGGCCGGAACAGCTTTTGCCAGCCAGGCAGCCGTATCGCTGGAGAATGCTCGCCTGTACGCGGACAGCATGGCCAGGGCTGCTGAATTGGACGAACGCTCGCAGCGCCTGGCCCTGCTTAACCGCCTGTCGACCGAGCTGGTCGCCTCATTGGACATCGATTACATATTCAAGCTGACCGGTGAGCGGCTCCTGGATGCGCTAAATGCAGATGGCGTGGCGGCAGTAATGATCGATCCCCGCCGGCGGTACGTCTTACAGGTGGAAGTGCCCGCGCGCGCCGATACGGTCCCATTGATGCTGCCCGTCTCGCCGTTGTTTGATCACCTTCAGGAGACACAGGGCATTTTTCAATCCAGTGATGTGCCTTCAGAAAATGAGCTTCAGCCGCTGCGGGATACTTTCTTAAGTGCTCGCCAGGCGCGTTCGCTGCTGGTCGTCCCTCTCATCGCAGGTTCAATCTTGCAGGGGTGGTTCCTGATCTACCGCACCCAGGAATACCGGTATACCCTGCCTGAAATCGAGCTGGCGCGGACCATGTGCAACCAGGCGGCCATTGCCGTTCAGAATGCGCGCCTGTTCATTGAAACACGCCGCCTGACAGAAGACCTCGAACGGCGAGTCGAAGAACGGACGCGTGAGCTGCGCCGTGAACACCAGAATTCTCAAACCTTGCTGCATATTATTACGGAGCTTTCGACCAGTCTCGACATGGGGTTGGTCCTGAACCGCACGTTGGGTGTTCTCAATGAGTCGATTGGGAGCGAAGAGAGCCTCATTGTGCTTTCTCAGGGCGCCGCCTCCCAATACCGCGCCGGAATGCAGTTGGCCCGAATGACCGACAGCCAGGTGTCTGGCCTGTCAGTTGAGCGCCAGATCGCCCGCTGGGTCATCCGCCTGCGCCAGCCTGTTTTGGTCAACCGCATTCAAGAAGATTCGCGCTGGGACTTACCACCCAACGCCACCATCATGTATCAGTCTTTGATGGCGGTTCCACTGATTATGAGCGAAGAAGTGCTGGGCGCCCTGCTGCTGTTCCACAGGTCAGCCAACTTTTTCATCCAGGATCAAATTCCCTTACTGGAAGCTACAGCCCGCCAGATCGGCATTGCGCTGAATAATGCCGAGTTATTCACCCTGATCCGCGACCAGTCGGAGCACCTGGGCAGCATGCTGCGGGAACAGCAGATTGAAGCCAGCCGGTCCCGTGCTATCCTGGAAGCCGTCGCTGACGGCGTTCTTGTGACTGACTCACAGGGCCGGGTTACCCTGTTCAACGCCTCGGCAGAGCGTATTCTCAATGTGAAAGCCGCCCAGGTCTTGGGTAAAGCGCTCGACCATTTCTCCGGAATGTTTGGCAAATCTGCCAGCGAATGGATGCACACCATCCGCAACTGGTCTCGCGACCCGGCTGCTTACCAGGAAGTTGAAAACTACGCCGAACAACTGGATCTGGATAACGCCCGGATTGCGTCCGTTCACCTGGCGCCTGTCTTCTGGCGGCAAGAGTTCCTTGGAACCGTTTCGATCTTCCGGGATATCACCCATGAGGTGCAGGTGGACCGCCTTAAGTCCGAATTCGTTGCGAATGTCAGTCATGAATTGCGCACGCCAATGACTTCGATCAAGGGTTATGTTGAGATCATGTTGATGGGAGCGTCAGGAGAATTGAACCCACAACAGGAGCATTTCCTCAAGATCGTCAAGTCGAATACTGAGCGCCTGAGTGTACTGGTCAATGACTTGCTCGATATCTCGCGGATTGAGGCCGGGCGCATCTCGCTCACTCTCCAGGCGCTGGATATGGTCGATATCGCCGAAGATGTACTGGCAGATGTCCGCCGGCGCTCTCAGGAGGAAAACCGGCCCATGGAACTGGTGCTGGAAGCCGATCCAGGGCTGCCCAATGCGTTGGGAGACCTGGAACGCGTGCGCCAGGTCTTAGGCAACCTGGTCAATAACAGTTATTGCTACACCCATGAAAATGGGCGGGTGATAGTTTCTATCCGTGAAGTTGGGAAAGAAATCCAGGTCGATGTGCGTGATAATGGAATTGGCATTCCCTGGGGTGTCCGGGACCGGATCTTCGAGCGCTTTTTCCGGGGCGAAGATCCTTTGGTGCTGTCAACCGCGGGGACTGGTCTGGGCCTGGCGATTGCCAGGACGCTGGTGGAAATGCATCACGGGCGCATCTGGTTCGATAGCAGCGGGGTTGAAGGAGAAGGCAGCACATTTAGTTTTACGCTGCCTGT
>FWPV01011654.1_pt1 | contig 13897 bp, 12 predicted proteins | sample 2228371 | NCBI WGS metagenome assembly FWPV01 (sample SAMEA103939776, study PRJEB20133) | metagenome
GTAACTTTAGCCTGGAAACTTAGTTATGCCTCAGTCGGCGGCTTTTTGCTAGACCCCGTGTGAGAAATCGCGGCTAGCAGCGCCTTCAGGCGCTCGGCGAAGTTCTCCTCGTCCTCGGTCCAGAGGAGTTTCCGTTCGGCGATCAGTTCGTTTTCAAGATCCGTGGCCAGGTGCAGGACGCTGCGGATGTTGGACTGCACGGGGCGCAGCGCGTCGCTGGAGGGTTCGGGCAGATACAGCCGCTGCGGACCGAGGTCGATGCGGACGTGCTCGCCGCGCGGCGCCTCGAACAGCGGCGCGAAGATCTCCAGATACACCGTGGAAGGCCTCAGCTCCCACTCGCCGGTCCACTGGTACAGATCCCAGCGCATCTGGATCTGGATGGCGATGTCGTCGTGCAGGTGCTCCTGAACGCGCGACGCCGCCGCCTGCGGATCGAGATCGCCGTCGTAGTATTCCTCCAGCAGCGGAGCTTCGCGGAAAGCGATCGGGTAGATCCGCATGACGCCGCCGGGCTTCAGGCGGGATTGAGGAAACACGCCAACAGCCTTCTTCAGATACAGCGGCAGACCGACCGGAGCGAAGTTCTTCAGCCAGAGCGAGAGAAACAGCGGATCGTGCACGGCGGATCAGCCTCCGATGCGGCGGTAGACGGTGACGGCAAGCGGCGGCAGCGTCAGCGGCAGGCTCTGGCGGCGTCCGTGCATCTCCACCCGGTCGGTCCAGAGCTCCCCGTCGTTGCGGACGCCGCTGCCGCCGAAACGCTCCCAGTCCGTATTGAGCACCTCGCGGTACACGCCCGGCTCGGGGACGCCGATGCGGTAGTTCTCGCGCACGACGGGCGTGAAATTGCAGACCCAGACGGTGAAATCGCGCCGGTGCTTCGACCAGCGCAGAAAGCTGATGACGCTGGAATCGATATCGTGGAAGTCGATCCAGTCGAACCCGTTCCAATGGAAATCGACTTCGTACAACGTGGGTTCCGAAGCGTAAAAGTGGTTCAGTTCGCGGACAAACTCCTGCAACTTCCGGTGGAAATCGTACTGGAGCAGATCCCAGCGGAGCTGCCCCTGCCAGTTCCATTCCTCGTACTGCCCGAGCTCGCAGCCCATGAACAGCAGCTTCTTGCCGGGATGGCCGTACATGTAGCCGAGGAAGGCGCGGACGTTGGCGAAGCGCTGCCACTCGTCGCCGGGCATCTTGGCGATCAGGGACGCCTTGCCGTGCACCACCTCGTCATGCGAGATGGGAAGCAGGAAGTTCTCGGTGAAGGCGTACAGGAGGCTGAAGGTGATCTGGTTGTGGCGGAACTTGCGGAACAGCGGGTCGGTGCGGAAATAGCCGAACATGTCGTGCATCCAACCCATGTTCCACTTCATCGTGAAGCCGAGCCCGCCGGCGTAGACCGGGTGGGAGACGCCCGCGAAGGACGTCGACTCCTCGGCGATGGTGACGGCGCCGGGAACCTTGTGGGCTTCTTCATTGAACTTGCGGAGGAACGAAATGGCGTCGAGGTTTTCGTTCCCGCCATACTTGTTCGGGATCCACTCGCCGTCCCTGCGGCCGTAATCAAGGTACAGCATGGAGGCGACGGCATCGACGCGCAGGCCGTCGATGTGGTATTCCTTCAGCCAGAAAAGCGCATTCGAAATCAGAAAATTGCGGACTTCATTGCGCGCGTAGTTGAAAATCAGCGTGCCCCATTCCTTGTGTTCTCCGAGCCGCGGATCCTCGTATTCGTAGCAGGCGGTGCCGTCGAAACGGGCCAGGCCGTGCGCGTCCTTCGGAAAGTGGCCCGGCACCCAGTCGACAATCACGCCGATGCCGTTCTGGTGGCACTGATCGACGAAATGCTTGAAGTCGTCCGGCGTGCCGAACCGGGCGGTGGGCGCGTAATACCCGGTGACCTGGTAGCCCCAGCTGCCGGCGTAAGGATGCTCCATCACGGGCATCAGCTCGATGTGCGTGTAGCCGAGGCGCTTGACGTAAGGAACCAGGTGCTGGGCGAGTTCGCGGTACGTGAGCGGCTCGCCCTCGGGGGTCTTCATCCAGGACTCGAGATGGACCTCGTAGCAGTTGACCGGGCGTTCCAGCCAGTTGGTCTGCGCGCGCGCCTCCATCCAGGCGCCGTCGTTCCACTGATACTGTCCGAGCTCCCAGACCATGGAAGCGGTGAGCGGAGGCGTTTCGGCGGCGAAGGCGTAAGGGTCGCACTTCATCTCGGAGACGCCGAAGATTTTCGAGCGGACGAAATACTTGTAAATGTCGCCCTGGCGGACGCCCGGCAGAAAGATCTCCCAGATGCCGCCGTCGCGGCGGCGCATGGGGTGGCGGTACGCGTCCCACTGATTGAAGCTCCCGGCGACGCAGACGGTTTCCGCGTTCGGCGCCCAGACGGCGAAGCGGCAGCCCTGGACGCCGTCGATTTCCATCAGATGCGCGCCCATGGTGCGCCAGGCTTCGTAGTGCGTGCCTTCGGCGTGGAGATAGACGTCGAAATCGCTCAGGAGCAGGCCGAAACGGTATGGGTCTTCGATGATTTCCGATCCGCCGCGGTACAGGGACAGCTCAAGAAGGTAGCGGCCAGGCTCGCGCGCGATCTGCGCGCCGAAGATCCCTCCGGGATGGAGCTTTGCCATGGGAACGCGGCCGCCGCCTTCCAGCAGCAGCGCCGCCTCGGCCGCGTGCGGGAGGAAGGCGCGCACCACATAGCCGTCCTCGACACGATGCGGGCCGAGGACGGAGAACGGATCTCCATGGTAGCCGCCGACGATCGCGTCGAATTCACCGGGGTTCATGCGGCTATTATGGCAATTCATGGACCTGAGGTCATTGCCGAAGGCGGAACTGCACCTGCATCTCGAGGGGGCGGCGGAGGCGGAGACGCTGTGCGGGATCACGCCGGGGCTCGCCGTGGAAGAGGCGCGGGCCCGGATGCGGTTTTCGGACTTCGCGGAGTTTCTCCAGGCGTTCAAGTGGGTGCACTTCTGCCTGAAGAAGCCGGAACATTTCGCCCTGGTTTTGAAGCGGCTGCTGGAACGGCTGGAAGAGCAGGGGGTGCGCTACGCCGAAATCAACGTGAGCGCGGGCGTGATGCTGTGGCGCGGGCTTCCCGTGGACGAGTTCTTCCCCGCGATCGCGGAGGAGGCGGAGCGCGGGCGCGTCCCCGTGCGGTTCATCTTCGATGCGGTCCGGCAGTTCGGCCTCGGGCATGTGGAAGCGGTGGCCGAAGCAGCCGTGCGCTGGGCGGGCCGGGGCGTGGCGGGGTTCGGCATCGGGGGCGACGAGGCGCGGGGACCGGCGCGGCTCTACAGAGACGTGTTCGAGCATGTGCGGGCGGCAGGATTGGCGGCCGTGCCGCACGGAGGAGAGACGACCGGACCGGAGAGCGTCTGGGAAGCGCTCGAGTGCGGCGCCCGGCGGATCGGCCACGGCATCCGCGCCGTGGACGATCCCGCGCTGCTCGAGGAATTGAAACGGCGCAACGTGGCGCTCGAAATCTGCATCACGAGCAACGTGAGGACCGGCGCGGTGCCCTCTCTGCGCGAACATCCGGTCCGGAGGCTGTTCGATGCGGGCGTGCCGCTGGTGTTGAACACGGACGATCCGGCGCTGTTCGGAACGACGCTGGTTCGTGAATATGAGCTGGCGCGGGACGTGTTCGGATTTACCGATGAGGAGTTGCAGCAGCTGGCGCGGAACAGTTTCCGCTACGCGCTGGCGGCTCCGCCGCCCGTCTGAGACAGTTTTTCGGAAAGCTCGCGGACGATTCTCTCGAGCTGTTCGACACGCTGCGACAGCTGCTCGATGGCCTGGCCCTCGGGATCGGGCAGCTTGGCGTGCTCGAGCACTTCCTCGTTGTCGAGGCGGCTGCGCACGATGCGTCCGGGAACGCCCACGACGGTGGAATGATCGGGGACGGACTTCAGCACGACGGAGCCGGCGCCGATGCGGACGTAGTTGCCGATCGTGATGTTGCCGAGCACTTTGGCCCCGCTGCCGACGATGACATTGTTGCCCAGGGTCGGGTGGCGCTTGCCCTTTTCCTTGCCCGTGCCGCCGAGCGTGACGCCCTGATACAGGAGGCAGTCATCGCCGACGATGGCCGTTTCGCCGATGACCACGCCCATGCCGTGGTCGATGAAGAACCGGCGGCCGATCTGCGCTCCAGGGTGGATCTCGATGCCGGTGAGGGAGCGCGAGAACTGGCTGATCATGCGCGCCAGCGTCGTGTAGCCCGCCCAGTAGAGCCGGTGCGCGAGCCTGTGGAGAAGAATCGCGTGAAAGCCGGGGTAACAGAACAGGATTTCGATGACGCTCTTCGCCGCGGGGTCTTCGCGGAAGATCGTATCGATCTGCTCCCGGATCGTGCGGAACATCGTTTGTCTAACAATTATGCGCCCTTTGCGGGGGTGGCGGTGACGCCAATTCCCAGCGCCGGGAAGGAGATGCGGGCGCGCTCGCGGCGCGCCGTCGGCCCCGGCGCCGCGCGGGCCTCGGCGCCCCTGCGAAAATGGGATTTCGCCATGATCGCTCATCTGCGCGGCACGCTTCTCGAGAAGCATCCCAACCAGGCCATCGTCGAGGCGCAGGGCGTGGGCTACGACGTCGCCGTTCCTGTCTCGACGTTCGCGGCGCTGCCCGAGCCGGGCGCGGAAGTGAAGCTGAAGATCCATACGGTGGTCCGTGAAGACGCGATTCAGCTGTTCGGGTTTCTGACGGCGGAAGAGAAGGCGCTGTTCGAGAAGCTGATCACGGTGAGCGGCGTTGGTCCGAGGCTGGCGCTGACCGTGCTCAGCGGCATTGCGGCGCCAGATCTTGCCGGGGTGATCCGTTCGGCCGACGTGCAGAAGCTGACGCGCGTGCCGGGGATCGGAAAGAAAACAGCGGAACGGATTGTGCTCGAGCTGCGGGACAAGATCGATGAAAGCCCGCGGCGCGCGGCCGGGCTGCCGGGCGCGCCGGCGGTGATCCTGTCGCAGGAAGAGGCCGATGTGGTGAGCGCGCTGGTGAACCTGGGTGCGCAGCGGGCAGCGGCGGAGACGGCGGCGCGGCGGGCTGCGCAGGAGCTCGCAGGGCGGGGTTTTGAGGAAGTGTTCCGGCGGGCGCTGGAACTGCTGCGATAATCGGGAGTGCCGGAGCGGATGCCAGAGCAAAACAAATCCCGGCGTTTTGTTTCGCCTGAAGCGGCGCCCGAGGAGCTGCAGTTCGAGGCGTCGCTGCGGCCGCGGACGCTGGCGGACTTCACCGGACAGGAGAAGGCGAAGGAGCTGCTGGCGGTGACGATCGAAGCGGCGCGGCTGCGCGGCGAGGCGATGGACCATGTGTTGCTGATCGGGCCGCCGGGGCTCGGCAAGACGACGCTGGCGACGATCATTGCGGCGGAGCTGGGCGTGCCGATCGACCTGTCGAGCGGGCCGCTGCTGCAGCGGAAGATCGATCTGACGGGCATCCTGACCAACCTTCGCGAGCGGCAGGTGTTTTTCATCGACGAAATCCACCGCCTGATGCCGGATGTGGAGGAGGTGCTGTACTCGGCGCTCGAGGATTTCCGGATCGACGTGGTGATCGGGCAGGGGCCGGGAGCGAGGACGCATTCGCTGCCGCTGCACCGGTTCACAGGGGTTGGGGCGACGACGCGGCAGGGGCTGCTCAGCGCGCCATTGCGCAGCCGGTTCGGGCTGATCCTGTATCTGAAGCACTACGATGTGCAGGAGATGACGCGGATCGTGATGCGCGCGGCGCGGCTGCTGGAGACGCCGATCGACCCAGACGCCGCGGAAGAGATCGCGCGGCGGAGCCGCGGCACGCCACGCATTGCGAACCGCCTGCTGCGGCGCGTGCGGGACTTCGCGCAGGTGCGCGCTTCGGGCCACATCACGCTGGAGGTGGCGCGCGGCGCGCTCGACCTGCTCGAGGTGGATCCGCTGGGGCTCGATGAAGTCGACAAGAAAATCATGCTGACGATTCTTGAGAAGTACGGCGGCGGTCCGGTGGGGCTGGGAACAATCGCCGCGTCGACGGACGAAGAGCCGGACACGATCGAGGAAGAGTACGAGCCCTACCTGATGCAGCTCGGGTTTCTGGACCGGACCCCGCGGGGGCGCGTGGGGACTCCGCGCGCGTTCGAGTACTTCCGGGTGCCGCTGCGGCCGAATCTCGGGCAGAACCGGCTGTTCTGACGCGCGGCGTCAGAACAGGGTTTCTGCGGCTTCATTCGCGTAGCAGATTTTTCCGCCGTCGGACTCCAGGATCAGCACGGCGGCGACTTCGACCTTGGGGTGCGCCGTAGCGGCGAGGGCGCTCGTGGCGGTCAGGAAGAACAGCGGTCCGAGCGCGAGAAAGTCATCGCCGCCATACAGGCGCCGCAGTTTGCGGTGGAACGTTTCGGCCATCTCCCGCGCGAACCGGGCCATGTCGCTGGCGGCCTTTTTCGGCGCGATGCGCGTCAGACGCTGCACTTCGCGGGCGCAGTCCGCGGTATTGAGAACCGCTTCCACAAGGAACGCATCGGCCATCAGCAGCGAAACAAAGTTGCGTTGCTGGCGCTTCACGCTGGCGAGGATGTAGCGCAGGTCGGCGGGCTCGTAATACGCGGCAGTCTGCTTCCTTCCGGCATCCATCAGGAACTTCCACGTCTCGGCCAGGCGCTCGCGGAATGCCGGCGCGCACGCCTGAAGAACCGAGTCGACCACCTTCGGATCCATGAAATCGTACGTCAGGTCCTTCTTGCGCGGTCCGGAGCAGGGCGGGCTGCAGGACCACGCCAGCAACGGGTGCACGGCGCTCGGCCGCGCGTACGATTCCACGTCCGAAAGATAGAGCGCTGGCAGCCACTGGCGGGCCATGTTCTGCACGGCGGAAGCGGCGCGGCTCATCGCCGGCAGATACTCCGGCGCTCCCGGCGATGGCGTATCGAGCCACGATTCCACCAGCGGACCGGCCACCCGGACGTGAAGACTGGCCGTGCAGGGTTTGTCCGGGATCGTGACGTTTTCGAGCCCATATGCGCCGAGCACGCGAAGGTACGGAGTGTGCAACACCGCCGGGTTGAGCTGGCGGCGGTCTGTGAAGCTCAGGGAGAAGTGATCCCGCTTCGCCTCGCCGTTGCAGGCGGAAAGAGCGGCGGAAAAGATCATCGCGGTTTGGGTGCGCAGGTCGGCCGCGATGGCGTCCACCGCCTGCGCGGTGTAGCGGATCTGGAGCCGGCCATCCTCTGTGACGCTCGCCTCGGCGGAGGCGAAGCTCTCGAGGTCCCGCTGCTTGCGGCGCGTGCGGAGCATCGGCGCGTGCAGCTCGACAAAAGAGCGCCGGCGGAACGTTTCGGTCAGCAGGCCGCGGCGAAGCCGGAGCAGCGCGGTGTCCGGGCTGAAGAGCGGGCTCAGATCTCCGCGAGCCACCTGCGCGGCGGCGGCGAGGCCCTCTGCCGTGAAGGGGAACGTCGCGTCGGCGAGAGCGGCGCGGGACGTCCCGGCGCCGAGTCCGGCGGCGAGGCGCAGTTCCCACTGCTTCGTCAGCGCTTCGGCGGTCGGCGCGGCCAGTTTCAGCGCCGCTTCCGACCAGCGGCTCAGCGTGCTGCGGACTGTTCCCGAATCTCCCAGCAGTTCCTCGAGCCGGTCCAGGGCCCACTGGCCCGGACTGTCCGGATCCAGCTCGCGCGCGGCAGCACGAGGCAACGCATCCAGCAGCTCGGCGACGCCGTTCCTGTCCAGCAGGCGGACGAGCTGCTGCGCGGCCCTGTGCAGGCTGCTCTTCTCCGGTTCGCCGCCCGGCGGCGTGGCGAGATTCTCCAGCATTTGTGCAAGAGAGTCGAGAGCCGCCGGCGGCAGCCAGCCGGCAGCCACGCGTGCGAGGCTTTCCACGGCAGGTTCGGAACCGGACTCATCGCCGGCCCATTCGTGCACGCGGGCCGCGAGCTCCCGCCACGGCAGGGGCTGCTGCAGCAGCTCCCAGAACGCCGCTTCGGCGCGGGCGCCGAGGCTCTGCCAGAATGCACGGAGCGCGTCGAAGGCCCGCAGCGTGGAGCCGGCGTTTCGGACAAACTCTTCGACCCGGCGGCTGCCGAGGCTGTTGACGAGTCCGCGCACCCAGTGGAGCGGATGCAGTCCCAGAAAAGCCGAAGCGAGCTCATGCGCGTTGACGACCGCGGCGGATTGAGGCTGAAAGCTCCAGCCGCCTTCCATCGCGAAGTTGGCGGCGCGCTGCGAGCAGCCCGTGACGGCGACGCGGATTCCCGGCGTGCCATCGGCGTCTTCGCGCACGGCGGCCGCAATCCAGCCGGCCGCCCATTCTCCACGGACCGCCGCCATCCCGGCGGAATGAACGCGCACGCCCGTGGTTCCCCGGAGCAGTCCTTCGCCCACTTCTTTCAGCCAGTGCACGTCCATGCCGAACGGCGCCCGGACCGCAAACGCGAGCCGGCCAGAGCCTTGCCGCACGAGGACAGCGCCAGGGGGCAGATCCTGCGGCGAACGGATTTCTTCCAGGCCGGAGGGCAACGGACCGGCGCAGCCGGGAAACCGGGCTGCGAGCCAGTTCGATCCAGCCTGAAACCACTCCGCCGTTTCCGGCGCGGCGGGCAGAAAATCGTCAGGCAAAGAGTTGCGGCACGCCATGGCGGCGGCGCTTTCGGGAGAGACAGGACAGAGAAATTCCAGCGGCAAGGCAAGCCTCCAGAAAGCGGAGGCCCTGCGGCTGCAGGGCCTCCGGAAAGCGGCCCGCAGGGCGAACCGGTCCGGTTCGCCGCAGGCGGGCCTCAACAGCACCACCAGAAAAGTCCGCCCACTTCGACTTTACACCAGAGGGGCCGGAAATCCGGGCGGATCAAAGGCGTAAAAGATCCGGAGTGGCTCGCTAAAAGGGCGGAATTAAATGGATTTGCGGACGGCGCGGATTTTTTTGCAACTCCTGTGACGCACGGCTGCGGCGGCGCTCGAGCCAGGCGTTCATCTCGCCGAGGGAGGCGAAGAATCCGGCAAAGCGCGGGTCCATGCGGTCCGGAGCGCGGAGCGAGCGGCGGAAGTCGCGCGGCGTAAAGATGCCGTGCGCGTGGATGACCGCGGCGCCCATGGGGCGGTACTCGTGCGTGCCCTGAGCCCAGGCCAGCTCGTCATCGATCCAGAGCGCGAAACCCATGTCAGGCAAGCTCTCCCGGAAGGAGGGTCCAGGCCGAAGGGTGCTGCGTGAAGCCGATGCGGGGATAGTAGTCCACGGCCTTCGGCGCGGCCAGCAGCACGATGCGGCAGGGAGCGGCGCGCAGCACGGTCCGGAGCAGCTCTTTCCCGATGCCCCGGCGCTGGTATTCCGCGCGCACGGCGAGATCGCTGCAGTAGGTGACGAAGACGAAGTCGGTGAAGCAGCGCGCGGCGCCCACCAGCTGCGGACCATCCCAGGCGGTGGCGAGGAGGTTCGAGTGTTCCAGCATCCTGGCGATCGTTTCGGGACTGCAGACGGGGCGGCGTTCGCCGAGACCCGAGGAGTTCAACAGCTCGATGTACTGGCCGGCAGTGATGCGCCGCTCGATTGTGTAGTCCATCATGCTATACGATAGCGGGCAAGGATCCCATCATGACACGCAAAGACTTCCTCCTCTCCGCGTCGGCTGCGCCCCTGATCGCCGCCGCGCAGCCAGCCGAACCGAAGGTCCAGCGGAAGAACCGCCTGAAGCAGGGCGTGTGCCCGGGCGTGTTCGGCCGCAACATGCCGTTCGAAGAGCGTGCGCGGCAGGCGGCGCGGCTCGGAGCGCACTGCTTCGATCTGCAGGGGCCGCAGAACTGGCCGATCCTCAAGAAATACGGGCTCGTCCCAACCGTGGTGCCGGGCGGCGGGCGGCTGACCGACGCGTGCAATGACAAGGCTCTGCACGAGAAGATCCTCGCCGAGTTCCGTGAAAACATTCCGCGGGCGCGCAAGGAAGGCGTGCCGAACGTCATCACGTTTTCGGGCAACCGGCGCGGCAAGAGCGACGAGGAGGGGCTGGAGAACTGCTACATCGTGCTGAAAGAGGCGGTCAAGATCGCCGAGGACAACGAAGTCACCATCGTGATGGAGCTGCTGAACTCGAAGGTGGACCACAAGGACTATCAGTGCGACCACACGCCGTGGGGCGTCGAGCTGTGCAAGCGGGTGAATTCGCCGCGGTTCAAGCTGCTGTATGACATCTACCACATGCAGATCATGGAGGGGGACATCATCCGCACGATCCGCGAAAACATCCAGTATTTCGGGCATCTGCATACGGCCGGCAATCCCGGGCGGCACCAGTTCGACGACACGCAGGAGCTGAATTACAAGGCGATTGCCAAGGCGATCGTGGATGCAGGCTACACGGGATATCTTTCGCACGAATACACGCCGACGACGCCTGACCCTGTAAAGACGCTCGACGAGATGATGACGATCTGCGACGTGTAAGGGCTGGGCGGGGAACCGCCGCCGGGCGCGCCCGGCGCCTGTGGCGCGTCTGTGGCGCGTGCGCGCCGCGCTACTCGCGGGTCCAGCGTACGCGGGGTTTGCGTGCGGCGGAGACTTCGTCGACGCGGGACACGCGCGTCGAGTGCGGCGCGGATTTGACGAGCTCCGGGTTCTCCTCCACCTCTCTGGCGATGGCGATCAGCGCATCGCAGAAGGCGTCGAGCTCCGCCTTCGGCTCGGTCTCGGTCGGCTCGATCATCATCGCCCCGTGCACGATCAGCGGGAAGCTCACCGTGTACGGGTGGAAGCCGTAGTCGAGCAGGCGCTTGGCGATGTCGCCCGTGCGGACGCCCTTCTTCTCCTGCCGCGCGTCGCTGAAGACGCACTCGTGCATCGAGCGGGCGTCATACGCGATCTGGTAGTGGGGTTCGAGCCGCGCCCGGACGTAGTTGGCGTTGAGAAGAGCGTCGAGGGTAGCCTGGCGCAACCCGGCGCCGCCATGGGCGAGGATGTAGGCGAGCGCGCGGATCAGCACGCCGAAGTTGCCGTAGAAGGCGCGCACGCGCCCGATCGATTGCGGACGGTCGTAGTCCCAGCGCAGCAGTCCGTCTTCGCGCTTCAGCCGGGGAACAGGGAGAAACGGCGCGAGATGCGGCTTGACGCCAACGGCGCCTGCGCCCGGACCGCCTCCGCCATGAGGCGTGGAAAATGTTTTATGCAGATTGGCGTGCAGGACGTCGATGCCGAAGTCGCCCGGGCGGGCGACGCCGACCAGCGCGTTGAGATTGGCGCCGTCCATGTAGACCTGCGCGCCTTTCGCGTGCAGGATCTCCGCGATCTCTTCGATGTGCTCTTCAAAAACGCCGACGGTGTTGGGATTGGTCACCATCAGCGCCGCCACGTCTTCATTGACGGCAGCGGCGACGGCGGCGGGATCCATCATGCCGTGCTCGTTGGAGGCGAGCGTCTTCACTTCATAACCGGCCATGACGGCGGTGGCGGGATTGGTGCCGTGCGCCGAGTCCGGCACCAGCACAATCTTGCGGGGATTGCCCTGCGCAGCCAGGTACGCACGGATCAGCATGATGCCCGTGTACTCGCCGTGCGCGCCTGCGGCGGGCTGCAGAGTGACATCCGACATGCCGAAGATTTCAGCCAGGTACTGCTCGAGCGTCGCGATGATCTCCATCGCGCCCTGGCTCAATTCTTCCGGCTGGTACGGATGCGCCCACGCCAGGGCTTCCGTCCGCGCCACAGCCTCGTTGATCCGCGGGTTGTACTTCATCGTGCAGGAGCCCAGCGGAAACATGCCGAGGTCGATGGCGTAGTTCCACGTGGACAGACGAGTGAAGTGGCGCAGGACTTCCACTTCGCTCAGTTCCGGAAAGTCTTCGATCTCGCGCCGGACGTTGCCAGCGCCGAGCGCCGCTTCAGGATCCGTTTCCGGCACGTCGAGCGCGGGCAGCTGATAGCCGCGCTTGCCCGGGCTCGACAGCTCGAACAGCAGCGGCTCGTTCTGCGTGGGATGCGGGCGCACTTTTCCGAGTGTCTTCGGCATCAGGCGAGCACCTCCTTCAGAGTGTCGATGTCGGCGCGGCGGTTCATTTCCGTGGCGCAGACGAGCAGGCAGTCGCCAAGCTCCGGATAGAAGCGTTTCAGAGCGACGCCGCCGAGGATTTTCTTTTCGAGCAGAACCTGCAGGGCGTCTTCAACGGAGCGGCGCCGGGGACGCACGACGCACTCGTTGAAGAACCGCCCGCTGAAGCGCAGATCGAGGCCTTCAGCAAGATAGTGCGCCTTGGAGAGATTCTGAAGAGCGAGTTCGCGCAGCCCCTGCTTGCCATAGACGCTCATGAAGACGGTGGCCATCAGCGCCACCAGGGCCTGGTTCGTGCAGATGTTCGACGTGGCCTTTTCGCGGCGGATGTGCTGCTCGCGCGTCGAGAGCGTCAGGCAAAAGGCGCGGTTGCCGTCCTGGTCTTTCGTCTCGCCCGCAAGCCGCCCGGGAATCTGGCGGATGAATTTCTCCCGCGTGGCGATGACGCCCGCAAAGGGGCCGCCATAGCTGGGGCTGATGGCGAAGGACTGCAGTTCGCCGACGACAATGTCTGCCTCGCGGGGCGGCTCCAGGAGGCCCAGCGACACGGCCTCCGTGAAAGCAACAACCAGCAGCGCGCCGCGCCTGTGCGCCAGTTCGGCAGCGGCCTTGATGTCTTCGATGATGCCGAAAAAGTTGGGCGACTGAAGGATGACGCAGGCTGTGTCATCGTCGAGCGCCTGCTCCAGAGCGGCCAGATCCGCCAGCCCAGTTTCCGGGTCGAAGGGGAACCCGGCCACATGCATGCGGGCGTTGTGAGCGGCCGTATCAAGCACCTGGCGGTATTCGGGATGGAGATTGGAAGCCGCCAGGAACCGCGAGCGCCCGGTGATGCGGTAAGCCATCATCGCCGCTTCGGCGACGGCGGTCGAGCCGTCGTACATGGAGGCGTTGGCCACCTCCATGCCCGTGAGCTGGCAGATCATCGTCTGGAACTCGAAGATCGATTGCAGCGTGCCTTGCGCGTATTCGGCCTGATACGGCGTGTACGACGTGAGGAATTCGCCGCGCTGCACGATGACGTCGCAGAGAACGGGACGGTAATGCGCGTACACGCCGGCGCCGAGAAAGGAGGCGTAGCCGTGAGCCATTTTCGCGGCTTTTTCACGGAAATACGCCGTAATCTCGTATTCCGACATGCCGGGCGGAATGCGGAGCGGCTCGCGGATGAGGGCGTTCTCGGGAACGTGCTTGTAAAGATCTTCCAGCGAGGAAAGGCCGCAGGCGGCGAGCATGGCCTGCCTGTCGGCATCGGAGTTCGGTAAGTATCTCAAGGATCAGGCCCCCGGAAAAGACCATTCTAGCGGAGCGGCGGCCGGTGCACACCACTCTGTAGAGGGTGATGCCGGGCAGGATGGACCGGGTGGGAAACTTGGAAAAGAACACACTGGCGGCGGCCGCCTCGGGCAGCGGATCTATGCCGCTGAAGGCAGGGAGAGACGCATCCGCGGCGGCGCAGCTGCTACGATTGCGGTCAGTGAGGTTCTGGATTCCAGGGTTGCGAAGGCGCCGTGCTCCCGGCGTGGATGAGGGCAAACCGGCTTCGCAATCTCAGGCGGAACCGGTGCCCCCGGCTTTCTCTCCGCCAGAACCAGAAGAAGATCGCCAGGCGCAAGCCGCGTCCCGCTGCCCCGCGGAGACTGTCGCTCCGCAGTGGAAAGACTGGACCGCCTGGGTGCTGGATCGCTGCAGGGAGCATGCGCCGGACGCCCGCAGGGTTCTGGAAGTGGGCGGCTGCGGGACGGAGCTGCGCGAGTATCTGGAAGGCCGCGAGTTTCACGCGCTCAATTTTCCGTCCGCCGACATCTGCCGCCGCACACGCTTTCCGGACGGCCATTTCGACGTCGTCTTCAGCAAAATGCTCTTCGAGCACGTGTATGACCCGCA
>FWPV01006870.1_pt1 | contig 13893 bp, 10 predicted proteins | sample 2228371 | NCBI WGS metagenome assembly FWPV01 (sample SAMEA103939776, study PRJEB20133) | metagenome
CTTGGACAATAGTGCCAAATGGTAGTCTTGAATAAAGACGAACGCTTTCTTATTTCCAACTTCGTCTAAGACACTCTTGGCAAAAATCTCGTTGACTTTCTTGTAAGTATTCCAGTCAGGTTCGGAGAATACTGGTCTGGTGTAGGCAATGTGGCACAAGGGCCAGAGGGCTTCGTTGGAGAAGCCATAGTAATAACCGTCCTCTTCTTCTCTGGAAAGCCAAACCCGCTTCAGGCAGTATCGCGGTCTGTCTGGGGGAACTCTTATCTTATTGTCTTTGTCTACTACTTGCCTGTCGGCATCACCCCTGGCGTTGGCAATCCAAATGCCGCCACAGGCTTGCATTACCGGGTCTAGCGCAGTAGTCAAGCCACTGGCTGGCACTTGGACCACGATGTCGTTACCGGAAAACGTGTGTATGTAAGGCTCACGATTGGATACCACTATAAAGAGATAGCCGCCCAACTTCTGCTCCACCAGAGCGCGCAGGCTTTCTCGTGTCCACACGATAACCCCCAGATATTGATAGATTATTGTATGCTAATTTTTTACTTTGGGCAAATAATAAAAGTAATAAGATATCGACAACATTTAACTGGATTCCGTGCTACAATTAGCCTGATTGTTAAGAAGTTGCAGGAAAGGGAGACAAAACAATATGCTGGAGAAGATACCGTGGCCGTTTACCAGGCTTTACGACAAGTATCCCAATCGAATTTTCGTTAAGTGGTTTAAACGAATAGCAGAGAACATCAAGGACAGGAAGATATCGGGTAACATTCTCGATTTGGGGACAGGTCCTGGCCGCCTACCAATAGAGATAGCGAAACAAATACACAGCGTTCAGATATTTGGAATTGACCTGTCTGAGGATATGATAAAGATAGCAAGAAAGAACGCAGAGAAAGAAGGGGTTGGAGATAGGATCAAATTCAAAGTGGCAAGTGCCTACAATACTGGCTTTGAGAATAATTCTATAGACCTGGTTGTAAGTACAGGGATGATTCATCATCTCAAAGACCCTCTGCTGGCTTTCAATGAAATATACAGAATACTGAGCGACGGAGGAGAAGCTTGGTTATATGATGGTCGCAAGGATGCTACAAAGGCTGAATTTGAAGAAACCGTTAAAAGCTTAGGCATGGAAGAAGACCTTCCCCTGCCGTTGCAGATGATGGAGACAATATGGCCTTGGATGCACGTGGGTTGTAAGTCCGAAGTTTACCGTACAGGTAAAATCGGGCGAGCTATCAAAGAAAGCCTATTTAAAAACTGCTGTATCAGAGAAGAAGGTGCTTATATCCAAATAAAATTAAGAAAGTACTCGAGAGCAGCCTAATCATGATCAATTTACAAGCCAAATGCGCACTTTTATGCTCTGGACTGCGTATTTCGAAATGAACCATAAACCTTTCTACACCTTCTGGCGTTTACCATTTTAGAAATTGCCATCGTAGACTAGGTCTTATGAGCCCATAATGATTTTATTAAGGAGGTATATGTTGAAATGGGCAAGTCGCTAGGACGGAAATTCGCTTGGTTACTTGTTGGCTTACTAGTACTTGTACCTAATATCATGGGGTGTGAGGCAGCACCGGCGCTTTCCATGCCACTTCTGCCGCCAGATTTTACAAATACCCCAGTGCCTGACGTGGATCTAGATGGCTATATTTATCTTAGCCAGGGAAACCCGATAAATATTTTGCCAGACTTCTTAGTGGCAAACATTCCGCAGATAAGCGTGGAATCTGCTCAACTATGGCTCGGACCAGATGTAAACTCTGTGGGTGGGGCTGTTAGTTTTCAGAATCAGGCTGATGCCCAGCTAATCTCCCAACTAATCAGCTCATACAAGGCTCGTGTGTACAGCCTTACCATCGGCAAGGTTATGTATGTGGTAAACGATAGTGCGTCTCAGTGGAGTTCTTCTCTGAAAAACGCGCTTTCTCAGCAGCAGATGGTGAGTGTAATGGGCAGGTATCCTGAGGTAGCTAGTGATTTTGCGTATTTTCCTGCTATGCCACCATCGAAGCCTATTGCCGCTGGTTTTATAAGTGTTGACAGTGATCTAGCTGAATCTATTGGCAACAGTTTTGGTTTATCGCTGCGCGAATACACGACAGCTTTGAAATCAGCTAAAATCAGCCGAATAAGCTTTGTTGTATATAGCACACAGCCAATTATGATATCATCAAAGAAGCTCAATTATGCGTATATCAATTCCTTGCAGTTGGCTATCCTTGCGGTGGGCCGCTCTGCTTATCCGGGCATTGCCTTGTCGGCATTCTTCGATAAAGCGATGTCAGACGCAGGGTTCACCAAACGAACCATTAATAATGTTGATTTGTATGAATATCCCATAACAGGCGTGACGTTGCTTGTTGCACGCAAAGGGAGTGTAATATACGCAGCGGCATCCCAGACTAAAAAACTGACAGAGAAATTATTGCTCAGCTGTTTTTAGGGGCTATAGCCATGTTTCAGCGCTGCTACACTTGTCTACACCTTGTCCCCCGATTTATTTTGGCAATTACAGCAAACGTCGATTTTATTGTGGACGCCGCGCAAAGTGCTGTATTGAATTCTGGTATACTATATAGCGGTGGGAGCCACCACAGAACAGGCTCAACAAATTAGCCCTTTGTCCGGTCAAGTTGTGCTTTGTAGGAGGGGGAAGATGGAGAAGTTGAATAAGCTAATATCAACCGCACTAATTGCGTTGCTACTGCTGCCAGCTTGTGCTGGTGGAAGTGCCGGTAGAGAGGGTGGCAAGCTAATAATTACAGCCCCGGCGCAGGCTAGAACAGGTGAGACGGTGGTCATAAAAGTCACTGATGAAAGGGGCAGACCGGTAGAGAAGGCTCATTTCACTCATGGCTATGTTGGTGGTACCGGAGCTACTAACAGGAACGGCGAGGTAGCTATCTTCTTTCCCCATGTTGGCACTTATGAATATCTGGTAACGAAGCCCGGTCTCTGTGAAGAAAAGAGGACGATAAAGATAATTTCTGGTGTTGTTGAACTCGGCGTCTTCGGAGGTATCCACATTGGTCCACCGCCAGTTCCAGGTCAACCTGTCCATGCAAACAACTACCGCCCAGGGATGCCTGTACAGATAAGGGTAAAGAATATTGGTCATAGGGAAATTACCTTGCCCAATTCTGCGCCTTGGAAGATAAACACCTTTGGCGGCGAGGCGGTATTCACTCCAGTGTCTCTTCAGGTGGTAGTTTCTTTGGCGCCTGGTGAGACAAAGGAATGGAGCTGGGAGCAGAAAGATAACAATGGTAATCAGGTCAAAGAGGGCACCTATCTGGTAGTGCTTAATTGTTCCGAAGGTGAATACAGGTGCCTTTTCACCATTGTGATGGAGAGACTCCAATAATCAATAAGAGGCTGTCAAAAGCCACCCCCAAGGAAACTTGAGTCAAACGCGCCAACAGGACATGTTGTACACCGGCACCATAGCCCTTTGTCCATTCGATACAATTTTTAGACAGGTCTGTCCCACATGGAACTAGAGAAGGGCTAGGCAGACTCCGGCACTCAGCCGAAGGATTTAGCGGCGGTCTGTAATTTTTCGAGATCATGCCCGATGTCAGTGTAAACAGTAAACGCTTTTGTGTCAGCAAGTACTTTTAAGTAGATTCCACAATATCTGAGAACTCCTCAAGCCCTAATTCAGCGAGTTTTGCTTTGGTAGGCACACCTTTTTGAATATTCCAGCCCCTCTCCTCGTAATACCTATCCAACATTGCTTCTAGGTCTTCTGTTGTAAGACGCCTTCCAAACCAGTCTGTTAAATAGCGTTCCCCTTCAACGGCAGGCAGTGGGGTCTCAATATTCTGGAGGTATACTGGCGGTATCCTGTCGTCTTCCCTAGTGAATCCTTCCCTGACGTTAAGCAGTTTCTCCAGATTAACTACTCTCTCTCCGGCTCTGAGCAACTCGCGGGGACTTATGTTAAAGCCGGTTGCTGCTGAATAAGCCTCCGATAGCCATGGGATGTCACGCAGGGGGTCATTAAGCCAATGGACCGCGGTGTCGCAAATACCCAAGATGTTGTATACAGTCTCGGCTTCGCTGCCGTACTTCTCCAGCCTGCCGGTGTCGAAGTGTGTCTCGGTGAAGATCCTGTCTAGCTCTTCTTTTGTTAGTCCCATTTTTTCAGCATCTTTTCTTACCTCGTCGAACGAGATCTCGTCGCTGGACCAGTAGGTAGCCGAATGAGTGTGCTTCGCCTTGGCGTGCACAATGCTTCCGAGACCCATGCAGGGGCTAAAGCCGGTACCCCGCTTAAACAGGGAGGGCCAGATCCTGGCATCGACCAACAGATCGATGCCTTTGGTTATGGCACATCCCGTGTCGTAGTCGGTTGAGGGGTCAATACCCAGGCTTTCGCAGAGTGGGTACCATCCCTCAGCCATGATGGCACCGATATCTTGCCTATGGACAATCTTTTCCACGAGTGCGAGGTAATAGTTTATGTCTCCTATTTTCAACTCCAGCCCTCCCATGTCCTTTCTAGATAGGACACCACGCTTATATTGCTGGGTGACAAACGACATCATGTTCAGGGTGGTAGACACGCATAATCCGTAGCTATTCATTTTTCCGAGTAACATGAAAGCTTCTGCATAGTCCTTTAGCTGCAGTTGCATTTGAAGCATGGAGGGTAGAGCGGGAAAAGTACCACCAAAGCGAACTCCTCTGTATATTCCCTCTTTTACTTCGTGGATGGACTTGCAAGCACACATGCCACCGCTACAAGCCTTGATACCGACCATCAATTGTGCAAGCAGTGTACCTGTTTTTCCCTTGCCTAGCGGAGCAGTTGCTTGATAGTTAGGATGGCTCAGGATTTCTTGGCGTTTCCTCTCCACTATGTTAGCAAATTGTTTTTCATGAGCTATCTTTATGCCCCTGTTGCCGAGAGTAACAATTGCCTTGAGTCTTTTGGCTCCGCCTACTGCTCCGGCGAACCGTCCAGCATTATGCCAGTCATCAGCCCAGCCCAGGGAGAACCTAACCAGGTTCTCTCCCGCCGGCCCGATGACCCAGGTACCGCAATCTCCTGTCTTGCCTCTATGCCTTTCTCGCAATATTTTGCCTGCTTCGTAGACATCCTTCCCCCAAATGTCGCTGGCGTCGCAAATCTCTACATCTTCATCTGTTATCTTCAAATAACATGGCTTCTTTGCACTTCCGGTAACAACTATATGGTCATATCCGGCGTTCTTCAGCATAGTTCCAAAGCGGCTGCTGCCGAACATTGACGTGGAGGCGAAGTATTTCTTGCGATCCCTGCTTGCCGGCATGGAATATTTCGTGCAAAGGTAGCTTTTCCCGCTCCCTGGGACAAGCGTGCCTACCAGTGGACCGGTGCCGAATACAAGGATGTTGTCGGGTGACAGCGGGTCTATGCCGGGATTGATGGTGTCAAGGAGTATTTTTATGCCAATTCCTGGACCGCCGATGAATTTCTGGATAACCTTGGCATCTACTACTTCTCTTCTGATCTGTCGGGAGACTAGATCTACATAAAGGATATTGCCAGCGTACCCGTAATATTCCATTCTTACCCTCCCTATAGTTGATTCATGACGCCTGACTCAAAAACCACGCTGAACGGAGTACAGTTCTCCCAGCTTCGTTTATGAAATGCCCCTCGTCCGGCGGTTTTATCATTAGTTGGGATTTCTCCGGGTTAAGCCCCATATGTGTAAGAGAACATATTAATCAGTGGCATACACCTTCCGTCACCTTTTAGCACCTTCACCTCTTTTGTGAAAATGTCATCGATATCGGCGGAGAGTGATTCTACAAATCTCATACCCAGGTCATCACAAATAGCGTGCATGTAATTGTGAGCCGTATGGTCATAGAAGTGAATTGAAGTGGTCAAAACGGCAGTATATTTATCTTGAAAAGCATCCTGTGCTCCTCGCTCCCAGATAAGATCGATGAATCTCTTGTACTGCGAAGGTACTAAAAAAACGTAAACAGGGAATGTCCACAGGACGCCATCTGAGTTTCTAACATGGTCTATGATTTCCGCTTCGGGGATTTTTTTCTGGATGAGTTTTACATACTGCAAAGTAATGCTCAGATCGCCCTTGGGGCTGCCGCTCAAAACCGCAATTTTCATTTTCCCCCTTTTAAGTTTCTATCTGGGTGCTTGTTCATAGACAAGGTAGGTCATAAATTCATGGCGAAGTCTATCGTTTGAGGCGATGATTTCCGTAGCTCGAAATCCTGCCGGCTTGCCCAACCAATCGGTGGCTTCGCCACCAGCCTCTCGAATCAGCAGAAGCCCGCTGGCAAGATCCCAAGGGAACAGGTATCGGTGAAAGTAGAGATTAATTCGACCGCATGCAACATAAGCTAATCCCAACGATGATGACCCCAAAAGTCTGATGCAGTGGACTCGTCCCCACAGTCTATTAACTATGCGGAGCATCTCGCTACCACGCTTATGGTCATAGCCTAAGTCAAGACCTACAAGAGACGTGGCGAGCGTGCTTTCTTGGGGAACCTGGATGGGCAAATCATTTAGGTAAGCACCGCAGTCCTTCTCAGCACGAAAAAGCTCCCTTCTGACAGGGTCATAGGTTATGCCCAGCAGGATACTTTCACCTTTTACCAGCGCGATGTTGACGCAAAAGAAAGGAATGCCGAATGTGTAATTGTTGGTGCCGTCCAGAGGGTCAACTATCCAAGTATAATCGGCGAGTGAAGCAGAGGAGTTCGATTCTTCAGAAAGTATACTGAAATCGGGGTATTCATCTTTTAGGACTTTCAGTATAAATTTCTCAGACAGGATATCAGCGTCGGTGACCAGATTGCCCTTGCTCTTATGTCTAACCCTTATTTTGGAGCCAAAATGAGTGAACAAAATCTCACCGGCTTCTCTGGCTACCGCAATGGCTACTTCAAGGGCGCTCCTGCCGCTTTTGGCTATGGGCAAGTTATTCATGGTTATTTTTTAAACGGTGCGAGGAAGAAGCCCCATCTTTCCTTTGACTTCTGCCAAGGTCTCCTTTGCGATTACCTCAGCCCGCTGGGCTCCATCAGCAAGAACATCGGCTACGTATTTTGGTTTTTTGGCAAAGGAAGCCCTTCTTTCCCGGAAAGCTGCCAGTTTTGAATTTATCCCTGCAGCAAGTATTTTCTTGCAATCAACACAGCCGATGCCTGCTGAACGGCATTGGGCTGAGAGTTCATCCACACGCTCTGGGTTGAAGAAGCCGTGAAGGCTGAAGACGTTGCATATCTCAGGGTGTCCCGGGTCAGAGCGATACTTCCTGGCTGGGTCAGTGACTGCACTCATTACCAGCTTCAGTGTTTGCTCTGGTGTAGCTGCTAATTCAATATAGTTGTTGTAGCTCTTGCCCATCTTTTGTGTGCCGTTTAATCCCAATACCATAGGGAAAGAAGTAAGTTTAGCTTGAGGCTCGGGAAAGGTGTATCCAAAAAGGGAATTGAAGCGGCGGGCTATCTCTCGTGCCAGTTCCAGATGAGGAAGCTGGTCTTCGCCTACTGGTACCACTTCAGCCTTATACAGCACGATGTCCGCGGTCATGAGCACAGGATAGCCCACGAGTCCATAATTGATGTTATGGGGTTGCATTCGAGCTTTTTCTTTAAAAGTTGGTACACGCAATAGCCAGCCCAAAGGCGTGACCATACTGAGCAAGGTGTGAAGTTCCGTCACTTCAGGGACATGCGATTGCACAAAGAGGATGCTTTTCTCGGGGTCAAGACCTGCAGCCAACCAATCGAGCATCATCTCATAAATATCCTGCTGAAGCATGTCTGTTTTCTCTAATGTGGTCAGCGCATGAATATCTACTATGCAGTAGATACAGTCGTAGTTCTCTTGGAGGGCAACGTAGTTTTGTATAGCGCCGAGGTAGTTGCCTATATGTTGTCTCCCAGTCGGTCTGGCGCCAGAGAAAACACGCTGCTTCATATCGTTTGAAGTTTAGCACAAAGTATTAAACAGCTACAAATGGGCTCCAATAAACCAGGTAACCGTTCACATCGATAGTTGTCAGGTTTCAGTCTGCTTGAGAAAGGCAGCCCTCCGCGGGAATAGGAAAAAAATTATGGGTCTAGGTCAATCGGGGTGGCAAGTTAAGTATAATAGAAGGGGGTGAGATATAACAGGTCTTAGACTACATACTTTCGGGGGCTGTCATGCCCATCAGGTGAAGGGTTCTGGACAGCACGATCTGGGCTGCCTTAACCAATTTGAGCCTAGCGCAAGTCAAAATTCGGTCCTTGGAGATAACTCGGCATTGCTTGTAGAAGCTGTGGAAGGCGGTGGCTAAGTCCTGGGCGTAGTGGGGCAAATGATGTGGCTGCAAAGTATCAGCGATTAATTCGACTATCTCTGGGAGCAGGAGCATTCGCCGAATTAAGGTCAACTCTGGCTCGGTAGTAAGCAAAGAAACATCGCCCTGGGTATAGTCAATCCCTCTTTCTTTAGCTAGCCGAAGGATGCTGGCGATTCGAGCATGGGCGTACTGGACATAATAAACCGGGTTGTCCGCTGAGTGCTTTTTAGCTAACTCCAGGTCGAAATCCATTTGGGCATCTGCGGAGCGAGATAAGAAGACAAAACGGCAGGCATCTGTGCCCACCTCCTCTATTACTTCTCTTAAGGTGATGATATCACCGCTGCGTTTGGAGACCCTGACTATCTCGTCGCCGCGACGCAGGGTGACAAGTTGACATATTATGATCTTGAGTCGTGCTGGATCGATGCCCATGGCATTTACTACGGCAAGCATGCGGGAAACGTGGCCTTGGTGGTCGGCGCCCCAGATGTTAATGACAGTATCGAATTGACGTTCCAGAAACTTGTTGAAGTGATACGCAGCATCGGAAGCGAAGTAAGTGGGTGAGCCATCGCTCCGTATCAGTACATTATCCTTGTCCTCGCCTAAGGCAGAGGATACAAACCAAGTAGCATTTTCCTTTTCCACCACGTAACCACCGTCTCTCAGCAGCTTCATAGCCTTTTCATATTGTCCATTTTGGTAAAGGCTTTGCTCGCTGAACCAGACGTCAAATTCTACTCCCAATATTTTTAGGTCCTGTTTGATCATTTCCATGATTTTGCTGACCCCGATTGCTCCCAGTTCCTGCATGGCAACATCTTCTGGCATTGTCAGGAAACGGCTGCCTTCTTTATCTATAATTTCTTTGGCTAAGTCAATCATGTAGTTGCCAAAGTAACCATCGCTTGGCATCTGAACATCTTTCCCAAGGCATTGTTGGTAACGTGCATAAAGGGAGCGCTTGAACGCATCCAATTGGCTGCCCGCATCATTGATATAGTATTCCTTTTCCACTTTGTAGCCGGCGGCACTGAGCACATTAGCCAGGGTGCTACCCAAGACACCGCCGCGGCCATGACCGACATGAAGTGGTCCAGTGGGATTTCCACTAACAAATTCAATCTGAACGGAGCTACCACCACCAGCGTCAATATTTCCGTAAGATTCATTTGCATTTAGGATAGCCTGTACCTGTTGTGTCAACCAATCAGGGCTGAGTCTGAAATTGATAAAGCCTGTAGGAGCGACTGATATTCGGGCGACTTCGGGTAGAGGTGGCATGAGCTCTACTAGCTTTTCAGCTAGTGCCCGAGGGGTTAGATTTGTCGTCCTAGCTAGTTTCAGAGGAAGACTTGAGGCATAGTCACCATGTTCTGGATTCTGTGGGCGTTCTACAATGGCTTCAGGTAGTGCCGTAGTGGTAAGCAGACCCTGTTGGTAGGCTTGTGCCACAGCTTGCCCTAAAGCTTTAGTCAAGGTGTACTTTACTTGGGTCAATTTCAAATAACCAAGGTTTAGGATTTTCTACTTTTAGGAATGGGACGAGTAGGGTTATTAAGGAGCTGCTAATATATTAGAACTGTCTACCCAAACTTTCAAGTTAGCTCAATTCACCGCCGGTTTTCCACACCCGGGCAAGCTCCTGAGCCAGGAGGTAATGCTCTTGCAGTTCAAGGTTGGGGTCACGTTGAAAAAGTGCGATAGCTTCTTTTCTGGCTAGTTCCAGGAGTGGTGTATCTGACAGCCTAGCCATACGGAGGTCAGGTATACCGCTTTGGCGGGTACCGAAAAACTCCCCTGGTCCTCGTAGTTCTAGGTCTTTCTCGGCTAATGTGAAACCGTCCTGTATTTCCTCGATAGCTTTCAGCCTTTCCATTCCTTCAGGCGATGGATTCTCGGCTAAAAGCAGACAGTAGCTCTGTTTTTCACCTCGCCCCACGCGGCCGCGAAACTGATGTAGCTGGGAGAGGCCGAAACGGTCAGCTGCCTCGACGAGCATGACTGTAGCATTGGGTACGTCAATTCCTACTTCTACCACGGGGGTGGAAACCAAAATATCAAGTTTACCGTCTTGGAAATCGTGCATTGTCTTTTCTTTTTCGCTGGCTGACATTCGCCCGTGGAGCAAGCCAAGCCTCAGATCAGGAAAGATTTCTTTGGATAACCGCTCGTACTCAACTACTGCTGCCTTAGCTTCGATGCTCTCCGAAGCCTCAATAAGGGGGCAAATTATGAAGGCTTGCCGTCCGGCAGCAACTTGGCGACGGATGAAATGATATGCCCTGCTTCTGTACTCAGGTCTAACCCACCTTGTCTTTATTTCTTGCCTTCCTGGAGGCAACTCGTCAATAATCGAGAGGTCTAAATCCCCATAAAGTGTCAGTGCTAAGGTGCGTGGAATGGGTGTAGCTGTCATTACCAGTATATGGGGGTTAAATCCCTTCTGACGCAACGCCGAGCGTTGCAAGACACCAAAGCGGTGTTGCTCATCAATTACTGCCAAGCTGAGTTTGGGGAATTCTACCCCCCTCTGGATAAGGGCATGTGTACCAATAACGATGTCCACTTTGCCTTCTTTAATTTGCTGGTGCAAGGTTTCCTTTTCTCTTTCGCTCAGGCTGCCAGTTAGTAGTGCAAAGGTGACAGGATGAGAAAAAATTCCACTGTAGGAGCGAATATTATCCTGTTCATACTTTTGGCTGCTTACTTTAGCTAGGAGCTGGCAGATGTTACGGAAATGCTGCTCAGCAAGTATTTCAGTCGGAGCCATTAGTGCTCCCTGATAACCGTTGTCGGCAGCTATTAACAAAGCGGTTGTAGCTATTACGGTCTTGCCACTACCGACTTCTCCTTGGAGAAGGCGCGACATAGGCTTTGACATCTGCAAGTCACTCATAATTTCTTGGAGTACTCGTTGCTGCGCTCGGGTCAGAGTAAATGGCAGGGATTTTAGAAACTTGCTGAGGTTTTCGCTATTTATCTTAAAGGCATTACCTGGCTGACCTTCTTGCCAGTCCCGCTTCTTACTGAGTACTCCTAGTTGGAGAAGGAAGAGTTCATCGAAAGCCAGACGCTTTCTTGCTTCTGTTTTGAGCAGATGGTCGTCTGGATAGTGAGCCTGGATAATTGACTGAGGTAAATCTAAAAGATGGCATCGCTTTTTTATTTCTGGTGGCAGGAAATCGACTAACTGCCATGCCCAGTTATCGATGACTCTTTTGACCAGATTTCTGACCTGGCGGGGATACAAGCCTCGGGTTAGAGGATAAACAGGTACCAGGCGTCCGGTATGAATAAGCTCCCTGTCCTCAACTAGTTCCCATTCCGGTGATTCGAATACTTTTTGTCCCTTAAATTCGGCCACCTTGCCACTGAGCACGAGCTGGGCATTGGTGGGGAAATTCTTAGCTAAGAAAGGCTGATTAAACCAAACTGCCCTTATATTTCCTGTGTCATCACCGACAATGACTTCGGTGCCGCGCTGAGCTCCCAATCTGGCTATTCGAGCCTCCCACACTGTGGCTAAAACGGTCTGTTCCTCGCCAACTTCAAGTTTGGCAATAGGTCTTCGCTGGCTGTAATCGAGGTGGCGTCTGGGAAAGAAATAAAGCAGATCACGAATTGTTTTTACTCCAAGCTTATCAAGTTTATTAGCTAAGCTGATGCCAATGCCCTTGACACAAGTTAACGGTGAGTCAAGTCTGATATCACTTTTTGAAACGCAGGCTGTGGAGTCGGTTGTTGGACGGCTTATTGCTACAGAACGCACTTGTGGTTTCTTTGTGGATGTAGTTCCTGCTGACTTCTCGACCTTAGCAAGCCAATCGAGGACGTCTTTTGTCCACACTTTGCGCTTGTCTGGACCCCATGCGCCGTAATTGGACATTAGTAGCTGGAGTTTGTTGAATTGGGCTAGGAGTTGAGGGGAATTTATCTTGTCCCTCGTTTCTCTTGCCCATTTGTTTAGGAATCTGTCGAGCCCACCGATTACGGAGGTGTTGGCGAAGTTCCTCTGGCACTCCATTTTAAGGATGGTGCGTAGTGGTTCGACTTCGATGAGTGGAAGATCAGACACTAGTTTTCTTCCTCGTCTAACCGCCGCCAGCATAGCACTGGAGTCAGCAGGAACCCCACGAATATAAGATGATATAGTTATACAACGGCATCCAAAAACTGTCCAGCCTTCTCTGGACCGATATCGGAGTCGGTATCAGTTAGGATTTTGCTCATGGTAGGAAGCAACGGTAGTAAAGCCATCACTCCAGGGAGATTATGTAATGGTAATGGGGCTGCCCCCCAGACACCATCTCCAGCTGCTTTTCGGGATACATATTGCGGATTTCCTGAGTTACCTGTTCTGCTTGTGAAGCTTTGATATCCTCACCGTAGTATACGGTTACCACCTCTGCCGATTTAACGTCCGCTTTTTCTAGCGCTTGGAATAGAACTTCGGTGGTGCTGTCACCGGCGGCTACCAACTCGCTATCGTCAATAATGGCTATGACTTGTCCTTTCTTTATCTTCAAACCCCTTAACTGGGTGCTGCGCACTGCCGTGGTGATTTCCACAGTCTTCACTGTAGTTATGGCTTCTTTCATAGCCTGTACATTTTTTTCTAAGTCCTCTTCATAGTTGAAAGCAATTAGAGCAGCTATCCCTTGAGGCATAGTCCGGGTCGGAACTACAACTACCTCTTTAGACGTTAGTTGTTGGACCTGAGAAGCAGCAGGAATAATATTCTTGTTATTGGGCAGCAGGATTACCTTCCTGGATGGCACTGATTCAACTGCTTGAAGTATCTCTTGAACACTAGGGTTCATCGTCTGTCCCCCAGGGACTATTGCCGCTGCGCCCAAACTGCGGAAAACCTCTCTCATGCCATCCCCGGTAGCTACAGCTACTACACCTATGTCCAGTTGTGAACTTCTTCCCCTCTGCATTTCGAGAAAGCCAATATGCTGGTCGTCCATATTCTGAATCTGTAGCTGATGTAATGTGCCTAAGGAGGTGGCATACCTTATGACACTGCCCGGGTCGTATGTATGGATATGAACCCTCACAGTGGTCTCATCACCGACAACAACAATAGACTTCCCTTTGCTTTCCAATTTCTTTCTGATCCTGTCTGGGTTAAGCTTATTGCCTTCAAGTAAGAAATTGGTGCAGTAGCCATATGCTTCTTCTGGCTCGGCTGCAAATTGGACCGCTTTAGAGGTCGCAGGTAGATCGGCGGTAACCAATTGTGGTCTCCGATATTTCATCTCCTCCGTCTTTCCTTCCAGATAACGAAGGGCACCTTCGAGTAACACGTATATACCCTGACCCCCGGCATCCACTACTCCAGCTTCGAGCAAGACAGGCAGTAAGAATGGCGTTCTTGCTACCGAGTGTCTAGCTGCCTCTACAGCGGCTTCAGTTACAAAAGCCATATCATTCGGCTTAACTTTGGCTGCCTCTTCGGCAGCTTTGGCCGCGTCACGAATTACAGTCAACATTGTGCCCTCTACCGGCTGCGATAGTCCTTTATAGGCGGCGCGGGATGCTTCAC